>Ga0208660_1000048_pt1 | contig 38688 bp, 38 predicted proteins | sample DEB08_DNA_13_FD_184527 | JGI IMG/M metagenome (GOLD analysis project Ga0208660, IMG submission 184527) | Aqueous microbial communities from the Delaware River and Bay under freshwater to marine salinity gradient to study organic matter... | ecosystem: Environmental > Aquatic > Marine > Coastal ... | reverse complement strand
ATATTGAGTCCGATAATGAATTGCCAGAAAAATCGGATGAAGAAGAGGATATGTTGGATGAAGCTTTTTTTGTAGATGATGAAAAAAGTAGACTTGGATGTCAACTTCATATAGCTCCTGAATTAGATAATTTAGTTGTAAAACTTGCACCAGTAGGCGAATAGTTAAGAATTCCCTACTTTTATAAATGAATTTAAATCGACTAGATTCTTATGTTTTTTATTCTTTACTAGCCTTAACGTTAGTATTGTTGTGCTATGTATCCTTATTTTCTGAGGTCCATTACGAAGGATCAGAATCAATTTTTCATTATTTCCATTCAGCAGCTATCGCAGATCATCCGGAGATAATTGTAAATCATTGGGGTAAACCACTATTCATTGTATTGTCATATCCTTTTACCTTTTTTGGTGTTAAAGGAGTCTTTATTTTCAACAGTTTAGTAATGATTTTGTCGGCTTTCTTTTCTTTTAAAATTGGAAAAAAGTTAGGCTTCAAATTTGCATTTCCACTAGCTATTTTTGTTGTTTTTGCTCCAATTTACTTTCGATTTGCCCAGTCTGCTTTAACTGAACCTTTGTTTGGGTTAGTAGCTATTTTGTCAGCCTATTTATTCCTGAATAAAAAGTATTTATGGTCTGCATTAGTGGTGTCATTTATCATTTTTTCCAGATCAGAAGGTATGCTGTTTATACCCATATATTTAGTTGCTTTTTTGATAGAAAGAAAATACTGGCCAATTTTAGGATTGTTTTTTGGTTTTGTAGTTTTTGGCCTCATAGGTTTAGCTGTAGATAAAGGATTTCTTTGGTATTATTATGATTATCCTTATCACGATTCAGCAGCATCTATTTATGGTACAGGACCATTTTGGAACTACTTTATTAATCAAGAACACATTACTGGAACTCCACTCTCATACTTTATTGCAGGTTCTTTTTTCTTTGTCTGTATAAAATTCCTTCTGAAAATCAAAACTGTTTTTGAACATAAAAACCTTGTCTTTTTAGCTTTGATTTTAATACCTGCTTGTATCTATATTTTTGGACATTCCTACTTATGGTATGCCGGTAAAAGTGCTTCTGTAGGCTTACACAGAATTGTAGGAGGAGTAATTCCTTTATTGGCTATAATCGCCATGTATGGATTGGATAGTTTTATTAAATTATTTAATGGATTTAATAAGTCATCAATTATTCAAGTTGGTATACTTTCATTGTGTTGTTTTTTTATGCTCAAGCATACGTTTCGTAACGTTTCTTCAGTAATATTAGTTCAGCCAGAGCCTAAGGAAAGATTAATAATTCAATCTATAGATTGGTTAAAGAATCACAACCTTGAAGACAGGAAAATGTATGTTTTTCAAGCTCATTATTTAGCAGAGTTTGGTGGTGATCATTTTGATAGAAATAACTCTCAAATAGTAGCAGGGATTGATAATCGCTCTCATCCAGAAGAAGAATTAAAATCGGGTGATATATTAATTTGGGATGGACAAAATAGCCCTAACGAAGGAGGTGTTTTTATTGATGAATTAGATTCCAATGAGAATCTAATTCCATTGGCCACTTTTAATCCCGAAATAGCATACACAGTATTGGGAGGTGGGTATTATTTTATCAAGATTTTCGAAAGAAAATAATTAGAAATGGTTTAAAGCTTTTCTATTGAAAATAAGGAAGTTGAAGTTAAAAAGGAACGACCATTTATTTTCTCTGTAATCCATATAGTTTGTAGTAAAACTTGCAGGCCCTAGTGGACTATTAAATACAATAATTGCTGATGCAATATAATATTGTGATGTTGAACCCAGAGTGGGAGTGAACTCAGCTTTTTTGTTATTATCTAATATATTTGCGTAAGGTATAAAAGCGTAACCTTCTAATCTTAAATCTAATGATTTATAGATAGTAAGTACATTTTTAATTCCTACTCCAGCATATGTGTTAGCTGCAAACGAAGGGATAAATTGAGTTTGTGTTTCTGGAATTGGGCTGAACTGAGGAGCCATTAAAATACTAGAAGTATAGTTGTTGAAAAAGGGTTGATTAGAAAATACTCCTTGTAGCATTAAACCTACATTGTAATTATCTATAAATCGGAAGTATTGCTCATACTCGAAAGAAGCTTTGAACCAATTATGGTTAAATCTTGATAGTGAATCGGGTGTAAAAATAGAGGTGGATCCAGAACGATTTGTTTCAGTTCCTTGGGTGAAACCAGCACTTATTTTTAGTTTACTACCGTCCTTAGAATAATACAGATTATCAAGGCTGTTTCGTTCGAAACTTGCTTTCAAATTATTAAAGAAAAACTCAGTGACATCAGCAGTATCTACCGATAAAAATTGGTCGGTTTGGTAATATTCGTTATTAATTAATCCACTTTTGAAATCGAAAGTAACTTTACTTTTATTACTTGCAGGAAAACCAAGTGATAACCCCCAAAATGCTTCGTTCTTGATTAAGTAAGAAGGTTTAGTATCATCAAAAAAGGTAGTTAAACTTCTGTAATAATCCCAACGATTGTAAGTGATAGAAGGTTCTATATAAAATGGTAAATCAAGAGGAAAATCTATTCTTGGAGCAATATCAATAGAGTTGTAAAACCTTCCGAAATAGAAGTTAGAAGCAGCTGTAAGTGATACGTATTTGTTTATATTTTTATAATCTAAACCTAAGTAACCAGTATTGTTTGCTTTAGAAGTAAAGCTTCCTCCAACTCTAAAATCAAATTCAGGTTCTTTTTTTACTTTAATGGTTAATGTATAAAAGTCATCTAAAGGATTTTTAGTCACTTTAGGGAACATAAACTTTATTTTATCATCAGTTATAAGTCTGAAATATTTACTCTTTATTTCGGATAGAGTAGTATTCTCATTTTTGTTTTTAAGTGTATTGATAAAGTAATTTTCCTCTCCTTTTTTAAGTCCTTCTATTTCTATTGTAGAGATAACAATCTCTTTATTAATGTTTTTGTTAAATTTACTTCTCTTCTTTTTAAGTTCTTCGCTATCAATTCTTCTAGAAACCATTGCTTTAATAGAATCCATATTTTTTATGGTTTCTAGGTATCCTTGTCTTATTGCTTCTCTTGTAAGTTTAAAATCAAAAGTCCCAATTTCTTGAATATCTGGATATAAAATGATGCTATTATCACAGCTAATTTCAAAATCAGATTTAGTCTGAATCATACTTCTTACCTGAGAAATTAAGTCATAATCTCCAGGAGTATCCCTAGGTGCAGAAACTGAACTCCCAATTATTACATCAGGCATAAAATCATTGTACATTACATCAGCAGGAAAATTATTGTATAAACCTCCATCAACCAATATTTTGCCGTCTACTTTTAGTGGTGGAACATAAAAAGGAAATGTCATAGATGCTCTTACTGCTTCGGATAAATTACCTTCTTTAAATACAACTTCTTCGTTTGCATCAATGTCAGATGCTACGCATCTAAAAGGGATCATTAAGCTATCAAAATTGTAATGTGCAGTTGATGAGGGTAAAGTAAACCTCTCAATCATGAAGTAATCTATTAAAGATGGATCCGTAAAGTTAAGCGGAATAGAAGATGCTAGTTTAAACTTTTTATCGAAACTAAAATTTACGATACTAGCATTAGGAGTACTTTCTTTAAAGAAATAAACATAGTCTTTATCTATAATTCCGTTAGCTACATCATAGTAATCATCTGATGTTGCCATAGCTTTTATTTGCTCAGGTGTATATCCTACGGCATACAAACTTCCTATAAGAGCTCCTGCAGATGTACCAGTAATATAATCAATAGGGATTCCGTTTTCTTCTAAGGCAATTAATACACCAATGTGAGCCATTCCTGATGCACCTCCACCACTTAATACCAACCCAACTCTTTGTGCATTTCCTATTTGTAATACAAATAAAAATATAAAAGCAAGTATGTATTTAGCTGTTTTAATGGGTATTAATTATTTTTGAAGCAGATTTAAACCTGAGTACTAATTCTTAAAGTTAACTATTTTAACTAGGTATTTGATTGTGATACGAATGAAAATCCATAATTTTTATTTTAAAACGGTTTTTTAGTTTCATTTACCTAGTAATTGTATTATTTTTAACCAACAAAACTACTAACTATGAATAAAGACAGCATAATATTTGATTTAATAGAACAAGAGAAACACAGGCAACTTAATGGAATTGAGTTAATTGCTTCTGAGAATTTTGTAAGTGACCAAGTAATGGAAGCTATGGGATCTGTTTTAACTAATAAATATGCCGAGGGTTTACCTGGTAAACGATATTATGGAGGTTGTGAAGTGGTAGATAAAGTAGAGCAACTTGCTATTGATAGATTGAAAGAACTATTTGGAGCAGCTTGGGCAAATGTGCAGCCACACTCTGGAGCACAAGCAAATGCTGCAGTTATGTTAGCTATCCTTAAACCTGGAGATAAAATTTTAGGTTTCGATTTATCTCACGGAGGACATTTAACTCACGGTTCGCCAGTAAATTTTTCAGGAAAATTATATAAACCTTCTTTTTACGGAGTACAAAGAGAAACAGGTTTAATAGATTTTGATAAAGTAGAAGCTACAGCTAAGGCTGAACAACCAAAAGTAATTATTTGTGGTGCTTCTTCTTATGCTAGAGATTGGGATTACAAGAAATTAAGAGAAATTGCTGATTCAGTTGGTGCATTATTACTTGCAGATGTTTCGCATCCTGCAGGATTAATTGCCAAAGGTTTGTTGAATAATCCAATTCCACATTGCCATATTGTAACTACAACTACTCACAAAACCCTTAGAGGACCAAGAGGAGGAGTTATTATGATGGGAGAAGACTTTGACAACCCATTTGGATTAAAGACTATGAAAGGTGTTACAAGAAAAATGTCATCACTACTAGATTCTGGAGTGTTTCCTGGAACACAAGGTGGACCATTGGAACATGTAATCGCATCTAAAGCTGTTGCTTTTGGAGAAGCGCTTAAACCAGAGTTTAAAGAATACGGAATACAAGTAATTAAAAATGCGCAAGCAATGGCTGCTGAGTTTGTAGCTCGTGGATACCAAATTATTTCTGGTGGAACCGATAATCATTCTATGTTAATTGATTTGAGAAGTAAAGACATTACTGGAAAAGAAGCTGAAAACACACTTGTGAAAGCAGATATTACTGTAAACAAGAACATGGTGCCATTTGATGATAAATCACCATTTGTTACTTCTGGAATAAGAATAGGAACACCTGCAATTACCACTCGTGGTCTTAAAGAAGCTGACATGCCAAAGATTGTTGAGCTAATAGACGAAGTATTGATGAACAAAGACAATGACGAGAAAATTGCTGGAATAAAAGCTAAGGTTAATACCTTGATGGGAGGAAGGCCGCTTTTTGATTATTAAATATAATGAAGAATGACTGAATGGGAATTGAAAGAAATAGAAAAAAGGTTAGACAATTCTACAGAAGGTAATTGGATTCCAATGATAGAGGGAATAACACATGATTCTGGCTCAGATTTTATAATGACAAATGTCAAAAATAAAGATGATTATAACAATTCCAATAGAAGGGCAGATATAGAATTAAATGGTGGGACAAAAGAAGATGTTGTTTTTGTTGCAAATGCTAAACAAGATATTCAAAAATTAATCAAAGAGATAAGAAAGCTAAATAAAGCTAAATCTTTATAGTTTTTCTTCTCTAAGATGTATGAACAACCTCCAATAAAGTTCTAAAAGCACCAAATTTCCCATTATACTTCTTAGTGTGCTCAACTTGTAAAGCTGGAGCAAATTCAGTTTGATACTTGATATACGTTTCCATATCTGGAGCAAAATATTGGATAGAATAAGCTTTCCCACCTTCTTCCTCAGCTAATATTCTGCAAATCTTGTTTTCAAGGAAACAACCAGTTGCCATTACTTCTGGGATGTGAACCTCTTTCATCCATTGTAACCATTCGTCATGAACGGTAATATCAATATTTACGGTAACGTTATATAGAATCATTGGTAATTGCGATTAAAGTGGTGATATTTTCTGTAAAAAGCTTGATAGCAATGGATAATAAGATAATTCCAAATACTTTACGGAGTACTGCCATTCCACTTTTTCCTATTTTTCTTCCTATAAAGTTAGAACTTCTTAATACAATATAAACTACTAGAACGTTTATTAAAATCCCTATTAATATACTAGATGGTAAATACTCGGCTCTTAATGAGATTATTGTAGTCATTGTTCCTGCACCAGCAATAATTGGGAATGCAATTGGAACTATTGATCCCGAACTAGTTCCTTCAGTTTCTTTAAATAGGGTAATTCCCAATACCATTTCAATTCCTAAAAAGAAAAGTATTAATGAACCAGCAACAGCAAACGAACGAATATCTACTCCAAAAAGCCCTAAAACATTATCTCCAAAAAATAAAAATATAATCATAATGGCACCAGCAACTATTGTTGCTTTTCCAGATTCTATTTTTATTCCTTTATTTTTTATGTCTAGTACAATAGGTATAGAACCTATAATATCTATTACCCCAAAAAGAATAAGTGTTACTGATAGTAGTTGTGTGATGTCAAATGCCATATTTAATCGTTTTATTTTTTTCTTAAATCGAGTGCAAAAGTACTACTTATTTTATCAGGTGATTAAGTTTAAAGTTATTTTATTCTTAATATATGGCGAATTATTTAATCATAAATCCATTTTTAATAAACTTCCAAAAGTCTCTTCTGGTGTTTTTATCAGTGATTATTTTTGTTAAAACTGAACCGAAATTTTCTTTTTTAGCTAATTCAACTGATTTTAATCTAGAATTAACTGGTGGTAAACTACTGTCTTTTTTTAAGTTATCGTTTTCTTTGTTTACAGCTTCCTCAGTTACATCAGGCAAAGAGTTAGGATTTTCATCTGCTAAGGTATCGGCTCTTTTAAAATTTCTTTCAGATGCCTTCTTATAACCCAATTTCTCCTGAAGCATCCCAAGATTATTATAAGCAATAGCATCTTCAGGCTCTAATTTTACTGCAATTTCATAATCTGCAATTCCTCCTTCAATATCGCCCATTCGGTCTTTTACAAAAGCTCTACTGGCATATCGGTAAGCATAATCTGGATCAAGTTTCACACTTTGGTTCATGTCTTCTAATGCTCGGCCAGTTTGGTCAAGGTTTAAATAACAAACTCCTCTCTCGCTAAAATAAATAGGGTTATTAGGCTCTTCCTCAATTGCCTTATCCAGAAAGAGAATAGCTTCAGCTAATTTTTTTTCTGTGATTTTATCGAGTGCTTTTAGGTAAAATTTGTTCTTCATAGTAATACAAAATTAAGCTATTTAGGGTAAACAAGTTTACTTTTTTAGTCGTTTCAAATTCTTTAATTCATCATCAAAAACAAGCTTACCTTCAATTGTATTAATCAATTTTCTGGCTTTACTTAATGCATGATTAGAGTACAATGAATCGTAAATTTCTTGTTCAGACAAGTTCATCAAAAGTCCTTCTTTAAACTCATTTTTATATGGATCTCTAGCCCATTCTAAATAACTGTCTCCATTTGGAGTAAGTTCATTATTCTCCAATAAAGAAGCTATAATTTCTGATTCTCTAGTTCCTGTCATTCCGTACTCAAGTGACTGAATTTTAATAACAAAGCTATACTCTTTAAAAGGAAAAGTTAAAGAAGATAAATAGGATATTCCTGTTGGCTCCTGAGAAATTTTAAAAATTGTTTTTATTGTTTTGTAGTCCTCAATTTCTTTGATATTCACTTCAATCAATCCTCCGTTATGTGCAGAGAGTTCTTTGCGGTAAAATTCTCTTACTACATCAATTTCATTCAAGTATGGTAAGTCCGGTTTAGAATCAAAAAAGTTAATTGATAAAGCAACAGTCTGTTCTTTATTTATCCATTGTTTAAAATAGTCGTCTTCTTTCATAACTTCCCAATCAAAAGTAGGGAAGGAGATAGAGTTGATGTTTATTTTTTTGTTCTTAAGGAATGAAAACATGAGTTGATTTTAGATGAAAACACTATCTAAAGTAAAGATAGTAAATAGGCCAATAATAATGGTCCAAGTCTTTTTTGTTGGTTTATATTTAGCTCTAAATTATTTTTAATCCTCTTCGTCTTGAGGTTCTCCATCTATAAAAATCATAGTGTCAATCAGTTTTCCTTGTGATGAGTAATACTTGCTTTCTCCGTTTAACTGATTGTTTTTGTATAAAAAAAAATATCTCACCTCACCATTTTTATAGTATTGTTTGGATATCCCGTTTTTTATCTCCATCTAAGTAATTCTCTTCCCATTCCAATTCTCCTGTTTCAAAGTAAGATTTTGTAATCCCTTGTTGAACATCTTTCACAATATTTAGTTCCATTCTAATGTTTCCGTTTTCATGATATTCGATAACAATTCCATACGGGATGTTGTTTACAAAAGGAATAATTCTTTCAGCCTGTTTGTTTTCATAAAAAGAGATTGTTTTTATTACAGTATCTGAATCAAAATATACAGTACGAAGTGTATCAAACCCAGTAGAATAATACTCATAACCAATTCCATGTCTCAGAAAGTTGTCAAAAGGAACGTATTCAAGAAGTTTATCAGTTGCATTGTCAAAAATTCGGCAATAAAGTAAGTTTCCTATCTGGTACTCACAGATTTGATACGTGTCTTCATCTAAATATTTAATAGCTAGTCCGTTAGGCTCGTTATCTTTGTAATTAAATATTATCTCAGTTGTTCCATCTTTATAATATTGTGTTACCTCTCCATTGTATTCACCATTAATAGTTTCTCCTTTTTGTAGAAGTTCTCCAGTTTTAAAAAAAATTAATTGTTCTTTACTTTTTCCATTATCATACATGCATTCTACCCATTTTTCACCAGTTTCATAGTATTGGGTCATTTTTCCATGTAATTCATCATTCAAATAATTTCCTTTCTCAAAGAGTTTTCCACTTTTATAAAATGCTTCGTAGGATGTTCTTACCCCATTAACAAATACAATTTCAGCATAGTTAACATTAGGTAAATCTTCGTTATCAAAATAATACTGCTTTGTTATTCCATTTAGTACACCATTTTCGAAGTTGTATTCATAAAGTAAGGTTCCCGTTTCGTTATATTCTTTGGTTGTTCCATGTGGTTTGTTCTTAACCATTTCAGAAGCTAGTTTAACTTTTCCGTTTGGGTAATATTGATTTTTAACAATGATAGCCTTAGATACACAAGAAGTTAAGATGAATATTGAAAGAAAAAAAGGGAATATTGTTTTCATTATAATTTATAAGTTTTCTTGGTTTTTTAATTCAGCTAGAGCCATATTATACTCACTTACAATTTCCTCCACAATGTCTTTAGCAGGTTTTATCGCATGTATTAATCCGCTAATCTGTCCAATCTCAAGCTCTCCTTCTACTAAATCTCCTTCAAACATTCCTTTTTTAGCTCTTCCTCTACCAAGTAATTCTGTTAGTTCCTCTTTGCTAGCTCCATCTTCATAAGCCTTAGCAACTTTACCATAAAACTCGTTTTTAACTAATCTTACAGGAGTTAATTCCTTAAGTGTTAATTGAGTGTCACCTTCTTTGGCGTCAACAACCGTTTTCTTAAAATTAATATGAGCAGAAGATTCTTCTGATGCAACAAACCTACTTCCAACCTGAACTGCATCAGCTCCCAAAGTCATAGCTGCAAGCATAGTTCTTCCTGTTCCAATTCCTCCGGCTGCAATTAACGGAATATCAATGGCTTCTTTTACCATAGGAATTAAACAAAGAGTTGTTGTTTCATCTCTACCATTATGTCCTCCAGCTTCAAAACCTTCGGCTACAACAGCATCAACACCAGCTCCTTGTGCTTTTAAAGCAAACTTTACACTCGATACAACATGAACTACTTTAATTCCGTGATCTTGCAGGTGTTTTGTCCAAGTTTTTGGATTACCAGCCGAAGTAAATACGATTGGCACTTTAAGCTCAATGATTGATTCAATGTGCTTATCAATATCTGGATATAACATAGGCAAGTTAACCGCAAAAGGTTTGTCGGTTGCTTGTTTACACTTAGTTATATGCTCGCGTAAAACATCAGGATACATAGATCCTGAACCAATTATTCCTAATCCACCAGCATTACTAACAGCAGATGCAAGTTCCCAACCACTACACCAAATCATTCCAGCTTGTATTATAGGAAGCTCTACATTAAATAAAGAAGTTATTCTATTCATAATTATTCTCTGTTAGAAGGAAGGTTGTTATTCTTTTTACCAAATAGCTTGTTTTTGAAAGCTGCAAAAAATCCAACTACTGCGATTGCAATAAGCTTCCAGAATTTAATAATTAAAGCAAAGAAACCAACCTTAGCTAATACTTTACCAGCAACTAATCCTCCAACACCATAAGCTGCAACTCTATCAATCCCTGGGCTAAATTCGTCATATCTGTATCCTTTTTCAAATTCTACACTAGCGATAATTTTATCTCTGTCTTCATTAAAAGTTTCTAAAACATCAATATCTCCAATAGCATTTAGAATTAAAAAACCTTTTCTACCCAAAACTCTAATGTTGTAGTTTAATGTGTTTACATCATAAGTTTCAAATTTTAATTCCTTTGCCCAGTGTAATTTTTTAGATTCACTATCGTAGTAAGGAGAAGAAGCCCAACCAACTATGTCAACAGTTTCGTAACCTGCTTGTTGCCTTTCTAAGTTCATGCTTACTTGATCTTTTTTCATTTCCTCCATCATGTCGGAGTAATCAATGTCTCCAGCATCATCATCATTTACAAATCCTTCTTCTTCGTATTGTATTTCAACAACATAAGTACCACTATCCATTGGACTTTCGTCTTCAGGGAATAATAATCCTAAACTTTCTGCTGGTGGGTTTTCCCATAATTCGGTTAGTACAAATTCACTTTGTTTAGAATCTAAATATTTATATCCTTCTGGTACAGTTAAAGTTGCAACACCATTTCCTAATGATATTATTCCTGTTTGATACACAAATGTAGAATCAATACTATCTGCATAGAATTGATATTCGAGTAATTCCTGTAAAGCACTTATGTCAAATTCTTCATTTTCTTCATCTTGAGAAAAAGAGTTGAATAGCATTCCGAATGCTAATAGGAAGGATAGTGTTTTTTTCATTTATTGGTTTTATTTATAACTGATTCAAAATTAGAAATTTATTTTAAAGTTACCAAAGGTGATTTAGTATTCTATCTCATTTAATGTAAAGCTTATTCTTTTGTTTTATGACGTAGGTCATATGACCTGTGTCATGGTTTCTTTTTCCGAGAAGTATGTTCTTTGTATTGAACAAAAAAAAGGTGATTAATTTCAATCAGTTTATGTTATGATGCTTGTCATAGTAACTTACTTAACAAAGCCTGACTTTTGTATCAGAAAACAATAACTAACAAATTTTTCTTAAAAATGATGATCAAAAAAATTACTCTTATTACGGCCTTAGTGTCACTATTTCAATTTTCAAATGCACAGGTTGTATCTGACTCTGTAACTTTAGGTTCAGGATATGCAAACCAGGTGTTTTACCAACTATCTACTGGAACTAAAACTTCAGCTAGTAACCAAGATTGGGATTTACAGTTTTTCTCAAGTTTATTTTCAGCATCTATCCGTGTTAATAGTGGTGCAGGAGTAGAGCTTTATTATGGGAATAGTACTGACACAACAAATTTTGCAACTGCAACTATAGATACTTCTTCATTAACTATAATGAGAGATGGATATGCAACATGGGAAAATGATGCATTCACAACTCAACAAACTGGTCACCCAAACTATGGTTGGGGAAGCTACCAAGGATTAGGAAATATTGTTGGTTTTAAAGTTTACATCATCAAATTATCTTCAGGAGTGTTGAAAAAAATATGGATGAAGGAATTTAGAACAAGTGGAATGTTAACTTTTTCAGTAGCGAATTTAGATGGTTCTGGGTTAGTAACAAAAACATTAAACAGAAGTACTTATTCTACAAAAAGACATTTTTACTATGATGTAGAAAATGATGCTGTTTTAGATTCTGAACCAGCTAAAACTTCATGGGAACTAGTGTTTAGAACATATTCTGATATGGCTGGACCACAATTTTACAATGTTACAGGAGCTTTGTCTAACTACGATTTAGGAATATCTGAAGCAAGAGGAATTGATGTAGCAACTGCAAAAACCAACTTTTCTACTTACACTTTAGATAGTGCAATTAATGTAATTGGTTACGATTGGAAAAGCTTCAATAACATGACTTTTCAATGGAATATTGAGGATTCACTTTCATACATAATGAAAGATTACAATGGAGATGTGTACCAATTGATTTTTACTGGAACAAGTGGTTCAAGCACAGGTAAAATGTATTTTACAAAAGAAGCAATTGCTTATGCAAGTGTAAATGAAAATTCTCCTGTTGCTAATCTTGGTGTTTTTCCAAACCCAACAACTGGTGTGTTAAACATTAATTTTGAATTAATTAATGCTAACCAAGAAACTAGCATTGTACTGATGGATGTGAACGGAAGAATCGTAAGAACAATCTCAAACGGAAATAGCTTTCAAGGATTTAATCAAATTAGCGAAGATATTTCTGATTTAAATCAAGGAGTTTATTTCTTGATAATCCAATCAGGAGAATCTTTAATTACTAAAAGAATTATCAAACAATAGTTAAATAGAGCTAGTGAGAGCTAGCTCTTTTTTTATGAAATATTTTTGTCTCATATCGCTCGTATTTATTTCCTCTTTTGGCTATAGCCAGAGTTATAAAGTAACTGTAGTAGATGAAAATAATATTGCTATTCCTTTTGTTGCTACTGAGATAATTTATTCTGTTAATTCAGAGAAAAAATCTAAACAAACTATCACTAATGGTAATGGTTTGTTTTTTATAGATACAGCCTGGAAAGAAGTACGATTAAGGCTAAAGCACATTAGCTATCAAACTAAGTTCACCTCAGTATCTGCAATTAATAATAAAGTAACTCTTTATTTAGATCAAACTGAGCTTACCGATTTTGTAGTTACAGGTCAGTATGCTCCAAGTTCGGATGAAAACACTTCGCATAAAGTGAGAGTGATTGATAGCAAAAGAATTGAGGCTCAAGGTGCTGTTACTCTTCAAGAGTTAATGGAGCAGGAAATGAATATTAGAGTTTCTCAGGATAATGTTTTGGGAGCTTCTATGAGTGTTCAAGGATTATCTGGAGAGAATGTAAAGATATTGATTGACGGAGTTCCTGTGGTTGGAAGATTGAATGGAAGTGTTGATTTATCTCAAATTAATCTTAACAATATTGAGCGAGTTGAAATTGTAGAAGGACCGCTTTCTGTGAGTTATGGAACTAATGCTTTGGCTGGAACTATAAACCTCATTACTAAAAAAAATAAAAAGAAGTTTGGCGGAAATGTGGATGCTTACTACGAAACTATTGGTCAATATAACCTTAATGGTAGAGTAGATTTAGCCTTAAAATCACATTCGTTTTCTTTCTCATTAGGGCGTAACTTTTTTGATGGTTATTCTCAATTAGATACTTCGCGAGTAATGGAGTGGAAGCCTAAAGAACAGGTTTTTGGAAACTTTAAATACTCTAATACTTACAAAAAGATATCATACGATTTTACTTCAGATATTTTTAATGAAAAACTTGAATCTAGAGGTGGGCCAAGACAGCCATACAAGGAATTTGCCTTTGATGATTACTTTACAACAAACAGATATTCTAATGCGTTAAACTTTAGATATACTCCAAATAAAAACTCTTCTGTAAATGTGTTGGGTGGTTACAATTATTATAATCGAATCAAGAATAGGTATTTAAAAGACTTGGTGAATGTTTCTTATGAATTAGTAAATGCAGCTAATCAGCAAGACACTAGTGTTTTTGATTTGATTTTTTCAAGAGGAACTTATTCTTTTGCCAAAGATTCGTCAAAAATTAATTTTCAATTAGGTTATGATATCAATGTGGAATCTAACAGAGGAAGAAGGATAACTGACGGAGAAAAGCAAATAGGAGATTATGCAGTCTTTGGGAGTATGGAGTACCGTCCTTCAAGGAAAACAATTATTCGGCCAGGAATAAGATATGCCTATAATACTGCTTACAAAGCGCCTATAATTCCTTCTTTAAATATTAGGCATCAGTTTACTAAACATATGACTACTCGTTTTTCTTGGGGAAGAGGATTTAGAGCTCCTTCGCTTAAAGAACTTCACTTTTTATTTGTAGACATAAATCATAATATTGCTGGAAACTCTGATCTATTGGCAGAAAAATCGGATAACTTGATGTTCCAAATGACATACAAAAGAGGAATTAAAAGAGGAGTTTATAATTTTGATTTAAGTGGTTTTTATAACTCAGTTCAGAATCAAATTAGCTTGGCTTTGGTGGATCAAGCTAGTCAATTGTATACCTATACCAATATTGGCAAGTTCTACAGCCAAGGATTAAATTTCAACTCTGGGTTTAGATACAAGACTTACAAAACTAATTTTGGTGCATCTTGGACTGGTAGATACAACATTGAATCAGATGGGAATCCTCAGTTTCAAAAGTTCTTTTACACTCCAGAAATAATGGCTAGTTTTGGCTATGAAGTTGAATCATGGCAAGCAACATTTAATTTGTTTTATAAATATACAGGTAAAGTGTTGGGTTATTTCGAAAGTGAATTGGATGGAGTTACTCAGTATGAGTTAGATTCGTATAACATGATGGATTTTACTGTGATAAAATACTTCTTCGATAAAAAATTGAATGTAACTTTAGGTGCTAAAAACATTTTTGACATTGGTACAATACAATCCAATCAAGCAATTGGTGGTGGAGTTCACACTGCTGGTAGTAATAATATTCCAGTGGCTTGGGGAAGAACTTATTTTACTCGTGTAGCTTATAATTTTTAATAAAAAATGAAACATTTTTTATTTTACATATTGTTAATGGTTGTAGCAACTTCTTGCTTTAAAGAAGAAGATCCAATAACGCCATTTGATAGAGGGAACTCAACTACTCAAGTTATTTCTACGGGAAATAACGGAGATTATGGTGACCAAGTTTACTACAGTATTTCTGATAATAATGTGGTAAAAGTAGTTGACCGTACTTCATGGGATTTAGGTTTCGAGACAACATCTGCAGGAACAGTTGTAAGATTGAATGGAGCTAATAAAATGCAAGCTTCTACAACTGGAATAACTGATTTTACTGCTGTTACAAATCTTACTTCTTTAACCTTAACTTTTGATTGGGATAAAGCAAGTGGTTCTGTGGATTCAGTAGCTTTAATGGATTGGATTTCGGGAGGTGTAGCGACTAATGAAGTATTTATTGTAGATAGGGGAGAAACTCCAAGTTTATCTTCTAGAGGATACAAAAAAGTTCAAATATTAAGTGTTACTAATACTGAGTATGTAATTAGATATGCTAATGTGGATGGATCTAATGACCAAACCAAAACGATTCCTAAGCAGTTGAACAAGAATTTTACTTGCTTTAGTTTAGCAGGAAGTGGTGATGTAATAAATGCTGAACCAGATGCTGATGATTGGGATTTAGTTTTTACTCAATACATGCATACTTTTTATGATTCGGATCCTTATGTTTATTACTCGGTTAATGGAGTTCTTTTGAACCCTAAGAATGTGAAAGCTGCATTGGTTTTGGACAAAGCTTATTCTGATATTACAATTGACGAAGTTTCTACAAATCCTTTGTCAGGATTTTGGAATAGAATAGGGTATGACTGGAAAATCTTTGATTTCACTACAGAATTGTATCAAATAGATTTTAATAAAAGTTACCTTCTTCTGGATAGAAAAGGATTTTATTACAAATTAAGATTCATTGACTTTTATAATTCTTCAGGAATAAAAGGATACCCTAAGTTTGAGTTTGAAAAGTTATAATTAATCTAAAGTAATTGACTCAATTATCAATTTAAAGCTTTCGTTTTTCTTGTTACCAATTAAAAAAGCGATTTCTTCTATTTCAGAATGATTAAAGTTTGGTTTGTCTAGCTTTCTTCCTCTAAAAGATGGGTAGAAATCAGCTAAAGAAAGTCTGATTGTTTCCCATTTTCCGCTAGTTTTAAACTCAGTTATAAAAGAATACCTGAGGCTATTTTCATTCTTTATTCGAAACTGATAGCTTTTTCCATCTCCTTTTACTCTTAGCAAAACATGAGTTTTGTCTTTAGTTGAAACTGCTTCACCATTATATCTTATTGAAGAAAAACCACCATAATTCTCGGTTGAAACAGTACCAAAGAAAACCCCATTCTTTTCTTCGTTAAGAATTAAATTTCCTTGTGACCTTCCGCCCATAACAGTGTCATCCACTACTTTCCATTTATTTAAATTGGAGTTTGATTTAAAATCAAAAATAACAGAGGAGCTTGCCATGGCAGATATCAATAAAATAGTACTAATTAATTTCATAACTCTAATTTAAGAGAGTTCTACGCTTAATGCCACCTTTTACATGATTAACATCAAATTCAGTTACAAAAGCCGATTGATCAACAGAATCTATTAAATTGAAAGTCTTACGAATATCAATTCTGTTGATTATTATGTGGATGATATCCATATCTTTTTGAATTCCAGAATTACCAATTCCGTGACTTCCTTTATAAACAGTAATTCCAGTTTTTATGTCTTTCACAAGTAATTCTTGAATATCTTTTGATTTTTTAGAGACTATCATTATTCCAACATAATTATCAAATCCTTTGATTACAAAATCAATTACAACACTTGTAATTAGGTAAGTAAGTACTGAGTACATAGCAATCTCAACTGAAAGGAGAAATGCCGTAATTCCAAAAAGAAATACATTAAATATTAGAATTGTTTTACCAATGCTTATTCCATATTTTTCGTTCACATAAATACCTAGTATTTCAGATCCATCAAGTACTGAACCATTTTTAATTGCCAGTCCTATTCCTGCTCCCAAAAATAATCCGCCAAAAATTGCAATAAGAAGTTTGTCATCAGTAATAGATTGAAAATTCTCGAAGTGAATAAAAATTGCCAGTCCTATTATTGAACAAATAGATTTTAAAAACACTTTTTTGGAGACAGTATACCAAGCCATTATAAGAAAGGGTATACTTACAAATATTAAAATTAAAGAGATGTTTATTGGGAATTCTTCGCTAAGTAGAATAGCAATTCCAGTTGCTCCTCCATCCAAAAATCCATTCGGTAGTAAAAATGCTTTTAACCCTATACTTGCTAATATGATTCCAATAAAAATTTGAACATATTCATTAACAAGGTTCATTATTTTTCTGGATCTATTCATTTTGTGATTTTAAATATCCTTCTGCATATGAAGGCCCATTATTCTATACCCTTCGTTAAAATAGAATTTATGTGATTTACTATTTTCAATGTAAGTGTTCAATTCCATTGAGACACAGCCATTGTCTTGAGCCCATTCTTGAACTAAGTTTATAAACGATTTACCATAACCCTTTCCATGAAGAGATTCGTCAATAACAACATTATCAATTTCAATTTGCTTACCAGAATATAACCTTACAGTTATCCAACCACTCATTACTCCAATTAACTTTTCTTCATTGTAAAAACCAAAGCATCTGTAATTTTCGAATTCAAACATCTTAGTTTGGCGTTTCAACTGAACTGCTTTATCAAGATTAGAATTTAATTGTTCGGTTAGCTTACATATTTCGTTTAAGCTTATAATTGTCAGTAAATCAATATTTTGATTCATTTTTAAAGTGCTTATTTTTACTAAAGTAGATTTTTTATTTCTTCTTCAATCTCTAGTGGTGTAACTTGGGGAGCAAATCTTTTCACAACAACTCCATCTTTATTTACCAAAAACTTCTCGAAATTCCACCTGATGTCATTTTCATCATCTAGTTTTTGAGCTGCTTTTAAATGAGAATAAATAGGATGCAGATTTGCTCCGTTTACTTCTATTTTCTTAGCCAATTCAAAAGTTACTCCGTGATTTACTTTACACGTTTCCACCATTTCTTCGTTTGTCAATGGTTCTTGCCCACCAAATTGGTTACAAGGAAATCCAAGAACCTTAAGTCCTTTATCAGAATAAGTTTTGTTCAAATATTCCAATCCCTCAAACTGTGGAGTAAGTCCACATTTAGTAGCTGTATTTACTACAAGCATTACTTTTCCTTTGTACTCAGAAAGATTTTTTTCTTCTCCACTTGGAGTTTCATAATTGAGAGTGTAAATAGATGTCGAATTCATTTCAGTGTTATTTTCAATTGTAATAGGTTTACTTTCGGCTGGAGTTTTTTCAGTTGATTCACAAGCAAAAAGACCTATTGACAGAGAAGCGTAAATTAGTTTTTTCATTAAGATAGTTTTTTCAATTCCTTAATAATATCTCCTTCAAATGCTGAAGGTTTAGTTTTAGGAGAATACCTTTTTATAGCTTTTCCGTTCGGATCTATCAAAAATTTCTCGAAATTCCATTTTATTCTACTCGAAAACAATCCGGACTTAATCTTATTTTTTAAATACTTATAGATTGGATGAGTTTTACTCCCATTCACATCAATTTTCTCCATTAATTGGAAAGTAACTCCGTGATTAATTTGGCAAGTTTCTTCCATTTTATCATTCTCTACAGGCTCTTGCCCCAAAAACTGATTACAAGGAAATCCTAATACTACTAGACCTTTTCCTTTGTAGTCTTGATGAAGCTTTTCTAAACCTTTAAACTGTGGAGTTAAACCACATTTGGTAGCTGTATTAACTACTAACACTACCTTTCCTTTATATTCTTCCATCGAAATGGATTCGCCATTTGGTTTGTTTGCCTCAAATTTGTGTATGGTCATAGTTTGATTTTGTTGTCTCAAAAATAGTAATTAACCTATTCTTAATCCATTTTTTATGGGTTTATCTGTGCTTAATAAAGTTACTTCTTTGTTTTCTCCCACAGCTCCCATTACAAGGCACTCGCTTTGTATGTTGGCTATTTGTTTTTTAGGGAAATTAATGGTTGCAATTATTTGTTTTCCAATAAGGTTCTCAGTAGAGTAGAGGCTTGTTACCTGTGCAGAGGTCTTTTTAATTCCAAACTCACCAAAATCAATAGTCAAGATATAAGATGGATTTCTGGCTTCAGGAAAATTAGTAGCTGTGAGGATTGTTCCAACTCTCATTTCAACTTTTTCGAACTCTTGCCATGTGAGGTTATTTGTCATTGAATTAAATAGTTATTTCCAACCCATCAAACCCAAGTTCTATATTTGCTGGTAGTTCATTCATAATTTCATCATGTAATCCCAATGTATGACTAATATGAGTGAAATAAGCCTTCTCAGGGTTTATTCTTTTTACCATTGCAATGGCTTCTTCCAAAGTAAAATGAGAAATGTGTGGAGTTTTTTGAAGAGCGTTAAGTACCAATACTTTTGTTCCTTTTACTTTTTCAATTTCTTCGTCAGATATAGCATTCATATCTGTGATATAGGTGAAATCTCCAATTCTAAACCCAAATACTTGCAATTTATAATGCAATCCATCAATAGGAGTAATGGTTTCTCCATTTATTTCAAATGGGGAGTTGGTAATTACATTGGCATTAATCCTTGGGATTCCTGGATAGTTAAATCGTTCATCAAACACATAATGAAACTCTTGTTTCAATTGATTTAAAACTCTTTTATGAGCATAAATCTCAATCTCTTTTTTGTGTTTAAAACAAAATGGGCGCACATCATCCATTCCTGCAACATGATCTTTGTGCTCGTGAGTATAAAGGATTCCATCAATATTTTGAACATTAGCTCGCAACATTTGTGTCCTAAAATCTGGGCCAGAATCTATAACTAACGTGTTATTTTCGGTTTCTATAAGAACCGAAACTCGTAGTCTTTTATCTTTTTCATTTTTAGAAATGCAAACTTCACAATCGCATGCTATAACAGGTATTCCCTGTGAAGTTCCAGTTCCTAAAAATGTGATTTTCATTATGTAGTTTCGTTTAATTCTACCAATTCTTTAAGAGCTTCCATACAAGTGTCAATTTCTTCTTTGGTATTGTGTTTACTGAAAGAAATTCTCATTGGAGCATAATCACTCGCATTCTCATAAATTCCATTTATTACATGCGAACCTAGGTTTGCACCAGAGTTACAGGCACTTCCTCCAGATAAAGCTATTCCTTTCATGTCTAGCTTAAACAGTAATAATCCATTATTTTCATTATTTGGAAAACAAACAGAAAGTACGGTATATAAATAATCGGTTTCACTTCCGTTAAACCTTATTTGATCTCCAAATTGAGCAATTAATTGCTCTTTCATGTAATTCCTTAATTCAAGAATATAAGCCTTGTCTTTGTCTAGAGTTTTGTAGGCTAGCTCAATAGATTTAGTTAATCCAGTGATTCCTATTAAGTTTTCGGTTCCAGCTCTAAGTCCTCTTTCTTGTCCACCACCAATAAGCATAGAGTTAAGAGCAATTTTTTTATTTAGATACAAAAATCCCACACCTTGTGGTCCATGAATTTTGTGGGCAGAACAAGCAGCAAAATGCACACCCATTTCCTCAAAGTTAATTGGGAAATGCCCAACAGTTTGAACGGTATCTGAATGAAAATAGGCTTTGTACGTTTTACACAAATCACCCACTTTTTTCATTGGTAATATTGTTCCAATCTCATTGTTGGCGTGCATTAATGTAACTAAAGTCTTTTTGTCCGAACTAGAAAGTAATTCTTCTAAGTGATCTAAATCAACTTCTCCAGCTTCATTTACTTTTACGTAATCAATAGTCACTTTATCTCCTGCAAGTACTTTTACAGTAGTTAAAACAGCTTTGTGTTCAATTTCTGAAGAAATAATTCTTGTAACACCCAAATCGTCAATTGCACATTTAATAGTCATGTTATCCGATTCAGTTCCACAAGATGTGAAAATAATTTCGGAAGGCTGAGCACCAAGATGAGCTGCAATTTCTCTTCTGCAGTTTTCTACTTTATTTTTAGCTTTTCGCCCAAAAGAGTGTGTAGAAGACGGGTTTCCAACTTCTTCTTTCATGCAATTCACCATTGCCTCCATTACTTGTTCATCTAGTTGTGTAGTGGCTGCACTATCAAAATATATCGCCATTTCTTTCTATTTATTCGTTAATTATTGTGTGGATATCGTCAATCACTTGTTGCGCTATTTTAGCTGAACCTTCTTTAGTTCCACTTTCTGAGTATACTCTGATAATAGGCTCTGTGTTTGATTTTCTCAAATGAACCCATTCATTAGCGAAGTCAATTTTTACTCCGTCAATATCGTTTACTCTTTCGTTTTTGTATTTTTCTTTCATCTTCAACAAGATATCGTCCACATCAATTTGTGGAGTTAATTGAATCTTGTTTTTGCTCATTTCATAATTTGGGTATGAATCTCTTAATTCTCTACTAGTAACTTTTTCTTTTGCCAAGTGAGTTAAAAATAATCCAACACCAACTAAGGCATCCCTTCCGTAATGGCTTTCTGGGTATATAATCCCACCATTTCCTTCACCACCAATTACAGCATTTTCAGCTTTCATTTTATCTACCACATTTACTTCTCCTACTGCAGAAGCAAAGTATTTTCCACCATTCTTAACTGTAACATCATTTAATGCTCGAGTTGAAGAAAGGTTAGAAACCGTGTTTCCAGGAGTGTGTTTAGTCACATAATCTCCAACTGCTACAAGAGTGTATTCTTCGCCAAACATAGATCCATCATTACAAACAAATGCTAGTCTATCCACATCAGGATCTACTACAATTCCTAAATCGGCATTGTGCTCCACAACTAGTTTAGAAATCTCAGTTAAGTTCTCGGCAAGTGGTTCTGGGTTGTGAGGAAAATGTCCTGTTGGCTCGCAATATAATTCAATTACTTCCACTCCAAACTCCTTTAAAAGTTCAGGAATAAAAATACCTCCTGAAGAGTTTACTGCATCTACAACTATTCTAAAACCTGCATCTATTATTGCTTCTTTATCTACCAATTCTAGATCTAATACTGCATTTATGTGTTTGTGTAAATAGGTGTCATCTTTAGAATATGTTCCAAGATCATCTACTTCTGAAAAGGAGTAATTTCCGTCATCAGCTATGTTTATTAATTCTTCTCCTTCGCTTTCAGAGATAAATTCTCCTTTTTCGTTCAGTAATTTAAGTGCATTCCATTGTTTTGGATTGTGACTTGCTGTAATTATAATTCCTCCATCAGCATGTTCCATTGGTACTGCAATTTCTACAGTTGGAGTAGTTGAGAGACCTAAATCAATTACTTCAACACCCATTCCGATTAATGTTCCTGAAACTAAGTTCGAAACCATTTCACCAGAAAGTCGAGCATCACGGCCTATTACAATTTTTATTTTTGATTTGTTTGAGCGGTTTTTAATGAACTGGGCGTAAGCCGAAGTAAATTTCACCACATCAATAGGAGTAAGGTTTTCGGAGATTTCTCCACCAATTGTTCCTCGTATTCCCGAGATAGATTTTATTAATGTCATTCTTTAGCTAAATGTTTAACCAAAGGTAAGAAAAAATGAAGTTTTAGGTTCGTATTTTGGTTTGAGATATGAACCTTAATTTGGGGATAAATCTACTCAGCTTTTGATAATGCTTCTTTTATAAAATTCTTAATCTGTTGAGTTTGACTTGCTGCTTTGTTTTTCCAAATTTGTGAAGCAACATAGGACACTAAAAACATAACTAAAAATATTGGAGAGACATAAAGTAGTGTTCCGCTTTTACCAATAGAAAGCATTCCAGAACCAATTACAGCAGTAATTGTGAATCCTGCAATTGTTGACAGATACAAGACCATGAAAGTTGCCCATAGATTTGGTTTTGGGCTAACAATTCCTCTTATAATTGTTCCTTCTTCAGTTTCTTCTAAATTGAAACTTGCATGTGGCGACCAGTAATGTTGATGGTTTGGATGGATATCAATAGTACAGTGATTATGCCTTTTGCTAAAGGTGAAATCCTCTAAATGAAATTGCTCATTAGCAATTAAAATCTTTCGAACTTCATCAGGTTTTAAGGATACTTCCTCTCTTATTCTAGGTCTTACTTTTACTTCTGCCATTCTATTTTTTTCTTAAATCTAATTTTTGAGAAGCTATAATCCTAAAATCATGACATCTATCAGTTATTTAAATTAACTATCGAGATTTAGATTCTTGAATAATTAAATTATCTCTACTTTTATCTCAATGAAACTTTTTGAGAAAATATTGCTTGGAAAACTTGAGAACATTATTCTTGTTATCACTTTAGTGATGGGTTTATCTTACATCTATATTTCTCCACCATTTCAAGTTCCCGATTCACCCAATCATTTTTTTAGAACCTATCAATTGGCTTCAGGTCAAGTAATCCCTAGTAATGACAATAATTCAGTAGGAGGTTGGGTTCCAAGTTCTTTTAATGAGCTTCAGGCTACTTTTACTCCTTATCGCTACAATTCGTATCACAAAATGGAACGTGCAATTTTGGATAGTGCTAAACTGATTGAACTCAATGAAAGTGATCAAGTTTACATGCACTTCCCAAATACTGGAGTTTATTCGCCAATATCTTACATTCCTCAGGTTATTGCAATGCGAATAGGATTGTGGCTCAATTTAAAACCAATTACTATTTACTATTTAGTTAGGTTTTTTGCCTTTTTCTTTTGGTTTGGAATGATGGTGTTAACCTTCCGTTTTTTGCCAATAAAAAAGATACTATTTGGAGTTTTGGTTCTGCTTCCAATGTCATTATTTATAAATACTTCGTTTAGTGCGGATATGATGATTAATGGACTTAGCTGGTTGTATTTAGCAGTAATCTTGAATATTGCGCTTACCAAAAAAGAACTTTCTACTAAGTATCTTTTATTGCTAATAGGACTGATAATGTTAATTGGATTATCTAAGTTGGTTTATATTCCTATTGTGGCTGTTTTACTTATAATTCCATATCAGAAATTTAAAACGAAATTAAGAATGGCGGGTTTTATAGCTGTTTCAATGATTTTAGGATTTGGTTCAGCTAGTTTGTGGAAAGGGAACATTGATTCGTTTTATACTTCTTATTTAGATTACAATCCTGAGTTTAGAGATAATATAACTCTCGGCCACAAAGCAGATATGAACCTCCAAATGGATCATATTAAAGCCAATAAATGGGAAACTGTAAAAGTATTTGCTCAGTCTTATTTTAGAGAATTTGATAAAATGACAACTGGTTACATTGGAAACCTTGGTTGGAATAGATTTAGAATGCCTTTTTGGTTTATCCTTTTTGGTTATGCAATTATATTATTCTTTGCTTTTTCTCATAATTCAGATGAATACTTTCTTTCTATAAAACAAAAAATCATTTTGGTTGGAGTTGTGGGAGCTTGTACTTTATTGGTCATGCTTTCTCAGTATTTAACATGGAATCCAGTTGGTTATCATGAAGTTTGGCCATTAATGGGAAGATATTTTACCCCAATCTATCCTATGTTGTTTTTAGCTCTTATGATTAGGAAATTTAAAGTCTCAAAAAAACTGTCTATACTAATTTTTGCAGGATATGGAATGCTTGCAACTGCTTATACTGGTTATAAAATGATAGATTCATTTTATGTGAATGCTGAGTTGGAATTAGTTTGGGAAGAAGACTTTAGTGATAAGTCACAAGAATATTTACGAAATGAACACTCTTTTGAATTTGGAAAAATTAATGGAAATTCTAATGTATTTCAAGTTCCACCACTTTCAATTTTAATACCAAAAGGTCTAATTCTTAGTTCTGAAAATCCTTATGGTTACACAGTTACAATAAACAATGTAAAAAAAGGAGACAAAATAGTTATAGAAGCTTGGAGAGACAGAGAGGAAGCTAGTATTGTATTTGATGATTTGCCTCATTCACAGTATTTCACCACTACATGTCATTCAACTAAAATAATAAAAAATGGCTTTGAATTAATTCAAGAAACCTATTTCTGTAAACAGGATTTTGAAGGATTAAAAGTATACCTATACGATCCTTCTGGAAGCAATTCACATGTGAAAGACTTTAGTATCCAGTATTTTAAGAGTAAGTAATTACCTTCTTCTAACTCCTAAAATTCCTAATAAACTCCTGCCAAGTTCACGAGCTAAGGTTCTTCCTACTTGGCGAACCATAGTATTTTGACTTAGTTTTTCGAAAAATCCTTTTTTGTTTTTAGTTGCTTTTTCAGCTTTTCTCTTTTCTTTCTTTAGTTCGTCTTGGTGCTCTTTTTTATGAGCTTTTTCAAGCTTAGCTTTTAGCATTTCATGAGCACTTTCTCTGTCTATAGATTCTTCATATTTCTTTACTAACTCAGAAGATGAAATTACTCCATCTATTTCTTCATCACTTAATATATCCATTCTAGAAATTGGTGCTCTTAATAATGTGTGAGCTAGTGGAGTTGGTATTCCTTTCTCATTAAGACAAGTAATTAATGCTTCTCCTATTCCCATAGAGGTAATTAAAGTGTCAGTATCATAAAACTCAGAATCAGGATAGTTTTCAGTTGTTTTGGTAATTGCTTTTCTGTCTTTAGCAGTGAATGCTCTTAATGCATGCTGGATTTTTAACCCTAACTGACTCAATACAATATCAGGAATATCTGTTGGGTTTTGAGTACAGAAGTAAATCCCAACTCCTTTAGATCTAATTAGCTTTATAATTGCTTCAATTTGAGTCAAAAGAGCTTTAGATGCTTCACGAAAAACCAAATGAGCCTCATCTATAAATATCACTAATTTTGGTTCGTCATCATCACCTTCTTCAGGGAAATTAGCATAAACTTCGGCTAGCAAACTCAACATGAATGTAGAAAACAATTTAGGTCTGTCCTGAATATTTGTTAATCTTATTATTGACTGAATCCCTTTGCCATCTTTGTCTTGTCTCAATAAATCATTTACATCAAATGATTCCTCTCCAAAGAAATTTTCTGCTCCTTGCTGTTCTAGTTCTATTATTTTCTAATAATAGTAGCTACAGATACTTTAGAAAAACCTCCATATTCTTTTTCAATCTCTTCTTTTCCTTCGTTAGTTAAATACTGAATGGAAGTTTTCAAATCTTTTAAATCCAATAAAGGCAATGAGTTATCATCACAATACTTAAAAACCAAAGCTAATATTCCTCCTTGGGTATCATTTAAATCTAAAATTTTTGACATTAGCACAGGACCAAACTCAGTTATAGTTGCTCTTAGCTTAACCCCTTTATCTCCAGATATTGTCATTAATTCTGTTGGTAGTGCAGTTGCATCATAAGGTAAATCGCCTATAGAAATATGCCTCCAAATTATATGTTCGTTAGATTCTCCTTCGGCAGCCAATCCAGATAAATCACCTTTCAAATCCATTAATAAACTTGGGATTCCTTTTAGTTATAGCTGTTCAGCCATTACTTGCAAGGTTTTGGTTTTACCTGTTCCAGTAGCTCCGGCAATTAATCCATGTCGCGAAATTGTTTTCAAAGGGATTTTTACATGAGTATCCGATATACATTCTCCTTCGAACATAGCTCCACCAAGAGTTATAAAATCTTTTTTAAAAGAATACCCTTTTGTAATTTTTTCTCTGAATTGTAATGACGACATAAATTTCAAGCTTTTACCAAAGCTACTAAAAGTTAAGATAAATTGATACCGACAGAATTGATATTCTGTGTACCTTTAATGAACAATGGAATCAAAAAGAGACATAGAGAATAGAGATGATGTATTTACTTTGGTAACTACTTTTTATTCCGAAATAAGGAAAGACGAAGTGTTAGGTCCAATTTTTAATAAAAGACTGACATCTAAAGAAATATGGGATGTTCACTTAATAAAACTCACTGACTTTTGGGAAACCAATTTATTCAATATTATAAAGTTTAATGGGAATCCAATGAAGGCTCATCAGGAAACTGACAAGGCAATGAACTACGGAATTACGCAGGATCATTTTGTTGATTGGTTAGGAATTTGGAGTAAAACTATAAACTCTTTATTTGAAGGAGAAAAGGCTGAATTAGCTAAAGAAAAAGCCAGAAGGATGTCTACACATTTATGTGTAGATATTGTAAAGCATAAACCAAAAACTACTGAATAGTTATTTCGTAATTAGCAAGTTGCTTAGCAATGTTTTTTAAAATAGTATACTTTTCATCTTTTTCATCTGCAGTAGAAAAATAAGATTTTAATATCAACTGAGCTTCCATTATTGGTTCTTCTTCAAATGGACCTTCTAGGTTATCGATAATCGTATCAGCTTCAAACGCTTCCATGTAAGAACCTTTGGTAGCTGCAAGCACATATTTATCAATGTATTGATGCGCATTGAATCCAGTTTGCCAAAACGAGTTTAAAATCAATTCCCTGATTTCAGAGTTTTTATGATTCTCTAAAATATCTAATAAATAGGGGATAGATGCCGTAGATTTCAATTCTAGAATAATGCTTTTAGCTTCTTCAACTAGTTTAGGCTCTTCATTATTCTCTATAATAGATACTAAAGCAGGAATAACTTTTTCACTTCCTTTTGATCTCACTCTTTTTAAAGCAGATGCTAGATTTTTAGAATCTTTCGAAGATAAATCGGAGATTAAATCATCAATCAACTTGGTTTGTTTTTCAGTATCCATATCAGTATATTTTAAAAGTACAAAGTTATTTTAATTTAATGTATCTAATAGGATTTAACTGAGAATTTTAAGTTTTCAACAAAATAAATTGGTATAAAAACTTTGCAGTTTTTTCTGTGTTATATAGGAGTTACGTATCTTCGATAAAATTATAGATTATGCCTGTATATTTAGATTTTGAAAAGAAGATAGAAGAGCTTGATGAGCAAATGCTTAAGCTTAAAGAGATAGAGAGTAAAGGTGAAGTAGATATTTCAGTTACAATGAAGGAATTGGAAACTAAAATCACTGAAACTAAAAAAGAAATTTACGAAGGACTTACGCCTTGGCAAAGAGTTCAGGTATCTAGACACCCTGAAAGACCTTATACATTAGCATACATTAATTCAATGACTGATGGTAATTTTATAGAATTACACGGAGATAGAGGAGTGAAAGATGACAAAGCTATGGTTGGTGGTTTTGGTTTGTTAGATGGACAATCAGTAATGTTTGTTGGTCAGCAAAAAGGAATAAACACCAAGCAAAGACAATATAGAAATTTTGGAATGCCAAATCCTGAAGGATATAGAAAGGCATTAAGATTAATGAAGTTAGCTGAAAAATTTAACAAGCCAATTGTTTGTTTAATTGATACTCCTGGAGCATTTCCTGGATTAGAAGCTGAAGAAAGAGGACAAGGAGAAGCTATTGCTAGAAATTTATTTGAAATGATGAATTTGACAGTGCCAGTAATCAATATTGTAATTGGTGAAGGAGCATCTGGTGGAGCCCTTGGAATTGGAATAGGTGATAGAGTATTAATGATGGAAAACACTTGGTATTCTGTTATTTCTCCAGAATCTTGTTCATCTATTTTATGGAGAAACTGGGAGCATAAAGAGGAAGCAGCATCAGCACTTAAGCTTACTCCTAAAGACATGAAAAAGAACAAATTAATTGATGGAATTATTAAAGAACCTTGTGGTGGAGCTCACTCTGATCCAGAAGGAGCATTTAAGAAAGTAAAATCTGAAATTAAGAAACATCTTAAGTCTTTATCTGAGCTAAAAACTCAAGAAATGATTGACCAAAGAATTGAAAAATTCTCTGCAATGGGTGTAGTTTCTGAATAGTACCAATCTTATTTATTTATAAATAGTTTTTTTGGTTTAAAATTTATTCTTTAAATTTATAAGAATAAACCAAAAACAAATTATTATGAAATTTTTAAAAGGACTGTTAATCACGCTAATAGCTTTATTTGCTGTGTACGTATTATTGTCTTTTTTCTTGCCATCTAATACTCATGTAGAAAGAAATGTTGAAATTAATGCACCAGCTGGAACAGTTTGGTCTAAAATTTCTGTGTTTAAAAATTGGGAGGCCTGGTCACCTTGGATAGAGAATGACCCATCAATTAATAATGTTTACACTGGAACTGACGGAGATCTTGGCTCTAAAATGAGTTGGACGAGTGATAGCTCAGGTGTTGGTTTTATGGAAATATTAGAATCTGTTCCAAATGAAAAATTAGTTGCTATACTAGCTTTTACTGAACCTTGGGAATCAAGTTCAGAAGACACTTTTATTCTTACCGAAAAAGATGGAAAAACTACTGTTTCTTGGTCTGATCACATGGAGATAAATTTTTGGGCAAGACCAATAATGTTTGCCATGGGAATGAATACAGATAAAATGGATGAAATGATGGGGCCAGATTTTGAAAAAGGTTTAGCCAACATTAAAAAATTATCAGAAGGAGTTTCAAAGCCATTAGAAATAATTGAAGCTGAATTACCTGAAAGTATTTATTTGGGAATAAGACATAAAACCACAATTTCTGAGGTAATGAAATCTGATTTTTATGCTACTAATTTTGGTAAAATAATGGGAGCATTAGCCGGAAATGAAAATAAAATAACTGGTCCTCCAGTAGCTATTTACTATTCTTTTAATGAGGAAGATAGTACAATTGAAATAGTTCCTGCGTTTCCTGTATCTGATGCTAGTTTAAGTTTTGATGGAATGGAAGTAATAACTATGCCAAAAGGTAAAGTTGTTAAAGCTGCATTTTATGGACCTTATAATGAATCTGCTTCTGCACATTATGCATTAGATGATTACACTAAAGAGAAGGGACTTAAAACAGGATTAGTAGTAGAAGAATATGCAAATGACCCAACTACAGTTAGTTCTCCTGATGAAATCTTGACTAATATCTACTATTACATTGTAGATTAAATTTCTATAAGGTAAAAAGAAGAAGTTTTATTTAATGTAGCCTGTCTAGTTTTAGGATTTAAGAAATCTATCGTTAATCTTGTAGCTGAGTTGTGTTTAAACTCTTTTGTGCTTTTTATGTCGTATTTCTTTTTGATAATTTTATAACCGGCTTCATTCAGAAATACATAGTTGTTCTGATTTGTTAAGCTATCTAAATTGTAACCATCCAGGTATTCCATAGTTTTGTTGCTATAGATATCAAAAATTAAAGCTCCTGCTGAATTGGAGTATAGCTTATTTATTTCAAGAGTTTTGGTATACTCTGCAGCATTATTAAATCCATCATATTTAAGTACTTGAGGAAGAAACTGAAAGTTTAAAACAAACATAGTAGTTGCAAAAGCTAGAAGATTAGTTAGCAACATTCTATTTAGTCCTTTAGTTTTGATGTAAGTGTATATTTGAACTCCAATCAATACTATTACTGGAATCCAAATTAAGAATGAGCTAGTAGGGAATAGGAAAGTGATAATAAATATTGGGAGTAGAGTAAGAGCTACGTTTATAATATTCTGAAATACCAACAACACTTTATACCAGGCTGATTTTTCTTTAATATTAATTAAGAAAACCCCTGTTAGTATTATCCACATTGGGAAGAACACATAAATGTAATGAGGTAATTTGTATTGAGATAAAGAAAAAGTAATTAGTGGTAACAGTATTGCTCCTAAAAGGTAATACTCGCTTTTGATTGATGAAGAAAAACTAGATTTGATTTTTTGTATCAAACCCATTACTCCCATTATGGACCAAGGTAAGAATGACCATAAAAATGTATGAGTAAAAAAGAGGTAACCAGTATTGTTTTTCCATTCTGTATTTCCACCAGTTATTCTTCCAAAACTTTGGTCCCAGAAAAAGAATTTAAGTCCAGAAATACCTTCAACTCTCATGCCTGAAGATAGTTTAGTGATTTTGTCTGGCTGAGCATCAAATTGATAATACAATCCTAGGATCATGGGTAACATAACTACAAACGATATGATTAAACCCAAAATCCACTGCCATTTAAAGATGTTTTTCCATTCTTTTTTAATTATAAAATGAGTTCCTAAAGCCAATGCCGGAACCATTAATCCAATTGGACCTTTGGACATCATTGCTAGTCCTATTCCTACAAAACCAAGTACAAAACTCGTGTAATTGTTATTCTTAATGTAATCGATAAGTTTCCAAAGTGTAAAAATTGTTATTCCTATAAGTACAGTGTCTGTTCTTACATCCTGATTAATAAGAATTATAGCAAATGTTGTATAAAATAGGAGGGCACTTAGTTTTCCTATTTCTTTAGAATAAAAAAGTTTACCCAATTTGTAGGTAGAAATAGCACCTACAATTGAAAACAGAAAAGAGGGAAGCTTATAGGCAAATGTATTGATGCCAAATAGCTTAAAAGAAAAGCATGAAAGCCAAAAGTGAAGAGGTGGTTTATCTAAATAATCTTGACCTTTTGAAAATATTTGAAGGTAACTTCCAGATTCATACATTTCTGCACTGATAGATGCATAAATACTCGCATCAATCCCATATATGATAATAAATAAACCTTTAAAATAGATCAATGTAAAGAAGAGAATTATTCCCCAAAAAAATCGATTGTTATTTATGATTAATAGGTTGTTATTCATTCGATTGAAGAAGTATTAAGTCTTCTTTGGATTTTGGTTTTAAATCTAAATTCCAAACAAATCCTTTTAGTTTTTCATTCTCCTTTGTCACATCTTGAATTGGAAAAAGAGTTCCATCTGGATTTACTTTAAAAAGTATTTCTTTGATTTTGTTTTCATTAAATCTAATTTCAATATCACTACAATCAATTTTATTCAAGCCTTGTTTTGGCTGGTTGTTTTCTCCCGTAAAGTATATACTTTGTCCGTTACCAGTTACAAATACTCTCCTTATTGTGTCTTCACTAAATAGTGCTTTTATATTCTTTCCTTTTATCTGATTAAACTGATCGGTAGAGTTTTCGCTCAAGCTATCAAGACTAGCTATAGCTTCAATTATAAAAGAGTTTCGTCTTAAATTCAACTCATCAATTTTATTATTCTGTAAATTAATGAAAATGGTATCTCCATTCATTTGGCTATTTTCCGACCAAATAAAAGGATTTTGAAACAGTTGAATAACTGAATCTGATTGAAGATAAGTCATAGAATCGCATATTCCTTGAATGTCATTTTTAAAAAACCTTACCGAATTAAAACAGAACAGGCTATTTTTTTTAGTTTCTTCATTTTTTAATAACTTGATAGTATCAGCAGTTAAAAAAAGAGTGTCACCTTCTTCAAACCAATTACTTACCATAGGTTTTCCAGTAACAAAAGAAGTGTTGGTTTGTTCGTTTCTAATTCCATAATCACCAGTAATGATTATTTTATTAGTAGTATCTGTTAAAGAGATATTTCCAATCGCTTTTCCAACTCCCTTGTTTCTATCGTAATATAGTTTGTCACCTATAATTGTATGGCCATCAGAAATTAAATAGGCATCTTTATTAAATTCGGATATATCGTTTTTAGTATCGTAAAAACCATTTTTACAAAATATAAGATTGCCATCACCCTTTATAAGTGTATTCCCAAAAAAGTAAGCTATTTCGCTATCTTCTTCATAGTTCAAAGTATCCGAAGTCATTACGTATTCAGGGTTAGTTAGTGTAACACTGTCTTTGAACGAAAGTTTTTTTTCATTAGAATAATAGTATCCTCTTTTGCTGGTTAAAGTATTATTATTGGCTTTACTCACCACTTTACCTGTTTCAAAGTAACTTGCAATATTGGTGTTAATATCATAACGTAATGATGGTGCAGTAAGTGTAATGTCTCCTTTCTCTAACCTTACATTTCCTCGAACGAACGCAATTTTAGTTAAACCATTGTAATCAAGCGAATCACCATATAAATATATAGAATCACCTTGATTAATCTTTACATTACCAACTGCTTTCAGAAACTCAAAATTTAAATCTAAATAACCAACATCACACCTCATAAAAACACTGTCTTGCATAAGACGTACGTTACCTACAAATTTTGCAACTTTCAAGTCTCCATCATTATCTCCTTGGTAATCAGCTCCAAGTAAGTTTATTACATTGCTAGAAGTGTCATTTAACAAAGAGTCATTAAAGATTTGAGCTTGAGATAAAAAACTTATCGAAACCAAAAAAGCAACCATAAACCCTTTGTTTATAGTTGCTTTTAGAATATGTTTTATATTAGTTTTCACCAGTTATTTTAGGTAGATTTTGAACCAATAACGAAATATTGAGCTCGGTATTACTTATTACGTAGTAAAGTTTGAGTTCTGTTAGGACCAACTGATACAATGGTAATTGGAGTTTCTACTTCATGCTCCAAAAACTCAATAAAATCGTTTAATTCAGAAGGTATTTGATCAATAGATTCCATTTGAGTTAAATCTTCTGTCCATCCTTTTAGTTCAATGTATACAGGCTCTATTTCTTCGTCACAGATATCAAAAGGAAAATAATCGTACAATTCATCTCCAATTTTATAATGTGTACAAACCTTAATTGGATCAAATCCTGATAGTATATCAGCTTTCATCATACTTAGTTCAGTTACACCATTAATCATTATAGCGTATTTTAAAGCAGGTAAATCCAACCAACCACATTGTCTTGGTCTACCAGTAGTAGCTCCAAATTCATGTCCAGCTTTCTGCATGTCTTCTCCAACCTTATCAGTTAATTCTGTAGGAAAAGGACCGTTTCCAACTCTTGTAACGTAAGCTTTAAATATTCCGTTTACTTTTTCAATTTTATTTGGTGCTATACCAAGTCCAGTAGATGTTCCCGAACTAGTAGTGTTAGATGAAGTAACATATGGGTAAGTTCCAAAATCAACATCAAGTAAAGTTCCTTGAGCTCCTTCTGCAAGTATTGACAAACCTTCTTTAAGTTGTGCATTCAAAAAATGCTCACTGTCAATAATGTTTAGTGTTTTCAAAAACTCAATACTAGTGAACCATTCAGTTTCCATTGCATTTAAGTCATATTCAAAATCTTGAAAATCTAGCATTTTTATATGCTTGCTCTTCAATTTCTCGTATTTTTCTTTAAAATTTGCACTTAATATATCTCCAACTCTCAATCCGTTTCTACCGGTTTTATCCATGTATGTTGGACCAATTCCTTTTAATGTAGAACCAATTTTTTCTTTTCCTTTAGCTTTTTCAGATGCAGCATCAAGCAATCTGTGTGTTGGAAGAATTAAATGCGCTTTTTTAGAAATGAACAATTTATCGTTCACTTTTACATCCATTTTGGTAAGAGCATCAATCTCGTTTTTAAAGATTATTGGGTCAATCACAACTCCATTACCAACTACGTTCATCACATTGTCTCTGAAAATTCCAGAAGGAATAGTGTGTAAAACATGCTTTATTCCATTAAATTCTAAAGTATGACCAGCATTTGGACCACCTTGAAACCTAGCAATAATGTCATATTTTGGTGTTAGTACATCCACAATCTTTCCTTTTCCTTCGTCTCCCCATTGAAGTCCTAGTAATACATCTAATCCCATGTAGTTTTTTTGTTTGGTATTGTTATTTATTATTTTTTTGTTTCAAAGCTTTCTAAAGCTTTTTCTAAAGTTTCGTATGTCGAAAAAATCGTATTTAATTTAGTGATAATAAGCAGTTCTTCTACTTTTTTAGAAATACAACATATAGTAAGCTCTCCTCCAGCATTTCTTAACTTTGTAAAAGAAGATATGATAAAGTTTAAACCTGTACTGTTTATGTATTCTAGTTCTTTCATTTCAAAAACTATCTTAAGCTTTTCTTTTTCAATACATTCAATAACTTCTTTATGAATGTTACTAGAATCGTCATTAGATAAAATTTGACCAGATAATTCGAAAATTACTATTCCCGAATCTGATATTTCTTTTTGATAGTTAAGATTCATAATTAGTCGTTTTTTTCTGCGTAAAAATACAAAGAATGGTGAAGTACTTTAATTCCGTACTTTTCTTCTACCATCTTTTTAATATCATTTATCATTGGGTTTGTAAACTCAATAACCTCTTCGGTATCAGTAATAATGATGTGATCGTGCTTTTTGTATTGATACGATTTTTCATACTGAGCCAAGTTTTTACCAAACTGATGTTTTCTAATTAGGTTACAAGCCAATAGTAAATCTATTGTGTTATAAATAGTTGCCTTACTTACACGGTATTTTTTTTCTTTCATTAGCGTGTAAAGCTCTTCTACATCAAAATGTTCTGGGTGGTCAAAGATTTCACTAAGTATAGCAAACCTTTCTGGAGTTTTACGGTGGCCGTTTTGCTCCAAATACTTGGTGAATATACCTTTAACAGTTTCTTGTACAGTTCTGCAAGTCATTTTTTGTTAGTTTAATTTCACTTAAAATTAAGCAAATTGAACGCTTGATGTAAAGTTAGTAATTGTTTCTCGTATCAAAAATTTATGCTAAGGTATTCGTACCTTTATACCTCCAATAATTATTAACAATGTTTGATAACCCTATAGAGATTTACAAAAGAATCAATCGTTTTGCTCAAGAAAACGGCATGGAGCTTAATGTTAAAACACTAGGTGAGAGTCATTACGAAATGACAGTTTTAGAAAAACATATCAGTTCTCCAAATGTATGTCATGGTGGAGTTGTAGCTGGTTTTATGGATTCCGTATTGGGTTCAGCAGCCTTGTAGATTGCTTTTCAGTCTGGGGCTTTAGTTAGTTCAGTCGAGTTCAAAATCAATTATTTTCACCCACTTTATTTGGGTGATAAATTAATCGGAAGGGGAAAAGTCGATTTTGAAGGAAAAAAACTAATTTCCTCTACTGGGGAAATATATAAAGTAACTGATAACGAAGAAATTTTGGTAGCTAAGGCAATTGGTACTTTTAATAAATACCCTTTGGATAAAACTCAATTTAGTAACTTATTTAAATAAGTAAATACCAACATTGGATAAGAATGCGTTAATATGTACTTTTAACACCAAATGAAACACTTTTTATTATTTCTTGTCATCAGCTTTCCTTTATTAGTCAAAGGGCAACTCTTGGATACGAGCTACACCAACATTTTTACTCAAGTATCTGAATATAGAAACTATAATGAGGTATATCTTGGTAATATGGGTATGGCAAAATATAACTTGCTGAATCCTTTTGATGTTAATAATCCTGAGGTTAAAAACTTATTCCCAGTAAACAGTAGCACAGGAACTTACACAGATATATTTTATGTATTAGGTTCTGGTACAGAGAATTATTTTGATTTAGAGCACCATCAGTACCTAGCAAAAGATTTATTTGGAGAAGCAAAATTATTAAAAACCAACTCACAAGGAATCTACAGATTTCAACAAGCTGATTTATCTGATTTTAGAATTAAATTAAACTATTCGCCCGAGGATAAGCTATACAATGCAACTGTTATATTTCAAAATTATAAGAGATTTAATGAGGTAAATGCTGGAGTTCCAGACACTTCATTTTTTGCTCTTATGGACTCAGGAAATGCGAATGTTAAAACTACTTTCCCTGTAAATATTGAAGGTATAGGAACTTCATATGTGAACTTTATGCAGTATAAAGCTCTTGATATTAACTATGCTCACAACTTTAAGTTATATAATCCTAAAACTGATAGCGGAAAGACTTTAAAATTGGAGCAAACACTTAGTTACAATAGAACCAAAAGGAATTTTACTTTAGCTAGTGCTACTGATTTTTTTGATGATATATTTTTAGATTCTTTTCAAACTCAGGATAGCATGCAATTGGAACAGCTATCGCACACTTTAGGAATTTCTTTTGAAGCTAAAGACTTTAAAATTAATTTAGGCTTTGGTCAGAACTATTTCGAATATAATAGCTTAGCTCCATTTGAAGTTCACCTAGAGAACTTTCTTTATGGAAGATTGACGTATGCTAAGAACAAATTTAAATTGAATAGTCAAGCAGAGTTTTTAACTTCTGAAGGTAAATATGAATCTCATTATATTAAAAATAATTTTGTTTTTGAAGACAGCTCAAAATCTATTTTTCAGAAGTATAGTGGAAGATTAAATTACATCACTGATTTACCCGAATTGTATTTTAATTCATATTCGGCTAATAATTTTAACTGGAATAGAACAAATGATTTGAATACAATTGTTCAAGCTTCATTCTCTGCAGAGAATATTGATCATGGGACTAAAGTTGGTGTTAATTTCGAGTCTCAATCTAATGCTGTTTATTTCGATACATCATCACAAATAGGACAAACTTCTATTTCATTACTTAGTTTTTCTTTAGCTAAAGAGTTTAGGCTTACCAACTGGATGTATTTTTCTACCCAAATAAATGTGCAGGATATTTTGTCATCATCTGCAATAGAAGTTCCAAATTTTGTAACGAATAACAAGCTTTATTTTAGAGGGAAATTAATTAAAAAAACACTTTCTTTTGATGCAGGAATTAATGTGCTGTACTATTCTAATTTTAATGCAAGAGCTTATAATCCATCATTAGATGCGTTTTTTGTTCAAGAGAATCAATCTGTTGGTAATTATCTATTTATAGATGTTTTTGCAGAGTTTTATTTAAGAAAAAGTTTTGCATTCTTTATGACGGTAACTCACGTAAATAGTAATTTATTAACTCCAATTACTGGCGATAATTATTTAGCAACTACTCTTTACCCAAGACAGGATAGAGCATTTAAATTTGGGTTTAAATGGAGGTTGTTTGATTAATTGATTTGTTTTTATTTAACAATAAGTACAATACTTAGCCTTTTCATTGTGTTCAAAATCAATAGAATAATCGAAAATATCCTGAATTAATCCAACTAAGTGTTCTTTAAACTCAACACGGTTTTTAGCAGTTGGGATCCAGGATTCTTTTTTGGCTCCACTTCCTTCTTTCATCATTACTTCCATCAATCCGCTATTCAATCGTTTGAATGAAATGATTCCTGAAGTAAATAAGTCGGTTGAATCCACTTGGTTCTCCATTAATAACCCATAAATCATTAGCTGAAAGGCCTTTTCTTTAGTTGAATTGGCAATTAACTCTTCCATTTTACCAAACTCCAAATCTCCAGCAGAAACACTACCAGTTTTGTAGTCAATTATTCTTAGTTTACCATTCACACGGTCAATTCTATCAATAGTTCCTCTTAGCTTGGCTTTTACTTCTTTTCCATTTATTTCTATTGGAAAATCAACTTCAACTTTTTTCTCTAAACCAGATATAATCACTTCATTTTTAGTGACTAATTCTTCTTCTTGCTTCAAGAAATCTAACAAGTTTTTCTTGGCAGCATGATGTAATAAATAGTTCTTTCCCGTATCAAAATAAGGCGAATAAAACTCTTTGAATTGTGCATCCAAAACTGAATCAAGATTCTTTCGCATTACAGCTATATCTTCCTTTATAAGAACTCTATCAAGGAATTTTTCATATAAAACCTCCAATACTTTGTGAATTACATTTCCAAAAGTAGAGGCTTCAATTGTTTCTTCTACTTCATCTTCTTCGCGTAATCCAACCACATATGAATAGTAAAAATCCATAGGGCATTGGATGTACTTTTTAAGTGCTGAAGGCGAAAATCCATATTCAGCAAGCTCAGTAAGATTAGAAATTATTTTCTCACTTTTCTTTACTGAGTTAGAAGTGATTTTGTCGTTTACCAAATGAGCACTCACTACT
>Ga0208660_1000047_pt1 | contig 39291 bp, 51 predicted proteins | sample DEB08_DNA_13_FD_184527 | JGI IMG/M metagenome (GOLD analysis project Ga0208660, IMG submission 184527) | Aqueous microbial communities from the Delaware River and Bay under freshwater to marine salinity gradient to study organic matter... | ecosystem: Environmental > Aquatic > Marine > Coastal ... | reverse complement strand
TTTTATAATTTAAAGTCTTCCCAAGTTTTTCACTAGTTACTTCAAATTATAAGACGGATTATTCTTTTTTGTTACCCTAATAATTTTTTTATTCAAATTGTTTCAGGAATTCAATCTCAAATTCATACGTCGCTCTTGTTGTCGAGCCTCCTATATAAATCTGTCGATTTTTTCTAACAATCCAAATTTGTGAATAAGTAATATAACTAAATAAAGTACTAATCATTAATAACCCAAACCCAGTATAAATTAATTGGATCCCTGGATCCATTTTTACCTGTAACCCCGTTGAGGAAATTATATCTATTAAGGTAAAAGGTTGCGAGAAAGATGAGACTTCGTTTAATTCTAAGTTACCTAAAAATTGACCCATATTATTATAAACTGATAAATAACCTTCTAAATTATTAATTAAAAGCGTTAAACCCTCATTAAATTTCGAAGTTAATGGTAACCAAGATACCCATAATTTTTGTTGATTACTGAAGATAGGTACCAATGGATATTGAGAGATTTTTCCAGTTTGATCTTTAATTCGAAATGCTACCAAATTCCAATCTGTTTGATAATATGTAATACCATTATATTTTGCAGGAGAATTAACAAAAATTGTTTGTCGATCTACTTCCACCCCTCTTTCATTTAAAATTGAAATATCAGAATAAAATTGTTGAACTATATTACGTTTATTATAGGTAATCCAAAAATCATTTACGCGACCAACTGTTGTAGGTATATTTGTAAAGATACCTTTTCCTATAATATTTTGAATATGGAAAGTTTCTGTTTTAGGAACAATTTCCTGTGCTTTAAAACCTGAAACAGAACTCAAAATTGTACCGAATAATACCAAAATCATACTAAAATGAACAATAATTGGACCAAGTCGTCCAATTAACCCTTTATAACAATAAAGGATATTTTTTTGTTGAAAAATATGATAATTGTTACTTTTTTGATTAAACAAAAATGAGTTTAGATGTAAAAATGAAGAATTGTAAGATAAATTCAACTTTTGAATTTGTTGTGGATTTCTAAAAAATTGGCACCGCCGTGCTAATTTCAATCCAGGAACTTGTTGTAAAATTGTACAAGTTAATAAACTTATACCAAAAATAATTATTAATGTGATAAACCACCAAGTTTTATATACATGATCAAAACCAAACTTAATAATTAAATCCCAAGAAAAAATTCCAAAAACAGGATTCGTTAATGGATAATTAATTTTATATGTTTCGAGTGATTGATCCTGTTCAATTACAGTTCCAACAATACTACACATTGCAATTAATAATAAAATGAAAATTGCAAATCTTAAATCAGCAATATATTTAAAAAAACGTTGTTTCATAATTGTATTAATCAATTAATTTTCAAGATGCTAACCTGATTCTCCCTGAAGCAGCCCAACGTTGAAGTGTTAACGTTTGGTTAGTATCTAATTGTGATAATGGAATAAGTTGAGTTAACGCTTGACTAATATCATCTGTATTAAATTCGCGCTTTTCATAAAACGCAACGTACATTCCTTCAATAATACTCTGTTTAATTTCAGCTCCGGAAAATGAATCAGATAATTTCGCTAATTTTTTATGATCAAAATCTTGCCATGTTTTAGGACGAAACTCTTGAATATGAATTTTAAAAATTTGTTCGCGCTCATTCTCTTGAGGTAAATCAAGGAAAAATATTTCATCAAATCGACCTTTTCGAATAATTTCTAAGGGTAACAATTCAATATTATTTGCTGTTGCGACAACAAATACAGGTTTTGTTTTTTCTGACAACCAACTGATAAAAGTTGCCAAAACGCGGTTACTTGTTCCACTGTCCCCTTTACTTTCAACATTACTGAATGCTTTATCAATTTCATCAATCCAAAGAATACAAGGTGAAATTGTTTCCGCAACTTCAATCATTTGTCTTAACCGAGCTTCTGATTCTCCGACAATTCCTCCAAATAATTTACCGACATCTAATTTTAACAACGGAAGTTGCCATTCATTAGCAATAGCTTTTGCTGTTAATGATTTACCTGTTCCTTGAATACCAACTAATAAAAGACCTCGGGGTGTTGGTAAACCATAATTGGATGCTTGAATACTAAATGATATTTTTCGTTTTGTCAGCCATTTTTTTAAATTATTAACTCCCCCAATATTTTGAATATTTTCAGTGGATGACCAATATTCTAAAATCTCAGTTTGTCGAATAATTTGTTTTTTTTCGTCTAGTAACAAATTGACACTATTTTTGTCTAATGTTTTATATGTTGCAATAATTTTTGCTAAAACGCGACGAATTCTCTCTAATGATAAACCTTGGCATGCACGTGTCAAGTTTTCTAACAATTCAGAATCTATCGTAATTTTGAGAGAATTTAATAAACGTGTTAATTCATTAATAATTTCAGTTTCAGTTGGTAGACTAAATTGCACAACAGTTATTAAATCTTGTAAATCATTTGGAATTTCTAGACCATAACCAATAATAATAATAGTTTTTGGTTGCAATTTTAAAATTCGACTAACATTTTTCAATTTTCTTGTAACCGAAACATCTGTTAAAAATTTATTAAAATCTTTAAGAATAAAAGCTGCAGGTGTTTCAGCTGTTAATCGTTCAATTAATTCTAAAGCTTGTAACGGGTTACGTTTTGCAAATCCTTCATTATTTGGATTATTACTATAACCGTCAACAAAATCCCAACTATAAATACCGCGATTTAAGCTAGTTTTAATATTTTTTCTAATAACATATTCAACTCGGTCTTCTTCTAGTGTATTAATATAAATTATTGGATAACGAGCTTTAAGTAATAAAGTTAATTCATCATTGAATTTCATATATATATATTAATAATAACAAATAAAATAAATAAGCTACTAATATCTTAGTAATAAAAATAAAAAAATATTAAATATTAGAGTTTCAAGTGATTTAAAACTCTAATATTTATGTTTTATTTCGAAATAGCTAGTTGTTTACGACCTTTACGGCGTCGTGTTTTTAATGTTTTACGACCTGTGGGTGTAGCCATACGTGCACGGAAACCTGACACTTTTAAAACCGAGTGGCGACCTTTATTTGATAATGTACGTTTTGTCATAATATAAGATTTGTTTAATGATTTAAAAAATTTAATACTTAAAGTAGGCGAGTTCGGAAAAGATCAAAAATTACTAATTGCCGTGTTATTTTATTTAAGTTTTGAAATAAAGAATAAGCCTCATCTTTGTATTCATATAATGGATTGCGTTGACCATAGCTTCGCCAACCTACAGCATCTCTCAATAGGGCCATTTTTTGCAAATGCTCTTTCCAGGCAATGTCATTATAAATTAATAAAAGATTTCTTTCAAGATCCCGAATTACTCCAATCTCATAGATTTGTAATTCGGCTTCTCGTGCTTCATAACTTAACCAAAATTCTTGGAACAAATAAGTCTGCAATTCAATTTTTGAAAAATCTTTTCGTAATGTTGAAAATAAATTTAACTTTAAATTGTTTCCAATTAAGCTTGTTAATAATTGATTAAGTGATGTTAGATTTAAAACATTCAATTCTTCAATTAAATCGGCGATAACTTGTTCTCCAAATGCTAGAACACGATCTTTAACGGATATACTTTCTAGGATTTTACGTCTTTCATAAAAAACGACATTACGTTGATTACTTAGAACTTCATCATAATCAAATAAATATCTACGTGAATCATATTGAATTTCTTCTACTTTTTTCTGAGCAGAATCTAAACTTTTGCTTAATAATGATGATTCTAATGGACTATCATCTAACAATTGACTTTGCATAAATTGTTGAATATTTGGTCCACCAAATAACTTTAACAAATTATCATCTAAGCTTAGGAAAAACCGTGATGTACCTGGGTCTCCTTGTCGACCACAACGTCCTCGTAATTGGTTATCAATTCGCCGTGATTCATGACGTTCAGTCCCAATAATATATAATCCACCTAAATCCTTAACATTTATTTGATCAAGTTTTTGTTGTTTTTTTGCGATTAAAAGATAATCTTCTATTAAAAATTTAATAGCACATTCATAATCATTTTTGGGAATCCAAAGTTGATCACTTCTATAAACAAGTTGGAGAATTGTTGTATTTTTTAAACTTAAAAAATCTGAAATTTGAGTTAATGAATCAATAACACTGAAAAATTTATGAGAAAAATTTAAATTTGTATAAAGTTCCGCAAAAATGGTTTTCGATTGTTTAACCAAATTTAAACGATGCTGATTTCGATAAAAAATTAATAAATTATACAGCTCTTTTTGTAATGTAAAATGAACGTTTCCACCTAAAATGATATCCGTACCACGACCTGCCATGTTTGTGGCAATTGTAATGAAATTCTTTTTACCTGCTTGTGCAATAATTTGAGATTCACGTCGAATATTTTCCGGTTTTGCATTCAATAACTGGTAAGATAAATTATAATCTTTCAAAAGTTGAGCTAACATTTCAGACTTTTCAATGGTTGTTGTTCCAATTAAGATTGGTTGACCGCTAACAGAAATATTTTTACACTCTTTGGCGATTGCTTTCCATTTCGCGAGTTGATTTTTATAAATTAAATCAGGTAAATCTTTTCGTAAATTAGGTTGAGCTGTTGGAATTACTTCTACTGATAAGTCATAAATTTTTTCAAATTCTACTTCAGAAGTTTTGGCTGTTCCTGTCATACCAGCTAATTTTGGATAAAGTAAGAAAAAGTTTTGATAAGTAATCGACCCTAATGTTTCATTATTACTCCGAATGGGAACATCTTCTTTTGCTTCGACAGCTTGATGTAAACCATCACTCCAACGTCGATCAGGCATAATCCGTCCAGTAAATTCATCAACAATTAAAATTTCATCATTTTGAACTATATAGTGAACGTTCCGGAAAAATAACGTACGAGCTTTCAGAGCATTTAAAATATATGGGATCCACGGATCTTGTTCATCGTATAAATCTTTAACATTTAATAATTTTGAAACTTGCTGGGTCCCTAATTCCGTTAAAATAACATTTTTATTTTTCTCGTCAACCTTAAAATCAGTAGTAATTTCTAAAAATTTAACAACTTCAGACGCAATAATATATTTTTCTACACTAGTTTTAACACTTCCAGAAATAATTAAAGGTGTTCGTGCTTCATCAATTAAAATTGAATCAATTTCATCAACGATACAATAATTAAATGGACGTAAAACTACATCATTTATATTAAGGGCCATATTATCACGTAAATAATCAAAACCTAATTCACTATTTGTCACATATGTAATATCAGCTTTATAATTCTCTTGGCGTTGACGAGTTTTCATTCCTTCTTGAATTAATCCAGTATCCAATCCTAGAAATCGATAAACTTGTCCCATTGCGACTTGATCACGTTTTGCTAAGTAATCGTTTACCGTAATAATATGAACACCTTTATCTGTAATAGCATTTAGATAGGCAGGTAAAGTAGCTACTAACGTTTTTCCCTCACCTGTTCGCATTTCTGCAATCTTTCCTTCATTTAAAATCAAACCACCTAATAATTGAACATCATAATGGCGAAGTCCTAATGTTCGTTTCGCAGCTTCACGCGTTAATGCAAATGATTCTGCAATTAATTCTGTTAGATTGTTTTCAGTTCGATATTGAGTTTGTAAAACTTGCGTTTTATTTCTAAGTTCACTATCAGTTAACAATTGAATGTTAGGTTCAAGTGAATTTATTTGATTAATTAAGTTTTGATATTTATTTGTAAATGTATTTTTATTCAGTAGATTTTTTAACATTTTGTTATTCCAATTTAAAATTAATAAGAATATTGAAAAAGGTTTAAATTACATTAACACGTTTATGTTTACGATCTTTATGATCATATTTTACAACTCCGTCAGTTAAAGCAAATAAAGTAAAATCTTTTCCGTAACCAACATTAATTCCAGGTTTCATATTCATACCACGTTGTCGTACTATAATATTTCCGGCTTTTACTTCTTGTCCACCAAAACGTTTTACGCCTAACCGTTTCGCATTTGAATCACGACCATTTTTTGTACTACCAGCACCTTTTTTATGAGCCATTATTTTTACTCCTTAATTTGTTAATATTTTTATAGTTTTATGACAGGCTAATGTCTTTAATTAAAATTCGTGTTAATTTTTGACGATGACCTTGTTTTTTACGAGTTTTTTTCTTTGGTCGCATTTTATAAACTAATATTTTTTTACCTAATAAATGTTTTTCAACTGTTGCAGTAATTTTTACAGAATCAAGATAGGGTTTCCCTATTCGTAAATCTTCGTTATCTTTTACTAACAAAACACGGTTTAAAATGATTTCTTTACCAACAATGTTTGGGATTCGGTTAATATCATAATGTTTACCGGGTTCAACCCAAAATTGACGACCACTTAATTCTAAGACGGCATAAGTCATAAGTTAAATATTTTTTAAATAATTTTAATACTCTAAATAAACTCAAATAAATTCGAAACTTGTTAAGTCTTAACTCACTAATTTAAATTAAAACGAAGTTAAATTAGCTCAAAAATTTATGAATTTATGAATTCTTGATGATATTATAAAATTAATTAACTTAAAAGTAAACTCTAAAGTTTTTAAATTAAAAAAAAAGTTAAAAATCTTGTGGAGTTATTAAACATTTCAGTTCATTATAAAATAATTCAAAAGCTTTTGAGTGGTAAGATTCTGGATTAGTAATTATTGATAATGTTCTTGTAATTTTAATATTTTCGATTTTAATAATATCTAGGGTTTTTAACTCAATCTCTTTTTCAATTGCTGAAGAAGATACGAATGCAACCCCTAACCCTAAACTTACAGCTGTTTTTATAGCCTCAATTGAATTGAGTTGCATAATACTATTAAATTGTTTAATTTCAATTTGATTTTGGATTAAGATATCATCAATAAATTTGCGAATTGTTGAATTTGAATTTAATGTAATAAAATTTAAATGATATAAATCATCTTTATTTATTGTTTTATTTTGTTTTGTTGCAAACGGGTGCGATTTTGGAATAATTAACGTTAACTCATCTTCAATAAAGCTTTCAATTTCTAATTTTGGTTTTAAATCTTTTGGGACTTCACCTCCAACAATTGCAATATCAATATCACAATCAACAACTGTTTTGGCAATTTTTCGAGTTGAATCTACATGAACGTTAAGGATAATTTGAGGATATTTTTGAGCAAACAAAGCTAAAATTCGAGGTAATAGATAAGTTCCAATTGTTTGGCTAGCTCCCACAATTAAATTTCCCCGTTCTCCAGTTTTTAAATCATTTAAAGCACGACAGCTTTCTTCACATAACGCTAAAATTCTTTCGGCATATTGAAGCACTAATAAACCTGCTTCGGTTAATTTTATTTTTTTGTTTGTTCGATCAAATAATACAAGTTCTAAACGATTCTCTAATAATTTTATTTGTTTGCTTAATGCAGGTTGAGAAATAAACAATAATTCAGCGGCTTTTGTAAAATTTTTTTCCGTTGCAACAGCTTTGACAATTCTTAATTGTTGTAAAGTAAAAGGAAGAACCATTTGTTATTTTTATAAATTATCTTTTGGAAATTATAATTTAAATTATAGTGGTAAATCCAATTAAGAAAAAGAAGAAACAATAAAATAAATGATATTTAAATAATCTAAGATAAATAGTTATCTAAAATAACTATTTATCTTAGATTATTTAAATATCATTTAATTCAGAAGCAACATTTTTTTGGTTTTGTAACATTGTTGACATAATAGTTTTAAGTTCATCAACTTTTAATTCAAGCTCACTTAAGTTTTCATCTTTGATTAATTGACGAATCGTTGATGATAAGTTTTCAATACTTGTTTTTTCGTCTTCTGATATAGTTTCTTTAAATAACTCAATTTGTTTATCGGCTTCATAACAAACATTTTCAGCTTTATTAACTAAATCAATATTTTTGCGGTTGGCTTTATCAGCTTCAGCAAATTTTTCCGCTTCTTCTAACATTTTCTCCACTTCTTTTTCATCTAATGTTGAAGCGCCTTGAATCGTTACAGATTGTTCTAAACCTGTTTGTTGTTCAGAGGCTTTTACAGATAAAATACCATCTACGTTAATATCGAATGTCACTTGAATTTGAGGAGTACCACGTGGTGCTTGTGGAATTCCTTCAAGTAAAAAGTTACCTAAACTTTTATTATCACTTACTAATTCACGTTCGCCTTGCAAAACATGAATTTCTACATTTGGTTGATTATCAATTGCTGTTGAGAACATTTCAGATTTTTTCGTTGGGATTGTTGTATTTCGAGCAATAATTTTTGTCATTACCCCACCCATTGTTTCTACTCCTAATGATAATGGAGTTACATCTAATAGTAATACATCTTTAATTTCACCAGCTAAAATACCTGCTTGAACCGCTGCTCCAATTGCTACAACTTCATCAGGATTTACGGTTTTATTTGGTGTTTTACCTGTTAATTCTACAACTAGATTTTGAATTGCTGGAATACGAGTTGAACCACCTACTAATACAACTTCATTAATTTCAGCTTTATCTAGGCGCGCATCTTGTAACGCTTTTTCTACTGGTACTTTACATCGTTGAATCAATGTTTGGCATAAACTTTCAAACTTTTCACGTGTTAATAATTCTTCAATATGTTTTGGACCTGTTTTATCCGCTGTAATGAATGGTAGATGAATACTTGTTTCAGCTACTGTCGACAATTCCATTTTTGCTTTTTCAGCTGCTTCAGTCAATCGTTGTAAAGCTTGAATATCAGACTCTAAATCAATACCCTCTTTTTCTTTAAATTGTTTTAATAGCCAATTAACTAAAACGTTATCGAAATCATCACCCCCTAAACTAGTATCACCTGCCGTAGCTAAAACTTCAAAAATACCATCACCAACTTCTAAAATCGAAACATCAAATGTTCCACCACCTAAATCAAATACTAAGATAGTCTCATTTTGTTTTTTATCTAAACCATATGCTAGGGATGCAGCAGTTGGTTCATTAATAATTCGCAGGACTTCAATACCTGCAATCTTACCAGCATCCATGGTTGCTTGACGTTGCGAGTCATTAAAGTAAGCGGGAACAGTAATTACTGCCTGTGTTACTTTTTGACCTAAATAATCGCTTGCATCGTTTACCAGTTTTCGTAAAACTTGAGCTGAAATTTCTTCTGGACTAAATTCTTTATTTAAAGATGTACATTTTATTTTAATATTATTGTTTTGATCTTTAACAACAGAATATGGTAACTTCTTTGCATCATTTGAAATTTCAATATCTTTTGAACCAATAAAACGTTTAATTGAGAAAAACGTATTCTCCGGATTAATCACTGCTTGTCGCTTCGCAATCTGGCCTACTAATAATTCTTGTTTTTTTGTATATGCAATAATTGAAGGCGTTGTACGTAAACCTTCTGCATTTGCAATAACATTTGGTTTGCCACCTTCAATGGCTGCGACAACAGAATTTGTTGTGCCTAAATCAATTCCTACAACTTTTGCCATTTTTAATTTATTATTATTATTATTTAAAGCTTTAACTTAATACTAATTCTATTAAGAAATAATTAGCTTATTACACTATTACATATAATAGAGATTATTTTTTGTAACTCAGTTATAATTTTCGTTTTTTTTTTACTTTATATTAACATTGTATATATAATTCTAATGGACATCTTATTCAAAATATTTTATTGTGTACATGTAAATTAAATAATAGTCATTATTTTATATTTTTCACTCAAGTACTTTTCGAGAATAATACATTTATTATGTTAATATTTTTACAATTGGAGAAAAATTGTGTCTTTAGGTTTATTAGGTAATAAAATTGGAATGACTCAGATTTTTGATGAATCTGGAAATATCATTCCTGTTACAATTGTTAAAGTTGGTCCATGCGTAATCACACAGATCAAGACCGTTTTGTCTGACGGTTATAACGCAATTCAAATTGGTTACTTAAATGTTTCCAATAAAGCGTTAACTCAACCCCAATTGGGTCATTTACAAAAATCAAATATTCAACCGTTAAAATATTTAAAAGAATTTCGAGTTAATAATCCCGAAGACTTTACTGTAGGACAAGTTATAACTGCTGAAGCCTTTAGCGAAGGTCAACATATTGATATTACAGGAAAAAGTTCTGGTAAAGGATTTTCAGGTTTGCAAAAACGTTATAATTTTGCTCGAGGACCTATGACTCACGGTTCAAAAAATCACCGCGGTCCGGGTTCCATTGGTATGGGTACAGACCCTGGTCGTGTTTTACCTGGCAAAAAAATGGCAGGACAACTAGGTAATAAAACTGTAAATATTCGAAAATTAAAAGTTATTCAAGTAAATATTGAAGAAAACATTTTAGTTGTTAAAGGATCTGTTCCTGGGAAACCAGGAAATTTATTAAATATTGCTCCTTCAAAATAAGTATATTTACTACTATTAAAATTTAGAATTGAACTATAGTGAAATAAATTATGGCTGTTCAAAAATTTGTTACATATGATGTGCTAGACACAGATGGACAAACGTTAAACGAAGAACAAAAAATAGAATTAAGTGTTGTAGAAGAGTCAGGGAATTATCTATTACATAAAGATATTTCACGCCATCAAAATAATAAACGTCAATGGACAGTTTCAACGAAAACTAGAAGTGAAGTACGTGGTGGGGGCCGAAAACCATGGCGTCAAAAAGGAACTGGACGAGCACGAGCTGGTTCTAACCGTTCACCTTTATGGCGAGGCGGTGGTGTGATTTTTGGTCCAAAACCAAAACAAATTAGTACTAAATTAAATCAAAAAGAGCGGAAATTAGCTTTGCAAACTCTTTTATATAATAAAAGAAATTCGATTTCGATTATTAACAATTTAGAAAATACTGTAGAAACGCCACGCACAAAGACTTTTACTAATTTATGTAAAAAATGTGACATCTTATTAGATCAAAAACTTTTGATCATTGTCTCAAACAAAACAGAACAATTGAAATTGGCAACACGAAATTTAAAAAATGTTGAATTAATTTCAGCTACTAATTTGAATACTTTAAGCTTAGTAAAAGCAAAATCAATTATTTTAACACCATTAGCAATAAGTGATATAAAGGAGATTTATTGTGACTAATCTTACACATTTGAATTGTAATGTTGCTAATATTATAAAATACCCTCTAATTACTGATAAAACAACTAGATTACTAGAAAATAACCAGTATAGTTTTATTGTTAATTCTCAGTCTGATAAAACTACAATCAAACAATCAATAGAATACCTATTTGATGTAAAAGTAATAAAAATTACAACATCAAATCTTCCAAGAAAGAAAAAACGGGTTGGTAAATATGTGGGATGGAAGCCACAATATAAAAAAGCAATTGTAACTTTATTAGAAGGGGATACAATAAATTTATTTGCAGAAAATTAAAAACTATATTTATTAATAAAATTTATGAGCATTCGCCTTTATAAATCATATACACCAGGTACAAGAAATCGTGCCCTTTCCACGTTTGAAGAAATTACAACAAATCGACCAGAAAAATCATTAATTCGTAAAAACCATCGAAATAAAGGACGGAATAATCGTGGTGTTATTACAATTCGTCATCGTGGTGGTGGCCATAAAAAAAGATATCGCTTAATAGATTTTCGTCGAAATAAATTTAATGTTGAAGCAACCGTTGCTTCGATTGAATATGATCCAAATCGAAATGCACGAATAGCCCTTCTACATTATACAGATGGTGAAAAAAGATATATTTTACACCCAAATACATTAACTGTTGGAAGTAAGGTTATTTCGAGCCCGACTGCCCCATTATCAATTGGAAATACATTACCATTAAGTGAAATTTTATTAGGTACATCTGTACATAATATTGAATTGATCCCAAATCGGGGTGGACAAATTGTAAGAGCAGCAGGTACTTCAGCAAAGATTTTGGCAAAAGAAGGCAATTACGTTACTTTACGTTTACCATCAAAAGAAATCCGCTTAGTCAGAAAAGAGTGTCGAGCTACAATTGGAGAAATTAGTAATAGCGAAGCATTTTTAGTACAAAGTGGGAAAGCAGGTCGTACACGTTGGTTAGGAAAAAGACCAACAGTTCGTGGATCTGTTATGAACCCGTGTGATCATCCACATGGTGGTGGTGAAGGTCGAACTCCTGTTGGACGTAGTCGTCCATTAACACCATGGGGTAAACCAGCGTTAGGGGTAAAGACACGTCAATCGAAAAAATTAAGCGATGCTTACATTTTAAGACGTCGACAATAAAAATAATTAAACTGTAATAAAAATTACTATTTTTAAGATGACAAGATCAATTAAAAAAGGCCCGTTTGTCGCTTACCATTTATTAAATAAAATTGAAAAAATGGAAGCAAGTGGTAAAAAAGATACTATTAAAACATGGTCAAGAGCTTCAACAATTTTACCTATGATGGTAGGACATACGATTGCTGTCTATAATGGACGTCAACATGTACCAGTTTTTATTTCTGATCAGTTAGTTGGACATAAATTAGGTGAATTAGTAACTACTCGAACATTCCGTACACATGTTAAAACTGATCGAAAAGCAAAACGTTAAGAACTAAATAAAAAATTAATTAAGTTTCTAGTAAAATTAGCGAAAATTAAAATATTAGGAGAATAAATACTATGTCGGATATTCAGTCCGTTAAAGCAGTGGCCAAATATGTTCGAATGTCTCCCCAAAAAGTACGACGAGTTTTAAATCAAATTCGTGGTAAATCTTACCAAGATGCTCTAATGATGTTAGAATTTCTTCCGTATAAAGCAAGTGGGCCAGTTTGGCAAGTATTGCATTCAGCAGCTTCAAACGCAAAAAATAATTTTGATATTGATAAAAAAACATTAATTATTGAAACAGCTTTTGCTGATGAAGGGCCGAAGTTAAAACGAATTCGACCACGTGCGCAAGGTCGAGCTTATAAAATTTTAAAACCAACATGTCATATAACAATTATTGTTAAATCTATTGCATAGAAAAAACGGTAAACTATTTAATTATTGAAAGGATTAAGTAAGTGGGTCAAAAAACACATCCATTAGGATTTCGATTAGGAATCACTCAAGATCATAAATCTGCTTGGTATGCAAATCTAAAAGAATATGCGCACTTATTAAAAGAAGATGATCAAATTCGAACATATTTAGCAGAATTCACAAAAACAGCAAGTATTTCAAAAGTTCATGTTAGTCGTAACAGTCTAAATGATCAAATCAAATTAACAATTGAAACTGGCCGCCCTGGCATATTAGTTGGGGAAAATGGAACAGGAATTCAAACTTTATTAAAAAATCTTAAAAACATTTTACCAACAAATCGTCAATTAACAATTAAAATTCACGAAGTTGAGAAAGTTAATTTAAACGCATCATTATTAGGCGATTTAGTTGTAAAACAATTAGAAGATCGAATTCCATTTAGACGTGCAGTACGCGAAGCTATGCAGCAAGCACAAGAAAGTAATGTTAGTGGAATTAAGGTTCAAGTTTCGGGTAGATTAAATGGTGCTGAAATTGCCCGAAGTGAATGGTTCCGAGAAGGTCGTGTACCTTTACAAACTTTACGTGCTGATATTGATTATGCAACAAAAGAAGCTAATACAATTTACGGGATTCTAGGCATTAAAGTTTGGATTTTCAAAAATGAAATATTAAATAAGTAAAAATTAACAATTTGTTAATTTAATTACTTCGATTTACGATAAAAAAATAAATTATGTTAAGCCCAAAGAGAACAAAATATAGAAAGTTTCACCGTGGTCGGATGCGAGGAAAAGCTACACGTGGTAATACAGTTGTTTTTGGTGATTACGGTTTACAAGCATTAGAACCATCATGGATTACATCTCGTCAAATTGAAGCAACACGTCGAACAATTACTCGGTACACTAAACGTGGGGCAAAGTTATGGATTAAGATTTTTCCAGATAAAACAGTTACAGCTCGAGCGGCGGAATCACGAATGGGATCTGGTAAAGGTGCTGTAGATTACTGGGTAGCAGTTGTAAAACCGGGAACTGTTATTTTTGAGATTGCGGGAATTTCGAAAGAAACTGCACGTGCAGCTCTGAAATTAGCAGCCTATAAGTTACCGATTAAAACTAAATTTGTATTAAAAAATAAGGATGAATAATTAATGAGTTTATCAAAATTTAGTAAAATACGTGAGCTTTCAAATGGAGAAATTGCTAATACAATTTTGAAATTAGAAAAAGAATTATTCACTTTACAATTTCGAAAAGCAACGCGTCAATCATTCAAATCACATGAAATAAAATTAACAAAACATAAATTGGCTCAATTAAAAACCCTTTTAACTTCAAGGTTAAAATTAGCTGAAAAAACAATAGGTAACGTATTATAAGGAGTTTAATATGCCAGTAAAAGAAAAAATTGGTGTTGTAATAAGTAATAGTATGCAAAAAACTGTTGTTATAAAAGTTGAAGATAGATACGCGCATCCAATTTATTCAAAAACAGTTATTAAAACAACAAAATATTTAGTACATGATGAAATAAATGAATGCAACATTGGGGACGAAATTCTTGTTCAAGAATCACGTCCTTTAAGTCGTCGTAAAAGATGGACATTGAAAAAAATTATTTCAAAATCGTCTCTAATTTAGTTAAAATTAAACGTCTATGATCTACCCTCAAACAATATTAACAGTTGCAGATAATACAGGTGCAAAAAAAATTATGTGCATTCGAGTATTAGGTGGCAGTCGAAAATATGGAAAAGTTGGCGATACAATTATTGGTGTTGTTAAAGAAGCAACTCCAAATATGCCAGTTAAACGTTCCGATGTAGTCCGAGCTGTTATCGTACGTACAAGTAAAAGTATTCGCCGTCTAGACGGTATGTTTATTCGATTTGATGATAATGCAGCTGTTATCGTAAATAATGACAGTAACCCACGGGGAACACGTATTTTTGGACCTATTGCCCGAGAAATTAGAGATAGAAATTTCTCAAAAATTGTTTCGTTAGCACCGGAGGTTGTTTAAATGTCTAAAAAACAGAAAATGCATATAAAGATTGGTGATAATGTTCAAGTTATCGCTGGTTTTGAGAAAGAAAAAAGTGGGGAAATAATTAAAGTTTTTCCGAATAATGGAACTATTATTGTTAAAGGTGTAAATTTAAAGTTTAAACATATTAAGCCTAATCAACAAGGTGAAGTAGGAGAAATTAAACAAATTGAAGCCCCAATTCATCATTCAAATGTAAAAATTATTAAAAATTAATAGAGTTTCTTAATATGACTCCACGTTTTAAAACTATTTATAAAGAACAGGTATTACCAAATTTAGCGGAAAAGCTTAATTACCAAAACTGTCATCAATTACCAAAATTAGAAAAAATTCAACTAAATCGTGGTTTAGGTTTATCCGCACAAAATAGTAATATTTTAAAAAAAAGTATTGAAGAGTTTCGGGCGATAACTGGTCAAAAACCCATTATTACAAAAGCAAAAAAATCAAATGCGGGATTTAAGATTCGAGAAGAAATGGATTTAGGTCTTACTGTAACTTTACGAAGTGACAAGATGTATGATTTTTTAGATAAATTCATTAATATTACGTTACCACAAGTTCGAGATTTTAAAGGTCTTTCAAGTAAAAGTTTTGACAGAGATGGTAATTATAGTTTAGCTATCAAAGAACAATTAATTTTCCCAGAAATCAATTATGAAGATGTAGACCAAATTCGTGGTTTAGATATTACAATTGTGACGACAGGAAATAATAAAGCGGATAGTAAAGCACTTTTATCTGAATTTGGATTTCCATTTAACGATTAAGAAAAGAATTAAGGAGAAATTAGTGGTAACCGATACAATTTCAGACATGTTAACGCGAATTCGAAATGCTAACATGGTTAAGCATCAAATCGTTCAAGTCCCAACAACAAAAATGTCATTAGCAATTGCGGCAATTTTAAAGGAAGAAGGTTTTATCGAGGATTTTGAAGTTTATAAAGAAGAAAAAGAAAATTATATTTTACTTTCGTTAAAATATAAAGGACAAAACCGTGAACCAGTTATCTGTACAATTAAACGAGTTAGTAAGCCAGGATTACGAGTTTATACAAATGCTAAACAATTACCAAAAGTTTTAAATAATTTAGGAATTGCCCTTATTTCTACATCACAAGGAGTAATGACAAATCTAAAAGCAAAAAAATTAGGTATTGGCGGTGAAATTTTATGTTATATTTGGTAATTTAGGAAAAATATATGTCACGCATAGGAAAGTTGCCGATTAAAATTCCAACAGATGTTGATATTAGTTTTAATGGGGCAGATATTACAGTAAAAGGAAAATTTGGTACATTACAAGATACTATTCCAGATGGCTTAGTAATCGAAAAAATTGAGGATAGCTTAAAAGTAAAATTAATAAAAGAAAGTCGTGCAACGCGAGCTTTAAGTGGTTTATACCGAACGTTAGTTAACAATATGGTAACTGGTGTTTCAGAACAATTTAAAATTACACTAAATCTTCAAGGTGTAGGTTACCGAGCTGCTGTACAAGGTAAAAACTTAGTGTTAAATCTTGGTTACAGCCATCCAGTAAATATGCTTATTCCAGATGGAATTAGTGTTGAAGTTGTAAAAAACACAACTATTAACTTAGTAGGTTGTGATAAAGCAGCATTAGGTTTATTTGCCGCAAATGTAAGATCATGGCGTCCGCCTGAGCCTTATAAAGGTAAAGGTATTATTTATGAGGGTGAAATTGTAAAACGAAAAGCTGGTAAATCAGGGAAAAAATAAACATATGAAATTATTAAAAAAGAAATTACAAAAACGTAATAACTTACGTGGATCAGTAAAAGGAACGATTGATCAACCACGATTATCTGTTTTTCGCTCAAATCAACATATTTATGCACAAATTATTGATGATGTGAATTTGAAAACTTTAGTTTCTTGTTCAAGTTTAGACCCTGAGATTAAAGTTGAATTAAAAAGTGGAAAAACTTGTTCCGCTTCAAAAATAATTGGACAAAAATTAGCGGAACGAAGCTTACAAAAAAATATTAAAAAAATTATCTTCGACCGTGGTCCATATTTATATCATGGGCGAATTAAAGCTTTGGCAGATGGAGCACGCGAAGGCGGGTTAGAATTTTAATATGTACTTTAAAAATTAAATAGTAAATAAATCTTTATGAATACAGATTTAAAGCAAGTTAATAAATTAAAAAAGACAGGACGACGTCCTGAGCGTAACCGTCAGCCTCAATTAACTGAACGGTTAATCAAAATTAGTCGTGTATCTAAAGTAACAAAAGGGGGTAAAAAGCTTAGTTTCCGTGCTGTTGTTGTGATTGGCGATGAAAAAGGAAAAGTAGGTGTAGGTGTTGCAAAAGCTGATGATGTAGTTAATGCTTTTAAAAAAGCAAAAACAGATGGAATTAAAAATTTAGTTCAAGTTCCAATTACAAAAGCATTAAGTATTCCACATCGTGTAAATGGTCGATTTGGAGCGTGCAAAGTAATTATGCGACCTTCCATTGAAGGTTCAGGTGTAATCGCTGGGGGAGCTGTTCGAACAGTTTTAGAAGTTGCAGGTATTAAGAATGTAATTGCTAAACAATTAGGTTCAAATAATTTATTAAATAATGCTCGTGCTGCTGTCTGTGCATTGGATAGTTTAACAACGAAATCTCAAGTAGTAAAAAAACGCGATTTAACGTAAGATAAAACCCTTTTACAAATTTTAGGAGTTTTGCAATATGAGAACTGAACGTCAAAGAAATGCAGGTAATAATATATTATTAAAACGTATTCTAGTGAGTTTAGGTTTATTAGCATTTATTCGCTTAGGAACCTTTTTACCAGTCCCTGGAATTGAACAAAGTTATCTTACATACTATATTCAAAATAGTTCAATTGCTCAATTTGTAAACACGTTTTCTAATGATAATGTTTTTGTGCTTGGTTTATTTACATTAAATATTTTTCCATATATTAATGCTTCAATTTTAATGCAGATATTAGTAAGCGTTTTACCAGATTTAAAACGGTTACAAAAAGAAGAAGGTGCACCAGGGCGTAGAAAAATTAATCAAATAACTCGCTTTGTTTGTTTAGGATGGGCAATTATTCAAAGTACAAGTATTGCTCTCTTTTTAAAAAGAATTTTATTTAATTGGAATCTACAATTAGCTTTTGAAATTGTTGTAACACTAACAGCTGGAGCAATGATTGTTTTATGGATTAGTGAATTAATAACAGAATACGGCTTAGGAAATGGTCCTTCATTATTAATTTTTACGAATATTGCATCAAGTTTCCCTAATCTTGCAAAAACAGTATTAGCGGAAAGTAAGGATTATTTAACTTTTGGATCAACTTTCTTTATTATTATTCTATTCTTCATTGTAATGTGTGGAATTATTTTATTACAAGAAGGTAGCCGAGTAGTCCCATTAATTTCCGCAAAACAATTAAGTCAAAATAATCCTATTTTTTCTGATCTTCCAAAAAATAATTATATCCCTTTACGTTTAAATCAAGCGGGTGTTATGCCAATTATTTTCACGGCATCCATTTTAGTTATACCAAATTATTTAATTAGCGCTGGAATACTACCCATTATTACAATTCCGTTAATATTAAAATCATCGAAATTTATTTATTGGATAAGCTACTTTATTTTAATCCTGACATTTAGTTACTTTTATTCAACAATTGTCTTAAATCCTAAAGAAATTGCGACTGATTTACAAAAAATGGCAGTTAGTATTCCGGGCATTCCACCAGGAAAAGCAACAACTTATTATTTAAAACAAATTATGAAACGCATTACATTTATTGGTGCGTTTTTCTTAGCAATTTTAACAACATTTCCAAATGTCATCGAAGCTATACTACATGTGTCTAATTTAAAAGGATTAGGTGCTACATCTTTATTAATTTTGGTAGGGGTTACATTAGATATGACAAGGGAAATTCGAAGTGTAATCTTGTCTAATATTTATAAAGACATGTTAAAATAACTACAAGTAAAAACTATAAAAACAAAATTTTATAATGAAAGTGCGTCCGTCAGTCAAAAAAATGTGTGATAAATGTCGTGTAATTAAACGAAATGGAAAAATTATGGTCATTTGTCCAAATCCCAAACATAAACAACGTCAAGGTTAAAAATTTAAAGGAGTTAACCCAGTGATAAGATTAATAGGTGTCGATTTACCAACGAAAAAGAGAATAGCATATTCATTAACTGCTATCCATGGAATTGGTTTGCAATCAGCAAAAAAATTAGTTGAATTAGCTAATATTGATGATACAACACGAACAGAAGATTTAACAATTGAACAAACCGTAGCCTTAAAGCAAGTATTGGATGAGTGTGAGCTAAAACTTGAAGGTGATTTACGTCGATTTAATGCATTAAACATTAAACGTTTAAATGAAATTAATTGTTTCCGTGGTCAACGCCATAGAAATAGTTTACCTGCTCGTGGTCAACGAACACGCACCAACGCACGTTCACGTCGCGGTTCTAAAAAGACTGTTAGTGGTAAGAAAAAATAATTTCACTTTTATTAAACTAACCCTAAGGTTTCTCTAACATGGTACAAAAAAAAACAACAGGAAAAAGAGATAGAAAACAGTTTACATCAGGTGTTGTGCATATTCAATCTACATTTAATAACACGATTGTTACAATAAGTAACTTAACTGGTGATACAATATCAGCAGCTTCTGCCGGAAGCGTAGGATTTAAAGGAGCAAGAAAAGGTACTCCTTTTGCTGCACAAATGGCTGCTGAAAAAGCAGCAGCAGAAGCTTTTAGTACTGGATTAAAAAATGTCAAGATTTTAGTGAAAGGTCAAGGTTCTGGACGTGAAACAGCAATTCGATCTATTCAAGGAGCCGGATTTGAGATTAATTCTATTCAAGATATTACTCCAGTACCACATAATGGTTGTCGACCACCTAAACGTCGTCGTGTATGATTATTATTTAAAATAATAGTTAAAATGAATTTAAATTATGCAAGATTTAACTATCAAATGTCTTAAATCAAAAAAAACAGAATCAGGATCTCTTTATGGACAATTCTTGATCAATTCGTTGGCTCTTGGGCAAGGAATTACAATAGGTAATCTTTTACGACGTGTTCTATTAAGTGAAATTGGTGGCTTTGCTATTACGGCTGTTCGAATTGCTGGAATAACACATGAGTTTTCAACTTTACCGGGAGTACGTGAAGATATTTTAGAATTACTTTTAAATTTAAAAGGAATTGTATTAAAGCATGAAACTAAAGAAACGGAGTTTGGTCGTTTAAAAATTAAAGGACCTGCGATTATTACTGCAAATTTGATTGAACTACCACCAAATTTAGAAATTATCAACTCAAATCATTATATTGCTACGATTTCAGATTCTAATTTTTTAGAAATTGAATTCAAATTTGAATACGGAGTTGGTTATAAATTAGCAAGCCAAAATTTTTACGAAAAATCAAATGATTTTTTAGAAATGGATGCAATTTTTATGCCAGTTCAAAAAGTCGATTTTAAAATTGAAAATGTTTATAATGAACGCAATGAAGTAACTGAGCGCTTAATTTTAGAAATTTGGACAAATGGAAGTATTAGTCCAGCTACAACAATTATCACAGCATCACAAATGATTGTAGATTTGTTTAATTCCATTACAAAAACCCAGTTTGTAAACACAATTTTAGAGTCTGAAGATTCAAAAAATGCCAAACTTTCATTAGATCCAACAATCAATATTCCTATTGAAGAATTACAACTTCCTGTACGAGCTTATAATTGTTTAAAACGAGCTCAAATTAACACAGTAGGCCAACTTCTTAAATATTCGCCCGAACAACTTCAAGAAATTAAAAATTTTGGACGAAAATCAGCCAATGAAGTTTTTGCAGCCTTGAAAAATAAATTAGGAATTACTTTAAGTTAATTATTTTTTTAAATATTACAAATGTATGAATAAAACTCATATTCCAACATCAACTTATACAGAGAAAAAATGGTATATAGTTGATGCAGAAGGAAAAACTTTAGGGCGATTAGCTAGCGAAATCGCGACAATTTTAATTGGAAAACACAAAACGGATTATCATCCAGCGGTAGATATTGGAGATTATGTTATCGTAACTAATGCTAGTCAAATTAGTGTTACTGGTAACAAAGAATTGCAAAAAACCTATTTTTACCATTCAGGTCGACCTGGTAGCTGGCGTAAAGAAAATTTAAAAGCTTTACGAAATCGTATTCCAGAAAGAGTAATTGAAAAAGCAGTAAAAGGTATGTTACCAAAAGGACCATTAGGCCGTAATATGTTTACACGCTTGAAAGTTTTTAATGGGACAACACATCCTCATGTAGCACAAAATCCTCAATTATTAAACTTATAAAAAATACTATGGTAACAAATTTTGAATATAATTTTCAAAAAGAAAATATTGGTATTGGACGAAGAAAGGAAGCGGTAGCACGAGTTTTTCTAGTACCAGGTAATGGCCAAATTATTATTAATAAAGTGCCTGGCGAAAAATATTTACAATATAATCCAAATTATTTAAATAAAATTTGGTTACCATTAAAACTTGTAAATTTGGATGGCCAATTTGATATCGTTGTTTTAGTGAAAGGTGGTGGATTAACTGGTCAAACAGACGCGATTCAATTAGGAGTAGCTCGATTATTGTGTCAAATAGACCCAACAAATCGTTCAGTTTTAAAAGCGTATGGTTTATTAACACGTGATTCGCGAATTAAAGAACGTAAAAAATACGGTTTACGAAAAGCCAGAAAAGCTCCACAATACTCAAAACGTTAAATTACATTATAAAAAAAAATTTATGCCAAAAGCAGATATACATCCTAACTGGTATCCTGATGCCAAAGTATTATGTGATGGAAAAGTTCTATTTACAATAGGTTCTACTGTACCGGAAATCAATATTGATGTTTGGTCTGGTAACCACCCATTCTATACGGGTTCGCAAACAATTATTGATAGTGAAGGACGGGTAGATCGATTTATGAAAAAATATGGACTAGATTCCAGTAATGAATAATTAAACTAATCTTATAAATATTTAAATTTTTAAAAATATGCCTACTATAGAACAATTAGTCCGTTCGCCCCGGATTAACATCCGAAAAAAGACAAAATCGCCAGCATTGGTTAATTGTCCGCAACGTCGTGGCGTCTGTACACGTGTTTATACAACTACACCGAAAAAACCGAACTCAGCTATTCGAAAAGTAGCTCGGGTTCGATTAACATCTGGGTTTGAAGTTACTGCTTATATTCCAGGAATTGGACATAACTTACAAGAACACTCTGTTGTTTTAATTCGCGGAGGACGTGTAAAAGATTTACCTGGTGTTCGGTACCATATTATTCGCGGAGCACTTGATAGTGGTGGTGTAAAAGATCGGGCACAAGGTCGTTCGAAATATGGTGTTAAAAAACCCAAAAGTGACAAATAACTAATTTTATTTGTCCTTAAATTATATTTAATTAACAAGACTCTAATTTTTTTATGTCACGTCGAAATATAGCGAAAAAACGTTTTCCAGAACCAGATTCAGTTTATAATAGCTATCTTGTTAGTCTATTAACTGCACGAATTTTAAAATCTGGTAAGAAAAATCTTGCTCAAAATATCGTAACTGCAGCCTTTGAAATTATTGAGCAAAAAACAAATCAAGATCCATTATTGATTTTTGAGAAAGCAATTAAAAATGCTAGTCCAATTGTTGAAGTTAAGGCACGCCGAATTGGTGGTTCAACATATCAAGTTCCAATTGAGGTAAGTGCTTTCCGAGCAACAAACTTAGCTTTACGCTGGATACTAACATATTCAAAACAACGTGGTGGTCGATCAATGGCTATTAAATTAGCAAATGAAATCATTGACACATCAAATGAAATAGGTAATACTATTAAGAAAAAAGAAGAAACTCATAGAATGGCAGAAGCTAATAAAGCATTTGCACATTTTAGATATTAAGACTTCTTTTTCTCGCTAAAAGCCGATTATAATTCTAGATATTAAATTTTTAAGGAAAATTTTAAGATGGCACGTGAAAAATTTGAACGTACAAAACCGCATGTTAACATTGGAACAATTGGTCATGTAGATCATGGTAAAACAACGTTAACAGCTGCAATTACGGCAACATTAGCCTTAGGTAATGAAAACGTTAATGCAAAAGATTACGGTGATATTGATGCAGCTCCAGAAGAACGTGCACGTGGTATTACTATTAATACAGCACACGTAGAATATGAAACGGAGACACGCCATTATGCTCACGTAGATTGTCCAGGTCACGCTGATTATGTTAAAAATATGATTACTGGTGCAGCTCAAATGGATGGTGCCATTTTAGTAGTATCAGCTGCTGATGGTCCAATGCCACAAACACGTGAGCATATTCTACTATCAAAACAAGTAGGTGTACCAGATATTGTTGTTTTCTTAAACAAACAAGATCAAGTTGATGATGATGAATTATTAGAATTAGTAGAATTAGAAGTTCGTGAGTTATTATCTTCATATGATTTCCCTGGTGATGATATTCCAATTTGTCCAGGCTCAGCATTACAAGCGATTGAAGCCATTTCAGCAAATCCAGCAATTGCACGTGGTGATAATCCATGGGTTGATAAAATTTTCGCATTAATGGATGCTGTAGATGAGTATATTCCAACTCCAGAACGTGATACAGAAAAAACATTCTTAATGGCAATCGAAGATGTTTTCTCTATTACAGGGCGAGGTACTGTTGCTACTGGCCGTATTGAACGTGGTATTGTTAAAGTAGGTGAGACTGTTGAAATTGTTGGAGTCGGTGAAACTCGTGAAACAACTATTACAGGTATCGAAATGTTCCAAAAAACATTAGATGAAGGTTTCGCTGGTGATAACGTAGGTATTTTATTACGTGGTGTTACACGTGAAGATATTGAACGTGGTATGGTTTTAGCACAACCAGGCACAATTACGCCACATACAAACTTTGAATCTGAAGTATATGTACTAACAAAAGAAGAAGGTGGCCGTCATACACCATTCTTTACTGGTTACCGTCCACAATTCTATGTTCGTACAACAGATGTTACTGGCTCAATCACACAATTTACCGCTGATGATGGTAGTGTTGTAGAAATGGTAATGCCTGGTGATCGTATTAAAATGACAGCAGAACTTATTTATCCTGTTGCAATCGAAGAAGGTATGCGATTTGCAATTCGTGAAGGCGGTCGAACTATTGGTGCAGGTGTAGTATCAAAAATTGTTGAATAAATATAAAAATTTATGTCGAGTGTTACAAACGAAAAAATTCGTGTTAGATTAGAATCGTTTAATCACGAACTTTTAACAGAATCATGTCAGAAAATTACTGATATGATTCAAAATCTGAATGCGAATAAAATTAGTACAATTCCATTACCGACTGATAAGCGAATATACTGTGTTTTGCGATCACCTCATGTCGACAAAGATTCACGGGAACATTTCGAAATAAGAATTCATAAACGAATCTTAGAGATTTATGCTAGTTCAAACTTAAATGTTTTTGATTTATTAGTTGAATCAGACTTACCACCAGGTGTTTTTTACCGTATATGTTTATCCTAAAAACTTTTTAGAGTATTAACAAAATGTTGATACTCTAAAGATTAAATTCATATATTTAATTATTTTTTATAAAAAATTTTATGGACTACGAATGTACTATTTCCGTTTTGATGGAAAATCATCCAAATATTTTAACGCGTATTACAAGTTTACTCGCAAGACGAGGATTCGCTGTTGATAGTTTAGCAATCGGAACTACGGAACTTGAAACGTTATCTAGGTTAACATTAGTTGTGTTTGGAAATGATTTAATTGTTGGACAAATTACAAAACAATTATATAAATTAATGCCGGTTATGAAAGTTCAAGATTTAACCATTGTTCCTTCAATTAATCGTGAAATATTATTACTCAAACTAATCTGTCCGGTAACACAACGGGCAAAAATTTTAGAAATTATTACTTTTTTCCGGGCGAAAGTTGTAGATTTTGGAGAAAATTCTTTAATTATTGAAGTAACAGGTAATTCTGAAAAAATCGTTGCAATTGAACAATTACTACAAAAATTTCAGATATTAGAATGTACAAGATCAGGTCGAATTGCTATTGGTCGTGACTCCATTGTCAACACCAAATTATTCCGGGATGATCTTTCTTTAAGTCGACAACGCTTAATCAGTAAATACAGGGACGTTAACTTACGTCGTTCATACTTACAGAAATTTGAAATTGAACAACAATCAGATCTTGATAATGAAGATGAATTACAAAGCTGATTTTAGATAAACTCCATTATACTAAGAGTAGACCAATGCTAATAGAAAAAAATAAACAATTATTTATCATATAATAATATATACGTATTACCATATGTAAACTTATAAGTGGCGACATTTAAGTAAATTGGGGACGGAGGGACTTGAACCCTCACGCACTATCACTAGGCAACGGATTTTAAGTCCGTCGTGTCTACCAATTCCACCACGTCCCCTTAAAATATAGTATAGCAGGTTTAGTTGATAAGCGCAAATAAATTTTGGAGGCGGCACCCAGATTCGAACTGGGGATAGAGGATTTGCAATCCACTGCCTTACCACTTGGCCATACCGCCTATTGACTTCACCTAACAAGATTATATTATATTTCTTAAGCAAATAACAAATATTTGACAAAATTTTTGATACTATTAAAATTAAGTGTTAATAATTTAAAACTATGGTTTGTGAATAGAAGACTAACCAAATTTTAAAAAAATTCTATTAATTCATGTTTGAAAAATTTACGGAAGGTGCCATTAAGGTAATCATGCTTTCTCAAGAAGAAGCTCGTCGTATGGGTCACAATTTTGTTGGTACAGAACAATTATTTTTAGGGGTAATTGGGGAAGGCGTTGGAATGGGATCGAAATGTTTAAAATCATTAGGAGTTACCTTAAAATCAGCACGAAAAGAAGTTGAAAAATATATTGGTCGTGGTACAGGATTTGTTGCCTCAGAAATTCCTTTTACACCTAGAGCAAAACGTGTATTAGAAATGGCTGTTCAAGAAGGGAAAGATCTGGGTCAAAACTATGTTGGTACAGAACATATTCTTTTAGCTTTAATTGGAGAAGATGATGGAGTTGCGATTCGAACAATTGAAAATATGGGATTAGATTTATCAGAGATTCGAACTGTAATTTTATCTTTAATAAAAGAAAATCAAGAAGAATTATTAAAACCATTAACACCAGAGCAACGACGAATTCTAGATCGTGATAGTATTCCAAATAATATTCCAACTTTAGATGAATATACTGATAATATTACTGTTGAAGCGATGGACGGACGTTTAGATCCTGTAATTGGTCGTGATAAAGAAATTTTCGAAGTAATTAAAGTTTTAGCAAGACGCCGGAAAAATAATCCGGTTTTAATTGGGGAACCTGGTGTAGGTAAAACAGCGGTTGCTGAAGGTTTAGCACAATTAATTGTTGCAAAAGATGTACCACAATTTTTAGAAGGAAGTTTAATTTTAGCTTTAGATTTAGGGTCATTATTAGCTGGAACAAAATATCGTGGAGAATTTGAAGAACGGTTAAAGCGAATTATTGAAGAAGCACAAGAAGAATCGACAGTTATTCTGGTGATTGATGAAATTCATACCTTAGTAGGTGCAGGGGCAGCAGAAGGTGCTGTTGATGCAGCAAATATTTTGAAACCAGCTTTAGCACGTGGTGGGTTCCGTTGTATTGGTGCAACAACTATTGAAGAATATCGTAAATATATTGAACGAGACGCGGCCCTAGAACGCCGATTCCAACCAGTAACTGTTGCCGAACCTAGTGTAAAAGTTACTATTGATATTCTACGTGGTTTACGTTCAAAATTTGAAAAACATCATACATTAAGCTATCACGATAAAGCAATCGAAGCTGCAGCAATCTTATCTGAAAAATTTATTGCAGACCGCTACTTACCAGATAAAGCAATTGATGTTATTGATGAAGCTGGTTCACGTGTTCGGTTAGAAAATAAACGTTTACCTGAAGGTGTATTATTATTATTGGAAGAGTTACAATCTGTTCTAGGTGAAAAAGAATTAGCTATTCGTGAACAAGATTTTGAAAAAGCGGGGCAGTTATTAGAATATGAAATGGATATTCGTGTTCAAGTACAAGTTTTAAAACAAGCTTTGCAAATTAATGAAAAAACATCATTAAAACGGGTACAAATTGATCAAGTAATGGAAGAAGATATTGCTGATGTAATTGCTGCATGGACAGGTATTCCAATGAATAAGATTTCTGAATCAGAATCAAAAAATCTATTAAATATGGAAGATACACTTCATGAACGATTAATTGGTCAGCATCAAGCCATTATTTCGGTATCTAAAGCAATTCGAAGAGCTCGAGTGGGGTTACGAAACCCTAATCGTCCGATTGCTAGTTTCCTTTTTGCAGGCCCTACAGGTGTAGGTAAAACAGAATTGACAAAAGCTCTAGCTGCATATATGTTTGGAACTGAAGATACAATGGTTCGGTTAGATATGTCAGAATATATGGAAAAACATACAGTTGCTAAATTAATTGGTTCACCTCCTGGTTATGTAGGATATAGTGAAGGAGGACAATTAACAGAAGCTGTAAGAAGTAAACCGTACACCGTTGTATTATTTGATGAAGTTGAAAAAGCACATCCAGATGTATTTAATTTATTATTACAAATTTTAGATGATGGACGATTAACTGATTCAAAAGGACGAGTAATTGATTTTAAAAATACATTAATTATTATGACATCAAATATTGGTTCTAAAGTAATTGAACGGGAAAGTGGTTTAGATTTTTCGAAAAAGAAGAAAGCGAAAAGTTCATTCGATCTAAATTTAGATTATTTATCAGAAACAAGTGAATCAGACGTTACTCCCGAAGTATATGAGCGAACGGTTGAATTAGTGAATGAAGAATTAAAAAAATTCTTCCGCCCAGAATTCTTAAACCGTATTGATGAAATTATTATATTTAGTCATTTAACTAAACAAGACGTACGCAAGATTGCTGATATTATGATTAAACAATTGGGTGATCGATTAAAAGAAAAAGATATCACTCTTGAAGTAACACCAAAAGCAAAACAGATAATTATTGAAGAAGGTTTTGATCCAATTTATGGTGCTCGACCGTTACGTCGTGCAGTAATGCGACTACTAGAAGATAATTTAGCTAAAGAATTTTTATCAAAAACATTATATCCACATACACGAATTGTTGTTGATAGTGAATATGATGATGATATAATTGTAAACGTAGATTATTCTTATGTGGATCCAGTTTTATTAAAAGGTGAATCAGAAAAAGATAAAGAAGAAGAAACAGAAAATATCGAATTTAATATTTATTAAATATTGCAAATAACTCAACTACATTAAAAATTTTAATGTAGTTGAGTTTCATTTTTTTTTTTATTTTATATTGATCAAATTTATTTGCTAATATAATTTATTGGTGAACTTGGATTTGCATATTTTTTTCTTTCCATTAACCCAGACAAATACCCTAATCGACCAGCTTTTACACCTAATTTCATGGCTTCGGCCATTTTTGCTGGATCTTGGGCTTGTGCAACAGCTGTATTTAAGAGAACAGCATCTGCCCCAATTTGCATAGCTTCTGTTGCTTCACTTGGAGCCCCAATACCAGCATCAACTACGACGGGAATATTTGCATTTTCAATAATAATTTTTATATTTTCTAAATTTTTTAAGCCTTGCCCGGATCCAATCGGAGCACCTAATGGCATAACAGTAGCGCAACCTAAATCTTCTAAATGTAATGCTAAAATCGGATCCGCATTAATATAAGGTAATACTGTAAATCCTTTTTTTACTAAAAACTCTGCTGCTTTTAAAGTTCCAATAGGATCAGGAAGTAAGTATTTCGGATCTGAAATTACTTCTAGTTTAACAAAAAAATTGTCTTCTTGACCTAATTGGCATGCTAACTCATGACCTAAAAATGCAATTCGGATAGCTTCTTCAGCTGTTTGACAGCCGGCAGTATTAGGTAATAACCAAAGTTTTTTCCAGTCTAATTCTTTTAAAAAACTAACATTATCATTTTCCAAATTCGTTGGCAGTCGTCGAATTGCTACAGTTACAATCTCACATTCACTTTGTTTAATACTATCTAAAGTATCATTAACTGTTCGATATTTTCCTGTTCCTAACATTAGCCGTGAATTAAAATATTTATTTCCAATCTTTAATTTATCGAAATTATTTGTCATAGTTATAGAATTTTTATAAACTCCCCAGGTAGGACTTGAACCTACGACCAATCGGTTAACAGCCGATTGCTCTACCACTGAGCTACTGAGGATTGTTTGAATGGTTTTAAATTGAATATAGACGTTCTAAACCTTGTAAAAAGTTCTATTTGAAATCTATTCAGTATTCAAACTTTAAGTGTATTATACCTTACCTATTTGTATTATGTCAAGATTCAAGTCTTATTTTTAATAATATTTTTATAAGTTTACGGAGAATCAAGAAAAAATTTTAAATAAGTTTAAAGAAAAACCGAAAAATATAGATATTGAAAAACAAACAAAGTATCTATATCTATATTTTTGGATTTTTTTTTTTTAGCGCATACGTTGCAGTTGTTGAATCGCTAATCGTCCAATATTATATAATGCCCATGAACCAGCGATTAATACTGGAGCAGCGATTGTAAGTAAACGAGTATCCATGGTTAATAATCCTTTATAAATCTTATAAAATACTAATATAATAGTATGTAAAAATATACCACTATTTACTAAATATTATATACGAAATCAAAAAAATAGTTTATATTTTTGCTAGATAAAATATCGCTATCTTATATTTTCTAATCAAATTTGAAACAGGAGTATTTAAATTATCGGCGTGAATAGTACTCAATTACTAATAATTCATTTAGTTCTAATAATAAATCTTCACGTGAGCAATGATTCAATATCTCGCCTTCGATTTTTTCTGTGTTTAAAGTTAAATGACTTGGTAGTTCAGGTTTTTGATTAATTTTTAGATTTTCGCCAATTAATTTAATCGAATTTGAATTTTGTTTAACGCCAATCTTATCACCGATACGGCATTGGAAACTAGCAATATCAACCACCTCATTATTTACTGTAATATGGCCATGATTAACAAATTGACGCGCTTGTGCAATTGTAGTACCAAATCCTAAATTAAAACAAATTGTATCTAAACGCATTTCTAAAAGCTGCAAAAGAATTAAACCTGTAACTCCTGTGCGTCTACGTGCTTCTTTAATATAACTATAAAGCTGATGTTCTGTTAAACCATAGTTATATTTTAATTTTTGCTTTTCTTCTAATCGAATCCCGTATTCAGTAAGTTTTTTTTTACTTTCCCCTTCTCCACGACCATGTTGTCCCGGACGGCTTTTCTTTTTTGAGGTTTTTTGCGTAAGTCCTGGTAATGCACCTAATTTTCGCGTGATTCTTAATTTTGGTCCGATATAACGTGACATATAAAATTCTTTTATGATATGACTATTTTTCTATTTTATTATCGACAAAAGTTTAAATTGGGCGAGCGACCGGACTTGAACCGGCGAATGGCGGGACCACAACCCACTGCCTTAACCACTTGGCCACGCCCGCCAACAACATGCTATAATGTTTTATACAAACATTCTAACAAAAAAAGTTATTTACGTCTAGTCTGTAAAATACATTCAACAAAATATCTATGACAAACTTAATAAATTTTTATTTTAATGGTCAATTTTATACACTCTCAAAACCAATTACCTTATTAGAGCTTCTTATTTATTTTAATTATCAACCCTCTTTATTAGTAATAGAATATAATAGATCTATTTGTAATAAAGAGAGTTGGTCTAAAATTACAATTCAAATGAATGATAAAATCGAAGCTGTAAGTATTGTTGGAGGAGGATAATTCACTAAATTTAATATAAATATTATCCCCGAATGTTTATATTAAATTTATTTATCAATTTATTTTGAATATTATTCATTATGAAGTCTACTTCTTTACTTAATAACGTTTTTTCAGGTGATTGGAATGTTAATTGAACACATAAGCTCACATGGTCATCTAAAAGTTTTTCATCTCGATAAACATCTAATAATTCAATATTCGTAACAAATTGAGTTCCAGCTTCTTCAATGATTGTTCTAATTTGTGAAAAATGAATAGATTGCGGAACAATAAATGATAAATCTTTTGTAATTTTTGGATACAGCGAATACGTTTTATATACTTTTAACTTATTTGAATTCAGTTTTTGTCGTAGTTTTTCAAAATTAAACTCAAATAAATATAAATTTTTATTTACATTTAGTTGATTAGCTAGAATTGGGTGAATTTGTCCAAAAATTCCTATCTCTTCATTATTATCTAAATATAATGTGGCTGTTCGGTAAGGATGAAGTGTTTGTTTATAAACAGTTGGTTCTAAAATCGTATTTTTCCAATCAACAATTAAGTTTAAGCGAGTGAAAAGTTTTTCAATTCTTCCTTTTGCTTCAAACCAATTTACTTGACGATTTGCTTTTTTATTATTAGACCAATCATTTGTATTATTATCACACCCAATTAATCCACCAACGTATTCAATTTCACTATATTTATTTAAATTACTAGTTTTAAAAATATGTCCAAATTCAAATCCATTTAAAATTTGGTTTGTATTTTTTATGTTTTCTTTTGCTGCATCTATTAATCCTGGTAATAGACTTTCTCGTAATGTTGAGCATTCATTTATTAATGGATTTACTAATTTAATAGTTGTTGACGAAAATTGATTATTTAATGAATATTGAATTAATTCAATAAACCCTTCATTAAGGAAACAAGTCGTAAGTTTTTTGCGGAGTTTATAACTTAAATCTTCATTTCCGATATTTATAACTGTTGGTAAACAAGTAGTAAAATTATTAAAACCATGTAAACGCCCAATTTCTTCGATAAGATCAATTTCGCGCGTTATATCATTCATTCGGGATTTTGGAACTTCAATTTTCCAATTTTCTTTTTGTCCATTATATGAAAATATAAAATTTAAGCGATTCAAATACGTCGAAATTTGCTCAGGTTTTAGGTAACATAAGTTAGTCCCTTTTTTACTCTTATCGGTAATTGGTCCTAAAATCTCATTAACCGTTTTATAGTTTAAAGTAATAAGAGGAGTTTCTATACTTTCTTTACTATTAAGCGTATGCAAAGCATATTTTAAGGAAGGGTTTTGCGTCTTTAATAACGATAACAATCGTAATAATGCTTCGTTAAATCCACTTACAACTAAATCTTTTTCATATCGTGCTGAACGATCTGTTCTTACTCCTAATACTCGTGATGTTTGACGAATTTTTTTTGAATTGTAAATTGAACCTTCAATTAATAATTCGGTTGTTGTTTCCGAATACTTATATTTATGATTTGAAATAATTCCTGCAACACTTAAAATTTCATCATTGGCTTTCAAAATTAAACTTTTATTATCAAATGTAAGTGATTGACCACTATTAGAAAGGAAACTTTGATTACTATCACTTTGTTCAATTTTTAATTGAAAAGTACTTGCCGCTAATATTTTTTTTAATTTTAATAAATCGTAGAATTCAAATGGATAGCCTGTTTCTAAAATAATATACTGCTGATAATCTAATAAATTATTAGATGGAGTTATACCTGCACTAATTAATTTTTGTTTTAACCAGTTTGGAGAAGATAAATTTGTTAAATTTTCAATTGTTATGGCACTAAAAATTGAAAGATTCTCAAAATTATCTGTTTCTTTCGTTTTTACAAGTTCGTCAAGAGTTTTGACTGATTTAAAGTTATTCGCTGTATATTTAGAAATCGTAATTTTTTCATTTAAAAGGGCACTAATTTCTTTAGCTAAACCATATGTAGATAAACTATCTGCACGATTAGCAGTTGCTGATATATCTAAAATCGTATCCGGCTCTCCATAAATTTCTGTTTCAATAATATCTTCAACTTCAAAACCACCAAGTGTTAATTTTTCAATTAAGTCGTGTTGATTAATATTATCAATATTAATAAGTTCATTTAACCATTTTAATGAAATCTGCATTGTTTTTTAGACTTTTATAAAAATTTAATTTGCTTTTGTAAATACAAGACCGTTACTTGCACTATATCGTTCCATAAAACGCATAAATCGGTCCCACTCTTCAGGCGTTTTCATAATATAAATTGATTCGATTATTTCTGGCTTTCCATTAACAAAACGGGCATTCACATCACGCGTTTCTAAAATTCCTTCAGTATCAATTAAATACATTCCGGTAATTTCTCCTTGTTTCGCTGTACTTTTATCTAATATGTTAGGACTTTTAAATCGAAAAGTAGCTGTGCCAGTGCTTCCATCACGAGAACGAGTTAATCGTACATCTGGAACTACTTTTTCATCTAAACCACGAATAAATTGAATATTGGCCTTCATATGTTTCTCGTTATTTTTAATATTTTATTTTTTAACAAAACATTAATCAATTCAGTAATAGTATTATGAGTTGGATTTTAACCATTTTGAAACTGGGGTGGCAGGATTCGAACCTACGAATGGCGGAGTCAAAGTCCACAGCCTTACCGCTTGGCGACACCCCAAATAAGAAAGTAATACATAAAAATATATTAATATTTTTGAATTGGGCAAGAAGGGATTCGAACCCCTGACACCGTAGTTCGTAGCCACGTGCTCTAGTCCACTGAGCTACAAGCCCAAACTGTATTACTAATAATATATAATAATACGGAACTTAATTTTTCGTAAAGTGTTAAATAAAAAATAATATTTTAATGTAATAGTGAATCACTATTGCATAATTTTATTTAATTTGTCTAAACTCTTAAAAATGTATTTTAAAATAAAAATTAAAATAGAGTTATGGCAAAAAAAATCTTATATCAGGATAATGCAAGAAAGGCTTTAGAACGTGGGATGGAAATAATGGTTGAAGCCGTTTCCGTTACATTAGGACCAAAAGGAAGAAATGTAGTTTTAGAAAAACCTTATGGTTCACCACAAATTGTAAATGATGGGGTAACAATTGCAAAAGAAATTAAATTAGAAGATCATATTGAAAATACTGGTGTTTCTTTAATTAGACAAGCGGCATCAAAAACAAATGATGTAGCTGGTGATGGGACTACAACAGCAACCGTTTTAGCCTATGCTATGGTAAAAGAAGGTTTAAAAAACGTTGCCGCTGGAGCTAATCCAATTTCCATTAAATTAGGAATGGAAAAAGCTACACAATATTTAGTTACCCAAATTAATGAATTTGCACAGCCAGTTGAAGACTTACAATCAATTCAACAAGTAGCTGCTATTTCAGCTGGTAATGATGATATCATTGGGAAACTAATCGCGGATGCTTTATCAAAAGTTGGAAAAGAAGGGGTAATTTCGTTAGAAGAAGGAAAAGGTATTACAACGGAGCTCGAAATTACTGAAGGTATGAAACTTGAAAAAGGGTTTATTTCACCCTATTTTATTACTAATACAGACAAAATGGAAGTATCTTATGAAAATCCACTAGTTCTATTAACAGATAAACGTATTACACTTATTCAACAAGATTTATTACCGGTATTAGAACAAGTAACAAAAACGAAACGACCTTTATTAATTATTGCAGATGATGTTGAAAAAGAAGCGTTAGCAACGTTAATTTTAAATAAGCTTCGTGGAATTGTTGACGTTGTAGCGATTCGGGCTCCTGGTTTTGGGGAACAACGGAAATTAATGGTACAAGATATAGCAATATTAACAGGGGGAACTGTAATTACCCAAGATGCAGGTTTATCTTTAGAAAATATCAATCTAAATTTACTAGGTCAAGCACGTTCGATTACTGTTAATAAAGATACAACAACAATTGTTGCTGAAGGAACAGAAGAAGCGATAAAAATTCGCTGTGAACAATTACGGAAACAAATTAATAGTGCTGAGACTGGGTATGAAAAAGAAAAATTACAAGATAGAATTGCAAAACTTTCTGGTGGAATTGCTGTTATTAAAGTTGGTGCGGTAACTGAAACTGAAATGCGTGATAAAAAACTTCGGCTCGAAGATGCAATTAACGCAACTCGAGCGGCTGTTGAAGAAGGGATTGTTCCAGGTGGAGGTGCAACTCTAACACATTTATCTCAAACTCTAATTACTTGGGCAAAAAATAATTTAAAAGAAGATGAATTGATTGGTGCTTTAATTTTATCACGTGCTATTGTAGCCCCATTACGTCGTATTGCTGAAAATGCCGGCATAAATGGACCTGTTATTGTTGAAAGTGTTCAAGAAAAAGACTTTGAAATTGGCTACAATGCTGCGAAAAATACATTTGAGAATATGTACGAAGCAGGCATCGTTGATCCAACAAAAGTGACGCGGTCAGGTTTACAAAATGCAACTTCCATTGCCAGCATGATTTTAACAACTGAATGTATCATTGTAGATCAAAGTTAAAATTTTAAGTATGAGACGTGATTATTACAGGTTGACTATAAAAATTTTCTTTGTTATGATTAAAAGGCGTACCCGCTTAAAGAATATTAACAATTAAACCCTTATTAGTCTATGTTAAAATTACGTCTTACTCGTATTGGGAGAAAGCGACAACCCGTTTATCGTTTAGTAGTCATGCCAAGTACAAGCAGAAGAGACGGACGACCTATTGCAAGTTTAGGTTACTATAATCCAATTACAAAACAATATAAGTTTAACACTGAGCAAATTAATTATTGGTTGGACAATGGCGTTAAACCGACTCAAACAGTTACAAACTTACTTAGAATGGCACAAAAAAAATAAATATTTTTAAAATTAATCAAATATTTACTTTTTTAGAGTGACATTTTATAATAACTTTATAATTAAATTAATTTAAACAATATGGCAGTTCCAAAAAAGCGAACATCAAAAGCGAAAAAGAACTCAAGAAAATCTACATGGAAACGAAAAGCAGATAAAGCTGCACAAAAAGCTTTCTCATTAGCTAACTCGGTTTTAAAAGGTAATAATACCACGTTTATTTACGAATTAGTTGAGGAAGAGTAAATTTACTTTAAACATTTAAGAAAAAATTACTAGAATTGAAATAGTAATCGTTTTTTAAAAAATTTAACTACTAATTAGTAGTTAAATTTGGGGATGTGGCGGAATTGGTAGACGCACCAGATTTAGGTTCTGGCGACTTTGTTGTGAGAGTTCGAGTCTCTCCATCCCTAATTCAATTTAACGTGACGAATTAAAATAAAAATAGTCAAAATACAATTTTGGAATTATAATACTAGTAACCTATTGTACTATTACAATTATAGCAGTATTCAGTACTAGTAATAACTAAAACCAAAATTAACTACAAAATATAATTATCTGTAAAACGTATGTCACATTTTACTACTGTAACAACGCACCTAAAAAATAAAGTATATCTGCAAAAGGCAATTAATAATCTACAAATTCGGTATTCAACTAAAACTCCGATTACTATTGGTTCAGATTCAATGGAGGTAAATAAGCCAGAGACAATTATTATTTCTGAATTAAGTAATAATCCAATTGGATTCAAATGGGGAAAAAATAATAAGTATATGTTAATGGTGGATAATCAACTTTGGAATTCTACAATTCCAGTAGAAGTCTTTCTAGATAAATTGGTTCAGCAATATGCTAAAGAAACTGTTATCAGTGAAAGTAAAGAATTAGGTTTTACGTTAAATAATCAAATACAGAATAGTGATGGGTCAATGACAATTACGATGCAAAAATGGTCAACTACTACTGTATAATTATTTTTACTAAAATTTGTCGAAATTTAATAAGTGTGTAAATTTCGACAAATTTTAAGATAAACGTAAGATGAACTAAAACAATTACAAGTTCAAAATTTTTTTTATTAAAATTTTTTAGCTAGCATTAAAAATTGAAAACCTTACTACACCTTCATCGAACTTTAATTTATTTGCAAATAAATTAACAACTTTTGGAAGACTACCGAAATTAATTTGTATGTAATTCCCTTTCTTTGAGTTATCGATAGTATAGGCTAATTGACGTTTACCTCTTGAAATAACAGCAATTTCTGATGCTTTTAAGTTTTGTAATTTTTTCGCATATTTGAAAGCCCAGGTTTTTAATTCTGTTTCATTAAATTCTTCTTTTAAAAGAATCATAATTTCATATTGTGTATTTTTTGACATAAAAACGTTATTTATTAAATTACTCCCATCCTAATACACAATTCTAACTTGTGTCAATTTTTAATTCTTTGAATATTTTTATAATTTTCAAAAGTTAAATATTAATTGCAATTATAATTAAGGTAAAATGGTATTAATACATGGTCGTTATTGATTATTCAATAACGTTCATAATACATTGAAAAATAGTAAAAAATTTAAATTGGAGAATTTTTATGGACTGGAACGTAATTCAAAATTTTTCGTCCAATATTGTTTTTGGAATTTTATTATTCTCAGTAATTATATATTGGACTAGTTTATTTCTTCCAACTTGGTCAAATACGATGACAAAAATTGGTAAAGTTAGTGCAACTGTGGCAAATATTATGTTATTTTTCATATTAGCATCGCGCTGGATTATATCAGGTTATTTTCCCTTAAGTAATTTATATGAATCATTATTATTTTTAACTTGGACCTTATTAACAATCTACCTATATATCGAATTTAAAACAAAAAGTAAACTTATTGGTGCTACATTAATCCCTGTCACTTTATTAATTAATGGATTTGCAAATTTAAAATTACCATTAGAAATGCAAAAAGCAAGTCCTTTAGTACCAGCTTTACAATCTAATTGGTTAATGATGCATGTTAGTATGATGATGTTAAGCTATGGGACGCTAATTATAGGCTCATTACTTTCTCTTTTATTTTTAGTAATTTCAAAAGGTCAAGAGATAAATTTAAAGCCAATTAATAATGCCTATTTATCTTTTTCAAATATTATTGGTACATATTATGAAAAGCAAGATCGCCAACTTCTAATTGAATATGAAAGCTTAGGGAAACAAAAATTATTATATAGCTTAGATAATTGGAGTTACCGAGTTATCGGGTTAGGTTTTCCATTTTTAACAATTGGGATTATTGCAGGGGGTGTTTGGGCGAATGAAGCCTGGGGTTCTTATTGGAGTTGGGATCCTAAAGAAACTTGGGCGTTAATTACCTGGATTGTTTTTGCAAGTTATTTACATTCACGTTTAACAAAAGGATGGGAAGGTAAAAAAACAGCCATTTTAGGATCGTTAGGCTTTATTGTTATTTGGATTTGTTATTTAGGTGTAAATTTCTTAGGTAAAGGATTGCATAGTTATGGTTGGTTATCTTAAAACAACTGAAACAATTTGAATAAAAAAATTATTAGGGTAACAAAAAAGAATAATCCGTCTTATAATTTGAAGTAACTAGTGAAAAACTTGGGAAGACTTTAAATTATAAAAATGTTATTATGACAGCAACTTTAGAAAGACGCGAAGGCGTTTCATTATGGGAGCGCTTCTGCGCTTGGATTACAAGTACTGAAAACCGTTTATACATCGGTTGGTTTGGTTGTTTAATGTTCCCTACATTATTAACAGCTACTTCTTGTTACATCATCGCGTTCATCGCAGCTCCTCCAGTAGATATCGACGGTATCCGTGAGCCAGTAGCAGGTTCTTTATTATACGGTAACAACATCATTTCTGGTGCAGTTATCCCTAGTTCTAACGCTATCGGCATGCACTTCTACCCAATTTGGGAAGCAGCTTCAATTGATGAGTGGTTATACAACGGTGGTCCTTACCAATTAATCGTTTTACACTTCTTATTAGGTGTTGCATCTTACATGGGTCGTGAGTGGGAATTAAGCTACCGTTTAGGTATGCGTCCATGGATCTTCGTAGCATTCTCTGCTCCAGTAGCAGCAGCTTCTGCAGTATTCTTAGTATACCCAATCGGTCAAGGTTCTTTCTCTGATGGTATGCCTTTAGGTATCTCTGGTACTTTCAACTTCATGTTAGTATTCCAAGCTGAACACAACATCTTAATGCACC
>Ga0208660_1000044_pt1 | contig 39616 bp, 37 predicted proteins | sample DEB08_DNA_13_FD_184527 | JGI IMG/M metagenome (GOLD analysis project Ga0208660, IMG submission 184527) | Aqueous microbial communities from the Delaware River and Bay under freshwater to marine salinity gradient to study organic matter... | ecosystem: Environmental > Aquatic > Marine > Coastal ... | reverse complement strand
ATACATTTTTCTAAAGAAAAAAGATAAAAATACCAGGGAAAAAGCTTAATGCTACAATGTAACACGCTGAAAACCACGTATATATATCAAAAAACGAAAATAAAGTTGGGGGACCCGGTAAAATGAAATGTGTTTCCGTAAGTCGTTGGAAATCAGAGAGATAGGGGGTAACACCATACCCCTATATATTTAATAACTTTTTAAAAACTGTGACATTAGCCTTATAAGTTATAGAGTAAGGGGCTATTGTCATACTATTGGTATTTATTGGGTGTGTAAAATAACAGCGTTTTGTGTAAGTATAAAGACTATGCAAATTAACTAATATGGGAAAACAAAAACTCAGTCCAGCAGCAGCGAAGGCTAAAGCAGTGCGAGACTTAAAAGCGGCTAACTCAACAGACAGGAAAGCTAAAAGAGCAGATAGTCAGAAAAAGAGGCGAGAAGCGATTAAAAAGCATGGGTCAAATTGGTTAGTTGGTAAAGACTACGATCACAATACTGGAAAATTCACATCGTCATCTCATAACAGAGGTGGAACACAAGCGAAGGGTAAGAAAGACGGTACAAAAGCAGAGAAAAAACAATCTAAAAAATAAGACATGGCAATAAATTATAGCTACCCACAAATAGGAGCGCTAGCAACAGGTGATCTACTAACAGTAGTTGACATATCTAGCGACAATAGAACAAACACATTAGAAATAGGTGATTTATCTAGTTACATTATAACAACATCGAGCCTTACTAACGGCTCTGGAACCGCTACTTTTATTCCTAAGTGGTCTGACACAGATACGTTGACGGATTCTTTAATGAGTGAAACTGCTTCTAGTATAAACGTAACAGGTGATTTAAACGCTTCAAACGATTTAATAGCTGGTAGAGATCTTACCGTTACAAGAACTGCTAACATTAGTGATTTAGCCACTACTGGATCAGCTGTCTTTGGAGGTAATATTCAGGTTAATAATAATATTACAGTCCTTAATGACGTGTCTGTTGGTAACGACTTAAGCGTTACAGGTGACACAGTACTAGATACTGTTAGAATAACATCAACATTGGCTGATGCTTCTTCTAGTGTAGGTACATCGGGACAAGTATTAAGCTCAACCGCTACGGGTACAGCCTGGATAAATCCTGAGACTCAAGCTTTTTCTAGCTTAACTACTACAGGAACTTCAGGCGCAGCCACTTTAGTAGGAGGAGTTTTAAATGTTCCTCAGTACGCAAGTAGCGCACCGCCATATACTTCTCTTTTTGTGAAACTGACTCAATCAGGAAACAATAATCCAACTTATTCTGTTTTATCAAATGACACTAGTATTTCTTTTACAGGAATAGGTTACAGCACAGGGTACACAACGCTGTTTATGGCAAGCGGTACTTATCCAGCTGACGGCGAAGCTATGGTTATTACAGGTGGATATAGATCAGCAAGATCTCAAAATCCCACAATGACAGGATTTCACGATAGTCAAACAATAAAAATAATCACTGGTTATTATGAGTTCAACGGCACTGCGGAAGCAACCTTTGTAAAGGATGATTTTGGATTCGGAGGAATTCAATCAACCATAATAGAAATAAGAGTATTTAACTAATGAGTGGAATATCGTCTTACCAGTTAAAATCACAACCAGATGGCTCTGATATAGTAATCGGAACATCGGTAGAAAATGGGCAGACTAAAAACTTCTCTGTTCAAGCACTATCTAACTACTCTATAAACAGCTATCTCAAGAATATTAGCTGGCAGTTTATTGTTTTAGAACCAGATCCGAGCGAAAGACCGGAAGGGACGATATCTTTTGAAAATTATGGCGGTCAAGGAACTAATTGGTCGGCTATTACAAGGTTATATATAAATACAGCGATGCCTAATGGCTCAACTTCGGTAAACTACCTTGCGAGACTTGTAGGGAAAGACATTATATTCGGTGATAGAAACAATTTGGATGGGTATGGCATCTTTAAACTAACATCGTTAACACAAGAATCAGGTTCTGTGTACTACATGGACCTATCTTACAAGTCTGGTAGCGGAGTTATTAAAGGTTTGCACTATTATGGTGTTCAAGTAGACATTGATGGCGTAGAAACTGATAAAAACTTTGTTTTTAATCAACCTGTAGCAGCATTAACCTGGAATATCACTCATAATTTGAATAAATTTCCCTCAGCGACTATGGTTTTATCAACAGGTCAAAAGGGATATGGTGATATAGTGTATATAGACGAAAATAACTTAACAATAACTTTTGCCTCTGCCGAATCTGGTAAGGCTTATATGAACTAAACTATGGCAATACCTTTTTTAAACAACATAAATCTCAGTAATAATGAGTTGCAGAACGCAAAACTGCATATAACAGGAACAGCGCCAAATGCAGCTCCTGGTCAAATCTATTTTGATAGTTCTGATGATATAGCTAAATACTATTCGACAGCATCGTCAACTTGGATAAGTCTAATACAGCATGTACCTACTATTAGTACTTTCATAAACCTTGCTGAATCACCTGCAACTGGAGCGAAAAGAAACTTAACCGCTGCATTATCAGCCACCGGAACACCTAATTCAACAACGTATCTAAGAGGAGACAACACCTGGGCAACGGTTCCTCAAGGTGATATAACTGCTCTTACAGAAGGCACTTATATTAACATCGACGATCCAAATGGCCCAATACCTACTATTAATCACGATCTTACATCAAGAACAGATACAACATCATCGGATGCTCCTGCTTATGGAGGTACTTTTGAAGCCGTTACAAGCGTAACAACCAATACAACTGGTCACGTTACCGCTATCGATGTTTCTACTGTTACAATACCAGCATCAGATGATACAACATACGATTTAGCAACAGCTGCTACCGGTACTGCAATCGTACTAACTGGTAGTGATGCAACAACTGACTCGGTTACGATATCAGGTACAGGCTCAGAAGTAGACGTAACGAGGGTCAGCGCGAGCGAACTTAGAGTTGGTCTTACAGCTGATGTTACAATATCTAATGACTTAACTGTTAGTAATAATATAGAAGTTGATGGAGACGCTACCTTTAATGGAGGCGTATTTGATATTACTGGCGTTGCAAGTATCGATTTTGGTGCAAATAAAATTACGAACGTAGCAGATCCTACTGCTAACCAAGACGCTGCTACAAAAGCTTACGTTGACAGTTCAAACGCTGGTCAATTAATTTATCAAGGTGGATACAACGCTTCAACAAACACACCAAACTTAGACAGTCCTCCAACTGGTACTGTGAATAGAGGTTTCACATATACTGTAACCGCTGATGGATTATTCTTTACAGAGCAAGTTAGAATAGGTGATTTACTTATCGCTAACATAGATACTCCAACAACTTTAGCTGACTGGACAACTGTTCAAAACAATGTTGATCTAGCTGATCTAACAACTGTTGGTATTGGTAATGTAAACGCTGGAGGAGCAATTGATGTTGCTTATTCAAATGGTACAGCCACTGTTAGTGTAGAAGATTCATCCGCTACCAATAAAGGAGCTGTAATAGTTGCCGCTGGAACTGGAATATCAGTTGCATATGCTTCAGGTACAGCTACAGTGACAAACACACAAACAAACGCGAGTAATACTTTCGCTGATACCATCGCGGCTTCAGGAGCAGTTACACACTCTCTTGGAACTAAAGATGTTATTGTGCAACTATATGATGTAGTTACTGACGAGACTGTTTATGCAGACGTTGATAGAAACTCAACATCTCAAGTTACAGTAACATTCGCATCCACACCTACAAATTCTGTTAGAGTATTGGTTCAGAAGATAGGATAACAACTAAATACATTACATGAAATTTAAAAACTACATAGAAGTACAATCTGGAATAAAAGACTCGGCGGACTCGCCGGGTACTTTAGACCAGGTATTAACTTCCACAGCCACGGGTGTCGCCTGGGTAGACCCAAGTACTATTTCAGCTGAAGCTGCTAAATTAGTTGCTATTGATTGTAAGAACACTTCTGGCGCCACTATAGCTAAAGGGACACCTGTTTATCAAACCGGAACAGTTGGCGCGACAGACGTTATAGAGATTGCTCCTGCGGACGCATTGATATCTTCAGGTAGTCAACCAGCTATTGGTTTACTACAAACAACGTTAAATAACAATGGTTTTGGTAAAGTTGTAGTAACTGGTGAATTATTAAACATAACTACAGACCCTATCGATGGGCTAACGCCAGTCACAGGACAAAAAGTATTCTTAAAATCAGGAGGTGGACTAACACTTACAAAACCAACAGGTGCAGAAAACGGTATTCAAAACTTAGGTCTTATTGGTAAGGTATCTGGCGGAAACGCTGGATCTATTACTGTTTCATCTATTATGCGTACCAACGATGTACCTAACCTACCGACTGGTAAGATATGGGTTGGTGATGGTAACACTATAGTATCTGATACAGTTTTCTTAGACGAGCCGAATGGTAGAATGGGTATCGGAACAACTAGTCCTGATGCTCAATTAGAAATAAGTAATTCAACGACTACAAGTGGCTCTGGAGGAGCTACGCTTAGGCTCACTCGATCAGACAATACCTCAGTTGAGGGAGATCCAGTAGGAACTATAGAATTTTATAGCACTGACGCAGATGGACCTAAAACTACTGCCTATATAAAAAGTATGAGCGAAGAGCTTTACGGTAGAAAAGGTAGTTTAGCTTTTGGTACTTCTATAACAAATAATACAGACGCAGTAGAAGCAATGCGTATTGACTCAAGTGGCGACGTAGGTATTGGGGTTACTAATCCTGACGCTAGAATACATGCTTTAAACTCAGGTCTTGCGGCTAAATTCGTCTCAAGCCAAGCAACTGGATTAGAAGTTCAAGGAGGAGGTAACAGTCAACCTATAGCAAGGTTCAAAGATACATCCGCTTCTGAGAAAGTAACAATTTCTTCTACAGGTAACGTAGGTATTGGAACGACTAGTCCTGATAGAGCGTTAGAAGTAGAGGGAAATATAAGATCTAACGGAAATATAAGAGCTTATCAAAACAACTCGTCAGCTTACTACACTGAGATAACAGCTAATGCTTCCTGGGGTTATTTACAAACTACTTCTCCTAATTTCTACATAAACAAACCTATACGAGTAGATTCAGGTCAAATAGGTTCTTATAATGAGGATTTACAATTAAAGACTGGAGCAACTGAAAGAGTTAGAATAAGTAATACTACAGGTAACGTAGGTATCGGAACTACTAATCCTGGTGACAAACTACATGTTTCAGCAGGAGCTATTAGACTTGACGACTTTTATCAATTAAGATGGGGAGGGACCGGAACTGGTATTTATGGTCACTCTACACAAGGTTTAAACTTTTATACAGACGCAGGAACAACTAGGTTAAAGATAGAAGACGGAGGTAACGTAGGTATCGGAACTACTAATCCTAACGCTAAGCTCGATGTATTTGGCAATTTTAAAACCACAAAGTCAGGTGGTAATGATGGAAATGTAAACATAAAAAACAATCTAACAAGTCAATTATCAGGTGGATATGCAAACGTTGGAGCAGGTGATTTAGTTGTTTCTGGGTATGGAACGAACGAGCAGCAGCCAGCTGTAGTTACTTTAGTTAACTTAGACGGGTCTATAAGTGCTAATCAAGACTTAGGCGTTATACAGTTTGGAGGAAAAGATGATAACTCTGGGGCTTACTGCAACGCTCAGATAATTGGTACAGCAAAGCAAGCTGCAGGAACGGGGTCTTCTGGAGGGGGTCACCTAAGATTTTTAACAGCTACAGCATCAGCTGGTGCTTCTCCAATTGAAAGAATGCGTATTACTTCAGATGGAAATACAGGGGTTGGAACAACTAGTCCTTCTGCTCCATTACACGTGAGTGGGGGAGGTAATAGTGAGGTTTTAAAAATAGAAGCAACATCAAGTCCTTATATTAGATGGGTTCAAAACGGAACTAATGTAGGTTTTCTACAGTTTAGCGGTAATAATGCATATCTAGCAAATACCTCAAACGGTAGCTTATTCTTTAGAACTAATAATACGGATAGAGTAATGATATCTTCTACGGGGAATTTGGGTATTGGAATTACTGTTCCTGGCGTTAGATTAACTACAGTTACTCAGACACCTTCGGATGGGCCAGCATTAGGATCCGCAACAACGGGTGGCCAGGCTTTACTAGCTGCTAATGGTTTATATGGACAGTATTCAGGTGTATCAAACAATGGAAACGTTTGGCATCAAGTTCAAAGAAACGATGGTCCAACAGCAACATATAATATGTTACTACAACCGTCTGGAGGTAACGTAGGTATTGGAATATCTAGCCCTTCTCAGAAACTCCATGTGGCTGGAGCAGGAATCTTTACATCTACCGTAACAGCGACTAACTTTATTCTAAGCTCTGATAGAAGGTTAAAAACTAAAATAACTGATTTATCATGTGGTAATATAGATGTAAACTGGAAGTCTTTTGAAATGATTAGCAGTGAAGGCGAGTACAGAACAGGTGTAATCGCTCAAGAACTTGAACAAAAACATCCTGAATTTGTAAACACTGACGACGAAGGATTTAAGTCTGTTAAATACATAGATTTATTAATTGCTAAAATTGCTGAATTAGAAGCAAGATTAGAAAAACTAGAAAAATAATGGCAGTACCAAATACAACTACTTTTTCTTTGTTAGATGTGGTGAATGAAATTAACCCTCCAAATAGATCTCTTAACGGTTGCTTTGTAGCTTCAAATTCTTCGGGCTTTGTGTCTTCATATGCTGGATCTAAAACGCAGCTATCTAACTTTAGGAGCTATAATCATTCAGCAACTTATTATTAATAGAAAATGAATATACCAAAGAAAATACACCAAGTTTGGATTGGACCTAGAATGCTTCCCGAGAAGTATGTTGAGATGACAGCTACTATGAAATCTATGCATCCAGATTGGGAGTACAAGATGTGGACACACGATGAAATATTTAATGAAAGATATGCTGATGATGTTTTCCTACAAGCGTACTTAAGAGACCCGGATAACTTTAAATGGGCTTTTATAACCGATAGAATAAAACTGCTCCTGTTGAGAGACTTTGGAGGCGTGTATGTAGATGTTGATGCCAAGTATATTAAACCGTTTGATCTAGTATTAGAAAAACTAAATGGTACTCATACGTTCTTTGCTGGTTTAAAAACTTTCGATGTTAAATCGTCTTTAATTGAGTGCGCGATTTACGGTTCTGCTCCAAATAGTAGAATCATAAACCTTTGTTTAGACTTCTATACAGACACTAGATGGGCTCACGGATGTATGGATTTTAGCAATGTTATAATACACAATTTAGAGGATGATGTGCTTTTACTTAACAGTAAGTATTTTTATAGCTTTGAAGAGTTTGAGCAAACTGTAGTATTACATGAGCCAGCAGAAATAAGATTACATTCTCACTCAGACGAGAATAACGCAAAAGAAGAGTACTAATAAATAAATAAATAAATATGATTACTTACGATTGGAATTGTAAAACAGTGGATGCTTATCCACAGGACGGAGAATACGCGGATTTAGTTTATAACGTTCATTGGATCGTCACTGGCGCTTCAGATAAATTAGACTCTAAAGGCGATGCTTATACCGTTACTAATATTGGAACACAAGCGCTAGACGTTAGTGATGTAACAGACTTTATTCCGTTTGAAGATTTAACAAACGAACAGGTTGTTGCTTGGACTAAATCAGCTATGGGTGAAGAGCAAGTTGCTTCTATTGAGGCTGGGATTCAGTCTCAGATTGATTCGTTGATTACACCTACAACCGTTACTTTGACTATTGGTGAGCAAGTACCACCAACAGAAGAAGAAATTGATGAGTAATTATCGAGTAAAACGTGTAATGATAAGTCAAGCACAACTCTAATTTTAGAGTATAATCAAATCAAATTAAATTAAATTAAATATGACTGACAAAATCGTCAAAAACTTAAACTTTGGTGACGAAGCTAAGGTTAAAGTATTAGAAGGAATTAATAAACTTACTAAAGCTGTTAGTTCTACATTAGGAGCTAGCGGTCAATGTGTAATATTAGAAGATAGTAGCGGAAGACCAATCATCACTAAAGATGGTGTAACAGTTGCTAATTCAATAACATTACTAGACCCAGTAGAAAATATGGGTGCTACGCTTTTAAAGGAAGCTGCTAGAAAAACTGTTAAAGAAGCTGGAGACGGAACGACCACGGCTACGGTACTAGCGCACTCAATCTTAAATGAAGCTTATCAAGCTTCTAAAGAAAATAACATTAGAGTTATTAAAGATGGTATTGCTACAGGTGTAGAAAAAGTAATAAAATACTTAGAAAGAAAAAGTATTGAAGTTAGTGGAGATATGTTGAAAGACATTGCCACTATTAGTTGTAACAACGAAAGAGATCTAGGTGAAATCATTGGCGATGCTTTTGAAGCAGCTGGAGAAAACGGAGTTGTTATAATGGAGCCAACAGATACTGAAGAAACTAGCTTTGAGTTGGTTGATGGTGTTCAGTATGAAAAAGGTTTGACAAACTCACATTTTGTGACTAGTCAAGAAAAAAGAATAGCTGAACTAGATAAGCCAGTTGTTTTACTATTAGAATCACCAGTTGAATCTGTTAGAAAAATACAATCTATTTTAGAATATGTTATTCAAAACAACAAACCTTTATTGGTTATAGGTGATTTAGATTCACAAGTGATTTCTACATTAGCTATGAACAAGGTTAAAGGCAATATAAAGGTTAACGTAATCAACGCTCCTACATACGGAGTAAACAAGAAAGACGTATTATCTGATCTAGCTGTCTTAACAGGCGCTACAGTAATAAACGAAGATCTTGGAGATGACTTAGATGTTATAAACCCAAGTTTATTAGGTACATGTATTAAGAGTGTTACTGATGATTACGAGACTATACTACAAGTGGATAACGAAACTGAAGAAGTTAAGAGTCTAATACAAGAGGTTAAAAACCAAATTAAAGAAGCTAAAGCTCCTGGAGACGTTATTAGATTAGAAAGAAGACTATCAAGGTTATCCGCTAAAGTAGCTATAGTGAAAGTAGGTGCTAACTCAGAAGTAGAGTTAAAAGAAAAATCTGATAGAGTTGAAGATGCTATCTGCGCCACTAAAGCCGCTATAAAAGAAGGTATAGTGTCTGGAGGTGGAATAGCGCTTTTAGACGCGTCCATGAAGATTAAACCTAAGAACATTGGCGAAGAGATACTTCTAGAAGCCATTAAGGCGCCATTTAAGAAGATATTAAGTAATTCAGGTGTTGAGTTTCAGGTGTCAGGTAAAGAAGGCGTAGGAATCAACGTAGTAACAGGTAAGATGGTTAATATGATTAAGAAAGGAATTATTGATCCTTTGTTAGTTACCAAAAGCGCACTTAAAAACGCGGCCTCAGTTGCAACAACGATATTATCTACTGATTGTGTAATTAATAACTTAAGAGTTGGAGATGAAAGCAATAGGAAATAATATTCTCATAGATAAGATAAAAGAAGGGCCTGTATCTAAAACAGATGGAGGCTTACTTCTAACACAATCTCAGAGACAAGATGTTAGATATAAAAAAGCTACAGTTTTAAATTGTGGCGATCAAGTTACCGGAGTTAAAGAAGGTGATTCAATATTTTATGATAAACACGCTGGTCACAGGATAGAAATAGATGACGATGTTTATTATGTTATTAGATTTCAGGATGTTGTTGTGGTGTTATGAGAATAACGCCTAATGATATCAAAGATCTTAACATCTTTAAACATTATAGAATAGTAAGAAAGTGGGCTTGTAAAAATAATAATCTTAACGACGCAGATCTTGAGTTATTAATATACTTAGATTGTATGGATCTATTTTCAAGAAAAGATTTTGAAACAGGCTCCTATTCTTATAGTTGGAACAATAGAAGGTGGAATAAGCTTTTACAAGAGGACTGGATAAAAGTATGGAGACCTAGAAATAGAACCACACAAAAATACAATATATATAAAGTTTCTTTTAAAGGTAAACAACTGATACTCAGAATGTATAAAATACTTTTAGGAGAAGAGGATATACCAACTAGTACTAGACGAAATAAAATAATGAAAGGTCAATCATACATAGACAAAGTATTGATAACCTCCATTAATAATGTTAACAAAGATAAAGATAGATAACCATGAACAACCAATTAATGATAGACCCAATGACTGGGATGCCAGTGCAGCAAAACGCTGTTACTCCTCCAGTTCCTGGTAACGAGTTAGGCTACACGAAGCCAGTTTTTAATCCTCAAGCCCAAGCGCAAGCTAACGGAGTGTTTGGAGATGTTCAACAAAAAGCAAACTCAGTAAGTCCATTGTTCAAGAAAAAGTGTAATTACTAAAATTTAAGATATGAAAGGTAAAAACGGAACAATAGGAGAAAACACTTTATGGGACGGGCCATTAAGTCAAGAAAGTAGACCACACGGAAAAGGATCTAGCTCTGGAAAAAACGGAATGAAACTAAAGTTACAACAACCTTGTGGCTGTATTGGCGACTGTGGTTGTGGTGGATTAAAAGGTCCTATTACACAACGAGCTAAAGGATAGGTTATGGTTAGTTTTGGAGATACAAAAATGTACTTAGCTAACACGTTAACACTGAGCGTCACTACGTTTACAAATATTGAAATGGGGTTGAAGATAGTGCTTTTACTAGTAACAATAGGTTACACGCTTAATAAATGGTTAGAACTAAAAAAAGAAAATAAATAATGGCTTATTCACAACCAGATAGTTCACCTTTCTTGAGGGTAAGAAAAACCACTAAAGGAAAAGGCAGAAACTTTTTATCAACAGAAGAGGGAGCAGGAATGACCTCTGCTGGTGTTAAGAAGTACAGAAAAGAAAACCCTGGTAGTAAGTTGAAAACAGCTGTAACTGGAGATGTTAAACCTGGAAGTAAAGCAGCTAAAAGAAGAAAGTCTTTCTGCGCTAGATCTAAAGGTTGGACTGGTGAAAGAGGTAAAGCTGCTCGTAAAAGATGGAAATGCTAATGAGCTTTAAAATGAAGATGGGTAAGTTATCTATTGATAACACACCGATATACCAGATAGACGAAGAGCAAGGTGTTATGGGTAGAGCTAACAAGAACGGTTCTATCACACTTAATAAAAATTTAAGTCCACTAGAACAAGAAGACGTTATAAAGCACGAGAAAGTACATCTAGATCAAATGAAAAGAGGTGACTTGAATTATGACGATAAGTATGTTTACTGGAAAGGCAAGAGAATGCCTAGATCTAAAATGGATGAGGGCGCTAAAAATCTTCCTTGGGAAAAAGAAGCGTACAAGGCCAACAAACTAAAATAAATAAATAAATAAATAAATAAATAAATATTATGGCTTACAAGCAAAACCCTGGTCGTGGACCAATGATGAAGACAGGTTGTGGAGTTCCTTCTGCTCTATTACAAACAGACCCAAAGGATCCTGTTAAAAATAAAAAAGAAAAAACTATCACTTCTTCCAGTAGAGAACTATCAAGAGGCACTGGGCCAAGCGCTACTGGAGAGTCAGTAACAGGTACATGGGATGTGACATCAGCGTCTACAAGATCTATCGCTTATAAAAAGCCAAAGAGAACGGCTGAAGGAGATGCGGCTTATAAAAGTATGACACCAAAGCAAAGAAAAGCAGCAGACACTAAATATATAAAAAAAAATAAAGCGTCTGGTACGGCAAAGTCATCTCAAATGAGAAAGTTTAACCCTGATCCTGTGGTTAAAACCCCAAAAACAGCTAGTGTTAAAAGCTCTTTTGGCGAAGACAAAATATTTCAAAAAACTTTTAAAGCACCAAAACTAAGTCGCTTAGATAAGCTTAGAATAAAAAAATTTGACACAGATATTAAAAGAGAAGAAACACTTGAGTTAAAAGCTGAAATACGAGACGCAAGAATTAATAAATTGAAAGAAACTCGTTCAAAAAGAAAACCAATGAGTACTGGGCAACTAGAGGCGCAAGCTAAAAGAAACAAAAAAAATAAAAGAGCAAGAAAGCGAGCTAAGTTCTGGGGTAACATTAGTAGTGCTCTTACGCCTAGCGGAAAAAGCGGGTTTAAACCTGGTTGCTTTACTGATTAGTAATGAATAAAATATTTCAATGGCTTACAGGTGGCGTTATCAAGAATATTGGTAACGTCATTGATAAGCTTACCACTACTGAAGAAGAAAAGCTTTTAATTAAAAAGCAGATTCAAGAGATATTAGAAAAAGCTGATACAGAAGCACAAGTTCAAGTAACTGAGCGTTGGAAAGCTGATATGAATAGTGATAGCTTTTTATCTAAGAACATACGTCCACTTGTTCTAGTATACCTTACTGTTATATTTACTGCTTTATCTTTTTTTGATGGTAACATTGGAGGCTTCGTTGTCGCGGAGCAATACATACCAATATTCCAATCGTTGTTGATAACAACTTATGGGGCTTACTTCGTAGGAAGGTCTTGGGAAAAAGGTAAAAGATCAAGTGATAATAAATAAATGAAAACAATTAAATTAAATCAAATGGAAAACAAGATTACAGCAGAAGAATTAAAATTAGTTCAGGAGAACCAAGGGAAAATGACTCAAGCGCTGTCTCAAGTAGGTGTATTAGAGGCTCAGAAACACGGGTTAATCTCTCATATTCAAGAACTAAACAAAGAAGTAGAAGACAACAAGAAAGTCTTAGAAGAGAAGTACGGAGCAATCAGTATTAACTTAGAAGACGGAAGCTTCGAGGAAATCAAGAAAGAAGAACAAGAAGCTTAGTATATGTCGTCTATTATAAGAAAAATCAGTATAGGTTCTGACTACAAGAATGACGCAATGCATTACGCTATTGGGCAGTCTGTATATGGAGGTCACGAAATATCTCATATACTGCATGACGAATCTAATAACTCTTATAGTATACATATAAAGAAAAACAACGAGGTATTGCCATGGAAGAAGTTTAATTCTAACATGGCTATATCTGTTGAATATGATTTACAGTATTAATGAGAAGCGTATTCGATTTTATAGTAAAACCTGTAGAAGGAAGATATGATAATGAAATAAAAGTTGGTAATAAGAAGTTGATGTTAAATTCAAGCATCGAAGACTTTAAGTTTATCAGTAGAAAAGCTGAAGTTGTCTCTGTACCTATTGCTTTTAATTCATCTATAAATGTTGGTGACACAATAATAATTCACCACAATGTATTTAGAAGATACTATAATCAAAAAGGCGAAGCCGTTGATAGTAGTAAGCTTTTTAAAGAAAACTTATACTTTTGCCAACCAGATCAAGTCTACTTGTATAAAAGAGACAATGAATGGAAACCAATTGGTACTAGGTGTTTTGTAATGCCGATTAAAAATAACGATCCTTTCTCAATGGATAAAGAGAGAAAGCATATTGGAGTATTAAAAATCGGTAATAAGTCGTTAGAATCGCTAGGAATAAGCGAGGGAGATCTTATAGGTTTTAAACCAAACAGAGAGTTTGAGTTTATAGTAGATGATCAACGACTTTACTGTATGGAATCTAATGATATTTTGTTAAAGTATGAATATAAAGGAAACGAAGAGGAATATAATCCTAGCTGGGCAAAAAGCAGTTGAGGAATTAATTCAGGTAGCTAAAGAAAAGATAGTTGATTCAGATGATGATATATCTGCTGATAGACTAAAGAATGCTGCAGCTACTAAAAAACTAGCTATTTTCGATGCTTTTGAAATACTTAGTAGAATAGAAGAAGAGGAAAAACTATTGGAAGAAAAGCCAAAAGAAGTTAAACAGGAAAAGTCTTTTAAAGGCTTTGCAGAAGGTAGGTCTAAATAATGTACAAGCAAACATTAATAAAGACAATAGAAGACCACGTAAAACCTGCTTTACTAAAAAGAAATAATAGAAATAAAAAGTGGGTCAAAGGATACGATAGTGACCACGATATGGTTATTATAAGTTCTGATGGAACTATAGGTGAGATTGTAGAGATACAGAACTTAAAAATTGCTTTACCTGCCGTTCCACAAGATGTTTACAAATGTTCTGAAAAAAAGGAAGAACAAATGTGGTCTAGGTTAGAATATCCTAAAGAACTTGCAAAAATTAAAAGCGTTTTTGATTGGCAAAAATATCCCACTGATTTTAAAGAAGAATGGTATGGATATATTGACAAAGAGTTTGAGAAAAGGGAAAAAGGTTTTTGGTTCCATAATAATGGCAAGCCAACTTATGTTACTGGTACTCATTACATGTACTTGCAGTGGGCCAAAATTGATGTTGGGGCAGCAGACTATAGGGAATCAAACAGAATATTCTTTTTATTCTGGGAAGCTTGCAAAGCAGACATCCGTTGTTATGGAATGTCATATCTCAAGAACAGAAGGTCAGGTTTTTCGTTCATGGCTTCAGCTGAGACCGTTAACATGGCAACAATATCAACCGACGCACGCTTTGGGATTTTGTCCAAATCTGGTGCCGATGCAAAAAAGATGTTCACAGATAAAGTGGTACCTATCAGCGTTAATTACCCGTTCTTCTTCAAACCGATACAAGACGGTATGGACAGACCAAAGACCGAACTCGCTTATAGAGTTCCAGCCTCCAGGCTTACGAGAAGAAAACTCAACGAAGGTCAAGTCGAAGAGGAAATTGAAGGTCTTGATACCACCATTGACTGGAAAAACACAGGTGACAACTCGTACGATGGGGAAAAACTAAAGTTACTAGTACACGATGAAAGTGGAAAGTGGGAGAGACCTGATAACATATTAAACAACTGGAGAGTTACAAAAACCTGTCTAAGGTTAGGTAGTAGAATCGTAGGTAAATGTATGATGGGTTCTACCTCAAACGCTTTAGAAAAAGGTGGTGGTAATTTTAAAAAATTATATTATGCCTCAGACGTTACACAAAGAAACCGCAACGGACAGACTAGCTCGGGATTATATTCTTTGTTCATACCTATGGAATGGAACTACGAAGGATTTATTGATACTTATGGATTACCTGTATTCGATCAGCCAAAAAAAGGAACAGTAGATCCAAGCGGAATACCTATAACTCACGGAGTAATAGAGCATTGGGAAAACGAAGTAGATGGTTTAAAGAACGACCAAGATGGTTTAAATGAATATTACCGTCAGTTTCCTAGAACAGAAAAACACGCTTTTAGAGATGAAGCTAAATTATCTTTGTTTAATTTAACTAAGATATACGAACAAATAGATCACAACGAAGAATACTTGAATAGTAAATTAGTTACTAAAGGTAGTTTTCAATGGGAGAACGGTGTCAAAGACACTAGAGTTGTTTTTACTCCAAACAGCAATGGTAGATTTTTAATAAGTTGGATTCCATCTGCAAATCACCAAAACCATGTAATAGTAAAGAATGGAGTAAAGCACCCAGGAAACGAACACATGGGAGCTTTTGGGTGTGACAGCTACGATATATCTGGAACAGTAGACAGTAGAGGATCTAAAGGAGCTTTACACGGTCTTACTAAATTCAGTATGGAAGATCATCCAGTTAATATGTTTTTCTTAGAGTATATAGCTAGACCTCAAACAGCTGAGATGTTTTTTGAAGATATATTAATGGCTTGCGTTTTTTACGGAATGCCAATATTAGCAGAGAATAATAAACCTAGGCTTTTGTATTACTTTAAAAGAAGAGGTTATAGAGGTTTCTCAATAAACAGACCTGATAAAATATATTCTAAACTATCAGTAACAGAAAAAGAAATTGGTGGTATACCAAACTCTAGTGAAGATATTAAACAAGCACACGCCGCTGCAATCGAATCTTATATAAATGATTTTGTGGGCGCTACAGAAAGAGGTTATGGAAATATGTATTTTCAAAAAACTCTTGAAGAGTGGTCAAAATTTGACATAAACAATAGAACAAAGTTTGATGCGACTATAAGCTCTGGATTAGCTATAATGGCATGCAATAAAAACAAATACACACCTGTTTTCAAGGCTACTAAAAAGCCAGTATCAATCTCTTTTGGTAGATACGACAACAGTGGTTATACCTCAAAAATAAAAAGATAAATGATTTACAAAAGCGTAAATAGCACTTTCCCAAGTCAGGTAGTACCGGACGAAGTAAAGCAGAGTTATGAATACGGTTCAGAAGTTGCTAAAGCTATAGAGAACGAATGGTTCAAAGGAGATCGAGGAGCAGGTTCTGGTGGTAGATTCGGTAACAACTGGCAAAACTTTCACAGATTACGTCTATATGCTAGAGGAGAACAATCTGTTCAAAAATATAAAGATGAATTATCAACTAATGGTGATTTGTCTTACCTTAATTTAGATTGGCAACCTGTTGCTGTTTTATCTAAATTCGTAGACATCGTTGTCAACGGTATGACCGATAAGGGGTATAAAATAAAATCATTTGCTACAGACCCTTACGCTCAGAAAAAAAGAACAGACTATGCTAGCGCTATTCTTAGAGATATGCAAGCTAAGCCTTTACTATCTGACATTAAAAGCACTTTAGGTGTTGATATGTTTTCAACAAATGACCCTAGCTCACTACCTGACTCTAAAGATGAATTAGATTTATTTATACAATTAAACTACAAACAAGCAGTAGAAATTGCAGAAGAAGAAGTAATAGATAATATTCTTGAGTTTAATAGATATGAAGAAGTAAAGAAAAGAGTTGCTCAAGATTTAACAGTTCTTGGTATAGGTGCTACTAAAACAGATTTTAATCTATCAGAAGGTGTTACAATTGATTACGTTGATCCTGCTAACCTAGTTTACTCTTACACTGAAGATCCTAACTTTGAAGACATATATTATGTTGGTGAAGTTAAATCAGTATCTTTGCAAGAATTAAAGAAGCAGTTTTCAAATCTAACGGACGCAGAATTAGAAGAAATACAAAAACAACCTGCAAGTTATAATTACACTAGACAATACAATGGTCAAGATGATAATTATGATAATGTGCAGGTTATATATTTTGAATACAAAACATATTCAAACCAAGTCTTCAAGATAAAGAAAACAGAACAAGGTCTTGAAAAAGCCTTAGAGAAGTCAGATACATTTGATCCTCCAGCAAACGACAACTTTGAAAGAGTGCATAGATCAATAGAAGTTTTATATAGTGGAGCTAAGATTTTAGGTCAGGACAAAATGCTTAAATGGGAGCTAGCTCAAAATATGACTAGACCTTACAGCAATCAAAACAGAGTAGAAATGAACTACTCAATATCAGCGCCAAGAATGTACAAGGGCCGTATTGATAGTTTAGTGAGTAAGTGTGTTGGTTTTACCGACATGATACAAATCACTCATTTAAAAATTCAACAGGTTTTATCTAAGATGGTTCCTGATGGTGTTTTTGTAGATGTTGATGGTTTAGCAGAGGTTGATTTAGGTAATGGAACTAGCTACAACCCTCAAGAAGCACTTAATATGTACTTCTCAACTGGTAGTATAGTTGGAAGATCTTTAACACAAGATGGTGACCCTAACAGAGGTAAAGTACCTATTCAAGAGTTAAACTCTTCTTCAGGTATAAATAAAATACAAGCATTAATTCAAACGTATCAATATTATTTACAAATGATACGCGATGTAACCGGGCTCAATGAAGCTCGCGATGGAAGTATGCCAGCTAAAGATTCTTTAGTAGGTCTGCAAAAGCTTGCGGCAGCTAATTCAAACGTAGCAACTAAACATATACTGCAGTCTTTAATGTACGTAACCGTTAGAACCTGTGAAAATATAAGTCTAAGAGTAGCAGACATGTTAAGCTTTCCTTTAACTAAAGAAGCTTTAATGAATTCTATAAACGCCGCAAATGTAGCTACGTTACAAGAGATAGGTGATTTGAACATGCACGAGTTTGGTATATTCTTAGAATTAGAGCCTGAAGAAGAAGAAAAAGCACAGTTAGAAAAAAACATACAGATCGCATTACAAACAGGTAGCATAGCTCTTAGCGACGCTATCGATATTAGAGAAATTAGAAACTTAAAGCTAGCTAATCAGTTCTTAAAACATAGACAGAAAATTAAAAGAGATCAGGAGCAGCAAGCACAACAAGCTAATATTCAAGCGCAAGCACAGGCAAACGCTGAGACAACTGAAAGAGCTGCTATGGCTGAAGTTCAAAAGCAACAAGCTTTAGCTCAAACGGAATTACAAATAGAACAAGGTAAATCTCAGTTTAAGATACAGCAAATGCAGCAAGAAGCTGAAATTAAAAAGCAGTTGATGGCTGAAGAGTTTCAATATCAAATGCAGCTAGCTCAAGTTAGAGCAAATGCTGAAAAAGGAAAACTTCAAGACATTGAAGACAGAAAAGACGAAAGAACAAAAATACAAGCAACTCAACAATCTGAGTTAATAAACCAAAGGCAAACAGACTCACTACCAAAAAACTTTGAATCCGCAGGTATGGATAATTTAGGTGGTTTTGGACTGGAGCAGTTTGATCCTAGGTAAAGAATTTTTTAATTATTTAATTATATTATATTATGTCAGAAATAGTAAAACAAGAAGGAGACTTCAAAATCAAGGCTAAACCTAAAAAGCCTAAAAAGTTAGTCACTGATAACGAAGTGGTTAAGGTAGAAATGCCAAAAGTAAATCTAGATCAAGCTGAAAAAGTAGCTCCAGAAATTACAAAGATAGAGATTAAACCTGAAAAAGTAGATCAGATCGAAGAGGTTGTTGTCAAAGAAGTACAACCAACAGAGGTAGAAAACGCAATAACTGAAGATCCAGTTATGCAAGAGATCATCGATGAAGAGGTTGAAACTGTTACAGAACAAGTTGAACAAGCTGTACAGGAAAACAAACAAACAGGTAGAGCTTTACCTGAGAACGTTGAGAAGTTGGTTTCTTTTATGGAAGAAACTGGCGGAACAGTTGAGGACTATGTTAGATTAAATGCTGACTACTCAACAGTCAATGACGCTACTTTACTTAAAGAGTATTACAAAAAAACTAAACCTTATTTAGAAGGTGAAGATATAGATTTAATCTTAGAAGACTTTTCGTATGACGAAGAGTTAGACGAAGAAAGAGAAATACGTAAGAAAAAAATTGCGTATAAAGAAGAAGTTGCAAAAGCTAGAAACTTTCTAGAGGAAACAAAGAGTAAGTACTACGACGAAATCAAGTTGAGACCCGGCGTAACTCAAGACCAACAGAAAGCTACTGACTTTTTCAACCGTTACAATGAAGATCAAAAAGCTGCAAAACAACAGCATGACCAATTTGTGCAAAGTACTAAAAACTTATTAAACGATGATTTCAAAGGTTTTGATTTCAATGTTGGTGAGAAAAAATTTAGATACGGAGTCAAAAACGTCAGCGAGGTTGCCGAAGCACAATCTGACATTTCTAATTTTATAGGGAAGTTCCTAGATAAAAAAGGAAATATTGCAGATGCTAGAGGTTATCACAAAGCTATGTATGCAGCGCGAAATGCTGACACTATAGCTCAACACTTTTACGAACAGGGTAAAGCCGACGCGGTTAAAGATGTTGTAGCTAAATCAAAAAACATAAGCACAGAACCTAGAAAAAATTCTAGTGGAAATGTATTTGTTAACGGGTTAAAGGTAAAAGCAATTAGCGGTTTTGATTCTTCGAAATTAAAAGTAAGAACAAAAAAATTTAACTAAAAACAATTAATTATTATGGCATTAGATCCATTATTTGGTAGTATCGTACCATCACAAAAACAACAAGCATTAGCTACAAACTTTTTATCATTCAACGGAGGAGCAAATCCTGGAGATAGCGACACTTTCGCTCAACAGTATTTACCAGAAATCTACGAACAAGAAATCGAGCGTTACGGAAACAGAACGTTATCTGGATTCTTGCGTATGGTAGGAGCAGAGATGCCAATGTCTTCTGATCAAGTAATCTGGTCAGAACAAAATAGATTGCACATCTCTTACACAGATGTAACAAATGACCAAGTAAATACTTTAACTATTCCAGTTTCTGCTACTGTAAGAAACGTAATTTCAGTTGGATCAACTATCGTTGCTATCGACAAATTAGGAGCAGAATTAAAGTGTGTTGTAACCGCTTCTAACCTTTCTACAGGTGTATTAACAGTTGCTCCTTATACTGCTACAACAACTGCTACTTTAGCTGTTGAAGATATCAAGATTTTCGTATACGGTTCAGAATATGGAAAAGGATCAAGCACTCCTAACTACTCTGCTTCACAGACAGATGGTTATGTAAGCGTAGAACCTGATTTCACACAATTCTCTAACTCTCCAATCATTATTAGAAACAAATACGTAGTATCTGGATCTGATATGGCTCAAATCGGGTGGGTAGAAGTTGCAACTGAAGACGGAACTTCTGGATACTTATGGTATTTAAAAGCTGAATCTGAAACAAGATTACGTTTTGAAGACTATTTAGAAATGTCTGTAGTAGAAGGAGAAAAAGCTTCTGCTGCTGGTGCTGGATCTGCTGCTGCAGCTGGATACAAAGGTACTGAAGGTTTATTTGCTGCTATCAAGTCTAGAGGAAATGAAGAAGCTGGATTCAACGCTGCTGCTGATGCATTAGGAGAATTTGACGCTATCTTGAAAAACTTAGATACTCAAGGAGCTATTGAAGAGAACATGTTATTCTTAAACAGACAAACTTCTTTAGGATTTGACGATATGTTAGCTGGATTAAACGGTGGAAACGCTGGAGCTGGTTCTGCATATGGTATCTTTGAGAACTCTGAAGATATGGCATTGAACTTAGGATTCTCTGGATTCCGTCGAGGTTCTTATGACTTCTACAAGACTGACTGGAAATACTTAAACGATGCTTCTACAAGAGGTGGTGTAACTGAAGCTGCTGCTGTAGCTGCTCCTGTTGCTGCTATCGACGGTGTATTAGTACCTGCTGGAACTTCTACTGTTTATGACCAAGTATTAGGAACAAACATTAGACGTCCATTCCTACACGTACGTTATAGAGCTTCTCAAGCTGATGACAGAAGAATGAAGCAATGGTTAACTGGTTCTGCTGGTGGAGCAATGACTTCTGACTTAGATGCTATGGAAGTAAACTTCTTATCTGAAAGATGTTTATGTGTACAAGGTGCTAACAACTTCGTATTGTTTACTAAGTAGTAGTACTATATTATTGTAATTCTTACCCTCGTTATATAAACGGGGGTAATTATTACTCTTATTAAATCATTAAACTATTAAATTATATTATATCATGAAAACAAAAGTAAAAGCAAATGAAAAGTGGGAAATCAAAGATAGAACTTACTTTACCACAGGATCATATCAACCATTAACGTTAAGAATACCAGCTAGGCACAGTTTAAAATCGCCTATGCTTTATTATGACGAAGAAACAAATGAACAAAGAGAATTAAGATACGCTACTAATATGTCATCACCATTTAAAGATGAACAAAAAGGAGAAGTAACTTTAGGCCATATCTTATTTAGAGACGGATCTTTGTTTGTACCAAAAAGAAATCAACAATTACAAAAACTTTTATCACTGTATCACCCTTTAAAAGGAATTAGATACACTGAATTTGACGCTGTTGAAGAAGCTGAAGATGAGTTAGATGTTATGGAGATGCAAATTGAAGCCTTAAATGCTGCTATGTCACTGGATGTTGACCAGTCAGAAGCAATACTAAGGGTTGAACTAGGCTCTAGAGTTAGTAACATGTCATCTAAGGAGCTTAAAAGAGATTTACTACTATTTGCAAGACAGAACCCTGCTTTGTTCTTAGAACTCGCTAAAGACGAAAACGTACAATTAAGAAACTTTGCTATCAAAGCTGTAGAAGCTAAGATTATTAAGTTATCACAAGATCAAAGATCGTTTTCTTGGGCAAGTAATGGTAAGAAGCTAATGACAGTTCCTTTCGATGAAAATCCTTACTCAGCTATGGCAGCGTACTTCAAAACAGATGAAGGTGTAGAAGTCTTCAAATCTGTGGAGAAAAAACTTAAATAGCATGTAATACTAATATAATGGGGGATCACTTCGGTGGTCTCCTTTGTATTATAACAAATATAAAAAATAATGGCAATAAACGTAGACACAGTATACAAAACAGTTCTGTTAATACTTAACAAAGAACAGAGGGGTTATATGACACCTGATGAATTTAATAGGGTATCTACTCAAGTACAGTTAGATGTTTTTGAGCAATACTTCGATGATTTAAACCAGCAACTACGAGTGCCACAATCAGATTACGATTACTCAGACAGACAAATGAGTATCGACGAAAAAATGTCACCGTTCAAAACTTCAGGAACTTGCGTATATAGCGGGAGTAAATTTAATTTTCCTGTAATTGAAGCTGAAGGCGGTACAGTTATATATAATGGCTCAGAACCTGCTGGTTCTCAAGTAGCTTTTCATAGCTTAGGTACAGTGCTATACACGCCTTTAACAGGTTTCCCAACAGAAATACAAAGATTAGCTCGTAACGAATTCTACAACATACAGCAATCTCCTTTAACAGCGTCGACAAAAGACTTTCCAACATACCTATACGAGGGTGGTAAACTAACAGTTAGCCCTTCTTCTATACAATCAAACGTAAGTATAAGTTTTCTTAGAAAGCCTAAAAATGTAATTTGGGGTTACAACCTAGGTAACTTAGGTCAATATGTTTATTCGTCTGCAAATTCTCAAAACTTTGAGTTGAACACCGGTGAGCAAGTTAATGTTATAACTAGAATTTTATTTTACTCTGGAGTTATTATTAGAGACCCACAAGTTATACAAGTTGCTGCTTCTGAAATACAACAAAACGAAAACAATAAAAAAAGCTAATAAATGTCATTAATAACTGAAAACAATAGACAATACTATGAAGGTGCTCAAGGTTTTAGAGGAGATGGATCAACATTATCGTTTACAACAACTTTTAATACTGATCTAAAGTGGTATGCTGCTTCAAGTTCTGAAATTGACTACGCTAAAAATAACTTTAAATTATATAGTAGCTCTAATGGTCTTCCAGGAAGCTGGAGTGAAGTTACTACAGGTTATACTGTTTCTGGAAATACTATAACATATACAGATGCTCCAGTCGACAACCTTTATATAGTAGCTCAACTAAAGAGACTGGATGGAGGTAATTATGGAAACACATACGCTGAAAAAGCTGTTGGTGAAACTGTTGAAAAGAATTATGGCTCATACGCTTACACAAAGCTAAATGATATTATAAATAACTTTATAGTTGCTTACGTTGGTGCTGGTAAATTAATTCCAAGCGCTAAACGTACAGATATAATATTTCACGCTAAAAGAGCAATGCAAGAGTTTAGTTACGATACCTTGAGAAGCGTAAATTCTCAAGAACTCACAATACCTCATAGTTTAAGTTTAGCTATACCACAAGACTACGTCAACTACGTAAGTATGCACTGGGTTGATGATCAAGGAGTTAAGCATATTATGATGCCAACTTCTATGACAACTAATCCTGGTACTATGCCATTACAGTCAAACAACGGTCAACCTATTCAAGATAATTTTGGTGACAACTTAGGCGGAACTTCTATAACAGAAGAAAGATGGAGCCAGAACTCATTGAAAATTAGAATAAATGATGGTGATTTTAACTGGGATTTGTTATACGGAGAAAATTCTTATGGAGTAGGTCGAATTTATGGCTTAGATCCTCAACATGCGAACGTAAATGGTTACTTTACTATAAATGACAGAGAGGGTAAATTCTCTTTTTCTTCTGACTTAGTAGACAGAGTAATAATATTAGAGTATATATCTGACGGACTTTCTACAGGAATGGACACTAGAGTGCCAAAACTAGCTGAAGAAGCAATGTATGCTTATATAAGTCACGCTATTATAGCTTCTAGAATAAACCAACCTGAATACGTTGTAAATAGATTAAAAAGAGAAAAAAGCGCTAAGCTTAGAAATGCTAAATTAAGACTATCTAACATTAAACTTAACGAGTTTGTTCAAGTAATGAGAGGTAAGTCTAAATGGTTAAAACACTAAATTAAATGGCAGAAGTTAAAAACGCGTTTATAAAATCTAAAATGAATAAAGATCTTGATGACAGATTAATGCCGTCGGGAGAATACAGAGAAGCTATAAACGCACAAGTAAGTAAATCAGAAGGCGCTGATGTTGGTTCCTTAGAAAATGTTTTAGGTAACGCTTTAATTGCAAATTTTACACAAGTGTTAGCTACCGCTGTGGTTGCCGATATATATGCTAGTATTGGTATAAGTGTTGATACTGTTTCAGAAACAATATTAGTTGGATATAAAGTTATTACAAATAACTATGCTAATGTTATAACCGTTGTTAGTGTTAATAATTACCCTGGCGATCCTAAAACATATATAACATTTAGCGAAGCTGTTGATTTCAGTGTAGGACAAACAATAAGTTTCGCTCATAACTCTTCTTCTATAGGTTATTTAGTGGACGAATCAAAGAGCGATATATATATGTTTATAACTGACAACGATGGAAGTTCATACATGCCGTCTGGAGTTGGTTCTAATCATTCTATATATAAATACAATACACTTTCTTCAACTAAAACAAAATTAGCTGAAGGTGCTTTTCTTAACTTTTCAAAGCTAAATCCTATATACGGAGTAAATATACTAGAAAACTTATTGTTTTGGACTGATAATAGAAATCAACCTAGAAAAATAAATGTTATAGACGGTGCTACTTTAGGATATTACACTACAGAAGATCAAATTTCTGTAGCTAAATATAATCCATATCAAGTGATAGAGCTTTTTGAAGAAAGTGATTTATCACCTGGAGATTACGAAACAACTATGAAAGACGTTGTTAGTAAATTTTTACCTAACGGTGGTTCTTGTGTTACAACCGCTGCCGCCTCCGGTGGTACTGTTGTTATACCTATAGGTCAAATTCAAATACAATTCTATCCTTCAGTTCCTACATTAGGAATGGCAGTTAAACGAGTTGATAGTTCTGGTAATATAGTTCCAGTTCAGTATCAGGGCGTAGATATATTTCCAACCGTAGTTAGCTACAACGAAGCTGCCGGCACCATGGATTTAAGTCAAGTCGCTGACATACCTCAAGACACAGAGTTGATATTTAATGAAAATCCTTATTATATAAATGGATACAATGGTGATCCTAGATTTTTAGAAGATAAATTTGTTAGATTTAGTTATAGATTTAAGTTTGATGATGGTGAATATTCTTTAATAGCTCCATTTACTCAGCCTTGTTTTATACCTAAGCAAGATGGTTACTTTTTAAACGAAACAGAAAAGCTAGGGGATATGCAACAAGCATATTCATCTACTATACTTGACTTTATGGAAAATAAAGTTAATAAAATAGACTTAAGAATACCTTTACCGTCTAACGCTAGTGATTTAAGAAATGACTTTCATATAACAGACATTGACATACTTTACAAAGAATCAGACGGACTAGCTATTCAAGTTGTTGAAACAATACAAACGGAAACACCAATCTTTAGCTCTATAACTGGCGACGTGTATGAGTATTCTTATCAATCTCAAAAACCATACAAAACCTTACCATCTAAAGAAACAACAAGAGTATACGATAAAGTACCAGTTAAAGCTTTTGGTCAAGAAGTTATAAGTAATAGAATTGTATACGCTAACTATCAAGACAAACATACTCCGCCAGCGTTTCTTAACTACAACGTTACCGCGACTCAAAAGTCAGATTTTTCAGTAGCTGCTGAAGGAGCTGTAGGTGGTTCAGTATCTGATACTACCAGCAAGATAGAATACCCTAACAGTACTTTAAAGACAAATAGAACATATCAAGCTAGTATAGTTTTATCTGATAGATTTGGAAGATCTTCTACAGCTATACTATCGAACGCCACTGGTTCTATATCTATAGGTATACCTGGTTCTCAAACTACTTTTTATGGATCTTCTTTGTACTCACCGTATAATGATGAAAGCATTGATCCTATCGACTGGGTTGGAAATTCCTTGAAGATTATATTTAATTCTACTGTTGGTGGAAATAAGAATCCAGCAACTAATGCTCCTGGTATATATAACGGAGACATTGCTAGTGAAGATTATAATCCTTTAGGATGGTATTCTTACAAAGTTGTTATTAAGCAAACAGAGCAAGAGTATTATAACGTGTTTTCAGCTGGTTCTATAAAAGGTTTACCTTACGACAATATTTCGGATGACGGTGTTACTATCATTGATAAAAACACTTCATTTATATCTTTACTAAACGATAACATAAACAAAATACCTAGAGACTTATCAGAGGTTGGTCCACAGGACAAGTCTTTTAGAAGCTCTGTAGAACTTTATGGTAGAGTACAAAACACCTTACCAAGTACAGACGTTAATACTAACTTATCTAGTGATCAATTTTATCCTGGTAGAAAGTCTTTTACAGTTTCTTCTATAGAGACGCTATATGACATGTTTGATGTCGATTCTTTTGAAGGAACAGGTACAACACCTATACCTATAACAGAGTCAACTAACGCTTATTCTAGTTTCTATAAGTCAGATTCAAACCCATTAATAGCTAGAATAACTACAACTCAATCTACTGAAACACAGTTTGGTGTTGAAAATTTAAAACTACAAAGTGATGATTACACACCTGTTAGCAGTTTAGTTGTCTTTGAAACAAAACCAGTTGAGTCAAGGTTGGATATATTTTGGGAAACCTCAACAACCGGGCTTGTTAGCGAATTGAACGAAGCTATACTTAATGCTGATAATGGCGCAGCGTTTTTATCAAATTTTAATACTACGCCTTTCGACGAAGGTATTGAACCAGCAGGTTCTTACATACTGTCAAGTGCGTTTACAATTTCTGATTCACTAGGTACTCCAATACCTCCAGCTGAATTTGACACCGACATAACGATGACTGTTACCGACACTCAGTCAACCCCTCAGTTAGTTCCTAACTATTTCACTTTAGTGAAGATTGATCCACTTTTACAGAATTACAACATAGCTGTTACACAAGCTTTTATTGAAGATGTTTATTATGGCTCTAATCAAGGTTTAAGAAATTTTGTATTTACTTTTTATGTAAACGTCAGAGGTAACGCTACAGAAGAATTTATTAAAGAAGCAAACTTAAGGAATTTATCACCCACTATAACTACAAATGGAGGAATTGCCATTGACATAGATAGAGGTAATAACATAGATAACATATACGATTTTAGCGCTATTAATGGTGCTTTTGCAGTAAATAACAAAGAGTTAAACGATTTGAATTGGGACATTTTATCTGGAAACGATGATGGTTACTTTTCTTTAGCTAACAGCAATACTAGCACGTGCACACTGTATAACGACTTTCCTTCAACTATACCAGCAGCTAGTTATCCTTTAGTTATAAGAGTTTCTGATGGAGGTGGGCTTTCAGATACTATAGATTTTAACATTAACTTTTCAGCTAACGTAACTTCGGTTATAGAATACATAGCAACAATAACGGTAGACGCTTCTGATCGAGTAGAGTACTACTTCACTATAATAGAAGTTACTGACTGGGAAGACACGAGTAAAAATGGTTGGTATGTTTATAATAATGCTTGGAGTTCTCTAGCGGGTACTACGAAGCAAATAAACTGGACAGATTCTAATAAAAACAGCGTAGGCTGTGTAGGTGATTGGTATTTTAATTCTAGCTCTACGTCAGTAATAGATCACTGGAAAGACTGTGTTATAGGTCCTTCTGATCCACCTCTTTACGAAGGAACAACAATAGATACAACTGGAGTTAATTTTACTATAATATAATGTATTTAAGCGGAGAGAACATAATAGAATACCTAACAGAAATAAAAAAACTTAATTGGAGTGGCTTTAAGCTATACTTAGTTGGAGGTTGTCTAGAAGAATGGGAGACTAGAGATATAGATATATGTATTGTTGGTAAGATAAACGAGGAGTTGTTATTCAGTAATTGTCAAGCGGCTAGAAAGCTGGGGCCATTTGATTTATATTACATAGGCGAAGAAAAACCCTACAGTGGAGCGGATCTAACTAAACCAATCAACATTAGAGCTGCTAAATCTTATGATAGATGGGACAAAAACGCGCGTCCTTGGCCTGGGAAGTGGATAGGTAAACTATATTGGCGCGATTTAAAGTTTCCATACGAGAAGCATAAAAATAGAGTTCACACATACGTGCCTAGACTGATACACGACGGGTGTAATAAAAAAATAAAATAAGTGATAATTATATGGGAGCAGTTATAGAAGTAAAATATTTCAATAGTTTTGTGCTTAAAAAAGTTAATAGTACAGAAAATAACGAAGTGCCCGCTTGGAACGGATCTCTAGGTATTCCTAGTAGCGAAGGCGGTTATCCAGTTATAAGCCCTGAAAACGAAGGTAGTTCTAATTGGGCTATTGAAGAAGCAAGAATAAGAGGTGGATATAATAATACTAACGTTGATTATGGAGTTAGAGCTTATTTAGTAGAAGAAGAACCAGAGGCATCTATAAGAAGCAATTCTCTTATATACTCAGGTATATTTAACAGTAGAACAGGTATAAACAATACTAATGTTTTTTCTGTTGCGGAAGAGATAACTAAGTCTGCTGATCCAGCTAATGGAAGTATACAGAAACTATATGCCGAAGATACAAACTTAATTATATTTCAAGAGTCAAAAGTATCAAGAGCGCTTATAGACAAAGACGCTATATATACCGCCGAAGGAGGTGGCAGCGTAACCAATGTAAACACGACAATAGGCACAATACAACCTTACGCTGGTAACTACGGTATAAGTAGAGACCCAGGAAGTTTTGCTGTTTATGGTTATAGAAAGTACTTTACAGATAAAGATAGAAACGCTGTTTTAAGACTATCTATGGATGGTTTAACAGAAATATCGTCTTATGGTATGAACGATTTTTTTAGAGATCAATTTAACGATATAGATTCTTCTTCTTTTCAAGGAGTTCTTTGTGGAGGTTGGGACATACACAACAAGCAGTATGTATTAACTTCTAAAACAAACATAAATAACCCAGTACAAGAATATAAAACACTTTCTTTCGATGAAAGCGTTAAAGGTTGGACAAGTTTTTTTACTTATAAGCCTGACCACATATTAAGCTTAAAGAATAATTTTTACACTTTGAAAGATGGTGGTCTTTGGTTGCATTACAGCGGAAACGTAGATAGAGGTAGTTTTTATGGTGCAACTTCTCCATCGTCTGTTACATTTGTGTTTAATCCTAGAGTTAGTTCTTCTAAGGTTTTTAAAACCATAAGTTACGAAGGTAGTAATGGATGGCAGGTTAATTCTTTTGTTTCGGATGCCACTGGTTATGACGCTTTGTCACCAAACTTCTTTAGTGATTCTACTGCTTTAATATATAGTTACGATGGTGGAGCTTATTCAGAGGGTGGTTTCACTATGAGAGCTGGTTTCGATAGAAAGGAGAATAAATACCACGCAAATCTAATTAATAATACCGACGCGAGATCCGGAGAGATTGTTTTTGGTAACAGTATGTCAGGAATAAAAGGTTTTTACGCCACTGTAAAAGTTTCAACTGACTCAACTACAAACATAGGTGGATTAAAAGAGCTTTTTGCCGTTTCATCTAACTACGTGGAATCATCTTATTAAAATATAAAAATACAAAACTATGCCATTAATGACAGCGGGCCTCATAACAGGAGGTATTCAAGCTTTAACAGGTTTGTTTGGAGCTTCAGCAGCTAAAAGGAAACAAGCAGCTGCAGCTAGACAAAAAAGAATAGCTATGAACAAGCTACAGAACCTAGAAGATAATAGACAGGCTATTATAAATCCTTATGAAAGCATGGAGGATTTATCTGGTACTGTTCAAAACCCTTACGAAAACTTAGGTGTAGCTACACAAGCTGCTGAGATGCAAGCTGAACAGGCTGATATATCTTTAGCGAATACTTTAGATACTATATCTGCCACTGGTGCAGGTGCAGGTGGAGCAACAGCTTTAGCGCAAGCTGCTTTACAATCTAAAAAAGGAATTTCAGCAAATATTGAGCAACAAGAAGCTAGAAACGAACAGCTTAAAGCTCAAGGCGAGCAGCAAAAACAACAGATAGTAATGGCTGAAAAACAAAGAATACAAAGTGCTGAAGCTAGAGGTGCTGAGTTTATGTACCGAGAACAAGAAAGTAGAGACTTAGCTAAAATGGATAGATTATCTGCTCAAATAGCAGGTTCAGAGGCTAGAGAAATGCAAGCTGGAGCAGATAGAACAAACGCTATAGCTGGTGCTGTGGGTGGAATCGCTTCAACTGTTGGAGGTATGTATCAAGCAGGCGCTTTTGGAAAAAAGTAGTAACAGCACCATCTGTTAAAACTGCAGGAGTTAAATCCGTGTCGACAACTGACAACCAATTAGCAACAACAAAACTAATAGTATAAAATTAATTATGAGTTATAGAAACCCACAACAAAACGTAGACACTCAATCTGGGCAGGCATTCGCTAATTTACAGAGAACAGTAGCAGGTGCTTTCGGAGGTATAGTTCAGAAAGAAATTGCTGACCAAAAAGAACTTGCTAAGAAACAAGCTGATCTAGCGAAGAAAAGAGAAAGAGAGCTCAAAGAGTACAACATTCAAGAAGCTAATGTTGCTTTAGGTTTAAAGAAAGTAGAGGTCGATAACCCTGCTTTAAACATTGGTGAATCTTTTGGTCCATTAGTCGACAAGTACAGTGATATAATGACTCAAATAAACTCTGGTTCAATTACTGATCCTAAAGAAGTTGCTAGACTAAGGTCCGAAGCTGCTGACATTTTAACGCTTCCTCAAAGAGTTGGTAACATGTTAGAAGGCTTAAGCATTGTGGATCAAAACATAGAAGCTACTCAAGATAGAATGGGTAAAATGGGTGGTTTAGACCCTGGTACCCCTGGAAATATGTATGAGAACATGCAAGTGTTGATGAACAAAAAGCCTGGTAAAAGAGAAACAAACATAGAGTACAAAAACGGTAAATACGTTACAAATATAGTTATAACACCTGAGGGTGGTGAACCTACTTCTTACACGGAAGATCAAATTAGAAAGTACGCTAGTGGAGAAAGCGAAGGCGTTATAATAATACCAGACGAAACAAAAGATATGGAGAATCTTGTAGATACACATATCAATATGAAGAATTCAACAACAGGTAAGATTATGCCTAGACCGGAGATATATGGCGAAAAAACTACAAGAAGATTTGAAAATAAAGATACTGGAGAAGTAACCGTAGAAACATACAGACCTTTAAGAAGAGACTTTTTAAAACTAAATGCTAATGCTGTAATAGAAGCAAACATTAAAGCTATGAGCATAAACGAGAAAATAGGATTTATGAATAATATAGTTTCTCCAGGTAATAGAATGTACGATTCAGAAAACATTTTAAATGCAGATAGCCAAAAAGCCTTAATAGAAGGATACGGTGATTATTGGTTAAAAAACTTTACAACTGGAGACCAAGTATTAAGCACACAAGTGATAAAACCTGGAAAACCTGGAAAAATAAGCAAAAAAGATATTGCTAAATCTAAAAGCTATGAAATAGCTAAAAAGGTAATTGAAACCAGTACTGACGATCTAAACTTTGGAGCTAAAGGATACGACACGGAAAGTCAATACAACAAAATAGAAACATTTGCAGGTAGAGAAGAGCTAGGTGTAAAAGTTGAAAAAGTTTTAGATGATAATGGAAAGGTGCAGAAGATAATTGTGAAATCATTAGACAACCCTAGACAAGAATATGTAATAGGAAAAGGATTTAGTGATGAAAAAGTAAAAGGTATTCTATTAAAAGCCGCTGAAGGATCATACACAACTGAGGATACCGACTATGAAGGTCTTAGCGATGAAGAAAAGTTTAAAAAATTAATGAAACAATACAACCAATAATAATAACAGATGGATAAATTAGAAGATATTGTTAAAGCAATGATCGCTGCCGGCGAATCTGAAGAAAACATTAAAATTGTTATTCAAAATTATAAAGCTGAAGGCCCAGCAAAGACAGAAGCTGTTGCAACGGAAACTGCACCTGTAACAGCGGGAGATCAAGCAGTAGATACGGATTTAGTATCGGAGGCTGGTTTATTGGCTTCGTCAAGTGATAAATTTAAAAACTTTTTATCAAAGCAAGGGGTTGAGCCTCAGGAAGATATAACAGCTGATGAGTTCGAAAGCTTTTTAGACGCTGCTGATAGTATTTCACCAGGCGCTAAACTAGACCTTAAAACAACTAAGTACAAGCAAGAGATTCAAGATGAAACAGATTTTATACTAAAAAATAGATCTGTAGACCTTCCTAAAACGGAGTTAGGTACTGTAAACTATGACGATAAGAAAGCTATTAAAGACTTTAGAAATAAAGCTTTTTTAGATTTTACCTCTAGTAATAGTGTAATACAAAAAAACATTATACCTAGAATTAAGAAAGATATAAAACCTAAAATAGATAGCTACGTAGAAGAAGCTATGAGTAAATACAACTTGAATGACCCAAGTAGTATAACTCAAGAAAACTTAGACGCTTTCAATAAAGATGTAAATGGTTTTTACAATAACTTGATGAGCACAAAGGTTTCGCAAAACACAGATTTTCAAGCCTTAACAGGTGCTTTCGAAGAATCTATGAACGAAAAAACTTCTGGATTATTTAAAGAGTTTTCAAAGGCAAAGGACATGCCTACATTGTATCAAATGGGTCAAACAGCGAAAAGAATTGGCTTTGGCGCACCTACAGTAGTTAACTCTATGGTTAAAGTAATCAATAGTGTTAGAGGTATAAACGAGAGCACTAAAGAATGGGCTAACAATGCTAGTTATAAGCAGGTTATAGATAAAGTTGTTGACTTTGAAAAAAACGAAGAAAAAGCTCAAAAATTTAATTGGAGCGATGAAACTGAAGGTTACTTTGTAGAGGACTCAACAAATATTAAGGGATCTATGAAATTTATCCCTAAGTACGCTAGAGACAGTAGAGATCTAAAAGCTTTTGCTGATAAAGGATACGCAATAGATTCAGAGCAAGAAACTTACAGACCTCCAAAATCTGTAGCTATTAGCTGGGGAGATTTTAAAAATAAGTTTAAAACTTTCGAAAAAGAACAAGACGAAAAAGCGTTAAAAGCTTTTGCTGATATACAAGAAGAACAGTTTGTACTTTCTAACTACGATAAAGGTGAGTTAGATAAGATACTCAAAGGTGAAGATATTGTAGCTAATTCTATATCTTTAGCGGCTGAACAGCTTCCTCAAATGGCTTTAGCGTTTATTACATTAGGTGCTTCCGGTGCTTTACAGATGGGTGGAGAAATATACACTCAAGGAATAGACGTAGAGGCTAGAAAAAGGTTTAACCTATCTGAAGAAGATAGAGTTACTTTAGATATGAAGAAAGAAATATTTAAAGATAAAAAGTTTATGAATTCTTTAGAGGCTAAAAGTGTTGCTGGAGGATTTACAGCTGGTCAAATGGAACGTTTTGGTGCTGGTAAAACATTAAAGCCTTTTGTTACAGGGTTAAATAAATCTTTATTAAGAAGTGGTTATAAAGAATTTTTGAAAAAAGCAACAAATAAAGTAGTTGCTAACGCTCAAAATTCTAGTATAGAAGCTATAACAGAAGCTGGTCAAGAGGTTATAACAGCAGCTGCTTCTGGAGGAGACTTAGATGCCAAGCAGTTATTTGACGCTGGTGCTACTGGATTTATATCTTCTTTTACAACTGGTATAGGAGGAAACACAGTAAATCAATCTTTTTCTGAAGTAAAAGCTTCTAGCAAAATTTTAGCAGGTAAATTAAATCCTAATAGCTCTGAAGCTGCGTTTAACTTTAAAATAAAAGAAATAGAAAATCAAGCAAAGCAAGAAACTAAGCCTAGCGTTAAAAAAGATTTACTAGAAAAAAGAGATATTATCTTAGAAGTTAGAAACGCTGGTTTATCTGTGCCTAAAGATTTTAGTAGCGATTCTAAAAGCAAAGCTATAGATCTTATAATTAAAAAGAAACAGTTAGAAAAAGAAATAGAAGGCAAAGAACCTGAGCTAGTTACAAAGCAAAAAGAAGAAATAAGAAAAATTAACGTTGAGCTGCAAAATGTAGCTAGAGATAATGTGTTTGAAAAAACAACAGAATCTGTAGAAAAACTAGCTAGTAAAATAAAAGGGGTAAACGTCAAGCCATTAGAAAACGCAGAAGCTATAGAAAAATTTATAAAAGAAAATAATTTAGACATAGATAAAAAAGCTTCTGAGCAACAAGGTTTTATATTTCAAAACAAAGAAACAGGTGAACAAACTATAGTAATCAACAAAGATGTTGCGAAAAAGGAAAAAGCTGTTAATGTAGCTGCTCACGAGTTTTTACACGGTTTATTATTTAAAACAGTAAAAGATAGTCCAGAAACTCAAGTTGCATTAGGTAATTCATTACAAGAGTACTTGAATAAAGTAGATGAAAAACAAGTAAAAAATAGTGATTTTGCTAAAAGATTAAATCTTTACAAAAAAGATCCTGAAAATGTAAAAGCTGAAGAAATTATAACTTTATTTTCCGATGCGTTAGCTACAGGTGATATTAAGTTTAATGAAAATGTTTTTACTAAAATAGGTGATGTTATAAGAAGAACTTTGCAAGCTGTTGGAGTTAGCGTAAAATTTAACAACGGCAAAGATGTTTACAATTTTGTAAAAGACTATAACAAGAGTATATCAAAAGGGAAATTAAGTAAAGCTCAATTAAAAGCTGCTCAGGCAGGTATTAAAGGCGCGTTAGTTTCTGAAAAAGCTGCAGATCAAGAATCTGTGATTAAAGAATCTAAAGCAAATAAAGAGCTTGGTGATGAAATAAAAGCATTAGTACCAGAAGGAACTAGTAAGAGTAGATATGATAATCAAGTAATTGGTAAAGTATACGAGAAATTAGTATTTGGTAAAACGCTAGATGGTTTAATTAACGGCCAGCTTAATAAGTATGGAGTAGTTGGTGACAATGTTTATGGTAAACCTAAAGATTTATTTTTAGAAGACGTTAAAGCTCAGTTATATGAAAAAAGTTTAATGAGATTTAATCCTGAGACAAACAATGACTTAGGTGGTTTTGTTGTAAACGAGCTTATAAAGTATAGAATTGGTGATGTAGTTAACAGGTATAAAAAAGAAGCTGGTGTAGAAGGTAAAAGTTTAGATGTTGCTGCTGGTGAAGTAGGTTCTGTTCAAGAAGTTGCTGACGAATCAATGAGCATTGAAGATCAAATTGACTTAGATGCTACGCAGGCAAGATCTGAGACTAGATTGACAAAAGCCACTAAGATAATGTCTAAAGAGCAGTACGACAAAGCTGCTAAGATGGTCGAAGAGAAACTTAAAGACATCGATCCTAAGAAACTAAGCTACAAAAAAATCGGTGGCTTAGCAACAGATATTTTATCTGAAATTACAGACGTACCTGCTGGTAAAATACTAGACGCTACTAAAAATCTTTCTAAAGAAGAAACTTCTAGGGGAGCTATGTTCATTGAAAAGAACATTGACTACATTAGAAAAACTTTACCCAAAGGAGCAGTTCAAGAAGCTGCCACTGAAAAACTAATGGGTACTGCAACCGGAGTAGCTAATAGCGTTCTTAAGAGACTGTATGATAAAAACACTAGAATTAAGAAAGGAGCAGGATTATCTCCTTGGTCTTTGAAAAAAGGTTTAACTAATCAAGATATACTTGACGCTATTGGAAGACCGAAAAGAGAAGACGATAGAAAAATACAAATAAACCCTAGATCTCCTGAAGGTCAAGTGATTAAAGGTATATTAAATTTAGTTGATAGAAATATTGCTAATGAATTAGCTAGAACTGTTGAAAGTGATTTAACTCTTGAACAAAAGCAAGATGTTGCTGCTGGTAAAAGTGATGTAATGTTTAGTAAGTCTAGCCAAGAAATACTTAATAAATACAATTTAGATTACAAAGAAATACGTACGAAGTCAGATGTTGATTATTATATAAGCAACATGGTGAAGCCTCTTATAGGTATATTTAATTCTGAAGATTTTAAACTTTTGAATAGGAGTGTTTTGCAGTTTAGAACTAAAGCTTTAGGTGGTGATAAAAAAGTATCAGATTACTTAAGGGATGAGTTGTCTAAGCTGGATTTACCTAGAAGAGTTACAGTAGGTAGAACTAAGCAAAACCAAGCACTAGGTAGAACAGAAAAGGAGTTTGAAAAAAACTTAATGAGTGGTAAAATAGATGAATACAATGAAAGAAATTCTCTTGTATTTTCAAACATGTGGAACACTATAAACAACGTAGTAAGCGCAGACAAAAAGCTGGCGATACCTATAATGTATTTATTAGAAAACTCTATAAATGAAGCTACTAACCCACATAGAATGGGTGCTCCTGTTATTGGTTATGAAAAAGGTGCCGGAAAATTATACTATGAGCACGCGGTGCCTTCGCAGTTAGCCTACTTAAGTTTAATGGACAGTATCTTAAACCCTAAAAAAGATTTTCAAAAAGAATTTGAAAAAATAAAACAAAACTATAAAGTCATAGCCATAAGTGAGTCTAGTAATAAAAAAATAAACGATGCTAAGTATGGTTTAGTTATGCCTGATAACTGGAAAAACTGGTATGATAGATACTTTAATCCTAAAGTAGCTAGTATAAACAAAGGTATAAATCCAGAAAACTTAATAGGCATAGATGGTGAAAACTTTAAAAACAAGTTTAAAATAAAAAGCAACGGAGTTAAGTTTAGCAAATCTTTAAACCTGGATAAAGAGTTTAATGATATTATCGAAAACAAAACAGGTATAGAGTCTTATAAAAACTACAAAAAAGTTAAAGCTCAGGTAACAGGAGCTAGTAAAGGTAAGTTTAATTTCTTTATTGCGCCATCAGCTGAAGATTTTGTTGGGCTATTATATAAGACTTTAGGTAAAGGCAAGATTGGAGACGCTCAAATGGCTTGGTATAAAGAAAACTTACTAGACCCATATGCAAGAGCTATGCAAAAAGTATCTAGAGATAGAAACTTTATGGCTAGAAACTTCTTAGCAATTAAAAAAGAACTTAAAATTGTACCAAAAAACCTAAAAAAGAAAATACCAGGAGAACCTTTTACTCAAGAGCAAGCTATTAGAGTTTATATATGGAATAAGAAAGGATCTACTATCCCAGAAATATCTGAAAACGATAGTATTTACTTAACAAGCTTTGTGGAAAACAATGAAAAGTTAAAAACTTTTGCGGATCAAGTGATAGCTCTTAGTGGTCTTGAAGATTACGCTAAACCTGGTGAATCTTGGGTTACTGGTACTATTACTACCGACATGTTGGAAGCTTTAAATACTACTAAAAGAGCAAAATATCTAGAGTTATGGCAACAAAACGCAGATGAAATATTTTCTGAAAAGAATTTAAACAAGTTAGAAGCTGCGTATGGAGCTGATTACAGGAATGCGATGGAAAACATTCTAAAAAGAATGAAAACCGGTAGAAACAGAGCTTTTGGCGGCGATAGTTTAACAGGTAGATTTGTTGACTGGATGACAGGTGCTACTGGAGCTATCATGTTCTTCAACACTAGATCAGCTGTTCTACAGACTTTATCTGCTATTAACTTTATAAACTTCGGTGACAACAATATATTTGCTGCCTCTAAAGCTTTTGCTAATCAAAAACAATATTGGAGTGATTTTAAAAAGCTATTCAACTCTGATTTTTTAGTTGAAAGACGTGATGGATTAAAAATTAATGTAAATGAAGCTGATATTGCTGACATTGCTAAGGAAAAAGGTGTTAGAGGTTTAATTAACAAGTTGCTTAAGTTAGGTTTTACACCTACACAGTTAGCGGATAGTTTTGCAATCGCGACTGGTGGAGCTACTTTTTACAGAAACAGATTAAAATCATTGATAAAAGACGGTATGGATCCTGTTGCTGCAGAAAAACAAGCAATGACAGATTTTAGAGAAACAGCTGAAGAATCTCAGCAGTCAAGTAGACCTGATAAGATTAGTGCTCAACAAGCGGGTCCATTAGGACGTACTATATTAGCTTTTGCGAATACACCAGCACAATATGCACGTATAATTAAAAAAGCCGCTAGCGACATTAAGAATGGCCGAGGAGACCTAAAGACAAACGTATCTAAGATAATGTATTACGGAGTTGCACAGAACTTAATATTTAACGCATTACAGCAAGCGTTGTTCGCAGCTTTATTTGATGAAGACGAAGAAGAGATTGATGATAAAACTATTAGCATAGCAAATGGTATGGCTGATTCAATACTTAGAGGTATTGGTGTATCTGGAGCTATAATATCAGTAGTCAAGAACGCTGCTTTAAGATGGGTTAAAGAAGAAGAAAAAGCAAATCCAAAATATGAGAACGCTATTTTAGAATTAACTAAAATATCACCACCAGTGTCTTCTAAAATAAATAAGCTTAGAGCTGCTTCTAGATCTTACTCTTGGGACAAAAAAGAAATGAAAGAAAGTGGTTTAAGCATCGACAACCCAGCTAATTTAGCTATAGGTAATATTGTTTCAGCGGTTACAAACATACCTTTAGATAGAGTTGTAAAGAAAACACAACACATAAAAGCGGCAAGTGATTCAGAAATAGATACTTATAAAAGAATATTTCTGTTAGCTGGTTGGTCTGAATGGGAGCTTGGTATTAAAGAAGCTAAGAAGAAAAAGAAAAAGAAAAAATCTTTTAGATCTACAAGTAGAGTAAGTTCAAGAAAATAAATATATGAAGTTAACAGAAAATTTTAATTTAGAAGAATTCGAATGTAAGTGTGGATGTGTAATGCCAGAGTTTGTAAAAGAAAACATTACTGAGCTTGCTGAAAACTTACAAGTGCTAAGAGACGAGGTTGGTAGATTAGATCTTACCAATGCTTATAGGTGTAAAACTCACAACGCTGACGTGGGTGGATCTACTAATTCTCAACATTTAAAAGGTAAAGCCGCTGATATAAAATCTAAAACAAAAAGTCCTAGTGAAATCGCAGAAGCAGTTAACGATTTAATGAAAAACGAAAGATTTAAGATTGGTGGTGTTGGTGAATACAATGCATTTACACATGTAGACATTCGAGGTTATAAAGCCAGATGGAGTAAAACAACTAAAAAGTAATATATGGACAAAAAAGGAATTGGGCCTCAAGGCTTAGGAGTACAAGGACACAATGGTTTTTGGATTGGATCACCATTAAAGCAAAAATGTTGGCCAGGTTACAAAGCTGAAGGTAAGAAAAAATCTCCAAGTGGTAAAAAAACTAAAGGAGGTAAAACGAAGATGGTTAATAACTGTGTAAAAAAATAATATGATAGAAAAACTAAAAAAAGAATGGAACTCGTTTTTATACTGGTTGATGTTCAAGAAGGAAAAAGGAACAAAATAAATAGGCGTACCATACCTAACGTTCCTAAATAAGAAAGGGCCCTCATATTGAGGACCCTTTTTTTGTTTACGTATAT
>Ga0208660_1000043_pt1 | contig 39984 bp, 46 predicted proteins | sample DEB08_DNA_13_FD_184527 | JGI IMG/M metagenome (GOLD analysis project Ga0208660, IMG submission 184527) | Aqueous microbial communities from the Delaware River and Bay under freshwater to marine salinity gradient to study organic matter... | ecosystem: Environmental > Aquatic > Marine > Coastal ... | reverse complement strand
TTAAATACATAACAGGAAAGACAGAGCTTCGCGCTGCTTGTATGTAGCCAGTCGAGTCTAATGAGACACCAGATCCGCTGTCCGTGTAGCCTACATCTGTCTGGGTGGTGCCCACGAGTAAGTTGCCCGCCGAATCGAGGCGCATCTTCTCCGTAGCGCCAATATTAAATCGATGTCTTGCCGCTACATTTACCGCGTCAACGTAAACTGCACCAGAGCGGCTGTAATGCTGTATCAAGTTAGATGTTCCAGAGTATGCGGGGCCAAATTCAATGCCGCTTGCTCCACCATCTGATATGACGGTTTTATAAGACGGTGAACTCGTGCCGATCCCGACATTGCCCGAGCTACTGATTTGCATACGCTGAGTATTAGCGCCGCCAGCCGGTTGTGTATAAAAAAGCATGTCAGCAGCGTCATCCGCACCTGCCCGGTTCGAACGGATCATGCCAACGCTGTCTCCGGCGTTTTCAAAAATTATACTACCAACTCCGCCGTCACTTGTTCTATTACCGTTCAAGGTCAAGGCAACGCCGGTATCCGTTGCGCTCGTAGCGACCTCAAGCGCCGTAGACGGAGAAGTCGTACCAATCCCAACATTGCCGCCATAAGGGTTTAAATTTAAAGCGTTCGAAGCTGTGCCGGAGGCCGACATTTGCAAATATGGGAAGTCGCTTGGGCCGCTACCAATAGCAAGAGAATACCCCGAAGTACTTTTTGGGACGATTGTAACAGCGGCGTTATCATAAGCAGTAAGTAACGTAGATGCGTTAGTTGTTCCACCTGTTACTCCGAGTCTGCCGTTTGGAGAAGTCGTGCCAATCCCGACATTCCCACTTGGCTGAATAAGAACAACATCTTCAGCGAATGGCAGAGTACCTGTTGTAACGCCTGTGTTCTTTGTAGCAGCAGTGCCCAGGAAAGTTGAGGTCGTCACAGCACCCCAGCGAATCACGGTAATAACATCAGTCGCAGAGACGACAGCAACAGCCAAGACGATACTGGTGCTGTTGGTTGCTGTGAAGTCGCCTAGGTTAAGCTGAACGCCGTTGTATAAGACCTGAACCAGGCCGACATCGTAAGCGGTTGTAATGGTGGTCTGCGTTGCGATGTTAGTGTATTCAGTGACGTCATAGACACCTTCAACAACAGTCGTAACCAACTTCCATATAGAACCTGTGTACACCTTCATCGCTGTTTCTGGAGTGCTCCAATAGATAGCACCAGTGAGCAGAGCGTTACCATCATTGTCCAGGGTAGGTTCACTAGACTTCGGTCCGAGGTATCGATCGTCAAACGAATCGTAAGACGCTGCGGCTGCGGCTGCTGAGTTGCTAGACGCTGTGGCTGAACTTGATGCTTCACTAGCTTTAGTTGTTGCTGTGTTGGTCAAGCTAGTAGTGGTAGACACATCATTGCCAGTCGTTACTACGTCTGCATTTGTCAGAACGACATCAGCATGAGTCGTAAGGACATCAGCATTCGTTAGGTCAACGTCTGCATTCGTTAGAACAACATCAGCGTGTGTAGTCACCACGTCGGCATTAGTTAGTACCAGGTCGGCGGCAGCAGCAGACGCTGAAGATGCAGCACCTGAGGCTGAAGCCGTTGCAGAGTTCTTAGAAGACGTAGCGCTTGCCTGGGAGGCTGCTGAAGAAGACGCACTAGAAGAAGAGGCTGCTGCCTCATTTGCAGAGGTAGAGGCACTGGAAGCAGCGTTGCTTTCAGACACACTAGCAGCGCTTGCAGACGCCTCTGATGCATCTTTATTAACAGTGCTTATGAATATACCGGCATCCAAGTCCTGCTGCCGAGTGGCACTATCAGCATCGGTAGGAGCACCTACTGCGAACGACCCTTCGACACCATGCTTGGCATCAGTACGCTTCGTGCCTAGGCGATCGAAAGCTTCTTTAATAAGAAGCTGGAAGTCATTAAATGTCTCAGCACGTAAGCGCTCTAACGGGACAAACGTTTTAAATATATCGAAGAAACTCATATGTTACCTCTCGGGTCGAATCGTAGGACGTACCCGTAAAATATAGGTGAAGGAAGGTAGGCGGTTTCTAATCTGAAGCCAGCTCTAAAGTTAAAACCTGATCCACTGAGTGAGACCTTCGCGCGCTCCATAGGGATGATGTCGTAGAAGGAATCATCATAGGAAGCGATGTCGTAGCCGAAGCCGTACTGGTCTGTAGGAGAGGCTGTTATGTCTTTTGAATATTCGCTTTTCGCGTAGTCCGTTGAATAGATCAAAGAAATCCCATATGCGGTCTTCGCTTTAAACTCAAGGAACATATTGCGGTATCGTTTATCCTGGGCAGGGTTCCCTAAGGAGTTAAACTCGTTAAGGAAGAAGCCCATGTAAGATTCTCCGGCAAATGATTCACCGTAATCCATCTTATATATATGCTCGTCGTCTCCGAAAGTAATATGCGTCTCAGTCCCTGATGCAAATCCTTTAGGAGCTTTACCGAATTCTATTTCAGACCAACTAAGGCGTCGGCCTTCACTTTCAAAGATAAGGGTGAGAGATAAGGCGATAGCGCCGAACCAGAAGCGCACCTGTGACATATCCTTATGAACCGTTATGCCTGTAAAGGCAGGCCTTAGTGTTTTAAAGCGAGCACCGACAGGTGTACTTACAGGCTGCAAGTCGAATCCAGAAGTGGCATCTAAGAGGCTAATGCGATGAATTCCTCGGGAGTCGATTGTGTACACGTCATCCAAGTAGCATGAGCCGTTGAGCAAAGCACCTACCGAAGTGCTCACATCGTTTAGTTGGAAGTCACTCGTGGACCCAGAGAGGACTTGGGTCTTATTCTCTGTGAAGATAAATAACCTACCGTCACCTGTAGTCTGAAGTCCTGTTATAGGAGCGCCGACTTGGATCTCGACAGCGTATAGACTCCCGTGAAAGCTATAGGGTTCATTAGGCACGGAGAGGATCAATCTGCCATCGTCTGTGCCTACTACTAGGCGGTCCCGGAAACGGGCCATGCAGTTTACGGTATTGCCATCGGGTAGATAGATAGGGAGCCATTTGGACTCTGCATTCACCAGAGGGATACCGTTGATCCAGGCGAAGGTCTGAGGCTTATCTATGTACGTGGTAGTGAACGATCCGTAGCCTATAGAGCCGGAAGTTGCTTCCACCTTTATTGAATCAACTCGCGTCACATCCGCGTGGGTAAAGCTCTTTGCTGAGGTTAGATAACAGAGGTAGCTGTTCGCTAAAATAGCGCCTCCATCGTAGTCTGACCATATCTCAATAATGTCTACACCAGCCGCTAAAGTGTCTCCCCGCAAGGGGACGTAGGAGGCTGTTGTAGTGATTCTAACAAGGGCAGGTTGATCAGCTAAAGGGTCTGTGTCTAACGCTCCGTTAAGGGCGCTCACGTTGCCTGTGAGGGCCTTTCCATCCGAAGATGGGACTATGTTCAAAGGGTTAGATCCGTTGACTAGGGGACGTGCCAGCTCTGGTGATGTTGTCCCTATGCAGTAGGCAGCGTAGGCATTGATTTTGTCCTGGTTGAATATGGCGAACTCAGTAGGACTGGCGGCATCCTCTTCAATGGAGAAGACCGTAACCCCTAATTGAGGAAGCCATGTCGTAAGGTCTGACGGGATGCTCTCGTAAGTCACCTTCTTAAAACGAGCGGTCCCACCATTCGCTTCAATGAGCTGATACCCTGAATAGACATCTCCACTTGCTGAGGCGTAGTCGGTTACGGTTATGACAAAGACGCTCCAATCCGAGAGCACCTTATCTGTAGGCATACTCCGCTGATAGCCCTGAACTCGTCGGTAGCCTCCTCGGATGTCCTCGTAGATATTCACACCGTTTACGATAGAGCCAGGGTTGACCTCCGTGCTCGGTTTGAACTGATCAAAGCCTCCTTTGAAGGCTATAAAAGTCTCACTCATAGTAGCCTCCGGTGTGTCGTGTTACTAGGCGATCGAAGATGGCGTTATAGTTTCGGATGGCTTGGTTGTACAGGTCACCTGCTGAACCGCCTTCGTTTACCGCATAGCACTCAACGGCTTTCCACGTAATCATCTTGTGGAACTCTGTTGGGAGAATAGGGGTATCCTCGTTAGCTAATAAAGTCACGGGGGAGGAATAGTAGGAGTAGCTTAACGATGACGTAGCGTCGTCTGAAGCAGGGTATAAGATGATGTCCTTCGTCGGGGAGATGCCAAAGAAAGTAGGCTTCCCAGACTTAGGGGTGAAGGTCCGACTCCGCTTCACATCTTTATACTTAGCCGGAAGGAGTGTAGTAGGGACTCCCTTGTAGGTGATGACTAGAGAGCTGGGGATGTAAGTCACCCCCTGGGTCTCTGTGAGATTTGCGGCTGTTATGGTGTCCGAAGTCCCACATAGGAAAACACCTTCAGCATACATAAAGTCCCATAGACGTGCTCGCTGTATTTCCAGCCAGGCATCGCGAATCCATGTAGTAGCTTTCAGCTCATCGTCAGTGCGGTTATTTACAGTCGCCATCGAGTCCTTTAAGCCAGACTCTAGTAGTAGATCATTACATAGCTGAAGGTAATTCATTCTATTTAGCCTTTTTCTTTTTTTCGCCTTTGTTTATAAATTCAACAACCTGGAGTGGGTACATTGATTTAGGGATTCGCTTCGACGTGGGGCTATCCGCTGATATTTCTGTACTGAGAACAAAGCCTCGGGCGTTGCAGTCGACCATGACATTGTAGTGGCCAATAGAGACGACTACTTCCTTCTCTCGCTCGATGGTAATCATGTCACCGTTGAAGCCGACTCGCGCTCCTCGGTCACCGTTAGCATCAGGGGAGCGAAGAACCTTGAGACGGACATGAGTCGCGTTCTCTTCAGGGCGTACATAAGCCCATGACATAGCTTCGGCAATCTGAGCGATGATGTAGTTACGACCTGCTCCTTCCTCAAATTCTAATGAGCAATTCTCCTTTGCAAACAGTAAGAGGTCTTCAGTGCTTTGGTCCGCAACAGATGATTGAGTAATAGTTTTTTTAATAGCCATTAAGAGGTTCCATAGTTAAAGTAAAAGCCTCCCCATAGGGGGCTATAGGGAGGCAGGGGGTTTATGCTAGGACGAACTTGACGTTCACCAGCCAGTCTTGGTTCAAGACAGCTTCAGCGCTATACATCTTGTAACCGACTGAACCAGTCTGACCGAGAGGGTCTGACTTGGAAGGCTTACCGACAGAGCGGACGACTGGAGTGAAGACACCCGCGCCGGCTAGGTTCAAACAACCATAAGAGTCCTGACCTGTGATAATACAGGTGTAGGCATCTTTGCTTGAGGCAGCCAAGCCAGCGTCATAGTCCAGGTCAGGCGACGTGATGAAGCGGACGTTCTCGACAGCGCCGAACTCGTGCTGAGAGATAGTCTGCATGGTGCCGTACTGAGAGACAGGGGTGAAACCAGCCATAGCTCGAATCAACGGCTCTGCATCGGTGTGCAGGTAGGCGATGAATGATGCTTCAACAGGCGAGGTATTCACTTTGACGCCACCGGTCACGATAGAGGTTACCTTACGGGCCTTGTTTCGATTCAGTGTCTTCACTGCCGCTTGCAACTCACCGACGTCTAAGACGCTGTTAGTGGTAACAAGAGAGGCAGCAGCACCAGCGTATTGAACGTTAGTCGCAGCTTTCAGCTTGCCCCATAGGAGAGCTTCTTTAGTTGCGGCGGCTTGTTCAGCGTTCAGCATGTTGATGTCAGACAGGACTGGAGTGGTATGCAAGTCAACCAGGATGTCAGTGACTTCAGTGTAACCACCGTATTGCAACAGAGAGATGTCGACTACTTCGTAACGGATGTCAGTAGATGACGGGGGTACACCCTCAGTCAACGGAGTATTCGCTACTGTGTAAGGAATAGCCCGACGCATCCGAATCGTATCAGTGTTGTTTTTAGGCAGAGAGAACTTCTTTGCAGAAGTAGAAAGAACCTGGTAGTACTTAGCGTGTTCCAGAGCTTGTTTCTCTAACTTAGCCGCTACGCTACCAGTAATATCACCAAAAGAATTTAAAGCCATTGTGGACCCTTATTTATAATGAGGACTCCCACTCCTGCCGATAAGATTCATCATCTGATAGCCGACCAGTCGCTCGTGGAGCTGACTGTCGAGAGTTACTAGACGATGAGATCTGTTCTAGGCCAGAAGGGGGTCGAGAGGATTTGTACGAAGAAAAGATTTGAATGATTTCTTGAGGGGAATCGCCTTGTACGGCGTCTTGTATGTCGAGTGATTGACCTTTGACCCATGCCGCGAACTCAGGAGACCGATAGAGGACTAGAGCGTCTGAGTGAGCAGATAATATCTCTCCCATCGCATTCTCTTCAGCGCCTTTTTTAGCAGCCGTTGCAGCAGCTTGTTCGCGACTTTTCATTTCCTTTTGAACACCTGCTGAGACCAACTGCGCGACGTCTTGCGAGTAGTCGGGATGGTCAGTCTCAAAGGATGTTAATCGGCGGGTCTTCTCTTCTAATTCGGACCGTGTGGTCGCCTCTTGCTCCAAGCTTCGCTGTAGGTCAGCGGCTCGTTTCTCAGCGGCCTTATGACGGCCCTTCATTGAATTGAAGTCGTTGTTCACTTTCTCATACTGCTCACGAAGGGCTTCTGGAGCTGTGCGCCAAATGTCGTCTTCTACCTGATCCGCATCAGGGGAGGGGACTTCACTCGGGGTACTTTCAGAATCATCGTAAGTGTTCTCCGAAGACGCGGCTTCTTCTCGGAACGAGGTCGGATTGCCATCGGTATCAGGGATGTCGGAAGACTGCCATTCTACGTCGTAGCTATCTTGATCAGTTGTCATATTCGCCTCAGCGTTTTAAGTAGAGAGGGACTGGAGCCGACCAGTGGCCAGGTGCAGTATCTCTTTAGTGGTCTTGTAGCGGACGCGCAGTTCAAGGGTGCGGTCCATTGGAGTTTTAACGTCTAGTATCAGCTCTTGTAGCTCTGTGAGGTGATTCTCTAAATGACGGATGTAGCTGGAAGAGTTTTGGGAATCAAAGATAGAGAGCGACATCAAACGCCCTCTTGTCCCGTTGAAATCTTATGGTTAAGCTCTCTTTCATAGAGGGCTGTATCCCGTGCTTTGATCTCAATCTCTTTCGCCCGGATGGAGTCCTTATAGGAGTCCCCTTCACGTTTCGATTGGATACCAGCGTGTGCAATGTCCCGATTGGTTGAGTCAGTTTTGTTTAACTTCTCCATATCAACCGAGAGCTTATTCATTACCTCCTCAGCCTTACCTTGCATCTGAGCGACCTTGACCTGCACGCTGTCTTGGTGCTTCTGAGACTCTAGGAGAAGCTTCTGCTGTTGCATCTGCGCATCCACCTGGAGACGACTATGCTCCAGCTCGATCTGTGCTTCTTTAGTGGCGACATCGCGCTCACGAAGCTGAAGCTCTTGCATCTTAAGTTCAAGCTCTTGCTGCTTAAGTTCAAGCTCTTGCTGCTGCATCTGCTGTTCAGGGGATACTGCATCCTGGGCGTTAGCAATCCGCATCTCTTCCTCATCCTCAGTCTCAACGAAGCGTCCTTCAGAGAACTGCATGGAAGAAGCAATGGCACGAAGCAGAGCTAAAGGCTTGACGCCTTGCTCGCTCCCGTTAGAGGTAACCTGGTAGAGTTGCATTAGGTTACTTGCGACTAGCTCTTTCGAGAGCAAGACGGTAGACCCTCTAGGCTCGATAGCCATGTCTGCTTTAATCTCATCGTCGTCTTCAAATTGCATGAAGAACTCGTAGACTCTTCGAATCAGAGTAGACGTGATTTGATCATCCCAACGACGTGCCTGGCCTCGACGGCTGACACTGTTATTGTTCTGCACGATCTGTGTGGCACCTAAAGTGACAGGGGCGTTATCAAGGCCTGCATTGGCTTTGTTTACGCGGGTAACTCCTGACAGCTCGTAGGCATCATTAGTAGCTTTGTCGATAATGACAAAGAGCTGCTGGATGTCCTGCTGGATGGCCATGAGGGCGAAAGGATCTGCTGACCCCTCATTGGAATATTCAGAGCCAGTTCGGAACCACTGCTTACCAGGACGTAGGGTATAGTCTCCTGCTTCGCTAGGATCTGCCGGTTCAATAGTCTTCTTGTTGATGACGACTTGAGGGATAGCAGCGAGACCTGCGTTGTCCACCGCCATCCGCCAGGCAGAGTTATAGATATGCTGGGGCTGGTCCATGAGGATCGGTATGCCGTCTCCGAAGATACAGAACGGGTCTTCATCCCAGTTGTAGACGGAGTACATGTGCTCAGGATTCTCATAAGGACTGAAGACGACATTCAGTACCCGGCTGTTACACATTGTGACGATGCCGTAACCCCCATCAGCGAACTTCTCGGGAACTTCCATAGGAAGGTGTTCGCACTGGGTATGGTTCAGCCAGCCATGACGTTCCCAGATGACATAACGGCCTTCAGACCGGAGGGAGTTTAGGCCTCGGGCTGCTCGCGTTTGGTCCCGTATGGAACCGTCGGTATCTACTTGGTGGACGCCAGAGGCGAGGAGACGTTCGACTATCTCAGGGTTCCAGCCTTTCTTCTTAGCGTCCTTAGCGAGGTCTTCAGGATGCAAGTAGCTCCGCTCCCAGATGTAACCAGCTTCATCTAAGTTACTGGCAGACATATCAGGGAAGAAGTCAAAAGGGGAGACGACTTTGACATCAGGCTCTAGCTTCTCACTCGGGCGCAGCTTCCACTGACCGCCTTTAGCTTTAGCCCATCGACCTAGTGATACTTTACCGGGGATAGGGCCTTTGAGAATGCCTGTGCCGAAGATGCCTGCATCCCGGATGACTTGACGTGCCTTCTCGGGGTACTTAGCGGCGATGAGTGCGCCATCCATCTTGGTGAACATCCGCTTCACCTTCCGACGAAGCTTCACTTGTAGACGTTCATAGTATTGCTGATTACTTAACTGATTACCTTCAGCGTCAGTAAGGGCTTCGCCTTTAGCGTCAATTGCCCCTTCCATAGCAATGGAGACTGGAGGAGGCGTTAGCGGCACCTCCTTCACTCCATAGTTCCTATCATCAGAAGGGAACAACAAGTCCCCTAACTGATTAACGCCATCATTCGTAATCTGTCGAGTGATGTTCTGGTATATGACACTTCCTGACGTCGGCTGCGGGATAGACCGCTCGAATGTATCGTTACCGTCAGAGTCCTTTACGCCGACATACAGATTATAGCTTTTAGAGAGTTTAGCGTGGACTTCAGATTCCACTTGCTGAATTATTCTGGACCGTTCTACATCGAGAGCAGTAGCGAAGTCTTCTGCATATCGGGCAGCCTTCTGATCGTCCGTTAGATCCTCATCAGGGACATCGGAGTCTCTTGAAAACTCTAAGTCATAGTCTTCTTTTTCTTTATTAATCATAGGAGTCCCTAGTAGTTGGTTACTCCGTCTACGAGAGAACGTGTAACGAATGAAGTGTGCTTAACAAGCTCTTTGTATTTCGGGTGAGCTTCCAAGCAGATGTACTGAAGTCCATCATGAGGATGGGAGAAGTCATTCTTATCGGGGACGTCTTTGTACTGTGCTTCGCCAGTGACCTGCTTACGCTTATAGGCGTAGCCAGCGTTAAAGCCTCGACGGAGACGTGAACACTCAGTCTTATCTAAGACGAACTTAGGGTTACCTGCTTCCGTAGTTTCGGAGAGGAAGAACCGAACCGCATTAAGACGTAGCTCAATGTGGTTAGACTTAGCGGGTCGCGTCTCGAACCAATCAGCGAAGATGCCGTCTTTGGAGTTATTCAAGACGTCGAAGTAGTTCAGAGAGTCTTTGGATAGACCATGACTTGCTATGCCGGAGGGGTCACCGACAGAGATGATTTCCCACTTAGGACTCGGGTAGTACTTCTCTAGGTAAGGTCGGACAAAGGTACGAGCAAAGTCATGGAGACCGATGTTGTCAGCGACAATCTCTCGGAGGACTCGCAGTTGACCAGAGTTGGTCTTCTGGGCAATGATGCAGGCTTCCCCGCCTTTACCCCAATCCCATCCGAGGAGGATCGGATAGCCAGGGACAGCGCCAAGCTTACCGTTGAAGACGTGGACGTCATCCATCCATTGGCGACGATAGACAGCCTTGCCATTAGAGGTAACACCGAAGTCACCCATGAAGAGGACTTTGACCTGCTCTTTGGTCATGGCACCTACTTTGTCCAGGTAGTACTTCTTAGGACCAATGCCTATATAGTCGAAGTTCTCTCCTTTAGGGTTTAGTGCGTAGCCTAGCTCAGAGCTGGGGTCTTCTATCACGGCCCCTGGTTGTCTCCATAGGTCCCAACCTGGAGGTGGCTGCTTGAACTTCTGAGCCATCCATCCGTCTTCATCCGGCGGGTTAGAGTCAATCAGCAGAGCCGTTCGAGTAATGGGGTTCTTAACATCGACGGCATCAACGGGAGCAGGGTATCGACCTATACGACTCAATACCGTGGTTACGACGTCGAAGTCCATATAGCCACCTTCGTTGATAAAGGCACCTGTTAGCTCCAGCGACTTAAGGTTCTCGTAATCCTGAGGTTTACTAATAGCCATGAAGATGAACTCAGCATTCATCAACGTTCCATCACCGAGTCGGTCAGTCCATCGTATTCTCATAGGAGCCGACTCGGTGTAGCGGCAGGTAGCTTCGTTAGGTTTCAGCCAGAGCTTGAAAGACTCCCATACTGTGTTACGAAGCTGAGGGTAGGTCTCTCGGACGATGAGCCATCGAGTAGACCTTTTATTGTACTTGTCAGGTGCCTGGCCAGCAGCGAGCCGTATCAACTCCAGGATAGACATAGTGGACTTACCGGACCCTACAGGTCCCATCACCATTCGGGTATCAGCGTTGGACATGTGAAATGAATAGGCCGTCGGTGAGGGGATATAGGTTACTTCAGTGGGACGATGTTCAGTAATCATAGGAGTCCTTTTGGCTCATGAGTGCGAGAGCAGTTTGTGGGGCTCTAGCAGAGCTGCAAGGGGTTCGTCAAGGGGACTAAAGTAAATATAACGGCACAAGAGTTAGCGTTAATAGAGTAGACTCCATTTTGACGCCCATCCTATGGAGGATGACTGTCGAGGTAGATGTGCCTCTTTAAGGACCATAGATATGACTAACGATACACCTGGGGAACTAATCGCTTATCTTGTGTTAGAAAGCATCCAAGGCTTAGACATCGATGCCAGTGCCTATGAGCTTATAAAGAAAGCTATGGCCGAGGAGTTTGATCAGTACGAGGAAGAGAGAGCAAAATAGCCTGAGGGCGGTCCGTTAGAGACAAACAGAAAGGCTCCTTTAAGGGGCCTTTTTGTTGTCTGGTGGAAAGACGGGTAGGGGCGCTGATAGCCTCAGACTATGGTTCAGTGTGTATTTGGTAATATATTTCTAAATAAAATATGGAATAGGTATATTAGAAAGAGCTAATAGGGGTTTCTGAAAATACTGTATGAGCCGCGTAGACCCATGCCAGAGGCGATGACCTCGCGAGTTCTACGGGGGGTGGGGGGGCTGTATGCCTATCCAGTAGACCTGTATAAGCAACCAGTAGTACACCCCTGGAATGACCCCAACTGATCCGTAGTCAGCCGCTACCCCTTGCTATCAGTGACTATCAGGCGTTTGTGGTGCCTCTGATGGTCCCTTTCGGGCGGCTGCTAGTGACGCACTATTGATCGGCTGGATCATATCGCCGTCACCTGGTGCTGGCAGCTGCATATTGATGTAAACCGGGGCACCTTTATCAGCGCTTTCGCGGTCCCACTTCATGTAATTGGCTAGTATTTTAGATGCTGTATTGGCCGCGGTTGTGTCAAAACGGTAGTCTCCCTTGTCCGTAACGGCACCGAGACATAATGCAGGCAGGTAGAACGGATCGACCTCATTGGGCTCTTTCGGAACCCTTCTAGTAAACTCCTGGCCCTGGTGGTTATATGTGCGCAGCTTGCTGATGTCATCAGGTGTCGCAGTAGATCGAGCCATAAGCGTAAGCATCACGTTATTCTTTGACTGTTCCAACTGATGCTTCTTGATGCTCTCTAGCTCACTGATAGCCGCCTGAACTTCCTCCTGCTTTAATAGACTACTCACCTGCGCAAACCACCTGCGATCTGCATACCCTGCCCGACGTGCTGCATCCTGGCCGTTGTATCGTTCTACATAGTACCGCACGAACTGCTGCCTCTGGGCACTAAGCGCATCCAGGTTAGGGGTATTGAATACCTCAGCTATCGAATTGAACATCATACTCTTTGACCTTATTAATTATTTGTTAGTTATCTATTGACTATTGTGTTGACAGGTATCGGGATAGACACTACTATCGGTTTATCAACTCAACAACGACAGCGAGGCACAACATGGACAACCTAGACTACCTTAAAGAGTATGACGCTACTGACGCTAACATTGCTTGGCATCTTGAACAGCACGGCATGCCTGGCAGCGAGATGTCAGCGGAGGATCGAGCAGAGATCCACACGCTTCACGACCTAGCAAGGTGGCTAGGCTACTGATCGACCGTTTTAACTTTAACTAATCACTATCGGTATGAACATAGCGACCGGTAGTGCTCTCTCTTACATTAGGATTATATCATGGCTAACTTTCACATCACTCGCATAAGCTCGAACAAGAAGACCGGTCCGATCCCTGTAACGACCACATCTAAAGACTCATGCCCGACTACCTGTCCCCTCATCAATGCAGGCTGCTATGCAGACCTAGGACCGCTTGGGGGTCATTGGAAGAAGGTTAGCGAAGGGGAAAAGAGAGCTATTGACGAAGGCGCCTTCCTCTCTGCTATCAAAGCATTACCGAAGAAGCAGCTATGGCGGCACAACCAGGCAGGGGATCTGCTGCAGTCGACCCCTGGGGTTATCGATGTGGGCTTTCTCGGTCGACTAGTGAAGGCCAATAAGAACAAGGCGGGCTTTACATACACTCACCATCTGCTGACCCCTAGTAACGTCCAGGCTATTCGGTCCGCCAATGCTGCAGGCTTTACAGTCAACCATAGCGCCAATACGAAGCACGAAGCAGTAGCAGCCTTTAAAGAGTTCGGCTTGCCTACTGTAACTATCCTGGCAATGGATGCACCCAACGTCGAAGTCATCGAAGGGGTAAAGGTCGTCGCCTGTCCTGCAGAGAAAAGCGACCAGGTGAATTGTTCTAACTGCGAATTATGCGCCAAGCCTGCCCGAGACTATGTCATAGGCTTTAGGGCTCATGGTACCAGGAAGGCCAAGGCTAATTTGATCGCCGTGGGGTGATTTAGAGCCTAAAAACTCTCCTGCCCCTTCTATACTCCCTCTCATAAGGATTCGACACCATGACAACTGCAACTGCAACTGCTACTAAGTCGCACGCTCTAGCTAAATTCATCAGCGATCCACTAGACCCCAATACGCGACTATATGGGACCACATCCCGGCAATACATTATCAAACGCCGCTTGCTATGTTTCGAGTGTCCCGAGCTGTCAATCATACGGCCAACCCTATGGGAGCTAAAGGTGGCTATCCGCACCTATATGATCCAGGGAGCAATAGCTGCGTGAACATTCACTCCTATCGTGCGGAAGCGATCGACCACCTAACACGACTACACGGCGCTATTGAATACAACCCAAGGCTCAATCTATTGTTCGCAGCAGACGGCGAAGCCTTCGAGATCAGACTAACACCTGGTGGCTACCTGATCGACCGGGTGATGCCTCAGGCGACTAAGGGAGTCTATAAGCATCCCTAGACCCCCGCCCACTATCGACTACAAGGCTCCTAAAGGGGCCTTTTTGTTGTCTGCCTGTTATCCCCCCGCCATCCTATCGTCGACCCCATAAGCGACCCTATAAGCGCCACTATCCGCCCCTCTGATGCATTCCACCAGCTACCCCTAGTACAGCTATAGGTATATAGCACAGATGCCCTCACAGACGCTCCTAGGAGGCCTCAGGCCTATCTGGCAGCTATTGACCAGGCCTTGTTTTTAGGGGCAGGTCAGGAATTTCAGGGTTTGAGAGGGAGGGTGATCTGAGGGTGATACTGCCTATCTGCCTCTTAGAGCGTATCTAGCGGAGTTGGCTATTAGAGCGTATCTAGACCATTTACCTCTTAGAGCGTATCTAGCGGGGTTCATTAGCAGCAGCAGAGAAGACTGCTCTATTAGGCTCATCCTACGCTGCTGCCTCTACAGTACCTCTACAATATCTAACTGTTCCCTCAGTACCCCATCCTGTATCTAACTCTAACTAAGGAGGTCTCAGCTAGGCAATCTATAAGATATCTTATAGTAATCTTATAGTTATCCATCTGCTCTCCATCACCCTATACTCCCTCTCATAAGAACCCCTTGAATCTAGGGGGCTGTAGCCTATTGCGTAAAGGTATGTTAATGACTACTATGCGCGCCTTACAAATCGATACAGAAATGTACTACTCATAGTCTTGCGTTATGTCAACTATAAGATAGAATTACTTCTGTAAGGCAGAGTTCTCGGAGTATGTACTCAGGGAATTAATAGAAGGGGCATAATCATGTCAACATCAAACAGCACGAGTAAAGTACGTTATATAACTAAGGCTCTAATGAACTTAAGAGAGTCTATGGGTGTCAAATTTGAGCTAGGTCAGCTACTTGTTCTCGCAAAGATCTACGAGAAGGGTGAACGGGGTGTCCCGATGGTTGATCTAACTAAAGAACTTAAGGTAGGCCACGCATTGATTGGGCGTAACGTTACCTTGTTCTCCGCTGGACCGAATAAAGAGGGGGCTCACCGCAACATGGTCGAGGTCTTTTATGACCCAGCGCATCCTAGGTCTAAATCTGTTAGAATGACCGAGGAAGGAAAAGAGCTATTATCGGCTTTTTTAGGAGACATGCGCCCTTATTATACAGAACCTGTTAAAGTAGAGGCACCATCCGAGGATACAATATCTCGTTAGGTCACTGGTAGACATCAACGTACTCTGACTTGTAATCAGTAGGTCCCGAGTTCGACTCTTGGTGTCGGCACCAAACATTGACCTGACAGGTATGTAATTACTAACTTTTAGTCCCTTTTTGAGCATTGTAGATGCCAAAAGGGTACTTTTGAGGGTACATACATGGCCAAGTTCACAGCAGCATACATCAAGACATTAGCCCCCCGTTTAACCCCCTATTTCGTCACTGAAACAGACTCACCAGGTTTTAAGCTTAGAGTCTTACCTTCCGGCACACTTAGCTTCTACTTCATCAGCAAGTCTGAAAGCCTAAAACAATCAATTATCCTAGGTCGCTATCCTGAAGTTTCCATAGCATCTGCTAGAGAAATCTATCGATGCCTAAGAGACAAGTCACTATCGACTAAGAGAGACATCGACAGTATGAATCTGCTCTCAAATGGTGTAGATTCTGTCGAAACGGCTATTAGACGGTATGAACAGACCGCATTGACCTCCCTACGTGAAAAGACACAGCTTGACTATCGCGGACATATCAAATTCCTCCGTAAATTCTTCTTAGAGACTAACTCCAGCACTTCAGCTATCAACGTAGTGTTCACTAGAGCTAATCTCCGCCCCTACATCAAGGAAATAGCCCTTCGTCATCCCACTACGGCGAAGCAGAGAGCCGTTGTCCTGAACCGCATTATGGACCCCTACTTAGACTCAGGTGTTATCCTAGAAGACCCCCTAACACGTCTTAACATCAAAGGGGCCTGTAAGCCTCGTCAGCGCTTCCTAGACAAAGAGGAGCTACGGCTACTGTTCGCAGCAATGGCGACCTCTCAGGCTCACCCAGCGACGCTCAAAGCTATCCGCTTGCAACTGCTGACAGGTCTCCGCCCAGGGGAAGTATGTCGATTGCAGCGTAAGAACATCGTAGGAGCCTCTATCAGCCTCCTGGGGAGTGAAACGAAGTCTAAGCAGCCATTGATGCTTCCTTTGTCTTCCGTCGCTCTCAGCCTCTTACAGGAGCTTACAGAGCCTACTGGTAAGTCCCAGTATCTACTAAGCACTGACCGTCGCTTTCGGCACCAGCTTTCCCTAGCGACTGTCGAGCAGTGTCTAGAGCGTCTCTGTGTAAGAAGCGGGATACCTCATGCCACTCCTCATGATCTGCGACGAACAGTAGCAACACACCTAGGTGCTTTGAAGCATAACTCTGCTGTCATCGATGCCGTTTTAAACCATGCCCCAGTGGGTGTTACGCAGCGTCACTACAATCACTACGACCATGCGGAAGAGAAGGCCCTAGCCATGGGGGCTGTAGAGGACTTAATGACCTCATTAGGCCTCTAAAATCCTTATGAGAGGGAGTATAGACCTACCAGAGCAAATTGATTTCTTATAGATAACTACCAGTCTGCTAAAGGCGGACTTTAAACGCCCTCCCTGTTCGGTAGCGACAGTGGGGGATTACTATGTGTAATTATGATCGGAGTAGTACTGAATGCGATTAACCAATAGCATGAGTGAACAGTTGAGCCTAGAGACCTGGACCTTGGAGACAAGAGCAGACCACTTAGAGAAGAGCCTATCTAGCAGAGGCGTCTTCGCCCTTGGTGGAGCGAGTGACCTCTTCGGAGATGAGCTGACAGCCCTTACAGAGACTATCCGAGCCTGGTGTAAAGCTGAGTCAATCAAGCGAGGACAGAAGCATGTTATCTATAAGATGCTTCAGAGCCTTAAGTACGACGAAGTAGCTGGTATCGTCGTTAAAACGGTAATTACTAAGGTGTCTGGTAAGGATATGGCCGGTCTTTCCCGCCAGTCGTTGGCCGCTTCTATAGCTAATTCGTTGCAAAGTCACGTTGCTTATAGCGTTTTAGTGCAGAAAGACGAGAGATTGGCGCAGAAGCTAGCATTTGCCGCCAAAGCAGCGGCGGTCCCTCAACGCTCCAGGATAGAGCTAGAGATACGCAAAGCCGCGCAGCGTCTGGTTATTAAGGACTGCGGGGATACATTAGGGGCGCTCCTGGGCATCTCCAGCTCCCCAGCAGAGACAAAACACTACCTACTTCAGGTAGGTCACGCTCTATTAGCGCTCTATGCAACTACCTCTACTCTGTTCACTGAGCAGTACCGAGGCCATAAGGACGTTATCCTAGTCAAACCTGCCGATTCCTTCCGAAGCTTTGTGCAGAAGCTGGCAACCGAACAGTTCGCAAGAGCAACAATCGCTCGGTTACCTATGGTCGTCGAGCCGTTACCTTGGGACGGTGTGGAAGGTGGCGGTTACCTACTACCGACTTCACGCTACTCACTGATACAAGCACGCTCTGCTAACGCTCAACAGCAGCTCAATGCCCAGGAGATGCCTGCGTTCTATAACTCCATCAATGCCCTACAAGGGACTAAGTGGTCTGTAAACCGCTCCATCGCCTATGTCTATCTACAGCTACTGCGTCAGGATGAAGGCGTTGCTGGGCTTCCTGTGCGGCTTACCAAGAGAGCTGTAGTCCCTTACCTTCCTTGGACAGGGACAGGAATGGACCATGCTGAGATAGAAGCGTACAAGGAGGCTCATCCTGAAGAGATGCAGGCCCTTAACAAATCAAGAAGAGAAGCACGAGCCACTAACGAGAAGAACTTAGCGTCGATGGTCCTGGAACAACAGAGACTGGGCGTCCTAAACATCATGAGAAAGTTTGACCACTTCTACTTCCCTTACTTCGCTGACTTTCGGGGTCGGATCTATGCTGCTGCTACTGTCGGCATCCTCTCCCCTCAAGGTGACGACATCAGCAAAGCACTCCTTCGCTTTGCGGAAGGCAAGCCGATTGGAGAGACAGGTGCCTTATGGCTAGGTCGCCACGTCTGTGGAACCTGGGGCAACGATAAGACTACTCAGATGAATAAAGACCTATGGGTTGAGTTCAACAGGGACTGGCTCGTCGCTTGCGCCCGAGACCCACTTAAGAATCGTGAGTGGATGAAAGCTGATAAGCCCTTCCAGTTCCTTGCCGCTATCATTGAGTACGCAGGTTATCTCGCAGAAGGTCCAGGCTTCGTCAGCCATCTTCCGATCAGCCAGGATGGCTCTTGCTCAGGTCTGCAACACTACGCCGCTATGCTTAGAGACGCTAAGATGGCAGCCAGTGTCAACGTGAGCCCCTCAGAGGAGCCTCAGGACATCTACAGCGTCGTTCTAGCCGCTTGCCATGCACTTGCTAAGGGTGACACTCAATCGTTCAAGGAGGAGGCTCTCAGTCGCTTGATCAGGAAGACGATTAAGCAGCCGGTCATGACGACGGCTTATGGCGTTTCCGATGGTGGGGTCCGCAAGCAGCTGCGGGTCAACATTAAGAAGCTGGTGGACAAAGGGGTAATGAAGGACTTTAAGGACAAGGAGGATTCCGCCCAATGTATTGGTTATCTCACGAGCTTGATTGCTAGAGCGAAGGGAACGGAGCTAACAGCAGCAATGGATGCTATGGCATGGATGGGAAAAGTGTGTGAGGAAGCTATCGATACAGACACTCCGATCTCCTGGGTCACCCCTGTCGGGTTCAAGGTAATCCCAGATTATAAGAAGGCGGGAACCAACAAAATCACATTCACATGCAACGGGCTTAAGCAGGAGATGCTCGTTCAAAAAGGGACTTCTCAGATTGACCGGAAGGCACACGTCCAGTCAATAGCCCCTAACTTCCTACACTCACTCGACGCCGCAGCATTGCAGCTAACCGTAGACTCTATGCGTGATAAGGGTTTCAAGGCATTTGCTATGATACATGACGACTTCGCTGTCCACGCTTGCGACACCGAGTTACTCAACAAGGTGCTAAGAGAGGAGTTCGTAAACCTGTATCAAGAGGACGTCTTACAGAACCTGGCAGATGGCCTTAGGGTGCCCCTGTTGGCTCCGAAGAGAGGCACGCTGGATCTAGAAGGAGTGAAGGATAGTCGCTATTTTTTCGCCTAGTCATGATCGTACAGTTGAGTTCGATCGGAAGAGTACGTGAAATAAACTAACGGACAGCAGTCCACAAGGAAGGAGCATCCCGCTCTTTCAGAACACAGGGGAACCTGTATGCAATTGGAGGATACATCTCTACTAATTAGGTCCGCGATGGAGACTGGCATCTTCATCCAAGACTCGCACCCACACGAGGCACCTGAAGGCGCTGAGTATTACTTTGAGGAAGAAGGATATGAATGGACACAAGGCGAAGATGTTACGACGGATGGTCAGAGAGATGGATTACCCGAAGACCACCGAATATACCGTGAAGGAGACAAAAACTATGTTGATCCCGACGCCTGGGCAATGGAGACCCGTCCCCTTCGTTAAGACAACTTTAATGATGCAACCCTGCGAACGTCTTGGAAACAAGATGATGAAGAAACTATACCTGGAGAAAAACTGATGGCTGAATTTAAGCGTGTAAAACTAGAGAAGATCGTAACCCCTGTTGCTGTTGCTGTATGGCCTTGGCTTAACAAGCCGGACACCAAGTTTAATACGGATGGTGAGTACCGTGTGAAGCTGAAGCTGAATAAGGACGATGACGCCACCTTCCTTGCTACCTTAGAGAAAAAAGCCGATGAGGCTTATGAGGCTGCGATTGCAGAGATGAATGAGAAGGGCGGTAAGTTCAAGGCGACAGCGAAGGAGATGAAGAAGCACGTCCCTATCGAGCCAGAGTATGACGAAGAAGGCGATGAGACTGGATTCGTCTTTATCACGGTCAAAGCGAAGGCTTCGGGCACCACTAAGGAAGGCAAGAAGTGGGAACGGAAGTTGAACATCTTCGATGCTAAAGCCGTTGCTATGAAGAACCCCCCAGCCATCTATGGCGGCAGCCTTCTTAAAGTAGAAGCAGAGATAAGTCCTTTCTCAATGCCCGCGACTAAAACCGCAGGTATCAGCCTCCGTATTAATGCCATCCAAGTACTTGAACTCTCTTCCGGCTCTGGTGGTGGCACTGCCTCATCTCATGGGTTTGGTGTGGAAGACGATTACGAAGGCCTTAAAGAAGTCGAAGTGCCTACCGAGATCTTTGAGGACATCGATGAAGATGGTGACTTCTAAGTTTCCCGACACGATAACCCCCTGCATTACTCTCAAGCTCCCCTGGCCACCTTCAGTCAACAACTACTACGGACGAACACGAACAGGCTCTGTCTTCATTAAGAAAGAAGGCAAGGTCTTTCGTGAGACTGTCGTAGCAGCACTGGCTGAGTTCGTTCGAGACCGAGAGCCGTTGACTCAGCGGCTTCAGGTTTGGATAGAGGCCTACCCTCCTGACCGACGACGACGAGACCTCGATAACATCCGCAAGGCGCTGTTTGATGCGCTGACTCATGCTCGTATCTATGAAGATGACTGTCTGATAGATGACGATCGATGTGTTCGCGGTGAGGTCTCTAAGCCAGGTTTCGTGAGAGTCCACATTGGGATTATGCCTTGATCAATTAGAGCCCTTCGGGGCTTATAACGGAGATCGAAATGAAAACACTTACATGGTCCGACATCACCACTCTTACTACCAAAGATGCTGGCGGTCGCTGGCAAGTCAACCCAGGCTCGATTGCTGAGAAGTACATCAACGCTGGCGTTTATAAAGAGCCAACGAGAGCCTATCCGCATAGCTACACACGAGTGCTTAGAACTCCACGCTTCTCTGCATACGTTGCGCGACATGACATCACTATGGCACGAGGCTTCGGCCTGACTTAAATAAAGGATTATTAAATGAAACGTAAGCTAAAGAATGCTTCGTTCCTCATCGTCTCCTGCACCAACACCCCCGCAACAAGCACATTCGATCTAGAGCATTTCAGAGCCGCACGGCTTAAAGAAGGCTTTAGCGATACCGGCTGGCACTACATCATCACTAGAGATGGCGGGGCGTACGCTGACTGTCCTTTGGATGAAGTAGGCACGCATACACAAGGCCGTGACAGCGTAAGCGTTGGCGTCTTGTTAGAGGGCGGAGCAGGAGCAGATGGCAAGGTAGAAGCAAACTATACAGCAGCGCAATACGCGACTCTTAACATCCTGCTGTGGAATGTAAAACAGGTACACCCGCTAATTAATCCTATTGGTCTACATGACGTGAACCCCACGGCTAAACCTCACTTTAACGTACTAGATTTCTTTGGAGAACATTATGACAACCCAAGCTGAACAGATTATAAGTCACTTCATAAAGCGTCCGCATATCACAGCGTCGGAAGCTATCTCTCTCTACGGCATCACACGTCTTGCTTCAGTGATTGAACGTCTACGTGCTGATGGTCTTAAAGTAATCCCCGTCTATAAGAAGGGAGTTCGTTGCACTCGTTACGCGGAGTATCACATCGATGAGTCAACAAGAGAGCAGCTTCTTACAGCATGAGCCTTGCCTAGCGTGCGGAAGCACCGATGCAAATTCCCGCTACACCGATAACCATACCTACTGCTTCAACTGCAACAACCATGTCCACGGAGACTCTTCCGCCCCCGTCCCTTATAAGGCCCCCAAGATGATAGATCTAATCCCTAATGGGGAATATAAAGCGCTCCCGTCTCGGGGCCTTAAAGAAGAGACGCTGAAGAAGATGAGGTACTCGGTCGGAACCTATAGTGGGCAAGCAGCTCACATAGTGAACATCCCGAACCAGGATGGCGAAGTCGTCGCTCAAAAGATTAGGCTCCCAGGTAAAGTCTTTAAGACACTAGGTGACTCGAAGTCGATGGGCATGGTCTTCCAGAACATCTGGACTGCTGGTGGTCTTAAGTTAATCATTACAGAAGGCGAGCTGGATGCCTTAAGTGTGTCTCAGGCTCAGGGTAATAAGTACCCGGTAATCTCACTCCCAAATGGCTCTAGCAATCTCAAGCCGGTCACAGCTAGTTACGATTACATCAACAGCTTCGATGAAATTGTAATCATGTTCGACATGGATGCGCCTGGGAAAGAAGCTGCAATTAAAGTGGCTTCAATGTTTGGACCGAAGGCTCGGATAGCTCGTCTTATCCATAAGGATGCCAACGAAGAACTTCTCAAGGAAGGTGCCCAAGCGATTGTTAAAGCGATCTGGAATGCGGAACCGTACCGTCCAGATGGTGTCATCACCTTAAGCTCCATCAAAGAAAAGCTAAAGGCTCCAGTCACCTATGGACTGCCTTGGATCTACCCCAAGCTTACTAAGCTGACTTACGGACGTCGGCCAGGGGAGCTGATATTCATCGGCGCTGGGTCAGGTATAGGCAAGACTGACTTCCTCATGCAGCAAGCGAGTGCGGACATCATGTTCGGCCACTCAGTCGCTATGTTCTTCTTAGAGTCATCTGTAGTGGACACAGGGAAACGTCTCGCAGGTAAGTATGCGAAGAAGCGCTTCCACGTTCCCGATGCTGGATGGACAGCAGACGAGCTGGACAATGCTGTCGATGACCTAACGGGACAAGCAGGCGTCTTCCTGTATGACCATTGGGGTTCTAAAGACTGGGACACTATCCGCGACAACATTCGATTCCTCGCCACTACTTCTGATGTTAAGCACGTCTACGTCGACCACCTGACCGCTCTAGTAGCACACGCTGTCGATGAACGACGAGAGATCGAACGTATCACAGCAGAGATGGCTTCTCTCGCTGAAGAGCTGCACATCTACCTCTATGTCGTAAGTCACTTAGCGACACCGGAAGGGGCTCCTCATGAAGAAGGCGGCCAGGTCAGAGCAAAGCATTTCAAAGGAAGTCGATCGATCATCTATTGGGCTCACTTCATGTTCGGCTTAGAGCGAAACACTCAGGCAGAGGACATCGATGAGCGACATACGACGACGTTCAGAATACTGAAGGACCGTTATACAGGACAGTCAACGGGCGAGACATTTGCTCTTGGCTACTCCGTCGACGAAGGGACTCTATACGAGCAAGAAGATCAACAAGACGACAATCCGTTTGATTCGGGTGAAGACTCATTTTAGGAGATTAATTATGACTGATTTTATTATTGGCTTTGTGGTTTGCCTGTGGGCTTTCTCATTCGGCATTCATGTGGAATCCACTTCAAGTTTGAAGAAAGCACTGAAGGGTTCAATTCTAAACTTACACCTGGTCGTCTATGCGCTACTGAAGGAGATCCAAGATGGAATACTACGACGCTTTATGTGAAATGGCGCTGATCTATCTCGTCGGAGCCTCCGTTGTGAACTATTACTATGCGCGTAAGTTAAAGAATACGGACCTGGAAGCACAAGAGAACGAGGCCAAGGCCCATGCGTTTATGTCAATGCAAGCTGAGATATGGGAAAGAGGAAATAAGCATGGGAACTCCTGAGCAAGATCTATATGACATGTTAGAACGTGAAGCTATTGAAGAAGCTGACGAGGATGCTTGCACCGCTTGGGTAGACTATGACGTCATTCCAGAGCTGACTAAGTTCCTCGCGAACTTTGAGTATGAGAAGTTTGACGCTGCTGCAAGCTACTTTCGCATTCACTTGGCTCCTGATGAAGGAATCGTAGGATGGCTTAGAGCAGAGATGGCCGATGACTGTGATATCCATTGGTCGTTTATGCACAGGAGCAGAGGCTCTACAGACTTCCGTGAGCTGACTCAACTCTACGTGAATGAGTTCGTAATCATCGATAACTTCCTTGAATATAACAATGAGGTAGTTTGCAATGAAACAGTATAGGGAACTCTGTAAGCGTATTCTAAACAAAGGCGTAATGGTCCACAACGAAAGGACTAACAAGGGCGTCTTAACAGTCATTAATGCTGACTTAGAGTACAACGTAGGTGCCGGAGAGTTCCCGCTGGTAACGACTAGGAAGGCGTACTATAAGCCTGCCATTGCAGAGCTGCTTGGCTACCTAAGAGGGCACGATAACGCCTCTGCCTTTCGAGACTTAGGTACTCAGACGTGGAATGCGAATGCCAACGACAACCCTGCATGGCTTAAGAATCCCGCTCGCTATGGGGAAGACGACATGGGTCGGGTCTATGGCGTTCAGCTTCGAGAGTGGCGCTCATCTTCGCGGACGGAATACGACCAGCTCACTAAGGTCTACAACAACCTGAAGCAGGGTATTGATGACCGTGGTGAGATTCTGATGATGTGGAACCCTGGTGAGTTCGACCTCGGATGTCTCCGTCCTTGCATGTACGGCTATCAGTTCAGCATCTTAGACGGGACGCTACATCTACACGCCACTCAGCGCTCCTGTGACGTCCCTCTAGGCCTTGTGTTCAACATGGTACAGGTCTATGCGTTCTTAGCCATCATGGCCCAGATAACAGGACTGAAGCCTGGCATTGCTTACCATAAGATCGTCAATGCTCACATCTATGAAGACCAGATTGATCTGATGAAAATGCAGGTCACTCGGACTCCTCATGCCTCACCAAAGTTCAAGATTAACTCTGACATCAAAACGTTAGATGACGTCCTGACATGGGTGAACGTTGAAGAAGACTTCGAGCTATCTGGCTACACCCACTACCCGGCTATTAAGTATCCCTTCTCCGTATAAGGAAGTAATCATGACAAGTAAAGTCCTCTTATTCACGTCACCAACATGCAACCCCTGTAAGGCGCTCAAGGCTTATCTAGCAACCAACTCGCACGACGCTGATGAGATCAATATAGAGTCACCAGCAGGACATCAGCAGTCTCGGCTGTATCGCGTAAGAAGTCTCCCGACACTCGTTCGAGTGGACGACCAAGGAGGTCTTATAGAATCTGTAGTCGGCTTCAATGTTCCTTCAGTAAAACAATTCTTCTCCTAAACTAACTCCTTCTTGTTTTCCTATCTGCTACTGGCAGAGGCTTTCTGTCGCCTGGAATAAAGAGGGTAAGGATCTATATGCTTATTTTCGACATCGAGGCAGATGGCCTACTAGACACCGTGACTAAGATTCATTGCATCGTCATCTACGATACAGAGACATCAGAGTATGCACGGTACAACTCAACTACATTGAACAACATCGACGTAGCTGTGAAGCGATTAGAAGAAGCTGATGTACTGCTAGCTCACTTCGGCATTGGCTACGACTACAAGGCACTGACGTTACTCACAGGCTGGAAGCCTAAAGGTGTCCTCTTAGATAGTGTAGTCATCTCTCGTCTCATCTGGACGAACCTCAAGGACGACGACTTCACTAAGAGACGCTCTAAGAATCCGAATGATCTGCCAGGGAATCTAATAGGCTCTCATGGCTTGAAAGCCTGGGGGTATCGCTTAGGAGAATACAAAGGAGACTTCGGAGAGACTGCTGACTGGAGTGAGTGGACCCAAGCGATGGAAGACTACTGTGTACAGGATGTCACGGTAACTCTGAAGCTATGGAATCTAATCCAGAAGAAGAACTATTCAGAGACCGCGATAAAACTAGAGCATCAGTTTGCAACTGTGATGAACCGTCAGGAAGACTTTGGATTCTTATTCGATCTTAAAGGCGCTCAAGTTCTTCTACAGAAACTTCAGCTTAGGAAGGCAGAGCTAGAGGATAAGCTTCTCGATATGTTCCCGCCTTGGGAGGTCATCGTTGACTCTCACTTTGTCCCTAAGGTGAACAACAAGAAGTTGGGCTACGTCAAAGGCGTTCCCTTCGTTAAGAAGAAGACAGTCATCTTCAACCCCGGCTCTCGTGAGCATATCGCAAGTCGTCTACAAGCTCTCTACGGATGGAAGCCGGAAGCCTTCGGTAACGATGGTAAGCCTTCGGTAGACGACTCGATTCTAATGAAACTTACCTACCCCCCTGTGACACTTCTTAGAGAAGCTCTAATGCTTGATAAGAGACTCGGCCAGGTAGCTGAAGGAAAGCAAGCATGGTTAAAACACATAAAGGAAGACGGACGAATTCATGGACGTATTAATACTAATGGTGCGGTTACTGGGCGCTGTACTCATAGCCATCCCAATGTCGCTCAAACTCCTTCTGTCGGTAGCCCTTATGGCGGCGATTGCCGTGCTCTGTTTACTGTGCCTGCTGGTCGGAAACTTGTGGGTGCTGATGCTTCAGGGTTGGAGCTACGTTGTCTCGCGCACTACATGGCTCGATGGGATAAAGGAGCGTATGGAGAGACGGTAGTCCACGGAGAGTCGTCTAAAGGTACAGACATCCACACAGTCAATCAGAAGGCTGCTGGATTGCCGGATAGGGACACCGCGAAGACATTTATATACGGCTTCTTATACGGAGCCGGTGACGAGAAGATCGGATCTATCGTCGCTCCAAAAGCTGGCATCAGAGAGAAGATCAAGAAGGGCAGTGAGCTTCGCTCTAAGTTTCTAAAGGGACTACCTGCTCTCAACTTCTTGATCCAAGCAGTCAAAGCTAAAGCTAAGAAAGACAAAGCACTCAAAGGACTTGATGGTCGAGTTCTTCACGTTCGATCTGACCACGCCGCCCTCAATACGCTCCTCCAATCAGCAGGGGCAATCGTTATGAAACAAGCATTAGTTGAACTAGACGAAGCTCTTAAAGCTCTCGGGTACATACCTGGGGATGACTATGAGTTCGTCGCTAATGTCCACGATGAGTGGCAGGTAGAGGTCAAGGAAGAACTGGCAGAGAGAGTGGCTATGGAGTCAGAGAAAGCAATGGTCAAGGCTGGAGACTTCTTCAGCTTTAAGTGTCGTATAGACGGCGAATCGAAGATCGGAAACAACTGGAAGGAAACTCACTAATGCACACTGAACTAGATCTAGCAGCAGAAGTCCTCGCTTGCACCGAGTCCTCAGACATCACTCAGTTCGATCAGATGAACTATCTAATCCCTACTATCTACCACGACGAAGAATACGATGTTCATGCTTACGTCACTGAGAAGGTAGTGGATAAAGACCACTTCGTCATCGTCGCTTTTAAAGCAGAGAAAGATTCCTCATTGGGCGGGACAAGGATGCACCCTCAGGTAGGCATTAGGAACAACATCTACCAAGCCTGGTACAACCTCTGCGACAAGGTAACGACTGACATCTTGGAGCGGACAATGGATGCCGTCCACTACGAAGATTCACAGCCCACTGTCATCGTTACTGGTCGAGGTCTAGCAGGACAACTAGCTGCTCTCCAAGCTATCGGGAATAACGCCCATTACCTCTTCACATTCGATACGAAGAACTTCGTCTCAGACTACCTCAGACAGGCCTGGGCAGACGGTTCTACCCGAGCCTTCTCGTATCATACGGTTGGCAATAAAGCCTTCCCAGTGTCCTCTAAGGGCGTCCTAGGGGACCACATATGGTTCCAGTACAACAAGAAGAAGCTAGACCCATATCGGTTCATCACAGGGGGCCAATGGGATTACTTTAAAGCCTACATGACGGGGAAGGTGGAGTGACAGGTCAGAACCTAAGCCCATGCGTGAAGCTCTGTAAGCTTGAGCTGGGTGTCTGTCGCGGATGCGGTAGGACACTGAACGAGATTCGCCATTGGTCTACGTCAACACAAGCAGAGCAGCAGACAGTCAGATTAGCTAAAGAGAGGATTGCATTCGAAAAGATCCAGGAACGAATTAGCGAAGAGGTTTTCTGTACTAACTCAAGACCAAAATTCATAACAGTAACGCAATCGGAGTGGCGTATTTTACAAGCCGGGAATCTAGATTTTCATGGAAAAAAGGCGAGTGAGTGCACCGCGGCAGGAATACCGATGAGGATTTCGGAGTGAGCATGATCCACGAAGAGAAGGCGCAGATAGTAAAGAAGCGTGCTGAGATCGAGAGCGCCTTATCAGCATTATCGTACGAAGAGGACTGCGAGCCTGTCGTTGATTTGGAATATGCCACGAAGGCTCTCAACGATCTGGAGAAGCTAACGCTACTCGCGTTCAATAGAATTAATCGCAAATTAATACTCAACGAATCAAAACGGAGATAGATATGAGATTCTTAGACTTAATAGTAGTGCATTGTTCAGACACACCTTCTGAACGAACCGTCACAGTAGACGACATCCGAAAGTGGCATGTCGAAGAGCGAGGCTGGGATGATATCGGATATCATTATGTCATCTACCAGGACGGCTCGGTCCACAAAGGCAGAGCATTGGATGTCCCCGGTGCTCACGTCAGTGGGCATAATACTCACTCGATAGGAATCTGCTTGATCGGAGGATGGAAAGGGGCAGATGACTATTCAGATCTACAGCTACGTTCTCTATCGGAACTGATTAGTAGCCTGAAGGTTTCTCTCCCTGATTCATCTCTTCAGGTTAAAGGTCATTGTGACCTAGACAGCGGCAAGACCTGTCCCAACTTCGACGTTAGTGATTGGTGGCAATTCCAGTGAGGACGCTGTTGATCGATACCGACATCGTTGCTTACAAAGCGGCAGCCAGAGCTGAGGAGTCAACAGCCTTTGGAGTCGTTGTAGGTGACCTCCAGGAAGCCTGTAACATGGCTGAGGGGGTCATCGAGGAGTATCGTGAGCTCCTGGAAGCAGATGAGATAATCGTCTGTCTAACGGACACCTGGAACTTCAGGTTAGACGTTGATCCAACCTATAAGGCCAACAGGTCTGGGACTGTTCGCCCTCAGCTTCTGAAGCCGATCAAGGACTATCTAGCAGAGACCTATCGAAGCTACATTCGTCCTTCATTAGAAGCTGATGATGTCATGGGCATCCTCGCGACTCACCCTACGCTTATCCCTGGTGACAAGATCATCGTCAGCGAAGATAAGGACATGCGGACTATCCCTGCAAAGGTGTATCACCCTCATCGTCCTGAGCTGGGGGTCATGGAAGTCAGTCGGCTGGATGCTGATCGATTCCTCATGTGGCAGACGATCTGTGGTGACGCTACTGATGGCTACCCAGGTGCCAGAGGAGTAGGGAAGTCTTCAGAGTATGCGAAGGACATCATCTTTACTGATAGAGAAGACCTATGGAATGAAGTGATAGGCGCTTTCGCTTCGGTAGGATTGACTGAAGAGGATGCTCTTAGGCAAGCAAGGTTGGCTCGGATACTAAGAGCTGAAGACTATAACTTGAAGGAACGGAAGGTAAACTTATGGACCCCATTAATGCTGCTGTAGATCATCCCCCTCACTATAAAGCCCACCCTAGCGGAATAGAGTGCATCGAGGTTACTGAATGGATGGGCTTTAATCTCGGGAACGCCATCAAGTACATTTGGAGGTGTGATGAGAAAGACGCTGATGTCCAGGATCTGGAGAAGGCCATTTGGTATATCCAACGTGAAGTGAAGAAGCGCAAGTTGTAAACGTAAAGCCCTCTATAGAATCTCTTATGAGACCTATAGGGGGCTTTTTGGTTTAGTCTTCGTATAGTTTTTCCATGAGAGGATCGTAAAGGCCCTCCTGCGCTCCTTGGAAAAACAGCTCTGAAGCAAGATCTGTATGTCCTAGAAGAGCCGGGGAGTCTCTGTATGTTTTCTTCCAGGCCTCTTTGAACTCCTTCGCATACTGAGCCTTCGCCGATCCTGTTAGCTCACCCGCTGCCATCTTCCGTGCAGTGCCTTCAAGGCCACGCTTCGCCAAGCTATCAGCTAGTCCTGATGTTATACGGCTCGCTGCAAAGATCTGAGCGAACTTATTGGTGAAAGATAGACGGGCTGCGGATGCTGCATATCCTATCATAGCATCCGCTGTGTCAGAGTTATTGCTTCCCTTCGGTTTCACTTTTGGACCCCGAAGTGAAGCAGCTTTGATTAGCGATTGGATGCCCTCTGCTCTCTCCGGGCCAAAGATAATGCCCTGTGCTTCGGGGGAGACCTTATCAATCATGGTCCTGAAGATGTTCTCATTGAACCGGGCACCGCCTCCTTCAGTGCTAGCCTTCTTAGACGCTTCTATTGCGTTAAGGATTAAGGTTTCTCCTACGGACTCCCAGGCCACTTTGCCTTCAGTGTCCATCAGCATCCGCTTCTTAATCTCAGCTAAGTCATCTTTATTCTTAGGTGCGAGGATTGCATCGAAGACTGTCTTGGGGTTATTGAGAAACTCCTTGTTAGCCGGGGTCATGTCAGTCGCTCTCTTAGCCCACTTTAATTCCCAACGAGAATTATAGTCCGCCATTGATTTACGCCCTGCTCGATAGACCTCTAAGTCTTCCGCCCCAATGCCAGACTTAGCAACCGCCTCATCTATGTTGCTTTCTAAAGAGGCTCGGACGCTGCCCCAGAGCTTCTTCTCTGCCCCTGACATAGTTGGTTCATAAAGAGTATTGAGGGCTTGCTCTAGTTTCTTATACTTAACTAAAGTTATCCCCTCCTTCGTACCAAGCCCCATCACTGATTGCGGCCTGACATTCAGAAGACCAGCAGTCCTGAGATGATTCTGTATATCCTTAGCAGTGCTTCCTACCGCCCCTGACATATTCAAGCTAGGGCCAAGCACATCCTTAAGCCCCTGGTTCATTAGCCGACTTTCAAGTTGAACTGTCCGGGCAGCGTCAGAAGTGCCTTCCCACTTTTTATACGCCTCGCTTGAAGCCTCCAGGTCTTTACCCCGAACGTCCCGTAAAGTTTTCACGAAGTTATCTTGAGTGGTCTCACGGCTCATAGTAGTGGCGTCCGTACTGCCTGCTATGAAGCTCTCAGCCTTGTCCACTATCCCTCGTTCAACCGCAGCATCAGCAGCTAAGAGTATCTCTCTAGGCTCCCCACCTCCTGCCCTTATATTAAGCCTGTCATTGATCTGAGCATCATTGACTAAGGCGTCTCCTGCATTAATCTTATAGCCGCCGAATTCTTCCGTGAATGTCTGGGCCTTGTCCACAGCAGCTTGAGCAGCGTTAGGACCAATCGATGGGACTTTGTTTCGAGTGAGGTACTTGTTTAAGCCCCGAGACCCTGCCTCAGCTACAGAGCCGAAAGCTGCTCCTGCAACAGCTCCTCCAGCAGCATTACTAACACGCTCCCCAAAGTCACCTTCCTCAAAGACGCCTCTATAGACGGACTCTTCCAGCGCACCCGCTGCCATTGCAGCCCTGTATCCCGTCATCCCGGCTTTAGTAACTACAGCGCCTGCTCCTAGACCTAAAGGTACAGCAGGGAGGGTTTCGCCTACGAAGTTCCCCACGGCAGCCGCTGTTGAGCGGTCCGAGAGTTCTTTGAATTGGGCCTCTCGGGTATCCATACGCCCCTGTAGCATCGATAGGCCGTCATCATTCCCTGTCGCTCGATAGTACAGATCCTTAACGGCACCTCCGACATTATTAAGGCCGTTTGAGACGCCCTTCATGAACTTCTCGCCACCTCCCATCTGATCGTAGTGCATGTCATAGACGTTACTCATAGACTCTGCCTGTTGTTGGCTAGCAGTGGCTTGAGTGTTCTGATCTATCTGGGCCAGTTGCGTGTTGAAGTATCTAACGGCGTCCTGGTCTTGGGCGGCACCTGCATTCGCTAGCCCAGCTTGGAGTTGTGCTTTAGTATATTTCACGAGCCACCTCCAATGTATTTAAGCGCTGGGTTAGGTGCGAGGTCTAGTGAGTCCTCAGGCACTGGAGCAGTAGTACCAGAGCCAGGGAAAGGAGTCTTGGGTTTATCGACTGACGGAGTTGCCTCTGCCTCGCCCATAGCTCTAGGTTTGTAATCAATGCCGGTCCGGGCCTTGGGAGTCATTGCGTTAAAGCCTCCCTGCGACTTTCTGTTAAGCGCTAGTTGATCTACGTTACTGTTATAGACACCTACAGCAAGAGTGAGCGACACCCGAACCTGTGCTAGGGACGTCGTGTTGGCCTGCTCACTACTTGGGAACATAAGAAGTACTTTCTCGTACTCATAGTCCGTAGTGGAGCCGGTAAAGGAACTCAGCTTATCAATAGCTAGCCCAGCACGAAGCATGTCCCATACTGCTTGGACGCTCTGACCCTCGTTATAGTCGATGCCTAATTTATTCATTAAGGCACGACCTTGGTTACTGATAATGCCATCGCCTTTCACTTGAGCGAGGAGCATCTGTTCCATCAGTAGCAGGCCATCGATCCCCTGGAGGGCACCTCGGTTTGCTTCTTGTATCCGTAAGTCTTCCGCAATGATGGCAGGCGAAGCGCCCTTAAGCTCTTGGGCTGCCAGCTGTTTGTTCTTCTCAAAGATCTCAGCATCGTGGTCGTATTGGAACTGAAGCTGATCTTTATTGAGGGAGCTTAGGTGGATAGACTGCTCTTTAGTAACAGCGGCCAGAGCTGCGTCTCTCTCCTCTGTATTGAGCTTATTCACCTCTGTCATCGCTAGGTTATACCCGTGGGCGTTCGCCTGCATTGTAGTTGCGTGGTCCCGGCCAATAGCAGCACCCTCTACGTCCCACTGGTTACGCTGCATCGCTGCATCGCCTAGGGTCTTAGCCAGCGTTTCCGCAGTTTGCCTATCAGCTTCTACTCTTGCTGTGGCAGCATCGGTGTTGGCATCTATACCAACCTGTTGAGAGGCAGCAGCGGCATCTATACCAACCTGTTGAGAGGTAGCAGCGGCATCTATGGATGTATCCAGGTTAGTGGCAGTCGCCTTTTGTGCATCTTCCTGAGAGGCAGCAGCAGCGCCTATGGATGTGTCCAGGTTAGTGGCAGTAGCCTCTATCTGGTTCCTTTGCATGTTGACTGCGTCCAGACCAGACTGTGCCTGCGCTCGCTGTGCCTCAGTAAAACCATTGCCTTGTAGTATTATTTGAAAGTCATTGGCCGAATTAGCAGCATCCACTTGTCTTTGGTTGGCAATGGTAGCAGCCTTAGTGTTTATAGCAGCTTGGGATTGTCGACCCTCCTCAGCTAAACCAGCCGCATGGTCTGCGTCCCCTTGGCGGATAGTAGACTCATACTGAGCAGTCTCTTCCCGCTTCTTAGAGAGGAAGGCTTCCTGCGAGACCATACCAAAGTACTGAGAACCGGAATGTGCTCCCGCCGCTAATGCAGCGAGTAATGAAGATTTACTCATCGGAGGTATCCTCCCCTTAGTTCTTCTTTAGTGTATTCCTTAGGACGCGAGCGCATATATGTCTCCGCCGTCTGACTCATAATATCTACCATGTCATCCTGCTCAAAATCAACATCAGGCCGGACCGACTTTGCGTATTCCGCTAGATCGTCTATGACGTCCATAAGTGTCTCTCCGAGTGCCATAGAATCTGCATCAGGGTTCTTCTTCTCTAGGACAGTCATAATGTCATGAGCAATGGTGCTGATGACCTTCTTGGGGTTACTACCAGCAGTTAAGGCTTTAGCCAGAGCATCCGCTCCCTCTCCTTCAAACATCATCTTCTTAGACTGGAGCGTTAGCTTCTTACGCCCCTGCTCTTGTTCAGGAGTTGCTTTCAGATGTTTCACTTCAGACCGGGGAGCGTTCATGAGCAGTTGCTTCCGCTCTTCAGCGTCCTGAGCTTCCTTCTGAAGTGGCTGAGTAGCATTCTGCTCCTTCATCTTTGTTTCCATATCAGTTTTAACCGTCTGTTGCATCCCTGCATTCTTCTGGTTTATCTGATCAAGTAGGCCCATTCTCATCGTTGGCTCCAGGCGTTAGTGCTGTAGTCGTAGTAGTTATCCTTCCCGTTGCTATCAGTCGGGCTATAGGAGGACCGTTGATCGGTCTGTCTGTAATTAGAGCTGGTCTGTTGGCCTGACTGGCGGGATGAGGAGCGATCCATGAGACCTTTAGGGCGTTGGACCTGGGAAGCACTAGGAGGGGTATATCCTTGAGGGGCCGAATAGCCTCCACGGCTAGCTCCTGCTAGAACACCTGAATTGCGAGAAGCGTTGGCCTCACCTTCAGCCTTTGCAGCGGCTGCTTCCTTCTCTTTGTTAGCCTGGGCATCCTCTGCCGCTGTCCGTTCAGCCTCTGCCCCGAAGTAGGCACCCGTCATTTGGAGACCGCCAGCCATCAATGCGCCACCGCCAGCCGTCGAGAAGAAACCTTCGGCACCAAATGCAGGAGCAGCCCAAGAAGCGGCGGCTTTCGCCCCTCCCCATACCCATGACCCAGCGGTAGTGACTGCGCTGCCAGCAGTGGACGCTGCGCTTCCGAAGGTAGCATAGGCACCTCCTGCTCCAGCTAGGGCACCTACACTAAGAACAACAACGGCTGCAACAGCAACGGCTGCGACGATTTTCCAAGAGTTATCTTCCTTTCGCCAGTCTTTAATCTTATCCGCAGTTTTTTCCATCCCAAGGAGACGGGCACCTCCTTCTACAACGAGAGCGACTGCATCCCCTGTGAATTCGAAGAGCGCTTTAATACCATTACCTAGGTTTTTAAAGAAGTTTTTCATGTAAGTACCTTACCTTTATATATATATATATGTTATCGACGTCTTGGGCCCGAAGGAGCACGCCTGTCGGGAGTACCTACTGCTGGGCCTGCAAGGACGCTAGGGGTCGATGGGTTGCCGTTTGATTGGGCAATAGCGTCCGCGCGCTGTTGAGCAGCGGCAGCGGCGGCAGCGGCAGCAGCATCGGCAGCAGTAGCAGCAGCAGCATCAGCATCCGCAGCAGCATTGGCAGCACTGGCATCAATTGTGGTAGTGATGACCCCTCCTCCCGTCGCTGTGGCAGATAGATCAATACTGCCCTCTGCAATTCCCAGGAAGGCCAGTCGAGTATCTAAGACGCTTGTTGCCTGCGCGACATACGCTTCATAAACAGCAGTAGAAACTGAAGGGTCGATGTTGTTTATAGCGTTCCCGTATTGGCTTAGAGCATCGGTAACTAGACCTTGATGTGCCTGTTGGTTACTGGCTAATAAGCGAGCATCTTCGATGGCTATTTGAGTTTCTATAGATAACGTATGAGTAGTACTGTTTAACACACGATCAAGCTCATTCTGTGCTGCTTGGAATTCCTCTGCATCAGCGGTAGCCAATGTATCGGCGTCGATTTGAATCTTCTGCAACTCTCTTTGAAGCTTTGCTCCTTCAAGTTGTAGTTCGAGCTGTGTCTCTCGATCGAGGGCGTTCTCTGCCTCGTTACTGGCAAGTTGATTTTGCTGAAGGGCCTGCTGAAGGAGACCTTCTTGGTCTGCTAGATCTGCCCGAGCTATTCGTTCTAGATTAGATTCTCCAGCAATGAAGGTTTGCTCGGAGTCCTGCATAGCTAGTCTGTTCTGTCGTTCTAAATCAGATTCTCCAGCAATGAAGTCTTGCTCAGAGTTCTGCATGTCTATTCGATTCTGTCGTTCTAAAGCAGTCTCCTCTGAAGTGAAGTCTTGATCAGAGTTCTGCATGTCTATTCGATTCTGACGCTCTAAAGCAGTCTCCCCTGAAGTGAAGGTTTGATCAGAGTCCTGCATAGCTAGTCTGTTCTGTCGTTCCAAAAGAGATTCATTGGCAGTGCTATTAAGCTGGTTCTGTTGAAGATCCCGCTGGAGAGTCATCTCGTTATTTTGCAGTTTCTCTTGAGATGCTATAGATTTATCTTGTTGGAAGTTCTCTTTATAAACATTAGCATCGAACTGAGCCATCGACGCTGCTCGATCCAGCAACGCCCCTTGAGAGGCACCTATAGCTATTGAGGAGTTCCCCAGTCCACGAGACTGAGCCCCCATAGCACCTTGCTTCATTGTTCGTTGATTGGTGGCACTGGACGTATCTGTGTACTTTCCCATCTGCCCTGCAATCGTTTGATCATCTAGTAAAGCCATTAGTTCACCTTGTTAAAAAATCTATCGTAGACTCGGGTAAGCCCCCAGACGCTGTTTAGTATTATTAGGAAAAGGGTTCCGATGAGGACCCATTCATCTAGCTGGATCCCCATGAAGACAGCACTGCCAACTCCTAAGGAAACTGGCTGGGTAACTTGCATTATTGTGTCCTTCATTTAGATGCCGCCTGTTTTGCTTTACGTGCTACTAAAGCACCTACGATAGAAGGGACATTCTCTTTCAGTTCCGCTACTCCCCATATGCCCGCGAACATATAGAAGAAGAGTTGCATGAACCACTCAGGGACTAGATCTAGGTTAGTCCAAATATCAGCGCCGGAGGAGGGGCTTATGACGGTGATGATGATAGGGGCTGTGAAGATGAAGAAGCAGAGGACTCGAAGTAATCTGCCTGTTTCTTTTAATGAGGACATTTCCCATGCCGCATTGTTAGTCTCTTTGTCAGAAGCTAATCGTGCCTGGTTATTGATTAGGGCTAGGTCTCTAGCATGTTTCGCTAGATTGATCTCTCCGCTATTGGATAACCATTTAGTAATAGGGGCTGACAGAGACTGGAGGAGTTTAAACATACCAGTCTCGCTTTATTAGGGGGGTTTAGTTGTCGCGTCTGTTGTACAGATCGTAGAGCACTTTTACTTTCTCTTTAAGTGTCTCGATGTCGGCGTAGCTTTTAGCTAACCAGAATATCAAACCGACGAATGCGACAATCAGGGGCCACAGTGCGGCTATCAATTCGATAAACTTATAGTCGGTCATTGTGGCCCTTTTGGTTTACTGTGTGATTACCACGGGACGCCGGAGGCTTTCACCGGTGCCATTTGTAGATCAATGTTAGCCTGCAAGCTTGCCTCTGTAGCTTCCTGATCGATGCCATCTTCAAAGCACCAACCGAGAACAATCTCTTCGGTCAGCTCTGCGTAAGGCACGAAGTCGGTAGCCTCTGGATCTGCGCTGAATCCGCAAGTACCATAGCTGCCTGCACTGAACTCGCCAGCGTCATCAGTAGCTGTACAGCGCCAGTGCGCAGTAATGACAGAGTTGTTTTCTGTCAGGTCGTATTCTAGGGTGGAGATTGTCCAGTTAAATGTAGTCATGTTATTTAGCCTCTAGGGTTTCAATGCGAGCGATAAGCTCTTGAATAGTTGCAGTTAATAATGGAACCAGCTTGCTTTGGTCAATGCCTTGGTAGTCTGGAACTGAACGCGTAGCCATTACAGCCTCTGTGACTAAAACAGATTCGGTAGATTCCTCTACAGCTTCAGTGATAACCACGCCGTCTTCATCCAGAACAGCTTCAACCGCAGGAGTAGTCACATCTTCATAGACTGCCGGAGTGACTTCATACTCTTCGTCCATCATTGCGTCTTTAGTGCCTGACGCAGCCTCCGGCACTACTTCTGCCAACTCGTGTGCAAAGAAACCATCGACTCGTGAGCCATCAGCTTTCCACGCAAAGTTTATCGGACGCAGTGCTTTTACTCGCTCAGTAGCGCCAGTCATTGGCAAGTCATCTTCTTTCAGGCGGTAGTCAGATGAAGTGTTATAAGCAACACTAGTGCCAGCAGCAGAAACACGAATTGCACCTGCCGTGCCTAAAGTTGAACTGTAAAACCTAATAACATTGGTATCATTTGCACCAACAGCTAAACCAACTGTTTCGTCTGCACCTGATCCTCTAACAAAGAAACGGTGGCTGTAGGCGTTAATAGATCCAAGAGCCAAGTTACCATAGCTGTCGATTCTTAGTCTCTCGAGCGCACCAGTAGCAAAGCGCATAAAATCGCTTCCGTGAGAATAGTTAATAAATCCACGGTAAGCTGCATTACCAACAGTGCCATCTGCAAAAGCTAAGTATGCCCCACTGGAAACAGAATCAGACGCTATCGTAATGCCGCCCTCATTTGCAGCAGCCACAACTAAATTATCCATGTAGTATGATGAAGGAGAACTCGTGCCAATCCCGACATTGCCCGCGCTGTCGATTCTTAGCCTCTCCAAGTTAGAAGTAGCAGCACCCGTGCTAAACGCTAAAGCACCATATCCAGAAAAAGAGCTTTCATTAACGCTTTCTATTTTACTGACAACACCAGCGCCTTGATCTGATGCATCTTGCTGACTAAACTCAATAGATCCAAAACTATCGCCAGTACCTACAACTGTATCTATTCGTTCAAGTCGTATTGAGCCGCCGCCATTAGAATTAATTTGTAAGTTTGTTTGCGGAGAACTCGTGCCAATCCCGACATTGCCAGCGCTGTCGATTCTGAATCTTTCTGCGTCATTAACTCGAAAAAGAAGAGAGTTGTCAGAGTGGTCATACTGAATGCGGCCTACGTTAGAATCGGTTGCATCAGCAAAATTGATTGTACCGTTAGAAATATCGGATGAATTAAATGTAAGGTCTGCATAGCTAGTGTTATCGCCCAAGCTTACGAGGCTAGACAGTACCGTTATCCCAGCACCATCCACCGTCAAACCATCAGCCGTCACCGTACCCGTTACATCCAAATTACCACTCGCATCAATATCTAACGCAGCTGCGGGAAATTCACCTAAGTCTCTGCTCTTGCTCATCCGATCACTCCTGCGTTTTCATTAGCGGCTCGCTGAGCTGCTTTGACTTCCTCAGTCCAGACCGCTGTAGCGATACCCTGAACCTCAGCAGACTCACCCGAGATGTCTGTGTCGGTGTGCGTCCATGTGCCGTCAGAGTCCTGTGAGGAGCTTACACAGGTCAATGCGTGGCGGTGGAATGATCGAGACAGCTCTGCGCCGTCTTCGTCGATGACCGTTGCGGTACGGACTTGTATTGCTTTGTAGATGCCAACTATCTCGATTTTATCTTCTGATACTGTTTTATTTAAAGCCATGTCATTATTTCCTGTCTGTGCCCACCGTCCGGTGAGCGCATGGGTTAGTTTGTTTGATAAGAGAATCTTATTATCATGTCAGAGTTATTGTTAAAGTCCGAACTTAAAATAGAGGACGATTGTCCGCTTGACGTTACGGCCCTAATATTAATTGACGTGTAACCTCCATCAATTGTATTAATAGTATTTCCCATCTTTTCATTTACAAAATTATTAGCATAAGCAGGAGTTCCAACACCATAAGTTCCCCCACCATACCTCGCCGTAAATGGTAGGCCAGTTATTGTTGCTTTGCCTGTTGAGCTACCCTTTGATGTCAATGAGATTCTAAGTGAGCCGGTAACTAGATTGCCAACTTTTGTGTACTCACCAGTGTTAGTGGAAGCACTCAGCCCGGAACTAGAACCTCCGAATGCAAGCAAAGGCGTAAAAGTCCCTTCTTCGTAATCGTCAAGCTTGTTAGCAGCGCCTGTGCCGCCGAGGTAGACACCGCCGGATAGGAAGAGGTCTGAAAAACGTGAAGTACTCCGGCCTATGCCAATAGCACCATCTGAAATAGCACCGGCGTTATCGGTAGGGTAAATAAAAGGACCGCCACCACTCAGACCAACCCCGCTAGCCCGTGGGTCGAGAATAATTGTTGATACTAAGCTAGCTCTTGACTGCCAACTGCCAACGGTTGTGCCATCTTTACTAAAGTTAAGGAGGGTTCCGTCAATGGTATTTCTGTTCACAAACAGAGGTATACCGCTAGTGCGACTGTGTGCCGCGTACCCTGCCGCACCTATCGAATGGCCAGTATTGGTATTGCCTACACCAACTGCGGCATCGGTGGTACCCACGAGTAAGTTGCCAGACTGATCGAGGCGAGCCTTCTCGGTAGCGCCAATATTAAATCGATGCATTGCCGCTACATTTACCGCGTCAACGTAAACTGCACCAGAGCGGCTGTAATGCTGTATCAAGTTAGATGTTCCAGAGTATGCAGGGCCAAATTCAATGCCGCTTGCTCCACCGTCTGATATGACGGTTTTATAAGACGGAGAACTCGTGCCAATCCCGACATTGCCCGTGCTACTGATTTGCATACGCTGAGTATTAGCGCCGCCAGCCGGTTGTGTATAAAAAAGCATGTCAGCAGCGTCATCCGCACCTGCCCGGTTCGAACGGATCATGCCAACGCTGTCTCCGGCGTTTTCAAAAATTATACTACCAACTCCGCCGTCACTTGTTCTATTACCGTTCAAGGTCAAGGCAACGCCGGTATCCGTTGCGCTCGTAGCGACCTCAAGCGCCGTAGACGGAGAAGTCGTACCAATCCCAACATTGCCGCCATAAGGGTTTAAATTTAAAGCGTTCGAAGCTGTGCCGGAGGCCGACATTTGCAAATATGGGAAGTCGCTTGGGCCGCTACCAATAGCAAGAGAATACCCCGAAGTACTTTTTGGGACGATTGTAACAGCGGCGTTATCATAAGCAGTAAGTAACGTAGATGCGTTAGTTGTTCCACCTGTTACTCCGAGTCTGCCGTTTGGAGAAGTCGTGCC
>Ga0208660_1000039_pt1 | contig 40940 bp, 40 predicted proteins | sample DEB08_DNA_13_FD_184527 | JGI IMG/M metagenome (GOLD analysis project Ga0208660, IMG submission 184527) | Aqueous microbial communities from the Delaware River and Bay under freshwater to marine salinity gradient to study organic matter... | ecosystem: Environmental > Aquatic > Marine > Coastal ... | reverse complement strand
GCCGTCTATTACAAGATCATAAATATCTCTATAAACAGAACTGAATTGTTTTATATCCTCTACTGTAATTTTATCTTTACCTTGAGATTGAAAGCCTTGTAGTTGATTTAACATATTTCTTAAATCTGGAAACTTTCTTTTTACTAATTCAACAGCTGCATGCTTATCAATGTCAATACCTTCTTCTTTACATATTTTAAGAATTCTCATAATGTAACTTTTCATTATTTCAGTTTCTTCTTCTTTAGAAAAATCAAAATCAATCATTTCAAATCTAGACTGAATTGGATCTGGTACTTTATTGATATAATTACACGTTGCAATGAATCTTGCATTTACTGCAAATTGATCCATTGTTGCTCTTAATGCTTTAAAGAATTGATCTGATACACCGTCAATCTCATCGAGTATAATAACTTTAATTTTTCCTGGCTCATCCATGATTGAACGATTAGCACAGAAGTCCGTTATTCTATTTCTTACAATATCAACTGAGGTATCGGTAGATGCATTGATATAAAGATAAGGGTGTTTAAAATGTTTAACTAATACTTTAGCGGCTGATGTTTTTCCTGTACCTGGACTACCGTGTAATAATAAATGTTGATAAACACCTTTACTTAATTTCTCACCTACTCTTTTAGGCGTTATTAAATCCTCTAATGCCTTTGGGCGATATTTTTCAGTAAGTAAAATGTTTTGTATGTTCCGCATAATTAATTTATTTTTATATGGACAAATTAGTGATTTGTTTACACAAAGAATAAATATAAAAATAAGGTAAAAGAATGCAAAGAAGACGTAGTGTTAGAAGAGTAATGGCAGATCCTAATGTAGTACATAGCCCTACCCACATTGAAAAAAGACAAGATAGAGGAAGAAGACGCAGGGTGTTAGAAAATCCATCTCCTCCTGCTCAACATAATACTCATAGAGACTACAGGCCACAAATTGATTATCGTGCTACATACTCTTCAGTAAGTCCAATATTTAAAGGTGAAACTATTTATATTATAGGTGGAGGACCTTCATTAAAAAACTTTGATTTTAGACAATTAGAAGGATCCAAAACAATTGCAATCAATAAAGCTTTATTTTATCATGACAGTTCTCAAGTATTATATTGGACAGATACTAGATTTTATAGTTGGTATAAAAATGACATTGATAATTATAAAGGATTAAAGTATACATTAAAACCAGGTAGTCAATATACTAATGATATTAAATTATTAAAAAAAGGAAAACCTTACGGATTAGAAAAAGATCCAGATTATTTAGCTCACGGGTTTAATAGTGGATATGCTGCTATTAATTTAGCTTATCATTTAGGTGCGGCTAAAATTATACTATTAGGATTTGATATGTGTAATAGCGGAAATGAAACTCACTTTCATGATGGTTATCCAACCAGAGGCACGTCTGATAAAATGTATATAGATAAATTTATACCTGGATTTAAAGAATTAAAGTCTGAAATTTTAAATGAAAATGTTCAAATATACAATGCATCTGCTCATAGTATGATAACAGTTTTTCCTAAAATTACAATTGAACAGGCCTTAAGCTTTAGATGATCTTTTAGCATAGGACATAAACTCTCTTTGTTCTTTTTTAAGGAGGTGTTTACAGTGTTTAGTAAATTTAATAGATGTATCTATAATTCTACCATCTACACTTCTGTTCCGTGAGTTATGGGCTTTAGAACATTTACTACATACAAAATTCTCCACCTTTTTAGAATCCATTCTAGATTTAATAGGAACTTTACATATACCACAATTCCAGTCAATAAGATCTGCTGATTTTTCTAATTCTTTAAGTGTAGTAAAGGTTTCCCTAAAAGGATTCCAAATAGCTTTATTAACATTCTTTTCATGACCATTCATATCCTCTACTTTAAATATAACCTCAAAAGCCTGAGTATCAGAATTAAGCCATTTCATATGACGGTTATTTAAAAGCAATTTTTGCTTTAAAGGCGGCAGGTTTTCTAGAAGAATACCATACCGCCTTTTATACCATCCAAAGTTTATTTTACGAACTTTATACATAGAGTTTTAATTTAACAGTTGCAACATGCGCAATCGCATGATTTATTACAACCACAGTTTTTACAATCACATTTCATATTAATAATTATTTTTACAGGTTTGATCTTAATCTTGCAAATTTCTGAGAAACAGATTCTGCTACATATTCAAAAGATTCTGGTATTTTACCTTTAGTTGCTTTAACATCTGAAAACATGTATTCTCGTATTTTATCTTTTCTTGCATCAGCTAATGAATTTTCCCATCCGTTAATAGTATCTTCTATATCTCTTTTCATTACTCTTTTCATCTTAAGTCTTTTCAGAGCTAATGTTTTAAGTTCTTTTTCATCAGGTGCCTGGATACCTTTACGAATACCTTTTCTAATATCATCTAATAACATATTAGTAAGTTGATCGGCGGTATACATACCTTCATTAATAGATTCATTTAAATCTTTTTGTTGTTGTTGTAAATCTTTTACATTCTTTTGCAAATCTTTAATTGCTTTTTCAATATCTTTACCGGCCTTATCGGCATCTGCTACTGATCTAGCTAATGCCGTTTCAGCATCAGTGCCTTTAGCATCTGATAATTTTTTAGAAAGTTTATCCTCTTCTGTTTGTGCTAATACTCTTTCTTGTTTAGCTTTTTCGATAGCTTGCATTGCTTTGCCGATTTGATCACCTAGCTTTTGTTTTTGTTCGGCTTTCTTTTCTTCAGCAGCTGATAGTTTTTTACCACCCCCAGTTGCTTTAGCTAGTTTTTCTTTAGCATCAGCAAGATCCTCTTTTGCTTCTGCCTGGCCTTCACCTTCAAGATCAGCTATTTTAACGTTAATTTCTTCTATCTTAACTCTTATAGCAGCTCTCTTTGCTGGATCCTTTTCAGCCGATGATGAATCAATCAGAGGTTTTCTTTGATCTCTTAATGCGGATATTTGTTCTTTTGCTTTATCACCTCCACCAGTATCCTTATCACTAGTTTCAGATTCATAATCTTTTAATGCTTTCTGTGCATCTGTTGATTTTTTAGCCAAGGCTTTTTGTTTAATTTTTAATCTTTTTGCTTCTTCACCATCAGCAGCTTTGAGTACAATTTTATTTGCAGCCATTGCAGATTTAGTCTTTGCTAATTGGGCAACTCTCTTTAAACCTGTAGTTGTAGCTAAATCATTCATTCTTTGTGAAATATTAGAAGCAGTATCCGCTAGCGCTGCATTCTTAGCTTTATTTGCTTGTGTTAATACTTCCTTTTGTTTAGGGCTTAAATCACCACTTGCTTTTTCCTTTCTCTTAGCGTAATCTACATCATTAAGTGCTTGTGCTACTTTAGCTTTTTGATATTTCTTAGCGTTGTTTTTAATCTTCTTCCACTTAATTGGATTCTTAACTGCATCAATTAGTGCTTCGTTAACAAACTCAGAATATGTTTTTAGTTTTGCCATGATCTATTATTGTTTTTAATTGTTTTATATATTTGAGCTATAAGAACAAAAAAGCCACTCCGAAGAGTGGCTTTCTAATATAAAGTATTATATTATTGTTACTTATTAGATAAGTGAACAACCAGTGAACGTGAAGTTCATTGTGTAATACATTAATTCAGGATTGAATCCAGCGTCTACTAAAGCGAATCTAGATTTAACCGCGATTTTAGGAGCCATAGTTCCTTCTGCGATTGTTTCTACTGATTCAGCCATTAAGTAAGGCATAAATACTAGTCCAGGAGAGTTTCCATCACCTTTTCTTCCTACAGCAATTGTGTAGTCATTAAAAGCTCTGTTTGGATCTACATAAATTGTTACCCCAGCAATTGCACCGATTGGATATAAAGATCCACCAGCTTGGTTAACTGTATTAGATAACGGATATGCTACGAAACCAGCTACAGATTGAAGAGCAGTTGCCATTTCTCCACCTGTTACTGCAAACGTTGCAGGTCCTCTTCTTCCTCTAGTAGCAATTAAGTTACTTGCAGCAAGAATTTTAGTATAAACTCTACGTTGTAGTGTTCCTTGAGTGTTTCCACCACCTAGTACGTTAGTCTGTACTGGGAATGGAGCTACAGTAGCAACCGGAGTATTATTTGTATTTCCAAATCCTAAAGGAATTGCAGCACCAGCTACAGCTCCAGCAGCGTTAAACTGTTCTGATAAACTAGTACCATTTACAGCTTGCACGTTAGCAGCGTTAGTTACACCATTTCTAAAGATTCTGTCTAAGATGTATTTGTTGATAGATTGAGTTAACTCATTTACCAATACAGCTTCAACCTGAGCAACAGCGTCAATTCCGAATTGCTTCAGATCTTGAACTTGTTCTCTAGTTACAGCAGCAGCAACTTGGAAAGTTTCAGCAGCTATAGACTTGTTGAATAAACTTAGTCCCATGATGTTATCAACAGTTGATTCACCTACACCTCTTTGGTAAGGATCTACACCGTTAATATTCTGGTTAGCAAATGCAGGCGATCCTGTAGCAGGGTCGTTTGCAGGTTGGAAAGCATTACCTGAGAAACCAGTAATATGGTCTTCTAAAGCTTTTACTAATCCTAATCCAGATACAGCAGCGATTGTTCCAATTTGTAACATCCCAGCAGCACCTAATACTACAGATGATCCAGCTCTTACAGCAGGAGCAGCAGCTCTTGCAGCACCATATAAAGCTCCACCGCCTACGATAGAATTGTATATAGTTGAACTAGCAGTTTCAGCACCTTGTGCATAAGTAAATCCACCGTTATATGATGGGAAACCTACTAACGCAGTACCTGCACCAGCAGGGTTAGCAATAATTGCAGAATTATTAGCTCTTACTCTGAATATTGGAAAACCATCTATTCTTGAGTTACCTACAAAAGTTAATTCGTAGTTAGCAGCTTTTAAATCATTAGCAATTGGAGTAGTTCCAGCAGTTGATGAATTAGCACCATCAGCATATACTACATCATTTACAACAAACGTAGTGGCAGCACCACCATTTGCTACAAGATAAGTAGCAACGTTGAATTTGATTAGTAATGGAGAAGCAGCAGTATCTAAAGCGCCGTTTAATGGAGCTCCTGATCCTCTACCACCACCATATACAAAGTCTAGGTAAGTTAATACTCCCATAGGGCCTTGCATTGGTACAACAGGTACTAAGTCTAAACCTACAGTCTGTGCCGCTACTTGCATTGCAAGTGGTAGCAAAGAAAAAGGTCTGTCACCAGATCCAGTTGCTTGTGCTGGGAAAGCATTCATTGATCCAGGGTTTCCTGGCAATGTAACGTTACCCATACTTTGAACATTCATGTTCGGGTTAAGGTGTACAGTATTGTAAACACTCTCATTAAGGTTATGGTAATGGCAGTACTTAGACATCCAAGCTAACTTAGACTTTTCAGTAATTCCAGTACTTTCCTCAATAACAGGTCCCCAAGTCTTTTGAACCTCAGCCTCGTTGATTAATTGATTTGCGTACATTATTTAAAATTATTTTTCGCATTTTGTGGAATACTATTAATATTCCGTTTCTAATCGCCTGAGTCCTTTTCTTCTTGACTATTCGATTATATTGTTTAGATTAAATGATTATCTATTTAATCTGAATTTCATTTTTTGAATTAAATCTGCTGAATAGCTTTCATTTAATAATGGCTCAGATTTTGTTTGAGCAGCTTCAGCAGCAGTTTTACTTTCGTTTAGTGTTTCTAAATTCATTTGAGTATCTCTAAGATCTCTTGTTTGCCAAAAGTTATTAATGGCATAAGGAGTACTTAAAGAGTGGAATTTAGATTCAGCAATAATTTGTTCTTTTCTATTTTCAGAAAGAGAATTCCATTTATCAGAATACTTTGATGGCATATCATCAATAAAGTTAATTGCCTTTCTTTCTACTATAAAACATGATTCCCAAACATTTTCAGCCTGTACAGTTGACATAATAGAATCTTTATTCATTGATTCAACTATTAATCCTTGCTTATCTTCAGATAAAGAATCAAATTCATTCTTTTTAGATTCTGATAAGAAATTCATAAAGTGCATTTCAGAAACAGATTTAGTTTCAGCCTTAGAAATTAAACTTTCTAATTTTTCACTAATAGTATCTTTATATGATTTAGTCTCTTCTTTTACTTCTACAGATTCTGTAATTACTTCTGATTCAGTTTCTTCAGTTGACTCATTAAGCGGTTCAGCATTTACGGCTGCTACATTTTCTGCAATGTATTCAGAATATTTAATACTCTTATCTACATTTTCTCCAAGGTATTCAGAATAAGCAATATTTTGATCAACCTTTTCAGCAACATACTCAGAATACTTAATTCCTTTATCTAAGCTTTCACCTAAATAATTAGAATATGCAATTCCTTTATCTGCCTGTTCAGCAACATGCTCAGTATATTGAATAGAACTGTCTAGTTCTTCTCCTAAGTAAGAAGCATAATTTTTAATTTTGTCGATGTTCTCTGCTAAGTAGTCAGAGTGAGATATGCTCTTGTCTAGATTTTCTGATAAGTATTCAGTATAATCAGTAACCTGATTTACTTTCTCTGCAATATGCTCAGTATATTTAACTAGCTTTTCAATTAACTCATCGTTATTAGAATTTGCAGATTCCTTAACACTGTCTAATGTATTCTTTACATATTCAGTGTACTTATTAAAATCGTCAACAGTTACAAATTTGTCTGATGTATTTTCCATTGTTAGATCTGTTTTATTTGTTTTATTTATTTCATCTTCAGTTTCTGACATTTCATAAATGTATAAACCTTCAGTATCTCCAAAACCATAAGATTCGTTTACTTTTGATAATTCAGCATTTTCAAATCCAGGATCTGCAACTAAATCATAAGTGAAGAATTTTTTAATTTTAACTTTACCGGCTTCATCAACTGTTCCAGCTGCTCTGCTTGAAATATGTAATGGAATACCATCTTCTATTAATGCCTGAGCTTCTTTACCTTTTGAAGTATTTAATAATCTTATTCTTCCTAGAACTTGTTTCTTATCCTTATCATATTCTAAATCCTCAATAACATGAGAAACATTTGATAGGCTAATATCAAAATCTTTTGGGTGGTCAAGTTCACCTAACAATTTGTTAGTTTTAACTTTTTCCTTTAATTCATTAATATGAGGAAGTACTTCAGCTTCTTCATAAATTCTATTATTTTTATTCTTTACTCCAATCTCAGTAAATACACCTTCAAGGACAACAGAGCCATCGGCATCCTTTGTCATACTTAAATTAGACTTAGATCTTTCTAGAATTAAAAGTTTCTTATTTGACATCTTTCTAGTTTATTTGATTTATATATTATAACTCTTGATAGTTTTTAGATTCCAGCTAATGGGTCTTCATCCATACCATCAGATTTCTTCTCAGGCTTAAAATCTTTAGGATTGGCACCTAATAAGATCTTTTCAATATCTTCTTCTTTATATCCGTCTGCCTCTAACTCAGTACGCTCCTTAGCTCGAGCATTGGCTTTAATATCATCACGTGTAAATCCACCATATCTCTTAATTAAGAATCCTAAATCAAAATATGGTATTTCTTCCATATCAGCAGTCATTGTACTTAATTGTGTTTTCATATTACCTATAAAATCAACACGCTTAGTCTGAAGTTCCATTTCTTTCATTTCTTCAAATACATTATCCTTCATAAAGTTTAATCCTAAACCTGCTTTAAATGCAATATCATTTTTTAATTCTGGGTGATTAAGACACATTTGAAGATATACAGGTTTAACTAATATTTCTTGAAATATAGATCTTAACCTTGATATAAATCTACCAAATTTAATTTCATCTCTTAACATACCACTTGCTTCCATATCATAAGTATTACCACCTTCTCTATCAAACCTAGAGAATGGTATCTTAGAAGCTAATTGTAATTTATCAGAGAAGTATTTTAATGATTCAGTATCACCAAGATCAGGACCGTCACCACCTATCGTTTGAATTTCTGGTGCTTCACCATCTTTAGAAGGTAGCCAATATTCTTTGTTGAATGGCATCATTGGTTTACCGTTGGTTTGAATTTCACCACTCTCAAAGTTAAAGTCTACAACCTCACGATATGAATTCATTAATGTTGCTAGAGATTGCTTTGCTCTTGTTTTAGATTTACCACCAACAGGTATTGTAAATTGTGTTTTAAATGAAGCATTAGATACAGCCCAGATAATTCTACTGTGTTCCATTATTCTTAAAAGGTTAAAAGATCTTATTAATCTTTCAACATAAGATATTCTCATTGGAGAATTTACGGAAGAATATGAAATGTATATTATTTGAGAATCCCATAAAGTTCTTTCTTTTGCGCCTTCACCTTTATATTGAATCCAAACTTTTTTACCGTCATCAGTATCAATACCTGGCATTAATGATATTGGATCTAATTCTTTAAAACCAATAATTTCTGTTTGCTTATCATTATAAACTATTTCAAACGCAAGAAATCCGTCAATTAACCATTTCCTAAAATAGTTCCACGGAGCAACCATATCATTAAATCCGAAGTAATTATAGATATTATTATATACATCATTAATTTCTTCTTCTATTGATTCTCCAATATGCCCATTAAATTCTGCATAAGCCATGTAATTTGATTCATCAAATACAATTGCTTCATCAGTTAATACATCTAAGATATCTTCTATTTCATCTTGTACTGCAAAAGTTCTAAGTTGATCTCTTTTTCTAACATAATCTTGATCAAAGAATGCAATATTCTTTTTTAAGTTTGTATCAGTTAATGATAGCGCAGCAAACGCACCATACATATCATCACCATCTGAACCCATTGGATTAAATGAATAACCCATTTGATTTTCGGTAAAACCTACTGCTCGTGAATTGCGAATGATCATATCATCATAAGCCATTCCTAAATTAGAAAGATCTTTCAGAAGCCTTCTTACTGGATTTCCTGTACTTAAAGGACCTCTTCTATCTGTAAAACCTGCCATATTCTTATTTTTTATTATTTTATATATTCTTGTAGTATAATGATTGTGCTTGGTTTATGTTACCACCATAAAAATCACTTTCATTATTTACAGCCCCTACATACCAATCTTCATAACCTAGTACATACGGATTTTTCATTTTCTTAATTATATACTGTCTTGTACAGTAAGTTAAATTATATTTTTTACCATAAGCTGCTTTTACAAATTCCCATTTAAATGCTGTTATTGGTTTTTGCGCATCAGGATTACCTAAAGCTTGGCCTTTTGTTAAATTAGCTATTTGGGATTGTAATGATACAGTAAGTTCAGTTAGAAAAGGTATTCTTGCTTCATAAGGCATATAATGTAAATTAATACCTAATTGGTGTCCATTTTCGGATTCTCCTAAACCTAATACTAATGGGTGGGTGTCATAAAAAGCTTCATCTTTAGTATAATAATAAAAACTATACATTTGGCCAGGATTTAAAACTCCATCACTTTTAGCCCCTATACGAGGTATATCTATTTGTGATTGTTTAGATGCACGATTCCTTCCTTTACTATCAGTAAGGTAAATATCTAAATCTTCTGTGAATACTCCTACTAATGCCATTAGAATAACTTTGAATCTTCGGTTAGTAACATTACTTTACAATTTCTTTCTTTTGCCATCTTATTAAGTGCATTTGTTTTACACAAATTTCTTACATATGATTCGTAAGCATATTTAAAATTCTTTAATGCCTTTGCCGTTTTTCTTTTTGGTTCCTTAGGTTTTTGTAATTGTGCCTTAGGTTTTATTTCTACTACATATTCCTGAGTTTCATCTCCCTTTTTCATCTTAAAGAAAAAATCAGGATAATACTTATGAAACTTATTGTCTAACAAATTAAAATAAGGTATAGAGAAAGGTTCTGATATCCAGTAAATCACATCCATATTATGATCACACCAATAACAAAATTTTCTTTCCCAACTACTTCTATATATAATTGGACCTTCTCCTCGATACTTCTGAGGGTATTTAGGTTTATAATAACCTTGTTTAAATCCAGACTTTGAAGTAGGTTTTACCTTTTTAATGCTCATAGGCAATTAACTATATTGTATAAATTCCTTCGCTATCAGCGCTACCATTAATTGATACAGTACCGTGATATTTCTTTGGATGTAATTTATTCCAACCTTTTGCAAATCCTCTTTTTGCTATTTCAGTAAAGTAAGCAAATGCATTAGTACTTTTTTCTGGATTAAAATTTCTCCAATATCTATAAAGATCCATATAAGCATAAGCAATACAATCTTGCCTATCTTCTGGATTTCTATATGTTAATTTTCTTGAACATTTATCAGCTAATAGCATTAAGAATTCTAAAGCCTTAGGTGTTAATTCTCCTTCTTCTTTAGATTGAATAATCTGTTCGAGGAGATCTCTATTATTTAAATAATTTCTTTTTCTTGCCATTAGATTTGTTTATTTATTATTATATACAAGAAAGGACCGATTGTTTAATTTCAATCGGTCCTCTAATTATATTAAACTAGAATGTATTTACAGATTAAATCTTAACCTCTAAATCTTCTTTAGGAAGTACAATACTCTTTCCAGTTTTAGGAATTATAATACTTAGTAAATCATCATCACCTAGAGAAGCATATTCTTCAGCATTAACCAATACTTCTTGTCTCTTTTTAAGACCTTGGCTAGCTGTTTTAATAGATGCTTCTACGAAGCCATCATTTAAATAGTCGTCTTTAGTTTTTTTTTCAGAAATATATGAATCAGCTAATTCTTTTTCTTTTCCTTTTAACTCTTCAGCTAATAAATTTAAAGCTTCAGTTAATTCTTCAGTTTCACCTAACTTTTTAATAGCAGCTTCAACTTCAGATTTCTTTTCTTCTAAGAAAGAAATTGAATCAGTAAGATCTTTTCTTTTATTTTCTTCTATTGCTTTGTCATTATCTTCAGCAATTAATCTTTCTGAAAGAATTGGAGAAACATCAAAGTTAATAAATTCTTTTACTATTTCAACAGTTTCAGTAGCAGTATCAATTTTTGACATTTCATTTAAGTTCATTCCAGGATTTACTTTATTAATGTAAATACCTTCACTTACTCCAATCATTGTTAAAAATACATCTAAGAATTCTTGATTCTGTACTGTTGTGAAGTTATCCATTTCAGCAATTAAATCAACTGATTCAAAGAATTTACAGATTTTATCATTTTGCCATTGGTTTCTATATCCTGAGAAGTTAGTTGCCAATAAAGATTCTTTTAATTCAATTATACTGTAGTTAGTCATATCAACTTTACCCATTGTTAAAGTTCCTTCAGTAATGTTATATTCTAATGATTTACCATTTTCTCCATGTAATGAAAGAATATTTCCATTTCTTGAGAACATATCTAAACCTTCACATACATCGAAGAATCTTGGATCAGTTACATTAGCTTCAGTAATGTCAGTTCCATTATAAGTATAATTCTTTCCATGTAAGTGGAATGTTAATCCTTCTTCAGATTCTAATACTGGAGAAAGAACAGATACAACTTTACCATTTGCAGTAGATGCAACTTTTTGATCTTCAGCATTCATTTCATTTACTATTTGCTTAGCATCCATTGACCATGGGTGTTTTGCAGCAACAGCAGCAAATTTAGATTTTACATCTGATTCATTTAATAAAGAAACTAAATCAGAATTAAATGATTCCATTAATTTTCCTTTTTGATTTTCAGTTCTTTCAATAGATTCACTAATTCTAAATTCCCATTTAGCATTATTATATGATTCCATTATATACTCTCTTAATTCAGAAATTGGATTTAACCAAGTTGATTGAGCTAACCTAGAGTATAAGTTTCTTGCAATTTTAAACTTAAGGTCCGGACTAACTGAATTTTCTAGTTCTTCACTAATTGCAGATAAGTCAGCATTTTTAAGTTTCATTGGAAATGCAGTTAATGCTTCTTCCAAAATAGTTAGAGATTCTTTAACAGAATACGAAACTCTGGAATTGTCATTATCCATTGCCTTCAATCCATTAATGCTATCCATAACGTTTTCGTACAGGTCTGTTAATGTAAATTTCATTTTGTTATGATTTTTTTGATTATTATTTTCAGTGTATATATCGGATTGATCTGGCATGCTTTCACGATATTTAGCAATACCACTCATCGCCATCTGTTGTGGAATTCCCATCCCTACTAAGATAGTCATAACCTGTTGATCTGTCATAGATCCACTATGGTCAATTTTACCATCATTGTCAATATCTGACATTCTACCACTTTGACTAAACAATACATGAATTATATCCATTAATTGTTGTCTTGGTTGATTTAAATAAGGAGCATTAGTATTTACACCAGGTTGAGCATCGATTGCCCCATCTGCATAAACTTGTGTTTGTCCTTCGTTAACTGTGTTTTCCATATTACACTATTTGATTTGTTTTATATATTATAAGTCTCTTTGATTAATTGTTTATCCATCAAATCCAGAATCAACACTACCTAATCCTGATTCTTCTACATCAGGTTTAGCATTAGCATTCCTATAAGTACGGCTTTCAGCTGATTCAGGTACTATAGGAGCAGATGTTATATTTGCATCTATATAAGGTCCCCCGGTTTGTATTGAATCAGGATTAATATATCCTTTATTACTAAGTAATCCACTAGGTTGAACTTTTAATATGCTTTCACTAGTGTATTCAAATTTCTGGAATATTCCACCAAAGTAAATACCTAATTCATTATCAGAACCTGATCTTAACATTCCTACGCCCTGCGCAGTCGGATTAGCTTTAATAGCTTCCTTAGTCATAAGGCTTATTTCAGGAATTAAAATACCACTTTCAAATACTGGCATAAATGAAGCCACTTCAATAGGAAATGTTACACTCCATTCTTTTTTGTCATTTAACTGAAATTCAAATAATCTATTTTGAGAATAATCTTCAGGAACAGCAAAACTAGCCTGTACTCTCATCATACCTAAATCAACTTGGAAAAGGGTATTTTTATAAATTTTACTCATTAAAGATTCTGTAACCTTTAACATTTCTAGATTAGATGAACATACAACTGTACAATCAAAAGATATATTAAGTGGAAGAAAATTAGTTTCCATTGAGAATGTTTTTAAAATACCTTCCCATTCTTGTACAAACTCACCTCTAGCGAACTTATTTGTTTGGTTACCTGAATCTATGGATATGCCAGTTAATTGTATTATACCTCTTGGTACTCTTTCGTAGTCACCTATAGCTTTACCTGCTGCTTCTGCATCAAACAGAAAGTTATCCATTAAAAATCTACCATCTCCTGTAATTGAATAAAAGAAAGGAACTGGTATTTTCTTTAAAGTATCTTCATCTATTTGATTATAATAATAAACTTTATCTTTTAGTTCTGCTAAAAGAGCTACTATAATATAACGCAGTATAGTATTGTCCTTATTAAACTCTTGATTATATGCTGACATTAGTCATGTTTAATTTTTTCTTGTATTATATTTATCCAATAGATTCAATTGTAAATTCACTAAAGCCTGCATCTTTTGTAATTTCTAACTTTTTATCAAAATATTCACTAGGTAATACTGTATGATTAATCACAAAGGTATTTAATCCTATATCTTGTATAGTATCATGCAGTATATTAATTATATGATATACACCATCTGAATCAATAGAAGAAAATATTTCATCTAAGAATAAAATATTTAGAGATGGGAATCTAACTTTAATCATTTTCATCAATGCCATAATAATTACAAAGTCTACTTTTTTCTTTTCACCTGTGCTTAAAGTCTTTGGACTTATTTCAGCTCCTAAGTGATGAAGTGTACAATTAAATTTGTCATCAAATCTTATACCGAATGGAATTCCCATTTCTCTACCCATTAGAAGTATATGATTATTAAAAGAAGGGAGTATAGATCTTACTGCTAAATTTTTAATTCCACCTTCACCCATTAAATTTTCAAGAATAGTTAAATAATAATCTTCACTTTCACTTTTTAATTTACCAGAGGTCTTATCATCTTTACGAATTTTAAAATCTTTTACCAATTGTTTTAAATTAGTTGAAGAATCAGATTCATCCTTTTCGGCTAATTCTATTAATTTGGATTTTAAATTTTCCATTTGAGTTTCTAATTGGCCAGCTCTTACATGTATTTGCCTTCCTTTTATTCTTAAGTCATCTAATTTTGTAACAGAATCTTCATATTCTTTTTCAGTAGTTTTAAAATGTTCTTCTAAAGATATTAAAGATTCTTCTTTTTCTTTTTTAATATCTAAATGAAAATCAGAAGTTAATGGTGCAGTACATGTAGGGCATGTTGAATTTTCAAATAATTTTAAATCTTTTTTAATATTAGAAATTTTATGCATAACTGTAGAATGTTCAGTTGACTTATTTCTAGAATCTAAATCTAATTCTTCTAATTTTATTTTTGTATTTTTAGTAACTTGGTTTAATTTTTTTCTATTTTCATTTAGAGCAATTAAATCTGTTTTTAATTTCTTAACTTTAGATTTATCCTTTTCTTCAGTTAGTAATTCAATCTGTTCAATTTTATCATAAACAGATCCTATAGATTCATTAAGAGTTCTTATTTCATCTTCATAGGTTCTTATTTCATCAATGATACCTCGGCGTTGTTCTTTAACTGCTTCAGCCATTTCATTTATAACAGAGAAGCCGAATATCTTATCTATGATTCTTTTCTTATCATAAGGAGACATTGTGATAAAAGATTTAAAATCATTAACTGATAATATAATTACATTCTTAAAAACATGATAAGGTATTTCATAAATTTCTGTTTCTAAAAATTCTTGTAAATTTACTTTACCAGCTACATCATATTCAGCTCCATTAATCTTAACATTAAAAATGCCTGGGTTAATACCTCGCTCAATTTCAATTTTATTACCTTTTGATTCTAACCATATTCTTCCGTATAGTTCGCTATTAACTCTATTAGGTAAATCCTTTAAGGTTGAGCCTTCAACTTTACCATAACACATATATGTTATTACCTTTGCTAATGTACTCTTGCCTGCACCATTTCCACCGAGTACTAAATATAAGTTGCTTTTACCTTCTTCAAAATCTATAACTTGCAATCTATTTCCATAACTTGCAAAATTCTTAAACTCTACTTTTTTAATCTTCATAGCTTGGAGATAATGTTCTTTTATATAATTCTTGTACTGATACTTTTAATCTTTCCTTTAAATCCTCATCATAATCTAAAGAATTTATATGCTCTGCTGCAATATTCATTAAATTCATTTCTCCATTAAAATCTGATAATTCACCGTCTTCTGTATCGTAAGGATTATCCTCATCATAAATTCTTGGTTCTAATTTTCTAGCTATACCATCAAGATAATCCATAAACATATTAATATTATACTTACCTAATACATTTGAAGGAATAAAGATATCTACAAAATTATTTTTTATAGCAGCCTCAATATCTTCCATTCTCATTTCTAATATTTCATTAATGTAATACCTAAGGAAAGTAGGGCTTAATTTGTTTTCATAGAATTTATGATTACCTGATTCTAAGTCTAATAAGTAAATACCTTTTTGGTTGTCTCTATCGGATCTAGTCATTTGGTAAGGATTTCCTACAAGTACAAAGTTTTCTTTATCTTGTCTGTAATGAATATGCCCAGAATAAACTCTTTTAAATCTTTTAAATACACCTACTGCATTACCACCATTATGTAAATGTTTTGTGCTTGGGCTGGTTTGAACACCTTGAGTTTCAGTGTGACAAAACATATAATCAATATTTTCTTTTATTGAATCTAATGTTTCTTTTTCATGTTCATGATTTCTTCTCCATGGCATTAATAAACAAGTGGCATTATCATACTTTAAAATTCTAGGTTCTTTTAATACTGTAACATTAGGTAAATACTTTAAACAATCAACCGATGAAATTTCATTTGAATTCTTTCTCATTATATCATGATTACCTACAATGATATGAATATCTGGAAATATTTTTCCTAATTCTTCAAATACTCTAATAGCTAAATCTTGGGCTGCTAAATTAACGCTCTGTCTATTGTCAAACACATCACCTAAATGATAAAGAACATCACCTTTTTTATATTCTTTTTTAACTAAAGGTATAAAAAATTCAAAAAAGTAATCTTCAATTATTTTAAGCCACAAAACAGAATTTGATCTACAGCCTAAATGGGAATCAGATACCATCCATATTCTCTTTGCCATATTAAAATAATTTTCTGATTTTTCTTTTTTCTAAAATATTGTATTTTGCATCTAATTCTTTAATAAGTTCATCTTTAAATTTATTAGATAATGAATTATAGAATTTATTAGGGAATACATCAAAATAATCTGAAAGAACACTAAATAAATCTATTCTTGTATAAGAGCTTCCAGTATTTTCTATAATGAAGAAAAATACTTTATTAATTTGCACCTTATTTAATTTTTTTATTACACCGTCTGGTGTTGCTTCATTAAGATGCTCAAATTCACTCCCTTTAATCAAGTTATCAATTACTTCAAATAATGAATCATAATGTTGTTTATCATCTGGATCCATGCTGTCTAACCATGAAGATGAAACTGTAAAGTTTATCTTTTGGCCTCCTAAGTCTTGTTCTCCGTATGTATTATTAAAGATCTTATCTTTTTCTACAAACTTTGATTGTTTATCATCTTCTCCTTTGGTAAGAGCTTTTTTCTTTTTTCCCCACATATTATTTTATATTTTATTATTATCCTGAGATATCATCCGTTTCCGTTAATCTCATATGTTCATAGTCAATATTAAACCTACATCTTGATCCTTTTCCTTGACCATCTCTAATTTTTAAAACCTTTAACCAATATTCGCGCTCGGCATGCATTACAGAATCTTGTATCAGTGCATACATTACATCAGCAGTATGAGCAAGACCTGCTGATTCTGCTATATTTTCCATTCTTACTTCAGTTGCATCCCATGCACCACGATTAATTTGAGTTGCAGATATAACTAACATATCTCGTTTAACTGCTAATGCTCTAAGATCTTCGGCTATTTGCTTAATCTTCATATAAGTATTTTCAGTATTAGGATTTCTATAATTTGCAAGAATATTAATATAATCTACAACTAATACATTTACTTTATGATCGGTGGTTTCTTCTAAGTCTTTTAAGTAAGCTTCAATATCTGGTATAGTCCCTTGAGAAGTTGGATATTCTTTAACAAATAATTTACCTGGGGGTAATAAACCTCGAGATACTTTCTCCAACTTTCTTTTCATATAATCTCTGTTACTTGCATTCTTATCGTAATCACTCATAGGTACATGTAAAAGATTAGCACCTATTCTTTTTAATACTTTTTGAGCCGACATCTCTGCTGTAATAAAAACTACATTATGGCCCATCTTAACAAAGTTAGCTGCATCATTAGCTAACCATATAGATTTACCAATATTTTGTTCTCCTGCATAAACAATTAATGACTTTGTATCATAACCTCCACCAGATACTCTATCAACAAAACTCCAACCTGTCTCTATTTTCTTTGATGTTCTTTGTACATGTGATTCAGGATTAAAAAAATCTAAACCTGTATCTGTATCAAAATTAATTGAACCATCAGTAGAAATCATTCCTATTGCACGCTGAACTACATCTTCTACATTTTCAGGAGATACATCTTGAGTTTTTACATATTCAATTGTTCTTACTAACTGTTTATCAAAATGTTTCCATTTAACCCACGCTTCACCAGTTCTTTTTAACCAATCTTGGTCATATTCATTAATGTTAATATCAAAAACAGATTTTACAATATCTTGAGATATTTCATTAGGATCATCTTTAACCAAAGCAGACATCTGTTGCTTAGATGGGCTTTCGCCAAATTTTAAATAAAAGTCTTTTGATAATTTTGCAATTTGATCTAAATCCCTATTTGCAAAAAAGCCTTTACCTGTTCCTTTAAGGTAATGCGGCTTTGTTAAAAAATAGTTAAAGAAAATCTTTTCGTGATCTATGCTTGATTTCATGTAGTTTTATTTTTATATGCTAAAAAACATAATTAGTTTTATTGATAAGGATTATAGATTACCTCATAAGTAGTATATGCAGAATTTTGTAAAGATATTTCTAAAAAATTATGTTTTAATAATTGTTTTAAAATAACATCACACTGTTCTTTAGATAGGTTCCATCGCTTTGCCATTGAGACGTTTGTAAATTTTATCTCTTTAGCAACCTTTCCACAATAATCTCGTATTAATTCAAAAAGTACATCTTCAGCATCAGGGTATTGTGGTAATGTTGTGTGGTTTCCTAATACATACTTTACTTTAAGTTTAGCTGTATTAAGAGTTTTCGGCAACATCATCAACTGTTTCAGTAATTATATTTCCTAATTCTTCTTGATCTAATTCATCCCCGTATGTAAATTTTTCATTTACAACAGGTTCAATTAATTTTAGAACATCTTCAGTTAAAACTTCTGGTGTATATAATTTATTTAAATCTACAGAATCATTTAAATGTTTTACACAAATTTTACGAGCAGTTGCTGCAGGTTGAAAATAAACAGTAACATCTTTTTTATCTTTCTTAAAAGAATGTTTTCTACATTCAGCTTTACCTATATCTGTTAATTTATTAAATTGACCTTCAGTAATAAATCTCCCTCTTTCAATACCGCAAGTATCCCAGCTGATATATTCTTCTAAACCTACATAAGCATTCATACCTTTATTAAAAGAAATATGAAATTTAATATTTGTTGGTTTTGCAAATCTATTTTTATTTGGTTTTGCAGTTACAATAATTCCTGTTTGCTCTACACCTTCTTTAAGTTTTGCTTTACCTAAAAATAAAATAATAGATGCGGCATATTCTGGTCCTGTACCACCTCCCCCAACTTGTCTAGAGAATAAATCTTGTGTTTGGTATGTATGATTTGTAAATAAGAAAGGAATTTTACAAATACCAAACTGTGTCATAATAATCCTAAAGGTAGATTTTAACAATTTGGCTCTTGTCATATCAGCTTTACTACTTCCAGTTTTTGCATCATCAATTTCTTTTTGTGTTGCAAGGTTACCAGCAGAATCTAAGACTACCATTATTTTAGGTAATGCAATTCCTTTTTTCTTTTGTTCAATTAAAACATCAGTAATAGCAGTAACTGAACTTCTAAATTCTTGAACGGTATTACAAGGTTCATATCTAAATTTTGAAGCATCAATACCAAATTTTTCAACTAATGATTTATCTACTGCATTTTCTGAATCATAAAATATAATACTATATCCTTGTCTTTGTGCTTGTTTAATTGCATTTAAAATAAGATAAGTTTTTCCTGTACCTGACGGTCCTGCTAATGCCACTGCTCTATTATTAGGATAACCTCCAAATAAAGAACCTGTTAAGCATGCATTTAAATGATAATTACCAGTAGGTATATAATGATCAATTTCTGAAATTGTTGATTTGTCTAAAGTATTTCCGTACTCGGATATCTTTGACATTTCTTTGTTTAAATCTGCGAATGAGAATTCCTTTGCCATATTATTTTTGTTTATTTTTATATGTAAAATTTATGATTTGTTTAAGAGTTTGTCTATTAAAGGAATCCAATATTTAGGAGTAACCGTAGACCAATCATATTCTTCGATAACTTCATTATATACTTCCTCAATATAATTATGAAGTAATTCAGGTGATGAATTTAATTCATTAATAATTGATACTGCTTCATCAACAGTTTCAAATGTTTTTATAGATTTTATATTTTTACCATGACCAGTGTTAGTTGATATAACTGGCATTTTACTTAAAGCACATTCCATAATACCAGCCGGACCAGATTCGTATGTACTCGTGCATACATACATGTCTATGTCTTTATAAATTTTATTATCTTTTTCTGGGGAATTAAATATGAAAGAATATTTGCATCCTGATTTTTCTGCAATTTCTTTAAACATATCTGGTCTTTTTACTTGGCACCATGCTTCTCCAATTTGAGGATTACCGTTTAGTCCTAATGTTGATATTTTTTTAATAGTTTTAAATTGAGTAAAGTCAGCGGTAGGTTTACCTGCTTTAACTAAAGTAGCAGTAACATTATATTTTTCTTTTGCACTTTTTTGTATTTCTTCGTTTACGCAGTGGAACATAGGACCTTCGGTATATTTAATCCTTTCCATAAAATGAGCATTATTTAAATTTAAATTAGCCCAGATTCCTATAATCATTTTATCTAATGCTTCTTGGGGTAATTTTTCTAAATAGCCTAATTCTTCTGGCCAAAATGTTAATGCAGTGTTACCTAGGATAGCATCGTAATCTTTCCATGCCCCATCAGTCCATAGTCTTTTATTACCGTCATTATTACTCCAGTCATAAAAATCTATATCGTATTTAAAATCTAAGGAATCTTTTAAACCTTTGTAAACCTTCCCTAAAGACCAGCCGCCTTCAGTCCATATTGCTAATTTAGGCTTTAGCTTTTTTTTTCTAGTTTAGATCCGTCAGGTGCATATCCTCGAGTTGCTAAGTATTTAGGATCATAAATAGATGGATCTTGTATTGCATACCATCCTTCATATCCAGATATATCTAATACATCGTTAAAAAATGTTTCATACCTAGGTGCAATATTTTCTAAAGAGAATTTTTCACCATGAGCTCTACAGTCACTAGATTTTATTACACCATTTTTGCAATTAGTTGCGGCTTGTACAAATTCATCAAAAGTTCTACATCTATAACCAGTAACACCTGGAATATTATTTTCTGTAAATGCACCCCAATCAGTAGTAATAGTTGGTGTACCACAAAGTAAGTTTTCAATTTGAACTCCCCCAAAAGGTTCAACATACATAGATGGTAAGAATGATGCTATAGCACCTTTCATTAAATTTTTACGATCTTCCATTCCAACATAACCCATAAACTCTACATTATCTGGCCATACAAAATCTGGTTCTGCATAGTGGCCTGATAATTGACCTGCTACTTTTAATTTTGCTCCTATTGCTTGTGTTGCTTGAATTGCAATATTAAGACCTTTACCATCATATACCCTACCTACAAATAAAAAGTAATCTTCTTTTTTGTCAGAATATTCAAATTCATCTAAATCAAAATAATTAGGAATAACAATATCATACCAATGTTGATTACATGTACCTACATTATCTAAACCACAAAATGCATGATATATTGAATAAGATTCAAATATTTTAAAGTTAGCCCAATGACCATGTGCATATCCTATACCGGGTTCAATTACAGTAAGATCTGGATGAGCATCACATATTGGTCTAACACCACCACCCCAAAATGGTAAAATTATATCACCGGGTTGTTTTCTTTTTTCTATTTCAGCAATTGCATTTTTGTAGAATTCTTGATATGCATCATCATTTACATCAAATTTAAAAAATTTACTATGAAAATCATGCTCACCGTAAACCTTATCCCATTTCTCTGCTGTAATTACAGGAATGTTTTCGTCAGCACATGGGTTAGATTCTTCATGGCCATAATGCATTAAGTGATGGCCTCTACCTTTCATCATTTTACAAAATTTCCATGCCTTCATTGTATAAGCACATGCAGTAAAATCTAATGTAGTTTTAGTGTGAGGTAATCCTAGCAAGTGAATTCTAAATTTTCTATTACGCATAATTATATTATTATATTATTTTATTATTTATTTAGGCTTTAAAATAAACTAGTTGTATAAATCAAGTTTCTATTAAATGCCTTAAATCCCATTGCAGTTACTACTCTATTAATAGGATCTAATATTGTTTTTTCAAATTGTCTATCATGATCAATCTCTGGTGCAAATTCATAAGGAAAATCTCCAGGAGAAAATGCAAATACATCACATGATTTATCTTTAGAGAAATACATTTTACATTTTTCACCATTTCCTAAAGGTTGATATTTACCTTTAGATGAAGAATTATTTAACAGATAATTATGATAACCTGCGGATCTTACACCTATTGGGCACCTTGATGCAAATTCAAAAGCTTCATAATCATTTACTATATACTTTTGATAATTATTTACTTTTCGTGAAAAACTAATTTGATCTACATTAGCTAATTTAAATTGCCTTTTAATATCTTTAAGTAAAGCAGCAAATTGTTTCATATCTAATTTATCAACAGAGAATATGTATGTTAGGAGATCTTTTAATTTTTCTCTAGCAAATATTGGTGTTGATGACTGAATAATTTCAAAACCTTTTGAGCTGATTTTAGATAAGTCTTCATAATGAATATCTGGATCTTTCCATACAATATTTTGCATGTATTTTTTCTTAGCTAACCATATTGCATTTTTTGCAATACTTTCTAATTCAAAAGATAAAAAGTTTTCTGCATTATTATCATCTGCATATTTCTGAAGTATTTTTTCTAAGTAACCGTTTACTCTAACTTTATAGAGTTTTAAAATAAACTCCTTTTCATCACCTTTCCAACCTTCAGATTTTTCTATTACTTCATCAAACTTTACATAAACAGAATCAGTGTCAATATAAATTCCTACTGGGTTTTCTATTCTGCCTGTTACGGTAATTCCCATTTCTTTATGAGCAGCAATATCTTTATGCCAATATTTACTGAAGTACATATTAAGTAATTCTTCAGTATATAAAATTGCATCTTTACCTTGTAATGTTATAGTCTCTGCTATATCAACATTAAAGAAATAAAAATAAGGATTACCAAATGCGCCATAAATAGAGTTAAGCATTAACTTAACGGCTTGCTCATAGTTATAAAACTTACTTGCTTCTTTATTAATTTGTTGTAATTCGGTAAGCTCTGTCATATTATGTTAATTCAGATGATGTAGCGTCATATCCTTGATTTATTAAAAGAGTATCATTACCTTCAAAATATATCTGAGTTTTAGTATTATCATATATTCCAGTTAAAGGATTATAATATTGTGTGATATATTGAATATACGTATCTTGATATTTACAATCAAATTCAATAAATTCTATAGCGTCCTGGCCATTCTTTTTTGAAATACTTACTCTTAATCCTGTTTTGCTTTTATATGCCATAATAGTTTCTTTATATTATTTATATAGTAAAATCTATAAAAAGTTTAAGAAAAAGGCATCCCATATTGAGATGCCTTTTTAAATAGAATATGTAAGTATTAATCCTCGTCAGTAATTGCTACTGCAACTGTTAAGTGAGTGTTGGTATCTAAAGATCTAAATACAACTTTATTATTACAAACTACCACTTTATAGTTTTCTTTATCTAAAAGGTTAATATATTTTTTGTAAATTACAACCTTTTGTCCTACTGCATTTTCGCCTTCATAAGAATGAGCTAAAGTAGCATCATAAGAAAGACCTTGTACAGCAATACCCTTATCAGTTACTGCTAATGTAAATGTATCTTCTTCTCTTTCTAAATTAAATAAAGATTTCATTTTATCTACATGAGTTGTAAGAAGATCAAATTGAAATAAATTTCCATCAGTTCCGAATGCACGATCAGTTTCTTCTTTACTCATTTCCATAAATGATAATGATGGATCAGCACATGCTAAATTAATTTGAAGATCATCATTCTCTAAAGTAAAATCACTTGCCATTAATTCTCCATCAATCTCAGAGTATTTAATTTTGCCTTGTACATCTCCATTAAAATGAGATAGCGCATCGATTACTTTGGTACCATTATAAAAACTAACTTTTACTGGATTAGTAATGTCAGTGTCAAAGATATCAGATGTTGGTGTTGATACTAGTTTCACTGCATCCCTCTCAGGGAAGTAAACAGATGAAACGGTTCCTTCTTGTCCAATTTTCATAAAAATGAATTTATCAATCGGTAAAAGTTTTTTGACGAATGTACTTAATTCGTAACCGTCAATTTTTTTAATAGTTGCTTCCATTGAATTTATTATTTGTTTATTGTTATATGCATTAATTTAATATAGTTTTAAAAAGTACTATTAACTTTATACTTCTTTTTTGGCTCTGCTCCTAACTCTTCAGTTACTAAAACTTTTTGTTTAGTATTATCCTGTTTCATAAAGGTATAATTTGTCATCTTAGCATTACCTTCACAAAATTTCTTTACTTCAATTGCCATGTCCATTGCAGTTGTTGCTGGTACATTTTGAGCAATGTGATTAACTTGCCTAGCATCTTTAATTCCAAAGTCTAATGGTAATCCCATTAAGTGTAACATTTCTCTAATGTTTAAATATCTGTTTTCTGTTGGGTGTACACCGTTAAACATATTTCTACCAATAAGAGCTGAAAAGCTTTCATTAAAGAAATGTGGCGATGCATCCCAATAACCTAAACCTTGGCTTGTTTTATATTTTTGATGTTCTAACATATCACCAAATGATTTTGTAGATTTTTTATTAGAGAATCCTTGTTTATGATAATTTTTATCTAGCCATTGGATACACTCATCAATTAAATCATGCTTTTCTAAATACTGAGCTATCGTACCTTTACCAAATTTCTTAGCGAATTCAGCATGAGTTAAACCTTCTTTTTCTAATACAAATTCATAAGGCTTATAATGATCTGTTACTTTTCCAGCAACCATAAACATATCTTGTAAGGTTGCATCCTTTGGTATTTCTTTAAGATAATCAATAAGATGTTTCTTTTCTCTGAACTTCCAACCTAACATAGGAACTGTTGGTGTATTCCAAAAGAAATAAAATGTTCTTATTCTTCTTTGTGGAATTCCATGTAATTCAGTATTAGTTTTAATTAAAGAAAAACTATAACCATACTTTTTACCAATCTCTTTAAGATTATCTACAACACCTTCTCCCATTTTAGTAAATAGTCCTGGTGCGTTTTCTCCCCATAATACTTTAGGCTTAACGTGTTCTAAAACATATTCTGCTGAATCATACATCCACTTGTTTTGTGTAGCACCAGAACCTCTTGATGCAGCTGTACCGCTCGCAGAATTTAATTGGGATAAACCTGCACAAGGACAAACAGAATTTACAAAATCTACTTGTTCAAATGTTTGATTAGGAATATCCAATTCTTCGTGATCTATTCTATACATAGGTACGTCTGGCCAATAATCTTCTATATGACTTTCGTTTGCAGCAAATGCATCATAACTTAAATGAAATGCCGGTAAATTACCTGTTGCTTTATTACATCCTATTGCACTACCTCCGATTAACGGAATCATAGTACCCCATTTTAATTCTTTTTCTTTGCTCATATTTTTACTTTTTCAATTTCTAAATCTTCCATGAATGTAAAAGGATCAATGTTACCTTCTTCTATTTCATTTTCTAAGTATACAATAGTTTCTTTAATTGTATCAGTTATATCTTTCTTAGGTTCCCATCCCATAGATTTAGCTTTAGAGATATCTCCGTATGAATTTAATGCTTCACCTGCAATTGCATCATAATGATCAAATTCAACTTTAACATCCATAATATCTGCAATCAGATTTTTAAGATCCATTAAGTTAGTCATTTTACCAGTTCCTAAATTAAATGTTTGGTTTGCGGTATCTTCATTTTCCATACAAAGAATATGAAATGCATTAACATCTGATACATCAATATAATCTCTTGCTTTCATATAGTCTCCAAACACAATAGGATTACGACCACCTTTAATTCTTAAAATAAATCCAGCAAATACAGGTGGTATAGTTCTTTCATAATCTTGTAAAGGTCCTGCTACATTAAAGTATCTAAGTGCAGTATAATTTAATCCTTTAGTTCTACAGTATGATTCTGCCAATAGAGCAAGACATGCTTTAGTTGTTGAATAAATTGTAGTAGGATCTGATTGTGTTTCGTTAAAGCCAGCTTTAGGCATTTCGCAATTTTCATATACAGCTGAAGTTTCACTAAATATAATTCTTTTAACATCTGCTTTAAGACAGCCATTCATTACATTAATACTTCCTAAAATATTATTATCTACTGCTTCATATACATCTTCATGGCAATCATAGATTGAAACTAAACCTGCAAAATGATAAACATAATCAGGATTAAATTTTTCTATAATAGTTTCTACAAATTGATTTCTAATATCAACTCTATGAAAGTTTTCTATTTGATCATGAACTTTAGGTATATAAGTACCATGTTCCATATTATCAATTACGGCAATACATTTAGGATTATGGCCTCTGTTTAATAAGTCGTTGATAAAATTTGTACCGACGAACCCAGCGCCACCAGTAACTAGGATTTTAGTGTTTGAATTATACATTGATTTCAGTTTTAGTTGTTATTTTATTGTAAGCTTCCCAGATCTTATTATCTACATGTTCTCCAGTGTAATAAGAATCTTTTAAATATTTTTCCTGTAAGTTGTAAAATAATTTTTTATAATGATCAGGATTATCATTTAAAAATTGTACTTTCTTTTTTAAATCTTCTGGAGATTTACATCTAATAAAATGACCATCAGGGAAGACATTAAAGTCAGTATCGTAAGATGGGTGTAAGAATGGTATAATACCATAGTGTAACATTTCAGCGTACTTAGAGGTTACCATACCTTCTTTAATAGGTACGCAGAATGTATACTTAGTAGAAAGTAATTCATCAGTCATTGATTCAATTCTCTTTTCACCTTTAAACCATTTAGGATATTCTTCCTTTAAATTATCATCCCATTTTCCATAAATATCGGTCTCAATATCATTCTTTACAATATAATCTCTAACAGGATCCCAACGGTCCATTCCACCTGAACCCTTTCCTTGGTTTTGTAACATCATAAATGAATTAGTCTTTTTCATTTCAAACAATTCATCGGTATTATATCTCTTTTTATCTAAAAGGAATACAGTTTCAATACCAGAGTATTCATAAGTAGATTCAATAGTATCAACATCTCTTAAAGGAGGATTACAAAAGAACTCTTCTGTTTTTGTAAAAGTATTTTGAGCTAAGTAATAAGTTGGTCTATTGTTATTGCTCCAATCTTTACAGGCTAAAATGTATCGATTATCTACAAGTAAACCAACAATAGGAACCTTCTTTTCCAATTCATTCATTGCTTTAATAATAGGAGCAGCATAATATTTAAAAAAGTCTAAAGATTTAACTCTACCAGTTCCATCTACTTTATTAATAAAATCAGGTATATTAACAGTACTTGACGGCCCGGTGTAAAAGAAAATAAAATCTAAATCTAAATCTTTTATAATTTGTGCAGCCTCATCAGATGATTTCCTATCAGTCATTGTAGAGTGGAATTCTTTTACATTTGATGGCGCAGCTGATTCTGTTTCAGCAGGAGGTCCGAATAATGATTGAACTGCTGGCTTTTCTTTTGCTCTAACTCTTCCTAAATCATTTGGACTTAATAACCAATAATCAATATTAGGATTTCTTTTTGCAATTGAATTAATTAATTGCTTAGGTTCGCAATCTCCACCTATTGCTCCCCAACTGTTTTCATTAAACTTAATCGCTTTACCAAGTTTAAAAAAACCTACTTTTTTTACATTTTCCATTTTAACAATTTTGAATTAAATCTTCTATTACTTCTTTATCATTTTCATATGTTAAATCATACCAACATATGTTCAGTTCTTCGAACTTTAAATTATTCATTGAATTAATCAAATGAGTAATTTCATATTCATTTCTATTTGACATTTTAATACTATCAAGATTATTAAATGCCTCTTTAGAGAATATCATATAACCACAGAAGTATCTACCTGAAACAATTCCATGTGGTTTTTCAATAACAACATTTTCTAATATAGATGCTAATTGTAAATTTCTTGCTCTTGTATCATAATCTTTATAAGTTACAACTGTACTGCTAGGATCATGATATTCTAATCCTATATTTCCTTGGTAATAATTATCTCCAAATAAACATAAGAAAGCTTCATCAAATTTATCTGCCCATACCTTTATGGCTGCACCTGGACCATATTCATCATCCTTTTGGAATTCATAAAATATGTTAATGTCTTTTTTATACTTACTTAACTTTTCAATAATAGGATGAGAAAGTTTTACATTATCTTTAAAAAAGAAATCTGCTTTACTAATCGTAATATAACAATCCTCTATACCATTCTCCATACAAAATTCTACACAGTATTCAACTGTTGACTTTCCTAAGATAGGATCTACTAATTTATTTTTACCATACCTAGTAGAACGGCCGGCAGCTAATATAATTGCTTTACTTACTCTTTTCATTTACTATACTTTATTTCTAATTCATCAAATAATTCATGTCCTTTTTTAAGGAAACTTCCAGCTAATTCATATCTTTCATTTAATTCAAAGAAAGGCACTGCTCCTAATAAATGAACTGCTAAAAAGAATTTAAGTTGATATTCATCACACCATTCATACATTACCTTTTCAGCTTCTTTGCAAAATTTACTATATGTTTTATTGTGGTTATTGTATATATGGGACTCATATTCCATAACAAACGATTGCATCAGTTTTCCATAATCATAATAATCTTGTTCTTCTGTACCTCTTGGGTCTATAAACAGAAAATCTTTATCATGTAAAATATTACTTACTGTTAAATCACCATGTACAAAACCCCAACAAGAAACTGCATCAAATTTACCTTCATAAGTATAACCTGTTCTTAATTGAAGTTTCTCAAAATAATCTTGAGTCTTTACATTAGATCCTATGTTATCAAACTTTCCTATAATTGAAATAAGATTTTCTAATTGGCCTAATGAAGTATTTAAAGGTTGTGCTAATATTTTATCATACCAAGTTGGGAATCTTTTCATTTCATAACTTGTTTCTGATAGAGGTTTAACCTCAATAAAATTAGGATGATCACAGCACATAAGAAAATCCATTTGTTGTTTGAATTTTTCTGGATAATGGCCTGCCTCTTTAATTACTTTGTTACCTTGGAGAAATACCTTATCTCCGCTATTCCCTACTAAAATTTTACTATTATGCATTTTATTCCGAGTTTACGTGCAAAAGTTAAATCCACATCAGAATCCCCAACCATTAGGAAGTCTTCAAAATTATATTGTGGAAATTTTTCAAATATTAAATGTCCCATATCTGGGGCTGGTTTTTTATTTGATACATCTTCTCTAGTATATATGTAATCAAATAATGTTGGATCTATTTGATGATAACTCATAATTCTATCTACATTTTCTCTAGATGAATTAGATGCTATTACTAAATTTTTAAATACTTTACTCTTACACATGTACAAAAGTAGTTCATTTACTTTAGTTTTATGTAAGCTTTTTGAAAATATTTGCTTTTTATATTTTTGTGCTAATTTACTTTCTTTAGGAGTTAACTGATATTTTTCTAATAAAACATCCATACCATAATTAATATCTGCCATAATTGCAGAAAGTGGTATTTCTATGTTTAAGACTTTCTCTAAGGCCTTTCTCCATGAATCGGCATGAATCTCAATAGTTTTAACTAAAGTATCATCAAAGTCTAACATTAAACATTTTTCCATATAAATCCTAATTTATTATTATATGGTAAAATAAACAAATGTTTTAAGAGTGCTAGAGATATTTTAAGACAAAAAAAGACCGCCTAGATGGCAGCCTCTTTTTAGGTGAACGGTATTTATATTAAAGACTGTTCTTAGTATCTTGTACATGTATTCTTACTTCTTGTGCTAGATTTTTAATATCTTGCATAGTTTTACGAATTCTAACAGCAGCTGCTTTATTTCCTTTTACATAAAATTTATCTACATCTTCTGTACATGCTTCGATTAATGCTTTGATTTCTTCAAATTTTTCCATAATTATTTATTTAGTTTATTTAATCTATATATTCATCACTAGAACTTGCCTTCACGGTTTCTGTAAAAACTTGTTACTTTAGGAATGTACATATAATTCTTTCCTTTATCCTTTACATTCATCATGATTCTTTTGAACATATCCCAATCAACTGGTAATATACCATCTGCTCCAGAAGGGGCACCTTTTAATTTTGGTGCAGTGTTTCGTTGTTTATCTGGATTTCTATACCTTAAATCTCCAGTTATGCTCGGTCTCCATGATGTTGCAGAATGAGAAGTGTCATTTGCACCATAACCTTTATTGTTTAAATCCATGTCATAATCCTTTTGAGGTTGCATGAATATTTTTTTACTTGTGTTATGCGCAGTTACTTTCTTTTTACTTCTCGTAAAACAAAATCCTAAATCAGGAAATTGAGTATATGCTTTAGCCAATAGCTCTAAGTGATTAGGGGCCCATTTATCATCATGATCTATTCTAACGATATAATCACAACCGTCTTTCTTTGCCATGTCTAGTGAGTCATTAAGGGCAGCAGAACCTGCAGTAAATCGGATTTGTTTAGTAGACCATTTTTTATTATCTCTTTCTCCTGCTGTAGTTCTATTTTTATACTGCATTTGGTCTTTAGGAATAATGTCTTCTATTACTTTCTTTATTTCACCTTCATCACCTTCATATTTATCAGCAGTCAAATAAATTTTCCAATTTTTGTACTTTTGAGCTTTAACTGAATTTAATGCATCTGCTAAAACACCAGGAGTAGTCATATGCTTTGCTCTAGCCTTATTAGCTCTACCTGCATTCATATCATGAGTAGCCATAACAATACCAAACTTAATATCTTTATTAATATCAGAGCTTAAGTTCTTTTCCAATAGGATTTGAAACTTTTCATCTTCTATGTATGACTCTAATAATTTAAAATCTTCAAATTTTATCATTTGTTAAAAAATGTTTTTATAGACTTTATTATTCTTTTCATGTCTGCTTTTGTTAAATCAGAACCTGATGGTAAACAAATACCTTGTAAGAATATTAAAGAACTGTTTCCATTTATATATTTTTTATAACCTTGCATAACTGGTTGTTCATGCATTGGCTTCCAAATTCTTCTTGCTTCAATGTTATCTTTAGATAAATGTTCAATTAAATCTTCTGGTTTATCCTCACCATTCATTAATGCACAAGTTAACCACATATTAGATCTATCGCCTGACCGCTCTTCTTGAAATGAATAGAAAAATTTACCAACCTCTTTTTGATATATTTTATTAACTTCTCTTGTTCTTTTTATTCTTTCTTCGATAACTTCCATTTGGGCTACTCCTATTGCAGCAAGTACATTACTCATTCTATAATTATATCCTATATCAGTATGATAATAATATGGTCTATTTTCCTTTGCTTGAGTAGAAAGGTGTTTCATGTATTCAGCATGTTCTTTGTTATTAGTTACAACAACTCCACCACCGGAAGTAGATAGTAACTTATTTCCATTAAAAGAATAAACACCAATAGAGCCAAAGGTTCCTGTGTGCTTATCATTAAAAGTAGATCCCAAACTTTCAGCGGCATCTTCAATAATAGGTATGTCATATTCATCTGATAATTTTTTAATTGCATCCATATTACAAGGTACTCCAAAAATATGAACTGGTATAATTGCCTTTGGTTTTTTGCCTAATGCGGTTGAATTTAAAATTGCTTCTTCTAATAAGATAGGATCCATATTCCAACTCCCTTCTTCTGAATCAACAAAAATAGGTTCAGCTCCACAATAAAGTATAGGATTAACTGTTGCGACAAAAGTTAATGAAGAACATAAAACATAATCACCTTCTTTAACCCTTAACGCCCTTAATGCTAAATGAATACCTGCTGTACATGAAGTAACAGCTACTGCATATTTTGAATTTGTATATTTTTTAACAATGTCTTCAAACATAGTAAGATGTGGTCCAATTGGAGCAATCCAATTATCTTTAAATACATCTTTAATATATTCTAATTCGTTACCTGACATATGAGGTGGTGATAAGTAAATCTTTTTCATATTATTTAATTTTAGCTGGATTTCCGTATGCCGTTACATTATCTGGTATATCTTTGGTTACAATGGAACCTGCACCAATCATACAATTTTTTCCAATTTTAATATAAGGTAATATTGTAGCACCTGCACCAATAAAACTACACTCTCCTACAGAAACACCTCCACATAAAGTAGCATTAGGACCAATAAAAGAATATTTACCTAATGTACAGTCGTGATCAACTGAAGCTGCTGTGTTAATTACTGAATGTGCACCTATTTTACAACCCATTTGAATAACTGCTCCAGCCATAACTTGTGTACCTTCTCCAATAATAGAAGAAGAATGGCATATAGAATTAGCTGATAGTGTACTAATAAATTGTTTACCTTTTAAAGCTTTTTCAGCTATCTTTTTTCTAATTTTATTGTTACCTATACCTATAACCCATAACCCTCTTGATTTCGGATCATAATCACTATCATCCCAAAATTTAAATTTTTGTAATCTTATAGATGATGATACTACTTTAGCATGGTCACCCTTTCCGTAAATATTAATCATTGCTTTCTCTTTTAAATTCAGGTACAATACTAGTCATAAGTGGAAGTATCTTATAAAAATCATTAGCTCTTAATTTAGATAACTTTTCTATTTTAGGAATTAAAGTTTTAAAATCATAATTAATATGATTAAGTTTCATTATATTATTATCCTCAGTAGGAACCATATTTTCGCCATCACATAATAATTCCTCATAAAGTTTTTCACCAGGCCTTAATCCTATGTATTCTATTTCAGCAGTACTCTCAAAATGTTTAATAAGATTTTTTGCTAAATCATTAATACTTACAGGTTCTCCCATATCAAATAGAAACACTTCTCCACCTTCTCCTAGTACACTTGCTTGTAATACTAATTGACAGGCCTCAGGAATAGTCATAAAATATCTAATAACTTCTTTATGAGTTACACTAACGGGACCTCCTCTTTCAATTTGTTTTACAAAGGTGGGGATTACAGAACCTTCAGATCCTAATACATTTCCAAATCTTGTGACAATAAATTTAGTTGCTGATTTTGTTTCTAAAAACTGAGTATATAATTCTGCTATCCTTTTAGTAGCACCCATTACATTTGTAGGATTAACTGCCTTATCTGTTGATACCATTACAAATTTTTCTACCTCATTCATATATGAGATATTTGAGACATTCATTGTACCTAATACATTTGTTTTAATTGCCTCAATAGGATTAGATTCCATCATTGGTACATGTTTATATGCAGCTGCATGAAAAACTATGTTAGGTTTAAAAGAATCAAAAACTTCTTCTAGTCTATATTTATCTCTAACATCACCTATTACATATTTAATATGAGAATTTGGATTTGATCTACTTATCTCTTGTTCCAAATGAAACATTGATGCTTCTGCATTATCAAATACAGTTACAGTAGATGCATTAAAATTAACTAATTGTCTTACTATTTCACTACCTATTGAACCTGCACCACCAGTGACAAGTATTCTTTTACCCTTAATAAAATCTTTAATTAATTTAAGATCGGTTACTATAGGTTTGCGATTTAGCAGCTTAGAATAGTTTAATTTCATATATTATTTATTTGAGCCACTAACCAATCCAATTCTACTTGACTAGCAGAATCAGAAATAGCATTCTCAGGATCTGGGTGAGTTTCAATAAATACTCCATCATATTCAAATATCTTAGCTGCTTGTGCATATTGTTTTGCTAACTTACGACTACCACCGGTAATACCATCACCTGCCATCTGAGTAGAATGAGTACAATCTAAAATAACCTTATCTGCAAATTCTTTCATTACACCAACTCCTCTAAAATCAACAATAAGTCTGTCATAACCAAAATTAGATCCTCTTTCTGTTACCCATACTTCACAATTAGGATCTACTTCTTTTATCTTATTAACTGCATGTTCCATTGCATTAGCAGATAACCATTGACCTTTTTTAATATTAATAACATTAAAATGTTTTGCACATGCAACTAAAAGATCGGTTTGCCTACATAAAAATGCTGGTATTTGAATAACATCTACTACTTCAGATAAAGGCAATGCTTGACTAGGCTCATGAATATCTGTTATTATTTTAATATCAGGATAGTGGTGCTTAATAGTTCTCATAATCTCCATACCTTCTTCTAAACCTGGTCCTCTATCTGAATGTATAGAAGTTCTATTGGCTTTATCAAAAGATCCTTTTAAGTACCAATCTTTACCTCCCATATAACCATCTAAGGTTTTGGCTACTTCTAAAAAGTTATCCTCATTTTCAATACTACAAGGACCGAGTATATAAGTATATTTTTCCATTATCCATCACAGCTTAAACATTCTTCCATTGCTGCTTTAGCAATATCTCCTCTTAATACAGATTCAGTTCTCATGTAATATAAAGTTTTAATTCCTTGTTTCCATGCTTCAAGATGAACTTGATTAATCCACTTTGGTGTAGCTTCTTTAGGAAATGCTAAATTTAAAGATACTGCTTGATCAACATATTGTTGTCTTATACCACCTTGTCTTATTAAATCTAATTGATTAATTTCTTTAAATGTTTTAAACACATCTTTAAAAGGAACACCTTCTTGAAATTCTGGTACATCTTTACACTTAATTAGCATACCTTTTAAGAAACACCAATCATCTAAAAATTTAAGACCTTGCACAGAACCACCATCAGCCATAATCTTATCCCATACTTTTTTATTATCATGCCCCATTTTTTCTAAGTAACCTAACAATTGCTGATTCTTTCTAATAAAAGTTCCTTTAGCCGATTGATCTGTCCATATATTGGCAGGTACTGGTTCAATACCAGCAGATATACCACCGGCTAATTTTGAATTAGATACTGTTGGTGCAACTGCTCTTAGGTGAGTGTTCCTAAATCCAGTATCTCTACACCATAGAGGTTCTCCGTACTCCTCAGCAAGATCCCGGCTTGCCCTTTCACTTTCTACTTTTATTTGAGAAAATATATTACGAGTTTCATATTGAGCTTCTAACCCTTCAAATGCAATACCTCTTTGTTGTAAATAAGTATGCCATCCTAATACACCTAAACCTACTGCTCTACCTTTTTCTGCTGTTCTTACAGAGTTTTCAAATCCTTTTCTATATTTAGCTTTTTGTATAAATTCTTCAAGTACACCATCTAAAAACCAAGTTGCATCATAAATAAGATTTGTATTTTTCCATTCATCATATTTAGAAAGATTAAGAGAACTTAAACAACAAACAAAAGAATGATTTTCATCTGTATGCAAAACAATTTCAGAACAGATATTGGTCATAAATACTTTTAATCCGTTTCTCTTATATGCATCAGGATTTTGCTTATTAACATTTCCTCTATACATTATATAAGGTTGCCCAGTTTGTCTACGTTTTCTTTGTACTGCTGCAAATCTTTTTCTAGATTCTGTATCACCTTCCAAAACATTTCTCATAAACTTATCACCGATAACCACACATTGATTTGTATTTAAACATTGCCTATTAATATCGCCTTTAGGTTCTCTGATTTCTAACCATTCCCAAAAGTCTCCATGATCAATACTTAAATTTGTACTAGCGGCGCCTCTTCTTACTGCACCTTGATTAGTTGCAAGAATTGTGGAATCATTAATTTTAATAAAAGGTACTACACCATCACTTGTTCCATTATCCGTTATATTAGTTCCGGCTGGTCTAATTTGATTATGCCCTATTCCAACTCCACCGCCATGTTTAGCCAATAGCATTAATTCTAAATTCTTTTGGCCTATATCATTAATAGAGTCAGCTACATCAATACCAAAACAACTAATAGGTAAACCTCTTTCAGTTCCAGTGTTACTTAATACAGGTGAGGCTAGATTCAGCCATCCCTTCCAAATGTACTTCATAAACTTATCTGCCATTTCTGGTTTCTTAAGCCTATTTGCTACAGTTGTTGCTACTCTCCAATAAGCATCCTTTGGAGTTTCTCCTGGTAAACAATATCCTCTAGATATTGTATTTAAATAAACATCGGTATGTCCCCATTCAGGATAATCAACGCCTCTTTCCCAACCTAATTCTTTTTCTATTTGATCTGCTGTCATTCTTTTTTGTTTTTAATTATTACCAAATATCATCCCAATCATCACCTTCACCTGCCTTTGCATAATCAGTTGGCCTGATTGCAAAAAAGTCAGTATGAGTATGTCCACCTGTTAAATGATAAAACCAATCTAATGCATCAGCTGATTTTTCATCATATTCAAATATTGGATCTAATCCTAATTCTTGTAATTTTTCATTTGTTCTTCTGTAAATAAAATTCTTTAAATCAACTGCTTTTAAATTTTCAATATCACCCATTTCAAAAATCTTATCAATATAATCATGCTCCATATCTACCATTAACTTTGCAGCTTCATAAATAGATTCTTTAATATCATCTCTTAATGTTTCATCCTCAGAACACATATGATTAAATAATCTACATCCCATTTTAGAATGTAAAGATTCATCTCTCACAGACCATTTCATCTGCTGCCCAATTCCTTTTAAAAGATTTCTCATTTGAAAACTATATAAAACTGCGAAAGAACTGTAAAGAGATACGCCTTCAGCAAATGCAGAAAATATTGCAAGACTCCTTGCTACTTCCTTTCTTGCATCTTTACTTTCTAATAAATCTTTATCTGTATAATCAGCTTTAGTTGACATTAAGAAGTCAAATTTATCAGCCATTGAAGGTTCATGTAAAAAAGCAGTATAATCTTCAAGACCTAATGTTTCATTTAAATAACTATAAGCAACTGCATGAATTGTTTCTTGTGAACCAAACATCATTGCCATTTGTCTTATCTCATGTTTAGGAAACCACTTCGTAACCATACCAGTCCAATAATCGGATACTGCACATTCAGTTTGGGCAAACCCTAAAAGAATATTTCCTACTAAGTTTTTTTCATGAGGTTTAATATTTTCATTCCAATCTTTTAAATCTCCTTGCATTGATATTTCAGTATGTAACCAAAATGCTTGTGCTTGTGGTAACCAACCATCCAAATAATATTCAGGATATTCGAAAGGTTTGTATTCGACGCGATTAGTGAAAAGTTTGCTCATAGTTTTTTATTATTTTAGACAAAACATGCAACTCAGAATAATTGGTTGCACGTCGTTAATTAGTATTGTTTTTTATTTATTCTACTTAAGACATGAGTTTTAATCATTGTCTTGTTTTTTTAACTCCTGCTCCAAATCATATGCTTTTTGTTGAAGCCTAAATGATTCTTTCTTATAATCTTTTCTTTGACTATATAATCTACTTAATACATCCTTTAAAATTGATCTTTCAGTACTATACACAGCACCTGTTACTGACACAATTCTATCATCACCTACTTCTCTATCTTTAAATTCTGGTTTTACCTTTTTAATAAAACTTTCTGGTGACACATTTAACTGTCTCATAATAGAAGGATATAGTGAAGCAAAATCAAATGCAGCTACAGCATTATGCATTCCTGTTTTTGGTTCTTTTACAAATGCTCCTTCAAATTGTTGTCTTTTTGTAGGTGGTGCTTTAGGATCTTTTGCCATTACTAAATTTCTTGTTAAAAATTCCCTAGCTAATAGTGCTTCAGTAATCGCTACAGGTGAAGCTGCTTTAAATATACTAATCTGAGTCATATGAGCAATAGTTAAAGCAATTTCCATTGTTTTAATTTTTTCATGTATCAAATAAACTAATGCAGTATCAACCGCATTATAAAAAATGTATTTAGGATAATCTTTTACATACATATCTTGTATAGTACCTTCATATTTAATTTTACGAATACCTACAACAGCTTCACCTACTGTATCTAATTTAAAATCTTCTTTAATATCAACAGTCCTATCCCATTTTGCATAAATATCTAAATAATCCATTACGCCTACGTGGCATGGAAATTCATGTTTACCAAACGTTCTACCTATAGGAGAAGCTATAGAAGGATCAATTCCTAATTTCTTACAACGATTTACAATATACTGCCAGTCAAATTGAACATAATTCCAACCTGTCATCATAGAAAACTTTTTAACAAAAGAATCCATAAAAGTATAAAGCATATCATACTCATTTTTAAAACATTTAAAGATAAATGAAAATTCTTCGCCTATACTTTTAAAGTGTTCATCTATTTGTTTTTGAATTTTAGATTGTGTTTGTCTATCTAAATCTTTTGTAGCTAAAACTATACATTGCTTTTCTGGAGTAACAATACAAATTGCAGTTACTGGGTTAGGTGCCTTGCTTGGTTCTGGAAATGAATCAGTTACCTCTACTTCAATATCTACAAAAAAAGTTTTTGGAAAATGATAACCGAATATGAGCTCTCTATCAGAAAAAGATAGCTGATCCATATATTCAATAATTCTATACTTATTTAAATATCTTGATCTTGCTTTCTTTACAGAACGACCATCCCAGTTTTTAATTTTCTTATCTGCTTTAGGATCGCCGCCTTCACAAACCTCCCAGTTAAACATATCCTCTGGTTGAAGATCATAAGTTTTAAATCTAGTTTTTCCGTCAAGATTAAAATAAGAAACCCATAATTGGCGATCTTCTTGAGTTATGTCTAATAGCATATTTTATTTTTTATAGGTACTGATTAATAATTGTTTTCTTGTCTATTCCAATTCTCTTCATTCTTTGAAAGATAGTAATTGTAAAATTCTTGTGGTGTTACACCGATTGCTAAACCTGCATTAAAAACAAAATGCATTACATCTATCCATTCCATTTTTAATTCTTTTAAATCACCTGGAGTTAAATCAGAAAGTTTTTGTTTTCTGATTTCAGGATTTTTAGATTTCCAAGGTTTCCATGCAGCATTACCTTCACCGTCTTCGATTCCCCCAACCGCATCTACCATTTCATGTAGTTCATCAATGATTGCATGATTAGTAACCATTAAAAAATCTATAACATCACCTATAGTGAACTCTGAGAAAGGTTTTCTACCTTGCTTTTCAAAATACATATTTTGAGTTTTAGCTTGTAGAGAATAAAGTTCTTCTAATGAATTAACTTTAACATCGTATTCTTTCTCTTTCCAATAATCTCTAACATCGAGATCCTTACATTTATTATCAGCGTTTGCCATACTCTTTTTAATTTATTTTTATATAGCTAAAATGTAAGTTTGTTTTATTTTTGTTTAGAGATATGTTCTAACATTTTAATGTTCCATTTAGGATCAAACCAAAACCTTCTTCCGTTCTTATCCATGATATGGCCCATGTTTTTATTATTGTAACATTTAATAAATCTTTCAAATTTTTCTTTATCTGATTGCCACGGATTTTCCCAGTCTTTTAATTGACCGCCTCCTAATGAATAAGCTTTTCTTGGAATAGTTGTACATAATTCTAATAGCATTGGGCAGTTGTCTATAACCTCTCTGGCTTCCATGAAAGGGTTTACTTCTGGTAATCTGTAAAGTATTTCTGCTCTTAAATAATTACCTATGCCATTAAAATATTTTTGGTTCATTAATACTAAATGAATAGGTTGGTCAAATACTCTTTTATCCAAATTCTTTAATACATTATATTTAAATTCATCTGCTTCAGTTGTAGGATCTGGTCCACGGTTCGTACTCCACGTTTCACCGGCTTTCCATTTACCAAATCTCCTTACATCAACAAACGATAATGTAGTTCCATCCTTTCTATAAAATTTTAAATGAGCATGCTTTGATTCTTGGCCAGTATTTGTTAATTTAAAATGACCACTCATTCCCATTGACATTCTAAGAGGAGTTGTTTTATCTCCTTCTTTAATATACAGTATTAACTCTTTTCCTCTACTTTCAGCAGATAAGCTAAAATAATCTTTAGGACTTTCTGGTGTTATACAATGAGTTCCTTTATGAGCTGGGTTTTTTTCAATTTTTATATAATGAATCATAGGACCTTTACCTTGGCTGCATTCATTTATATAATCTGCTGTTAATCTAAGTTCTGCTAATTCTGGCATATATTAATTATTAAATCCTTTTATGTGGATATTTAGGTTTGTTAAAAGTTCAGGAGTTCTTATTCCACTCCGGTTAATACTATCAAGTATCTTTTGCTCTGATTTTAAAATCCATGCTATCTTAAAATTATCTACCAGTATTTTATAGATAGGTAATACAAGATCAAGATTATCTAGTTCATAAAGCTTTTTTGCTATTTGAGATATAGGAATAATATGCTCTAAATGAAATATGCCATTTTTTCTACCAATATCCTTTAGACCGCTTTTATTTGTTTGTTCTCTCCATGTAATCCACTTTAGCTTTTCTTCAGGATCATCTATATCTAGTTTAATAGCTTCTTGTAGAGCGGCGCTCGAGTACATATAAGGGAGTCCTAATTCTTTAGGGGTATTACTATAAAACCTGATAAGTCTTGTTACAGTGTACTTAATCTCTTTGTCATCAGGATTATCTTTAATCCATTTCAATAAAGGTTGTAATGTTTTTGCATATAAAATTATTTTCTCTATCATATTAACCTTTCATAATTTTAATTGCATTACGAATAGTTCCATTTACAGATTGCACAGTAATATTTAATTGCTTTGCAATTTCAATAGTTTTCATTTCATTACAATCAATACCGAATTTCATTTTGATAATTTCTTGTTGTCTTGGTTTAAGTTTACCCATTAAGTTTTCTATCTTATGCTTAAGGTGAGATTCTTCGTGGGATTGTTCAATATGAGATTCATAAGTACCTTGATATGTTGGATCCAATTCAGATACTTTAGGACCTACGTCAGGGATATGAGTTTTATGAGCAGGTACTCTAATTGTTCTACTCTTATTATTTAGAGCCTGTCGGATTGTAGCCTTAATCCATTGAGCAGCGTATGTAGAAAATTTAGCACCTTTTGTAGAATCAAATTTATCTCTTGCTCTACATAATCCGATTGTACCTTCGTGGATTAGATCTTCTAAGGATAATCCCATACCTTGATATTTTTTAGCAAGATGTA
>Ga0208660_1000038_pt1 | contig 41112 bp, 39 predicted proteins | sample DEB08_DNA_13_FD_184527 | JGI IMG/M metagenome (GOLD analysis project Ga0208660, IMG submission 184527) | Aqueous microbial communities from the Delaware River and Bay under freshwater to marine salinity gradient to study organic matter... | ecosystem: Environmental > Aquatic > Marine > Coastal ... | reverse complement strand
TATCGAGTAGAAGTAATGCAAATATTGCAGCTGGTAGTAAAAGTAAAATGATACTTCTCCAACCTATTCCCTACTTAGGTAGTTAGTTTACATATTAAGTTAGTAAACTAGGTTACTTTAAAACTCAGAGTCGTCTGCCTCTGTGCCCTCGATGTCAAAGTCTACTGAACCAGTGTACTCAATTAAATCAGTGACTTGAATTGCAGTCATGATAGTTGAGATACCTTGGCGACCAGCTACATCGTACTCTCTACGATATACCTTAACGTTACCCTTAGACCCATTACCAATCTTAATCTTTGCACTGATAGGTTGCTTCTTGCCATCTACTAGTACAACTGGGTCGTTTTCTGTACCATCTTTACGTAAAGCTTTACGCTTCAAGTTGATAGCGACTCGACTTGGATCATCTTTGACAGGCTTAACATTGCCATAGCCCTCAAGTTCTTCTGCACGATCAGCAGGAGCTACGATCTGGCATTCCCACTGAAGAGTACCGAACGGATCAGTTGGGTTCTCAGGGTCTACCTTTACATAGTTAAGGGTTACGTCACGGATGATTGAAGTTCCAAGAATAGCAGTCATAATTATTACCTTTTAAATTAATTTATGTTACGTTGATGCTCTTGCAATAGGTAAGTTAATGTCCGCTTGGATTAGATTAAGTCTTTCAACTTAGTTTTAAAGTGTGCCCAGTTACCACTGTTTACAAGCTCACTTTGTTTATACCGATGACCTTCAAGAGTGTACATGAAAGCATCTCCGTATGGTGTATTGACTTCTGTTCTATCATAGAAGTTAGCTTCACTCTCACCACCGTACCCCTCAAGGATATCAAGTCGTCGCATAGTATCAGCATCAACTTCATACACCTCAGTGAACACGTGGGTATTACCTTTACGTACTCCAGGAAAAGCTCCGAGTGAGAACATCTCATAGCCGGGAACCCAATGAGTCCCTAGTTTATCAGAGCCCTCAAGGATTCGATGATTACCGAACCCCTCTCGGAGTGACCCGTACACTGCTACTTTATTTATCATGCAGACCACCTCTCTAGTTGAGAAGGATGTACCCAGAATGGTAGTCGCATCTCTTCACCATCACGCCATGCAGATATCTTAACCCAATCACAATCCATATCTGGGTGGAAACCTTCGATACTAAAGGCACGAGAGCGTCTTTGGGACCTAGGTACATCTTCCATAAGGTATCTTAAGGTTGGGCATGTGTGGTCAGGTGTTTCAAGGTGCCTAAGAGTTAGTTCCTCTATTACTTCTCCAGATAGACTAAGCATTGTACCATCTTCGTGGCAACTGTCAACGTTAATTTGTGTATAACCTACAGGGCCAATGAAGTTATTCCGGTTACTGTTATTAACTAACGTTACATCCCACATTAGAGGCTTAGCTCCAGCAAGGGTAGCTTTGAATGCAGATACATACCGATCTTTTGTACTCTCACCACTAATAGAACATGCAGTGTTAACTTCTATTACTGTAGCTTTCTTACGTCTCTTGTTCCAGATAACATCTACTGAACCAAAGTCAAGACCTAATACTTCAACAGCTTTAACAGCTTCAGATACAACAGATGCGTCTGGCATTACATCATTAATTGTAAATACAAAACCGTTAGAGTGGTTACGTACTTGATAGTTTATCTCAGCTCTGTTGTGGTAAGGGATAGCTTTCTTCTGTACAAAGAAGGGTACACCATTCATAACATGAACACGAAACTCATCACGTTTCTTTACGTACTTAGTGTACAGCAAAGAGGAAGGTATAGCTTTGGTTGCTGTTACGTCTTCTTTGAAGTTAGAGATAGTCAACCCTTCACCCGAGTGACCTTGAAGTACAGCACGGCATACCACATCATGACCATCACGATACCATTCACAAGCTTCAGACTTCTTAGTAGTCCAGTCAGGTATACTGACAGGGGCTTCAGGGTTAGCTACGTTGTACTCACTGATAGCTTGGAAGAACTCACCCTTATGTGATGCCTTACGTACACTAGCTGGCTTGTTAAGTACCTTTACAGAGGGCAGGTGGGATAGGTTTACAGTTGAGTTACCCCAGTTGATGATAGTCTTATCGCTACTATCGGAGACTGAAGAGTTCTCTAGCCTCATACGTTTGAAAGACATAGACTTAGCTAGTGTCTTTGCTGACTCACTCCCTAGTTTATAGGGTAGTACTAATACATTACTCATGCGTTTGCTCCAGTGTTGTTGTTACTAAGTAAGATTCTGTTGCTGCCTTTACTAATGATTCTTTACCTACGTTGTTCTTATCATCAGCTATTACTTCTATCAGGTCAGGCTCACGTACAACTATGGTATCTATTCCGTTGTCTTTAACCATGCTTTGTACAATACCGGTGTAATACCCAGCCAAGGCGGAGTTAGGTTGATGATAACACTTGGTACTTAGGCTAGTGTTTTCAACAAAGCAACCATACAATGTACCTTTAGCTTTAGTTTCAACTGTATCAGGTAGGCCGTGACTATAGAACTCAATTACTTCACCCACACTCATCTTATATTTAGATAGCGTAGGGTACGTGTTATATTGAGGTTTGCTAGTGTTTCCCCAATTCTTATTATAAGTAACTGGAGCAGGTAATGGCTTGGGATGAAGCTTCACCTTTCGTACTGAGACTTTACAATCTTGCCCCGCCTTTACATCAAAGTCAAATGATTGTAGCTGACCCACAGGTAACTCTTGTATCTCATACTCAACGTTGTTACGTGATAGGATAGCTTCAAGCATAAGCTTCTCAGATGCATAGTAGTATACATCACGAGATTGATTACGAGCAATGAACATAGGTCGTTCATCGTTACGTACCAGATAGAACTTACATTCGAAATCATTATACCAACTTAGAGTGAAGGCACCTTTAAGTTTACTAATTACTTCTTCAGGGTCTTCAGCTAAGCCCATAGCATAGGCAATGTTCTCACTATCAACATCGAAATCTTTATGATCAGGCAAGGTACTTTGATCTGTAAGGGTACCGTTGTGAGCTAGTGTTACGTTACCGTATGTAAACGGGTGAGCATTAGCGTCATTGATAGCACCTTGAGTAGCGTATCTGTTATGACCAAGCAAGAAGTCAGTACATGTTGTGCTTGCTATCTTGTCACCTATTTTAAGTTGAAGAAAGTCTGTTGAATTAACTGACCTCTTGTACGTTTGTACTTTATTATCAATACCGTTAACAGCAACACCAGTGCTATGCGGACCACGCAATGCATCTACAAACAGCAGTTGCTTAAAGACTTTAGAGTCCACATGATTGATACGAGTACCGATTACACCTACTAAACCACACATAATTTATCCCTTACTTTTTCCAATTGGGTACGACCTTGATTGTTTTCTATGATTTCACGTTCGTGATATACCATAGGACGATGGTGGATAATGTCTTCTGCTACCCACACACTTTCATACAGAGTTTCTTCTACTTCATACACTCGGGAGATGTTATCATTTACCAGACGTTCACCGAAGATAGCCGACAATAATGCATGAGGACCATGGGTACTAAGTAACCTTGGCAGATGAGTTACACTTTTAGTCTCGTCAACAGTGAACTCTTTGAGTGCTAGCAGATGATTAATCCAGTTGACTAACACAGGTTTACTACACGTACCCTTATGACCTCGGAACTCAAGAGACCCAAAGGTTTCTAGTGCGGTTAAGTTTAGTGCAGTATACTTAGTCCACATGCTATCAACAGATCTATGACCTAAGCGTATGATGTCACAGAGTTGGCTTACTTGGTGTTGACCACGGTATAGTGACATAGCGTAGATGTTATCAGCTCTTTCCGAACCACATATAGCAAAGAGGTAAGGTTCCACAATAGCATAGAGTATAACTAAGTCACACACTTGAGCCCAAGTAAGGTCTCTTGAGTCCACATGTACATGAACAGAGGTACGCATAGAGAATACAGGTTGGTACTCTGAGAGGGTAGCCTCTAACGCTTGTAGTCTATTGCAAGCAGACAATCCACCAATAGGACCACGGAATACATACTCTACTCCACCGCCTCTTAGGGAACCGTCACGGGTACTACGCCATCCATTTACTGAAGGTATTCTATTCATACCCTCTACTTCTACTTCAACTCCGATCTTTGTTGTGCTTACTAAGTCACCTAGCCTTTTCTGTGGTGCAGCTGGTGGGTTAAGGTTGTATAACGATTGAATTGTTGTATCCATCTGGTACAATTCTCCTTATCATTGGTTCAATATGAGATAGGTCTTCGTGAATACTAAGGGTTGTATCTTCGTAGGTACCTACAGCTCTCCCCTTATACATTAAGACTGGTTTACTTAGGTTAGCTAAGTTAGCTATGGCAAACTCAGGTGAGATAGCTCTTGATATAAAGTCACCATGGTATACACCCTCTACTGCTTCGAAGTAGTTAGTGTAGGTAGGTTCGTATATCTCATCAATAGCTTCGTTATCTAACGAGTAACCATAGGGCCTTAGGGACTCAAGCATGCAGTTTCCATTAACTCTGGTACGTAACAAGGATAAGCGTAGACCTTTCTTCCACTGCCTAACTGCTCGTCTATCTATATACCAAGAGTGTTTCTTTTGGTTGATGTTACCTAGCTTAGGGTACTCTAAGGATACCTTTACTTTACTATCTTCTAAGCTTATGCGTCTGGATTCATCGGCACCCCTAGTTACAACTAAGTAAGACTTATCTTCATCACGTCTTGCAGAGTCTACGTATCCGGTCCACCATCCATCATCATCTGGTGTATTGAACCTAAGGTATGTGCCACTATATGTAGCGTGGATATCATGTATGCTCATTTGAGCTAAGTTTGGTTCTAATATCATACAGTCTCCAGTGATAGCTCATGTACTACATCAGTAGCCAAGGCAGTATCGCTAAGGTTAATGATACGCTTAAGGGTTTGAGGGTCATAGGCTGATACGAACTCAGGTAACCTATGCAGATTCTGAGTACACCATAAGGTACGATCATAGACCCATGAGGTAAGCTCATCAGAGTTAAGCCAGAAGTTACTAAGGGTACGGTACTCTACACCATAAGGCTTGTGTCTCATGGAGCCAGCCTTGCCGTACAGCTTTCTTCTATGTTTATCGGTGTCAATAAGAACAGAGGGCACACCAATAGCATAGTCCATAAGCTTGATTAAGTCTTCACCTATAAACCTATCAGGGTTATCATAGCCAACATGTACGTGACCACCAGCTGTACGTAGGTTAACCTTGTCACCTTTGGGTCGTGGCATTACCTTACTGTCCCAAGCATTCCACTCTGAACTACAACCAAACTCCATTGCTTCAGGGCCAAAGTTACTTAACTCTTGAGCTGTGAACTTATGGCTAGGTACTATGACAGGTTGTAAGTTATTGTTTTCTAAGATGTTTCTTAAAGAACCCATGACAGATGAGATGTTACAGACAAACTCTAACTTAGATTTAGCTGGATTGATATTGAACTCAGCTAATACATTGTCTTCTTGAACGCCACCATCCATAACAGGACGTGGGTAATCTTTACTACCACCTACTTTACCGATAGCAGATGTGATAGTACCACTCATGTCAGCTACGAAGACTTCAGGGTCAGCACCGACAGTTACATTTTGTAGTATCATGTTAAGCCTCCAATAGGTTAGCCATTTCTTTAATGTTAAGTGTTACATTATCTCTTCTTGGTCTGAAACGTCTTTCTGATAAATTCGAATGCGTTTTAACTTTGTTATCTGGTTCCTGCTGATTATTAATCATGACTTGCAGGTTGTTACGCTTAGCATTCTTTGCAGGTTTCTTACAGAAGTATCTACCGATAGCATTGAAGTTTGTATTAGGGAACCTCTTATAGCTATTAGTCCGTGACATATTAGCCTGTTTACCACCATACAGTTCAGCATCGTAATCATCACACAGTAATCTATTGAGCATGATACGAGCACCAGCTAATGTAAAGTACTCAGGGTATACGATAGCACTCTCTGTACTGGAGTAGGGAGACATGTGGTAATCGTGATCATCTGTGTGCCTCTCGTGGTGATTGAGCCAGAACGTCATTACGAATGCAGTGTCAGGATGTATGCCATCTTTAGTCTGCATCTTATGCCAGTCCGTAACGAGACCTGCTTGATACTGTGGGGCTCTTAGGAGGAACAAGGTAATCATTACCCTATCTGCAGGCATATTTGCATTTACAGTGAAGCCATCTTTCATAGCTAACTCTGTAGTTGGAGTATTAACCAGACCATCTGTTACAAACTTGAGGGTCATTAGGTACTCCCACCACGCATAGCTTACGTCCCATGTCATAGGATCAGGCATTACATGCTTGTCTATAGTAGCATCAGCATCAGTACACCATGTGCGTTCAAGGAAGGGTAGGTATTTGACACTATCAATTGATACCCCGTAGTTACGGTCTGATTGACCTATGACAGCATTGATACTTGCAAAGCAAGCTTTACTCATGAGACGTTGTGTCTTCATGCCGTTAGTTGTTACTTCGAATGAACAACCCATTAGTTAATCCTCTTGGTCAGGGTATTTTAAGACTAGCCACATTACCAATAACGTAGCTGTGTTTAAGACAAGTAGAAACTCATGCCACTCCTGCATTGGACACCCCCATGAATACAGCTGAGACTAACACAAGACCACCTGTTATCACTAAGATAGCAAGTATTGTATCAATTGCTTTAGTATACTTACTCATTAGACTAACCTCATACGTAAGTGTTTCTGGGATAACTTATCAGCTGCTGACTCACAACGTTCAATAACTACTACTTCATGGCGATGGTCAGCTGACTGGTACTTGTCAAGGGCACGTACATGTCTATCTCTAAGGACTTGAACATGTTGTAACCTACCACTGAGAGTACTACGATTTATACCAAGGATGATTGATAGTTCAGACAGGGCATAGTTAGCACCATGGACTAGCCTATCATGGCTTGATTCATTACGATACATCTTTGTTTTAGTTGTCATTTTACTTTCCATTTGGTTAGGGTATTTGCCCACACACTATGTCGGTGTAAGATAAAACAAAAGCTCGCACCACACTCCGAAGAGCATGGGCGAGCCAAGGGTAAACAATTAGAATGGTGAATCAGCAGCAACTGTCATACTCTCACCTAGCAGCATAGCAGAGAGAGCATCTTGAGCTGACTTCTTGACGTTGAACGTGGTAGCACGAACAGCAACAAGCTTGACATTCTTACCAGCTTCGAATGGCGTACCATCCTTACGAGTACCAGCAGGATAGTCAGTCACATTGAATAACATGTGAGCCTTAGAGCCATCTGCAAGGTCATCAAGGATAGGGTTACCATCCATATCAGCTACGAAGTCTTCAGCAATTGAAGTCTCAACACCATTGTATTCAGCAGCAGTAGAGTACCAGTGACCACCGTCTTTGGCAGGCTTGAGGCCTAAGTCTTCAATACCTTTACCAGTGAACACAGCACCGAACTGCTTACCGAAACGACCTTGATAAGAGCTACGGAGCTTACAGGCAGATACAGTTACATCTTTAACAACAACTTGGTTTACTACGGGCTTAGTTAAGTTAGCCATAATACATTTTCCTTTTGGTTTAGATTTAAGTTTAAATAGATTGAGCACCTTTAAGGCACTCCTAACGAGCCGCAGGCGAGCAAGCATCTTACAGGCCATAGACAGAGTAATGGTACATACCACGAACATACGTACCACGAACTACACGACACAAACCTAGGTCAGGTATACGTACACAATCCCCTGATCTGTATCTACGAGTAGAGGAGAAGTAACTCACTTACCTAACCTCCTACGTAGTTCATCATTAGACATACGAGATGCACCACGTTTAACACTATGATTGGGAGATGGTGGGAAGATTGACACCATGATCTCGGTAGCAGCGAACGCACATATTACAGCTACCCAACCACCAATCATACATACTATCAGTAACCCATAAGGGTCAGACAACATAGCATTCATAACGAACACTCCTTACTTTATGCGCTACCTAATTGTAACGATAGTAGTCTCTCGGGAGAAAGACTACGACTCTACAACTATATCAGAAGGCGTAAGTGCCTTGCTCGAACTGCTTCTCCCAACCTTGATCAATTAAGTCAAAGCCCAGATCTAGCACTTCCTCTTTGGATAGGTTAGAAGAGAGTTTTACCTCTTGGTCTCCCTCACCCATAAGATCTTGAGTTACCCACCGTACTTGATAAGTACCGTTGGTCTCGGATATCTTTGCGTACTTGACAAAGTTACCCTCGGTCTTCTTCAGATCAAACACTTGCATAACGAACACTCCATAGTTAGAAGATTGCTGAATTGCAATCATGGCAGTCACTCCGCAGAATGACTACTAGTTTGCAACTACGCACGAACTTGGGCATCAAACCAAGCACGATTAACCCAACGGTTAGTGGAGAGTGACGCAACCTCTCCAGACTTACGTGTTACCAGATAACCACGGTCATCTTTACCCCAAAGGAACTCGGCATGTTGCTTCGAGACCTTAAGGTTACGACTGTGAACCTGAAGCTTGGCGTTGGCACCCGGCTTCAAAATGGTAACAAGGCTGTTGATAATACTACAAGCCAAGTACCACTGTCCTTTATACTGCACATAACTACCAATTGCTAACTTACCCATAACGAACACTCCATACCCCTAAGGGCTTTGTAGGATCATACAGATCCTGATTAATGTGTGATACCTTATGGTACCGGATAGGTTCTTACAGAGCTCTTAGGGAGCTTTAGGGCTATCCCTGAGGTACCCCCGAGACTCCTCTCCACTAGCAGGATTCTCAGAGACCTCTAGGGACTACCCTGTAAGACTCCTAACGAGCCCTAAGGCGAGAGATACCATCAGGATACCACAGGGCCCTCAGGGATATCAGGGGGGTAGAGAATACAAACAGGGTACCCATATAACCAGGGCTTATCTATGTACTCCCTAAAGACCCTTTTAAATCCTATTATAGTACCTTATAGAGAGAGAGAATACGTAGGAAGTTATACCTAACGGTAGAGCTTACCCGACAGTACACAGACTGGTACCCTTAAGGTACCCACTGAACATTGTAGCTTAAGGTACGAAGGGGGCCTTAAGACCTTATAGACATTTATAGTCTATATGGAGAATACAGATATTCTGTGTGGAGTCTAATGCCCCCTTCCCCCTAGGGACCCTAAGGCATCCTCGACACGGCTAGATACCTTAGAGATACCTATAGGATAATACTTCCTATGGTTCTTCTCTCTCTGGTAACCTATAAGTCTGGGAGGACACCAATGAATAACAAACAGAAGCTAGCAGTAGCTAAAGAAGTACAGAAACGTAAGAAGCTATTAGACTACGAGGGGGACTTTGAGTTATTCTCAAAGGACCAGATAAAGATTCTTACCAAAGATTCTTCTAAAGGGTTTATACCTTTCCAGTTTAATGAAGCTCAAAGAATTGTAAATGCTAAGCTAGAGAAGCAACTTAAAGAACATGGCCGTGTTAGGGCTATAGTCCTTAAGGGAAGACAGATGGGGTTGTCTACCTATGCTGTTGCCAGAGTCTTCTGGAAGTCTTACTTCAATGCATATAACAAGTCAGTTGTAATGGCACATGACTCAGCCACATCTGACTCCCTCTTCAACATGTCACGTAATACTATTGCTAACATGCCTGAAGAATACAGACCACAGTTCAAGAAATCTAATGCCAAAGAAATTATGTTCGATCACAATGATTCCGGATATAGACTCTACACGGCAGGTTCTCCTGAAGCTGGTCGAGGTACTACACCTACCATTGCACACCTCTCAGAGGTAGCCTTTTGGACCCATGATGAGAAGATCCTTGCAGGTCTCTTTCAGGGTATATCCGAAGCTGATGGTACGGAAGTGATACTAGAGTCCACCGCTAATGGTGTTGGTAATGAATTCCATAGGTTATGGAAGGGTGCAGTAAATGGTGAGAACGATTACGTTCCTATCTTTGTACCATGGTTTTTAATGCCGGAATATAGAAGAACAGTACTAGAACCCGAAGAGTTCCAAAAGACCCTTACAGAAGATGAGAAGAAGATACAAGAGATATATGGTCTTGATCTCCAACAAATCTACTGGAGACGTTTAAAGGTAGCTGAGGGTGGGCTAAGTAAATTCCGACAAGAGTACCCGTTATGTCCTGAGGAAGCCTTTCAGGTTTCTGGGTCTAACGTGTTTAGCATTGAGAAGCTACAGTCTTTAATACCAGATAAAGTAATGAAGAGGCAGATGTTTAGTTTACCATCATCTTCTTTTGAGGATCACCCTGAGGGTACCCTGGAGATCTTCCAGTATCCTAAGTTTGATGTTAACTTTGTAATTGGTGCTGACTGTGCGCTTGGTGTAGGTCAAGACTCCTCCGCATGTGTTGTAATGAATCCGGAGAATGAAGTCGTGGCAGTATATAGAAATAATAGAATTGACCCTACGCAGTATGGGGACTTATTATTCTATTTAGGAAGATACTACAACAACGCCTTACTGGCTGTTGAATCTAATTCCTTAGGCATAGCAACACTGAACCGTCTTAAGCAGATGAAGTATGTGAACCTATACCACCAAACCAAAGTAGCGAACGTGTCTAATGAGGAAGGCAACCGTCTTGGATGGCGAACAACGCAAGCTACTAAGCCCATGATTATCGGGCATCTTAAGAACGCAATTGAGAATGATGACATCAATCTTGCGTCCACACGAATCATCCAAGAATGCATGGATTACGTGTCTGATGCCAATGGGCGTACCAACGCTATATCGGGTGCTCACGATGACACCGTTATTGCAACAGCTATAGCACTTGAAGTCTTAAGAACCCATCGGGATCGTCTGGTCCAGAATAAGGTTGGCTTCCAAAATCAGCAGTTTGAAGAGGACCTTACTAGCTGGCTATAGTTGTAAAAGTTTCCCCATTAGTCCTCCAGCTAACGCTGTGGTTTAGGGTGACATACGTGTTTCGGGAAAATGAAGCTACAGGAACCTATTTTAATTAATGAATGATTGATGGACTGTGTTAGTCCACTACTAGAGGATATACAATGAGAGACCCAGAAGGATACATGGAAGCAGTTACAGACGATGAGCTGTACACTATTATTGACTCAGAAGTAACAAACTCACAAGGTAACTTCCTTGACTCATCTGATCTCTCAGCTGAAAGAGAGAAAGCTACATACGAATATGCAATGCAGCCTATAGGGCACTTAACCCCACAGGGTGTATCAAAGATTGTATCCTCAGATACCGTTGAGGCTATCGAGGGGTACTCTGCAGTTCTGTCGGAACTGTTACTGAACAATAAAAAGTTAGCAAGATTTATACCTTACAGTCAGTCAGCTAAGGGTGTACACGCTGCACGGGTTGCATCTGATATTGTTAACTACTGTATCTTTAAAAAGAATAAAGGTTGGGAGATTATCAACTCTTGGATGAAGGCTGCTCTCCTATGGAAGAACGCAGCGGTAGTCTGGGAGTACGTAGAAGATTACGAATACACTTTTGAAGAGTATGAAGAAATCACTGCAGAAGCTCTTGACATGTTACTAGCAGATTCAGAAGTAGAAGTAGTAGGTGACCTGTACTCTAATGAGGGTGGTCTCTATGAAGACGTACGTGTTAAGCGTACTAAGAACAAGAGTGGCATTAAGATCCGTAACATTGAACCTGAGTCTTTTATCATTAGCCAAGGCGCTGATAGTATTGAGAGTGCAGACTTTGTTGGAGTACAGTCTGAGATGACTCGTTCTGAGATCCGTAAGCAATACCCAGAGCAAGCTGACAATGTTGACTGGGATAGCACAGACCATGACTACTCTTTTGCATCTGCTATTAATAATGAAAAAACAGCTCGAAGGACTTCTGTTGGATTGTCTAACTATTCCTTTGGAGCTAACAACACCTCAGAGGCTAATCAAACAGCTACTGTGTTAGAGTGTTGGTTACGGGTTGACCGTGATGGCGATGGTATCGCAGAGCTTAAGCGTTTCATTACAGTGGGTGGTAACATCCTTGTTGAAGAAGATGTCGAGTGTGTTCAGATTGCTGAGCTAAAGCCCTTTGACATTCCACATGAGTGGGCTGGTCTATCTATGGCTGATATGACTCGACCTTCAACCCTAGCGTCTACAGCTATCCTGCGTGGCTTTGTTGAGAATACCTACTTGACTAACTACTCACCTAAGCTAGCTGATCCTAATGTTGTTGACTTCTCTGCCCTGCAGAATATGAAACCAAAACAAATTGTACCTACCAATGGTAATCCAGCTATGGCTGTGCATAACATGCCACCAGAAGCTTTGTCTACAGGTACAGTGCCTCTGCTTGAGTTCTTGCAGAAGCATAAGGAACAAGCCAACGGTCTGTCAAAAGCAGCTCAAGGTCTTAATGATACACTGTATGTGTCTGGTAACTCAGAACAAAAAGTATCAGCTGTGCAATCTGCAGCACAAACTCGCATCCAACATATTGCCCGAAGGTTCATGGAGACTGGCTTAGCCACTTTGTGTGAAGGTGTGTATCGGACTATGAAGTTGGAAATGCGTACAAATGAAATGGATTATTATGATCGCAATGACCTCTACCAAACAATTGATGTCAAGGAACTCCCTGATACTCTTATGTTGCAAGTAGAAGCAGATGTGGGCGATGCAAGTAATAACTCTATATTAAGTAAGATGCAAATGATTGGTACCCAAGTAATGCCTGCCTTAATGCAAGCAGGGTTCCAAGGGGTTATCAACCCTATGGCTCCGGCTATCATTGCAGCTAAAACCATTGAGGCTTTAGGTGAAGATCCGTTAGACTACATAGTAGACTACACTTCCGACGAGTATAAAAAGTCAGCAATGGAAGGCAAGAAACAAGAAGCTAAGGTGAATGAGATAAAGAAAGCTATGGAAGAAGCAACCATGAAAACTAAAATGGCGCTTGACCAAGCAAATGTCGATTACACTAATGTACAATCTCAGAACGCTATTCAGGATAACCTGAAGCAACTTGTTGTTGCCTTAGATAAGTCATATCAAGAGTGGGCCAAGTTAGAACTAGCCGCAGCTAAGGACGGGCAACCTACCCCTAAGCAACCTCCAGTACAAGAAATGTATGGGATGGCGCAGCAATTAATTCAGCAGACTATGACCCAGCCACAATCCAATGGAAAGAAAGAAGAAGAACAGGCTTCAGCTGAACAACCGCAACCCTCTCAGGCTCCGGAACAACAGCAGACCCCTGAAGGTATTCAAGCTTTCCTTGGACAAGGTGGTCAGGGTATGACCTAAGGAGGTGATTCCGATCTTTGAACATACCACTCCAGTTTAGTCTGGGACGTATCTGATAAAACGTGTGGTATTGTTTAATACAATAGGGGCCCAGATGGGCTCCTTAACTTAAGACACTAACAGAGGAGATATAGTGGATAAGTATAAGAATGGGGCTAAGCGTAAGTTCAAGCCTACAATGGACCAGAAGACCGGTGAGTACAAGGCTAACCCCTTTGCTACCTCACAAACAGCCTTAACCCGAGCAACCTTTGCAAAGAAAGAAAGAGATGAGTTCTTCACGGAAGCATACTCTGACATTCTTGTAGACTTGTTCGTTCAATGGTTGCAGACAGAACCGCATTGCACAAAAGAACGTGAGTACTTATTCCACGTAGCTATGGGCTTGGGCTCTGTTAAAGAACGTCTCTTGAATATTGAAACCTATGGGTTCAACCAAGAGCTTATAGATATCAATAGATCTCAAGAAGGAGATGAAGAATGATTAAAGATGTAGATCAGAAGGTACTAGAGAAGGCTATTAAGGCTACCGAAGGTACCGTTAAAGCAATGGTTAAAGAGTTAGCTGCAGGCCCCGGTAAAGCCCGGTTCCACGCAGAAACCTTTTGCCATGCAGTCGATGCACTGGCACGACTAGAAAGTTTTAAAGAACAACCCCGAGCGCCTAAGAAGAAGGCTGCGGTTAAACAGGACTAATAAAGGATAACAAATTATGAGCAACAAAAACACTACAGCCTCTACCCATTCGGATGACGCTGGTTTTTATGCTGGTCAAGATGGTCAGTCGATCGATGACATTCCAGTACCCATGGGCCCAATGGGCGAGTTGTTAGGACTCACCATTCCCGATGAGGAGGAATCTCTACCAAATGATGACGAATCTCAACTTGACCCGGAAGATTCTGTGGAAGAAGGACCCGAGGATGACGACACAGATGAAGACGATACCGATGATTATGAGGAAGACGCTGAAGACGACGAAGAGTATGAGGATGAAGATGATTCTACCCAAGATGACGATTTGCCGGATGAAGAGGAAGTAGACTGGGACTATCAAGTTCCTGTTAAAGTTGATGGAGAAATAGAATATGTTTCTTTGTCAGAACTTCGCAAAGGTTTTGCTACTGATCAACACTTGTCTAAGAAGGGTAGAGAAGTTAGTGAACTTGAGAAAGGATTAAAAGAAGAATACTCCGCTAAGACTAATCAAGTTGTTGAACTTGGGACTGTTTTGCACACACAGCTACAACAACAAGAGACTGTGTTGGCACAAGAGTTCCATGACTTAGAATCTAAAATTGATACAGCCCGTAAAAACGGGGATACGTATGAGCTTAATGAGCTCAAGGATAAAAGAGAAACCGCACAGAAAGAGTACTGGTCAGCACGTAATCAACGTGAAGGCTTGGCAAGTGCAGTTCAAAAGCAACAAGAAGAACAGCTACAGGGTCAAGTAGATGAGTTGATGGCTAGGTTTGAAGAAGACATATCCACACTTGTACCTGACTTTGACTCAGAAGCTGTACGTGAGTTTGCTTTAGAAGAAGGTGTCCCTCAAGAGTTCCTTGATATTATCATGGATGCTAATGTAGTTAAGTTTGTGGATGACTATCGTCGTCTCAAACAGAAGACTGCCTCAGGCTCTGCTAAACGTAAAAAGGTCTCTAAGGCTAAAGGTATACCTACTAAACGTAAGAGTACTAAAAGTCAAAGAGAAGCCCGTAACTCTCAAAACCTACGAGACTCTGTTCTCTCAGGTAATGGGGATGAAGGTTCAGAATTAGATTTTCTAAAGTCATTAAGCAAGTTCCGCTAACATAATAGATTCAACATTAATTTAATTATAAGGAATATAAAATGGCTGCTACAAACTTTGCAACTACTGCGGTAAATGCCCGCAAATCTGAGAAAGAAGATCTAGCGAACTTCATCTCAATGATCACTCGTGATGAGACTCCATTCATTGCTTCCGTTGGTAAAACCAAAGCTAAAGGTATTTTCCACGAATGGCAAACTGATGAGCTTCTGGCTCCTTCTTCTAGCGCTGTTGCTGAAGGTTCTACCTTCGCTACTATCGCTGCTGCACAGTCTGCTGGTGGTGATCGCACTCGTCTGGGTAACTACACTCAGATTAACTCTAAGACCGTACAGGTTTCTGGTACTAAACGTGCTGTAGACCAAGCCGGTGTTGCTGACGAATATGCTTACCAGCTTAAGAAAGTCGGTACTGAAATGCGTCGAGACCTTGAGCTTGATTTGGTACATAGCTTCCACAGCTCTAACGGCACTGGCACTCGTACTCTTGGTGGTTACCAAGCATACGTGAATGATGCTGCTAACGTAGTTATCGCTGGTGAATCTGGATGTTACACTGCCCCAGATAATACTAGTGTTGGTACTGCTGGTACTATCGACCGTACTACTTCAACTGCTGATGACCTTCTTAATGATATCGAGCTAAGCCACGTTGATGACATTATGCAGAAAATCTACGAAGCTGGTGGTAAAGCTACTACTTTGATGACTTCTCCGTTGAACAAGCGTACTCTGTCATCTAAGGCTCACGGCCAGACACAGAACACCGTTCGTAACGTAGACGACACCGGTAAGATCCGTCAAAGCATTGAGTTGTTTGATAGTGATTTTGGTACTCTTCAAATCGTACCTAACTACATTATGGGCCTAGCTCACAACACTGGTGCAGATAATACTACTAACTCAGCTAACTTCTGTGCGTTAGTGTATGATCCCTCAATGTTCAAGATTGCTACTTTGCGTCCACTCCAGGAAACTGAAGTTGGTCAGCAAGGCGATAGCACTGTTGGTCAGATCGTGGAAGAGTGTACTCTTGCAGTAAGCAACCCTAAGGGTTGTGGTATGATCGTAGGTCTGGGTGGTTCATAAACCCTAGTACCTTTGGGGCTCCCTTCTGGGGGCCCCTTCTTTTTACCTATGGAGGATAAATGGATAAGTTTTCAGGAATGCAACTTGATAGAAACGACAGTAACTTAACAGTTAATCAAGATGTAAGCGAATACATTAAGTACGCTAAAGAGTCCCGTGAGGCTCAACTCAGAGGCGATGCCTCTCACTACAGGTCATTTGCTATCATACCCGATATCGTAGCTATTGACATATTAACTAAGCATGGTCTCAATCTCCTTGAAGAAGGGTTTATGGGTAACCCCGCTGATGTTGCTAAACTTAAAAGAATAATTAAATCAGAGTACCCAGACCTGTTAACCTCTAACATCTCAAGGGCTCGTGGTTAAAACAGGAGACACATATGTCAACGCCATTATACGATGCTATGGTTGCTAAAGTAAGATCATGGGTTAATAGAGACGAGAACGTTCTGACCGATAGCCTAGTGAATAACTTTTTAGATTACTCAGCAGATTACTGCTATAGGCATTTACGAATCCCACCACTAGAGCATACGTTTGTTTACAACGCTATTACTAGCGAGACAGAAGGTGAAGATTCTATCTTAATGCCTTCAGACCTTTCTGAGTTAATTCAGTTTAGCAAGGTAAACAATCAAAGCGAACGTACAGTTTTTAATGAAAGGCTTTCTTTGTTTGCTATGCAAGATAAAGACATGGCTAAGCTTAATAACAACTTTGCTCGTAAAGGTAGAGCTTTAGTGTTTGAACCAAAAGCTGAGATAGGCGATCGGTTTGAAATATACTACTATCGTAGGCTAGCAGATCTTGATGCAACTTACATTGTAAACCAAGCTAATATTAATGCAGGCTTAGCTACTCCAAATGGGATTCCGGGCGCTGGGAGTGTAGAGTTTCCAACAGGAAGTAACCTTTACTACACAGGCACTGAAGTTCCCAACTGGCTACGTGATGACCACGAGCGTATGTTGCTATGGGGTGCAATCGCACATGCATTAGATTATATTGGTGAAGACGAAAGAGCCTTAAAGTTCTTTGATAAGCAAAAGGCAGCTATTGCTGAGCTTAACTTAGAAGAAACTAAACGAAAAGTTAATGGTGGTTCTATGGTAGCTACTTATTCTAACATAGCTCAATTCTAAGGAGAGCATAAATGACTATAGATTATATACCCGGGACTACCTCTAATTTAGTAGGTGACCCATCAGAAGGTGGGGCATTCAGCTCCGGTAATAAACAAGAGCTTTCAGGCGCTAACACTGCAGCCGCTAACGCTTCTACTTCAGCCACTGCTGCCTTTGCTTCTGCAACTGCTGCAAATCTTTCTAAAGAGTCTGCAGCCTCTAGTGAAAGTAACGCACAGTCTTACAAAACTTTAGCTGAAACTGCAGCAACCACTGCAACAACTAAAGCTAGCGAAGCATCTACTTCTGCTACAAACGCTGCTGCATCTTACGATTCTTTTGATGACAGGTACCTTGGAGCTAAAAACTCGGCACCTTCTGCGGATAATGATGGCAATGCTTTAATAGTAGGTGCTTTGTATTTTAACACAACTTCCAATACTATGAATGTATGGAATGGCAGTGCATGGGCTATCGCTGCTGTTGATGGCTCTACTATATTACTTAAAGCCCAAAACCTTGCAGACCTCCCTAGCGTAAGCACTGCACGTACTAACCTTGGGTTAGGTACTATGGCATTGGAGACTGCTACAGACTATGCAACATTAGCAGGTGCAACCTTTACTGGTGACGTAACAGCTCCAGAGTTTATTGGTGTGCTACAAGGTGAGACTGTTTTTAAAGCTAAAGCAGGAGAAGCCTTGAGTAAAGGCGATGCTGTGTATGTTTCTGGTATTAGCGGTAACACCCCAGTAGTAAGTAAAGCAGATGCTAATGGTGCAAGCACTTTCCCTGCCTTTGGACTAGCCGCTGCAACTACATCTAACAATGGTACTCTTGATGTAATTACTGCAGGTCAGCTTAAGAACTTTGACACTTCAGGGTTTAGCCTCGGAGATACATTGTACCTCAGCACAACTCCCGGAGTCCTTACAGCTACCCCACCCACAGGTGAAGGTTCTGTCATTCAGAACATGGGTAAGGTTGAACGAGAACATGCAAGCGTAGGTTCTATTCTTGTAGTGGGTGCAGGTCGTACTGCTGCTACTCCAAACCTTAATGACGGTAATGTTTTTATTGGCAACAGTTCAAACAAAGCTGTTACTGGTTCTTTCAATACCCTTGCAGATGCTCGAATCGCAAATAATATTATAGACGAAGATAGCTTTAGTACTAACAGTGCTACTCGTGCTCCTTCTCAACAATCTGTAAAACAATACGTAGCTGATCAAACCGCTAATATTAATGCTCCCACTATCAATACTCCAGATATTAACGGTGGTACTATTGATGGTGCAGTTATCGGTGAAGCTACTCCTGCAGCGGGAACGTTTACAGCTGTAACTGCTAACAACCTAAAAGCCAGCAGCAGTGCGCCATACCTTTACTCTCTTGATACTGATGTAGCTGATTCTGAGTTGAGAGTTGGGTGTTTTGGAGTAGGCGTTGCTTATCGTGCAAGAGGCGGGACAAGTGATTTTGGCGCACACCAATTCACTAGATTTAATGGAACTGATACTCACACAGTTTTAAGCACTAATGTGGGTGGAGACTTTTTACTTCATACTGACGATGGTACCGCAAACACTAAGTATAATGCATCTACGGGAAACCTTCGTATAGGTTCAAATTCTAACTCAGCCTCAAAGTTGAAAGTTGATGGCGAGATAAGCTCTACAAATTTAACTGTAGATGACAAAGTGCGCATTGGCACAGGGGGTTCTGCTGGAACTTATGCGGCAGACTTAGAGTTTAGAAGGCAGGGTAACGCCAAATCCATTTTTACTGCTGACTGCTCTGGAACAACTTTAGATGTAACTTCTGTACAAAACGATGCATCGCCAATTGAGGTTGGTGATTTGTTTTTTGGCAGTAACGCCGAAATACAGCCCAACACCTTTATTACAGCTTTAGGCACAGGAACTGGCGGTACAGGCACTTACACTATATCTACTACAGCGTCCTTCACAGGTGTGTCTGGGCTAGTGGTTGCACCAGCGACTGATAACCGAATTAGGTTTACAAGCACTGATACTTTTGTACATCAAGGCCAGCCTATAGGCAGCATTGATTTTGTCAGTAGTGATACCACATCATCAGGCACAAAAGCATTTATAGTTGCTGGACACCAAGAGCAAGCCCCAAGCACATACATTGCCTTTGGCACTAACAACAATACTGATGGCACTGAAGCTCAAGAAGTCGCTAGGTTTGATGAAAATGGTAAGTTATTAATAGGCGCACTAACAACCAATGACACTTTAGACCACATTGAATTGCGTGATACAGGTGAAATCCGGTCTGCTTCCTTAGCCACTGGCACTATAACTACTACAGGCAGTAATTCTTCACCATTAACCGTAAATAGAAATAACTCACACGGCACTATGATTGATTTACAGGCGAATGGAGTTACAAAGACTGTTATTGGTTATAACTCAAATGGCGAAGCGTTTTTAAGAAGTGACCTAGGCGGGTTCAGGTTTAGCCAAGCAGGCCTGAGGCCAACAATTAATGGCTTTGATGGAAATGATAATGCTGCTGATTTAGGGACTTTATCAAATAAATTCAAGGATTTGTATCTTGGTGGCAATGCTAATGTTAGCGGTACTTTAGCTAGTGGAGTTAGTACGTTTACCAAGTCTGGCGGTAGCGGCACCATTGCAGAGTTTTATAATGACACCACTAGAGTTGCATTCATTAAAGACCGTTCAGAAGTAGTATCATCACTCGTGTTAGACACACGCACAAATGGTGTAGGTATTTCTGCAACCGTCAACGCCTTAATTCCAACCGACCTTAATGGCAACCCAAATAGCAATGCGACAAATTTAGGTAATCTTAATAACAAGTGGAAAGACATTGTTATCGGTGGCGGTGTTTATTTAGGAGGCGATACAGCGGCAGCTAATAAGTTAGAAGATTATGAGGAAGGCACTTGGACACCAGTTTTTAGGGACGAAGTAACAGGCGGTAATGTTGCCTCAGGGCAAGCGTTCAATGGAAGTTACACGAGAATCGGAAATCAATGCACTTTGCATATGCGGGTTATCAATATAGACCCTGACACTGATGTGACCGGTACAAACAACGTCTATATCACTGGTTTGCCATTTGCTGCCTCTGATGTAAGTAGCAACTATCGCTACGTTGGCTCTATGGAAAGTACTCGTATTTCCTACAGTGGTTCTATACAGCCAAGAATCACAGAAAACACCAACTATATGGTAATTAGCAAAACCAATCAAAGTGGTTCGACTGCCGCTTTGCTATGGGACGATATTACAGACGCTCAGGCTGACATGTATGTTTCAATAACTTACACAGTATAAGAAATTAACTTAACCATACGCCCAGTGGATGCTGGGCATAGACAGGAATATATATAATGGCATTAGAAAAAGTAATTACAGAAGATAAGATTGAAATTGTTGGCGAGTTTAAGGCCGTACAGGTACGCACCAAGACAGCAATCACTGATGATGGCGTTGAAATCTCTTCAGCCTACAGCCGCAAAGTAATTTCAGCGGGTGACGACTATAGCGGTGAGTCAACTGAAGTGCAAGCTATTTGCTCAGTAGTACACACTGATGAGGTAGTGTCTGCTTTTATTTCTTATAACAATTTATTCGAAGACTAAGGGGGGTTAATCCATGGATGGCGATACTACAGCTTTAATGACAACCCTAAAGGTCCAACAAGAAAACATGTCAGAAGACATGAAGGATGTTAGATCTGCACTTAAAGATATAGCACAAAGCTTAAAGACCCTATCAGTACTCGAAGCTAAGTACTTAGAAACACGAAGCCGCATGGATGACCATGAAGCTCGTATTCGAAAACTAGAACTCAGCATAGCCTCCAACCTTTGGGTTGAGAGGGTTATGTGGGTTACGCTAGCTGGGTTTGTAAGTATGGGCGTTAAGTACTTATTGTAGGAGAATAAAATGGCTAGTAAAAAAGATCCTCGATTAGAGAGGGCAGGGGTCTCTGGGTTTAATAAGCCTAAGAGAACCCCTAGTCACCCTAAGAAGTCACACGTAGTTGTGGCTAAGTCAGGTGACACAATTAAAACAATTCGCTTTGGAGAGCAAGGCGCATCTACTGCAGGTAAGCCTAAGTCAGGTGAAGGGGCAAAGATGAAAGCTAAGCGTAAAAGCTTTAAGGCTCGTCATGGTAAAAACATTGCTAAGGGGCCTTTGTCAGCAGCTTACTGGGCTAACAAGGTGAAGTGGTAATGGCTAGGACTCATCCAAAGTTATGGGCTAAAGCTAAAGCAAAGGCTAAACGTAAAATGGGTGGTAAGCATTCAGCCCGTGCTATGCAGTTAGCTGGTAAGTATTACAAAGAAATGGGTGGTGGCTACTCAGGCAGTAAATCTAAAGAGCAGAAGTCTTTGACTAAGTGGACTAAAGAAAAGTGGGGCACTAAGTCTGGTAAGAATAGCACAAGGGGCCCTAAGGCTACCGGTGAACGATACTTACCCAAGGCAGCTAGGGATTCTTTGTCTAGTAAAGAGTATGCAGCTACCAGCAAAAAGAAACGAGAAGACACTAAGAAAGGTAAGCAGTTCTCTAAGCAACCAGATAAGATTGCTAAGAAGACAGCTAAGTACCGTAAGGGTCCACTAAGTAAATAGGAGAATAACAATGCCAATGTACAAAGGCAAGGAATACGAGTATGACGAAGCTGGATTAAAAGAATACCATGCAGCTAAGAAAAAGAAGAAGAAGATTAAACGTGCTAAAGATGTTCAAATGCAAAACCTTAATCTTTCTCCTGCTGAAAAGAAAGAAAAAGAAAAGCTAGAGAAACTTAAAGGCCCTTTGCAAGCTAAGTAACGTTTAAACAAAAAGGAGAGGACTGATGCTAGCACAACTTATAGGGCCTGTTACAGGGCTACTGGATAAATTTATAGAGGACAAAGACAAGAAGAATGCCATTGCCCACAAGATTGCAACCATGGCTCAAGAGCATGCGCAGGTACTTTCTAAAGCTCAGATTGAAGTTAATAAGAAAGAAGCGGAACACAAAAGTTTATTCGTCGCAGGTTGGAGGCCAGCTGTGGGTTGGGTATGTTGCTTGGGAATGGCAAGTAACTTCTTGGTCATACCGATGGCAAACTTTGCGCTTGCTTTATCCAATTCTACAATCACTATACCCCTTATAGCTCTATCAGAGATGATGCCTGTGCTATTAGGTATGCTTGGCCTAGGTGCCATGAGGACCGTTGAGAAAGCCAAAGGCGTTCAACGAGATAAATAATAATACAGGAGAGATATAATGCCTATTGGTATTGACGTAAATAAACCCGAAGAGGGTAACCCTACTACAGCGTCTGTAAGGGAAAACTTTGTAAAAGCTAATAATGGTATCAACGATTACCGTAAGACCTCTAAAGACTTTGCAACATCCTCCGGAACTGGGACAGCGTATGTAGCTGCCTTTTCTCCAGCCGCAACTAAGACTGCAGGTGAAAGAGTCACCGTATTGTTTCATGTTGCTAATGGACCAAGCGGTTCTACAATAAACATTAACAGTACCGGTATAAGCCCTATTACAGTTTTTGGTAATGTGGCTTTAGCACAAGGCATGATTAAAGTAGGGGCTTACCACGAGTTAATGTGGAATGCTGTAAACTCTTCTTGGGAGTTACTTAACCCCTACCCTGTACAATCAGGTTACTTTTCTACTAATAAAACTATAAACTTAACAGGTGCTATTACAGGCAGCACAACTACAAGCTTCTTTGGAAGTACAACTCTTAATACGACTGCTGCAGCCGTTTCAGGCCTTGCCGCATACCCAGTAGGGGCTTTATACTTAACTACTACATCTGTTACCCCCGCTTCTATATTTGGTGGCACATGGGAACGGTATGCGTCCGGTAAAGCTCTTGTTGGTCTTAAGACTACTGTAGCTGACCCTGAGTACGCTTTAGGGGTAGACTCTCACGGTTCTGAAAGTCAAACCCTAACAGTTGACCAAATACCGGCACACACGCACACAACTACAATAGAGGTTCGTGAAAACAGATCATCTAGTGGTAGTCAACCAGAAGGCTCTAGCGCAAGTGTCGTAGGAAGCCCTCAGTTTGAGTCAGCGCCTACAGGTGGTGGTCAATCTTTTGATAACCGTATGCCATACATTGCTATTGCAATCTGGACACGTACAGCATAATAGGAGAAACATATGTCAACTTCACCAAGAGCACCGAGAGGTTTCTTTCCGGCTGACTTAACGCCACTGATTCTTTCTGGATGGCAAACAAATAAATTTGATGGAAGCATCCCCTTCTGGGCTGACGTTGACGGACTCCAATTTACAGAGACTGGTGTTAGGCGTAAACCCGGTCATAGTTTTTTACTTAGACCCTTAAACTCTGTGGGGGTCTACAAGCCTATACGTGGCCTTACTTCAATACAAGAGTACGGCACTAAGGTAATCTATGCGGGTGATTTAACTAAGCTGTACCGTTACAAACAAGACTCACCTGAAGTTGACGGTGAGATAGTAGGCTCCGGTTATAACTTAGTAGAAAAAGCTGGAGCTTCTACTTGGGACTCCGGGTCTACTGTTTGGGACGCTGGTGGTTCTGTATGGGATGATGGGGTAATTGAGGCATCTGCTTGGTCCTTTACTAACTTTGGTACTTGGGTGCTAGCTGCTGATAACGCAGGTCCTATTAAGATTAAAAAGAACAATGAGAACTTTGCTGAAATGTCTTTGAACAAAGCCACAGGTGTTACTATAACCAGCGGTGGGTCTTCTTACGCACTCAACAATATTGTTACCTTTACCGGAGGTCTTACTGCAAAGGTTACAGGTGTAAACAGCGGAGTAGTTACTCAACTACAAGTTACAAACTTTGGAACTACTTACACAGCCAACCAAACCCTTTCGGCTTCTGGCGGATCTGGTGCTAATCTTCAAATCACAACACAGATTACAAACTGCCCTTTTACTAGGGTAAGAGCTATTGATAAGTCAGGCCCACACATACTAGCTGTCAACTACGACAAAGCTACCACAGAGCATCCTTATGATGTAGCTTGGTCTGCAGAGGACGATCCAGATGATTGGGCACCTGCTGCCGATAACGCTGCTGGTAGTCTTACGTTACGAGAAGCATCGTCTCCCCTTAAATGCATTGTACCTTTAGGTGAGAATAAGGCTATCTACACAGATGATCAGATGTTTATCCTTAGCTACCTCGGGTCTCCCTTTTACTTTGGGTATCAAACCGCTATGACCTCAGGGGTCGGAGCAGTATCCGCTAGGTCAGTAGTATCAGTAGACAGAGTTAACTACGGTTTGTCACGAAGAGGTTTGTTTACGACAGATGGTAATAGTGTTACCCGTATCGGAGATGCAGAGGGTATTAACCGCTACATCTTAGCTAATATTTCAGAGTCTGAATACCCACAAGTTTGTGCATACCACAATAAAAAGAACAATGAAGTTATTTGGTCTTTACCCTTACATGATACAAAACCTAATGTAGAGATTACTTATAATTACTCAACAGGTGTTTTTAGTAAGAAAACTTCTAACGTTTCTGCAGCTCTGGAGAGTGGAGTATTCCCTCACGTTATTACAGCTAGTAGTAGTTCCTCTATCTATCTTGAAGACGAGTCTGCATCTGCACATACAACTAGCGCTTTGACCAAAGCTCATGACTTAGACGACCCTTACTCTATTAAAGAGATTACAAGTGTTAGGGTAGGTAAGATCGGGTCAGGTGATCCTTTAGTTCAGATTGGTTGGGCAAATAACATTGATGATGAGCCTACGTTTAACCCTGCTGATTCTTTTTATGTAAACTCAGAGTACAAAGAGTACCCTGTTCGTACTTCAGGCAGGTACCTTTTTATGAAGGTAAGCTCTTCTGGAGATTCGGACACTTGGGAAATCTCTAACATTGTTATTAAAGGAAGGATAAGAGGGTTTAGATAATGTTACCAATTAAATACGATGCAAGGTCTACTCAACGTGAGTTAGATAAAATAGATAATAAAGTTAATAAGATAGAAGCTGGTGGTTCCCCTACGACCCTTGCAGAGGATTTAGCTAAAGGTAACTCTACTGGTGGAAGTGATATCAATGTTAGTACCGGTGATGATATTAACTTTGGCGTAGGTTCTAAGAGCACATACAATGATATCCTTAAGATATACCATGATGGCTATAACAGCTATGTTTCTGAAACGGGTGCCGGAGACCTTGTATTATGGGGGTCTGCTAAGATAAGAATGGGAGGGCCCTATAGCTCTCCAATTATTATAGCAAACTCTAGTGGATCCGCTGAGTTAAACTTTGGGGGTATTAAATGCTTAGAGACTGTTATGGGTGGTGGTGTTAAAGTAGAAACTACAATACAGTTTGGTGGTCTTAAGGGAACTACTGGTACTACCGTGACACGTATACTAGATGAAGACAATATGGCATCTAACTCTAACACAGCCTTAGCGACCCAACAGTCTATTAAACAATATGTAGATAGTCAGTCAGCATCAGCAGGAGAACTTCTTACTACACTAAATGGTGCTATAACCGACAGTGAGTTAGCTAGTAGTCTATCTACTCCGATTGCTACTATCCCGACATTGACTAGTAATCTAAGTACTCTTACTACAAACTTAAATACTAGTAATGGAAACATTAGTGACCTTATAGATTTCACTGGTTACACTGAAGGTTACTCAGGGGATGCTGTGCTTTCAAGGTTAACCGCAACAGAAACTGTAGCTAACGCTAAAGTAACTGCAGCTCAACTAGCAGCTGAAGCTACTGCAAGAACTGCTGCAATTGCTTCTTCTGCTCTTTCACTACAAGACCAGATAGATGACCTGCTTGCTGTCCCTGACTATAACAACACAACTGCCTACGCTATTAACGATCAAGTTGTTTACCTTGATAAACTTTACATTGCGACTGCAGCTACTACGGGTAATTTACCTACGAACACTTCTTTTTGGGATGTGTTAGGTGACTACTCTAGCTTAGGTGCTTTGGTAGCAGACAACTCTGCAGATATTACTGCCATAAATACAGTAACTGCTGGTAGTTCTTCTGCTGCAGCTCAGGCAATTACCGCCCTTAACGCTACAGTTAATGATGAAACTACGGGGGTTGAAGCTACCTCGGATGCCTTAGATGTTGTAAAGCTATTAGTTAACCATGGGACAGACGGTGTTAATGCTTCAGCTACTAAAATTACTGCTTTAGAAACTAAAGTTAACCATCCTGCTACAGGGGTTACAGCTACTTCAGAAGCTTTAGATCTTATAGAAACTAAAGTTAATGCTGATGGAACTGGAGTTACTGCTTCAGCTGATAAGATTACTGCTCTAGAATCTACAGTTAATAACGAAACTACAGGAGTTATTGCTACTTCAGATGCCTTAGATCTTATAGAAACTAAAGTTAATGCTGATGGAACTGGAGTTACTGCTTCAGCTGGTAAGATTACTGCTTTAGAAGCCACAATAAATCACCCCACTACAGGCTTTACTGCTGTTTCTTCCGCTTTAGATGCTGTAGAGTTATTAGTTACTGACAATGATGATGGAGTTACTGCTTCAGCTACTAAAATTACTGCTTTAGAAACTAAAGTTAACCATCCTACTACAGGGGTTACAGCTACTTCAGATGCCTTAGATGTTGTAGAGTTATTAGTTAACCACGAAGTATCTGGAGTCACTGCTTCAGCTAGTAAGATCACTGCTTTAGAAACTAAAGTTAACCATCCTGCTACAGGGGTTACAGCTACTTCAGAAGCTTTAGATACCGTAGAGTTATTAGTTAACCACGAAGTATCTGGAGTTACTGCTTCAGCTAATAAGATTACTGCTTTAGAAGCTACGATAGACAGTCCTACTACAGGCTTTAATGTTGTAGCTAGTGCTTTAGATACCGTAGAGTTGTTAGTTAATGATAATGAGGATGGTGTTAACGCCCACACTACTAAGATTAGTAATCTGCAAAGTTCAGTAACTGACCCTGCAACAGGTTTACAAGCTAACGCTGATGCTATTGACGCTGTAGAACTTGTAGTCACTAGTAATGATATTGGTAACCAAGTATCAGCTAATAGACTTAATTCTCTAGAAGCTACGATAGACAGTCCTACTACAGGCTTTAATGTTGTATCTAGCGCTTTAGATACTGTAGAGTTATTAGTTAACCACGAAGTATCTGGAGTTACTGCTTCAGCTAATAAGATTACTGCTTTAGAATCTAAAGTTAATAACGAAAATACAGGTGTAGAGGCTACTTCTACTGCTTTAGGTCTTATAGAAACTACAGTTAACGACGAGGATGATGGGGTTAATGCTTCAGCTACTAAAATTACTGCTTTAGAGTCTACAGTTAATGACCCTGCTACCGGTGTAAATGTTACTGCTTCAGCTTTAGATACCTTAGAAACTACAGTTACAACTAATGGTGATACTTTAGGGAGCACAGTAACCGCTGTCCAAACCTTAAACACAACAGTAGGTGAAAACTCAGCTAGCATAGAAACTCAAGCTACTACTATAGACGGACTCACATCTCAGTTTACAGTTAAGACTGATGTGGCTGGTAAGGTAGCTGGCTTTGGTTTATACAATGATGCTACTACTGGCTCTGAGTTTGCCATAGCAGCTGATAGGTTTTACCTAGCACCTAGCCCTGATCTTACAGGGCCGTACAGCCCCACTAGCAGCACAGTAGGGTCTTTAGGTCAGATATACTGGGCGACTATAACCAAAAAGTATTTTAGGGCTTTAGGTGCTTCTCAAGGTGGTTACGTTTGGGATGAGCTAGCAACACCTAATCCTTTTGTTGTTACTACTACCCCAACTACTGTAGGGGGTGAGTCAGTTCCTGCAGGTGTGTACATGGATACCGCTTACATTAAGAATGGATCTGTAGATACTTTAACTATTGCAGGTCAAGCTGTTACTGTACCTTCTTCTGCTAAGACGGCTATTAATACTTACTATGAAGAGGATGATAACACTGAAATTATGCCTGTAACGTTGAATGTAAATAACTCCGGGGCACCTACTAGGATTAGAGGTAAACTTTGGTTTCAACCTGCCTATAATAACAACTCGGTTTCTATGTTTAATATCTTTTGTAAGCTTGATGTGACAGTTCAGGTTAAGTACTACAATGTAACCACATTACTATCGACTAACCAAGAAGTTAACTCTAATGTAACAGCGACTCATCGTAACACTAATGCTCACATTATTGATTTCTTGTCTACCCCTCCTTCAGGGACTACTCGAATAGAAACTTCTTTGATTTTTAAAGTATTAGAAAGCGGAACTGCTTGGGGTGTTAACGCTATTGATGCTACGTTAGATATATTGGAGACTAAGAAATGAGTACTAACTACGTTGTATATGATACGGATACAGGTCTTATTAAAAAGACTTTAATTTGTAACGAAGAAAACATTGAGTATAATCACTCAGGTACTGAGAGCTATACCGTAGGTACCCCTGAGGCCTCTCATAAGTACTTTATAGGCGGTGTCTTCCTTGAGGGTACCACTAGTCCCTCAGAAGCTAAAGCTACCTTAGACAGAGCTGTACGAGGGATGAGAGAGTCCTACCTTATGATGAGCGATTGGACTCAGATGCCTGATAGCCCTTTGTCTGATGAGAAGAAAACAGAGTGGGCTATATATAGACAAGCCTTAAGGGATCTACCTGCTAACTTAGTAGATGCAACTGCGTTGTCTCAGGTCTCGTTTCCAACTAAACCGTAACAACTGGAGGACTATATGCTTTGCATGTGGACACAAGAACACTTTAAAGATATGCCTGCACTAACCCTAAAGCACATCGAGTCTGCCTTAAGATTCGGATATGGAGAGCGTAAAGTAGAACACGTAATCGAAGAGCTTGTATCGGGTAGTAAACAAATATGGCTAGGGACTATAGGCGAAAAGTTTGTTGCTACTGTTGTCACCCAAGTCATAGACTACCCGCTAAAACGTACTTGTGAAATAACCTACCTTGGTGGTGAATCAGGAGAAGGCGTAGCGGAAGCTTTAGGTGAAGTCGAATACATAGAACGATGGGCAATCTTTAATGACTGTGACGACATGCAAGTGATAGGTCGAAAGGGTTGGCTAAGAGCCTTAAAGAAACATGGGTACTCAGATAGATACACCGTATTAGGTAAGTCTCTGAGGGAACCAACAATAAATAAAGGATCAACTAATGAAACTTAAAGGAAAAAGATCTAAACAGTTTAATGAGTATGACGCAGAAGTTGGGGCGATTACTGATAACTATATGATTAACTATAAGGGTGGTGGTGGTACTTCTACTACTGGACCTTCTCCAGAACAAAGACGAATACTTGAAAAACAACTAGGCTATGCAAATCAGATGGAAGGCTTTGGGCCCCAAAACTTCTATGGAGGTAGTACACTAGCTGAACGTGACGCTGCTTCTGTCCAAGGACTAGAGGCTCAACGTGGGGCTGCGGGTTCTGCTGGTGCCTTAGCTGGCACAGCTGCTGACAGGTTCCAAGATGCAATGGCTTACGATCCGATGAATGATCCACGAACCGGAGAGTACTTGGATGCCTTGACTAACCCTCTGATGAAACAATTTAACGAAGAGACAATCCCTGGACTTAATACTGCTGCGGTTAATGCAGGTGCCTTTGGTGGTGACCGTGCTGCTTTACTTAAGTCTTCAGCTGCAGGCGAGCTAGCATCTTCTGTAGGTGATACAAGAACTAAGGCTCTTCAAGGAATGGTAGACTCTAACAGGGCCTATCAGGGTGATATGTTTAGACAGCTAGGTAGCTTGCAAGACGCATCTCTTAAAGGTAGTCAAATCCTACGTGATGTTGGTGCTGGTTATGAAGGTTACGGTCAAGCAGATATTGATGCTGATAGAGAACGATTTGAATTTGAGCAGGATGCACCGAGACAAAACCTACGAGATGCATCTAGCATGCTTAGTGGTATTGACTTCGGTAGTATAACTAAACAATCAGGAGGGGGTAAGTAAACCTCCTAAGGACCTAAGTAATCCTATGACAACAGATTTAAAACTAAAAGCAAGTGTATCTTATTTAGAAGAAGCTATTAAAGATTCAATAGAGTCTGGAGAAGTTGAAGATAACATGGATCAAACAGGTCTTAATCATTACTTTACAGACCCTATAAAAGACTTTAACGATTTATGTTTATATGGAAGAGAGTTAAGTGTACCTAAGGGTATGGTTATTACAGGTGCATTACATAGGCACCCCCATATTATAACATTAATTAAAGGAAGTATGTCTGTTGTTTCTGAAAAAGGTCGCAAGATAATAACAGCCCCTAGTACTTGGGCTGCACCTGCAGGTTCTAAAAGAGCATTTTATGCGTTAGAAGATTCGGTTATTCTTAACGTACACATAACAACAATTAAAAGTGAAGAAAACCTAGACAAACTAGAAGAGGAAGTAACAGCTCCCTCGTATTCTTCTATTGGCCTCGAAGAGCCAAACTACAAATTACTAGGAGTAGACGTATGAGTTTTGCAACTATGGCAACATTAGCGTTAGGTGGGGCAGCATTAGGTGCTTTGGCTAACCCAGAAGATAGAAAGAAAGGAGCTCTTATGGGCCTAGGTGCTGGACTACTAGCGCCAATAGCAGCACCGATGATGGGTATAGGTGGTGCAGCAGGAGCTGGAGCTGGTACAGCAGGAGCAGTAGGAGCTGGTACAGCAGGAGCAGCAACAGGAGCAGTAGCTCCCGTAATGACAACAGGTATATCAGGCGCAGGCGTAGCAGGCATGGGGGCTGCACCTACAGCACTGGCAGCACCTACAGCACTGGCAGCGCCAGCAGCATCTTCTATGGCAGCACCAGTAGGTATTCAATCAGTACTACCCGGAGCAGCTATAAACACTTCCACTGGTATTGCACACACAGGTACTATGGGTAGTAAAATAGGTGCTAGTAAGGTAGGTGCTATGACTAATGCTGCTATGGCTAAAGGCAAAGAAGCCTTGACAAGTGACACTGCTAAAACCATAGCAGCTCAAGGTGCAATTGGCTTGATGAAACCACAGCCGCAAGCACAAATACAACAAGGCCCAAGCCTTGCACTTAAAGGTTCAGGACAAGAACAAGTTAGTCCGTACCAAAGAGCAGCTTTGAATCGTCAACAACGAATGAAGCAATCTGGTGGCGGTGGTCCTCGTAGGTTTATTTAAAGGAGACTAATATGTCTAATATAACAGATTTATCAAAGCTCCTTAGGGGCCTAGTGGATGATATGGATGCGGAAGATGTAAATAGATTCCAAGTTCCTCAAATGACACAACAGCAGATCCCTCAGGTTCAGATACCTATGGCACCTCAGCAGTTTATTCCGCTACAAGAGACCTCTCAGGAATTAGCATTCCAGCAAAATATGGACCCATCTAAGCTAATGCCAGTAGACACAGCATTTAACCAACAGTATACACCAGAGTCTTTTGATAACATCGGTGTTGTACCCCCTGTGCAAATGAACATACCTCAGCCTACAATGCCTACAGCTGCTCCTCTTCCAAACTCTGATAACTTTGTCCTACGTCCACCTGAACAGGTAGTGTTAGGAGAATCTGCTCAAGGTTTACCTGAAGCACCTGAAGCACCTGAACCTACTAGGGGCATAGAGCAAGTACCTCAGCTTGGTGGTAATATCCCTCAAGTTACTGATCCTAACTTTTTAGACTCTATGCCTCAAGGCCCAGCTAAACTTAGTCAGACAGTGGGTTCTGAAGGATCACAGGAAGTTGAGAGAGAGCCCTCGTTCTTTGATAACATGAGAGCCCCAAGGCCTTCATACTTACCTTCTGGGTTTGAAGAAGATGTCTCTAGCCAAGAAACACTTGATAAAACTTATGAGTTTGCTAACTGGGTTAAAGATAATCCTGTAGAAGCTGCAGCTGCTGGTGTATCCTTATACCCCGCTGCAAGAATAGGAAGCGCTGTAACTAGTGGGGCAGCTAAGGTTGTTGGTAAACTAAGTAACTTTACTAGAGGTAAATTACCTAAAAGGTTTAGAGATTTCTTTGGTAACACTAAAACAGTTCCGGGTAAAAGTACCACTACCAAGGTACAAAGAGAGGGCCAGCCGGGGGTTTATGATCCGGTAAAAACTACTAAAGAAGTGTTTACAGTTTCCCCTATAAAAACAGGGGCTACAGGTGCAGGTCTTTACGCAGGAAGTGAAGCAGGAGAGGCTTTATTCCCAGACATACCTGAACCAGAAGGATCTAATATCCCTGTGGTTGAACCTGCAGTAGACTTAACACCTACTCAACCAGCTGTTACAACTACGCAACCAGATGTTACAGGTGGCAGTAACCTTACACAGCAAGACGCTGAAGAAGCTGAGACTACTATTACAGATCCAGTTAAAACTGATGCGGATGCTCTAGTTAAGGGTGCAGGTACTGCTCCTAAGAAGGATGCACCTCCAGAAGAGAAGGAAGGATTCCTTAAGAAACTTTGGGGTGGCATGAAGGATATGTTTAAGGAAGGTATGGAAGACCCAGCTTTCCGTAAGACACTATTCGCTTATGTGGGTTCTAGAGCCTTAGGCTACGATGGTGTTACCTTTGCTGGTCAAGTACTAGAGAATGAGTGGAAAGTACAAGCTGCTGAAAGAAAGCAAGAGTTTGAGCTTGAGAAGATATATGGTAAGGAAGGCTTAGCTACTCTTAAAGCAGAGAAGAAAGCTAAAGCTATTGACCCTTCTAAGGTAGCAACTATTTACGACAAAGAAACAGAGACAAACCTTACAGGTGCTTTCTCTGCTGACGGTACAATGGTTCGTCTTGATGACGCTAGCTTCTACGAGTCCTTAGGTATAGAGCCAGATGCAAGTGGTGTATACCCTGTACTCCCTGTTGCTAATGTAAGAGCAGCTCAAGGTGGTAAGCGGTTTAGTGTAGGGGTTGGTTTAACTGGTAACGATATTATTTCTGGTATAAGAGCTAACATAGATCTTGATGTTGAAGGTTCTATTGCTACTTATGTTAGCGAACAAGGACTTGAGACTGAGGAAGCTGAAGCACTAACTACTAGACTTAACTCCGCTATAAACGGCACTGTAAGAAATGGAGCTGCTAGAGCATTTAAATCCTTTTACCCAGCAGGCACTGACTTTAGTGACTTTAACCTGCAAGAGGTTTCTACTAATGCAGTTCAAAAATACATTCAGTCTGTGGCTAGGGGTATGGAAGGTAATTCTAAAAACCTTGCAGCCTTTATGGAAAAAGAAAGACTTAAGGTTGAGACTGAGTATTCAATCAGCCCTTCTTTCTTTAAGGTTGTAGGAGATGACTCTGAAGATGCTATTGGTGGCGAAGCTTGGTCTAAAGCTACAGCTAAAGTTAAGTATTTAGCTAGTGCTTTTGGTAAAGAAATAGGTGCTAATAAAGCAGTACCCAAAGTAGCTATGTGGAGTAACTTAGAAAGACTTTACAACAAGCAATCTGAAGAAATGGGACCTGAGTTTAAAACCTTTTGGGAATCTGAATCAGAAGACTCTGCTGATAAGAAAGGACAGGGGGCATCCCCCGCTTTACTTTGGGTTATGTCTATGGATAGAAATAAATCCGCTACAAGCTCTAAGTACTTTGCAGGAAGCATGCAAGACGTAATAAATAAAATGAAGTAATTATATTAATCATAGGAGAAAGTCGGAATGAGCGACAAGATTAAAGCTACAGATGAAGAATTACAAGAGGTAGGTTTGCTAAAGAGCGCAAGTACCGACTCTAATCCTACAGTTGATAGTACGGTGGACAAGGAAGTCTACTATGGCTCTGACGCTATAGCACAGGTAGAGGGTAACATTGGTCGCCCACTTACTTATGCTGAGAAGAGAGTCGTAGAGGAAGAGGGGTACGTTGCTACCCCTTATACCGACACTAAGGGTATTACTACTCAAGGTGTAGGCCAAACTGGTCAGTGGATTGAAGCAGGTTTTGAAGCTGCATTTACACACCACGTTGATAGAGCCAGAACAAGAATCCCAAACTTAGATGAATACCCTGAGGACCTTCAGGCTGAGCTTATACAAGCTGAGTACCGAGGAGACCTTGGACATTCACCTACGTTTCTAAAACTACTTAATCAAGGTAACTACGCTCAGGCATCTCAGGAGTTCCTTGATAACAATGACTACCGTAACTCAGAGGTAACTGGCTCTGGTGTGCATAAGCGCATGAAGAGAGTCTCTGATGCTGTCTCAAGTTACGCAGAAAAGAGGAGAGCAGTTCCTGAGGCTGCACCCTCCGAAGCCGACTATGACATCGGTGACTCAGGATATAAGTTTATTGATGGTGATACTTTCCGTAATAAAGAAACTAGCGAGTCTGTTAGGTTTGAAGGGATAGACATCGAGGAAGTTGAAAAGGTCCTTAAGGATAAGGGCTACATCATGGGTGAGTCTGGTGGTCAGGTAGCTAAGCAGTACATTGCTTCGTTAGCTAACCGTTACGGCTACACTAAAGTAAAAGTAAAAGATGAAGATGCTGGGTATGGCCGTAAGGTTGGTGACCTAGTAGACGAGGAGGGTAACTCTTTCCAGAATCTTTTGATATCCTCAGGTATTGCTAAGCCTACCCTTATTGGTAGAACTACTAAGACTATGAGCGATGATGACTACTCACGATACTTACATGGAGTAGCTGATCGGTCTATTGCTGATCCGTACAGAAAGAAGAGTGACATAGAGATTGCTTCTCAGATTATTAAGGCTGCTAGCCTTGAGAGTACTGGTGGAGAAATCATAGCTAAGAAGAGAGCCTTGAATGAAGCAGAGTACTCACTCATGCCTGACTTCTACACTGATGTAGTTATTCGTAACAACAATGCTACATACGAGAACAGAGCTATACACCCCTTCTCCCAGTCTTGGGACTCTGCACTTACCATGGTTGGTAATGCATTTAAGCAAGTAGGTGTAATGGCTGCTGACGTAACAGGCTTTGAAGAGGCTGAGGCATCACTTCTGGGCAGTATTGACTACTCAAGACAGCAACTATCTGACAAACCTAAAGTACGTTTAGACTACCGTGATGTAAACTGGACAGACCTTGGGGAGATTGGTGAGTTTGTGGGTGCTAACCTTGCAACCTCTATGCCTTTTATGGGGGTGACTATCGCTTCTATTGTGGCTGCTCCTTTTACATTCGGAGGTAGCCTTAGTGTTCCAGTAGCTATGTATTCAGGTATGATTCTGGATGAAATGCCCGGAGAGCAAGACCAAAAGAACTATGGTGTTGCTATTGTAGGCGGTGGTATAGCTGCTGCACTAGATGTCTTTGGTGTCAAGGGTGCTGCAGGTCTTATTAAACCTTCTCAGTTTCTTACTAAAGAGGGTAAAGAATCAGCTATCAAGTTGGTTATGCAATCTACAGGACCTTCAAGAGCAAGAGCAGTGTCGATGTTACCTTCTGATAAAGTTGGTAATGCATTGCGAGTAGGCCTTACTAGAGAACAAGCTGCACTTGCACTACAGAAAATGACTAAGAGACAGATTGTTTCTTATGCAGATGACGTAGCTAAGTTTACAAAGTTACAACTAACCAAAGGTGCTGTCTTAAAAGACTTATCTAAGCGATTGGCACAGGGTGCAGCATTCGAGGGAAGCACAGAGATGCTTCAGGAACTCACAATGTACACTGCTGCAGTCATAGGCTCTGAGAAAACTTGGGACTTTGACGAACTACAACACCGAATGACCAATGCTGTTATAGCTGGTGGACTTATGGGTGCAGGTTTTTCTTTACCCGGTGGTGTTTGGGAAGCAGGTCAGTGGCGAGATGCAACTGTTGCTATGTCTGAGTATGATGGCAGGTTTGATGACGCTGCTGATACATTCCGTTCAGAAGCTAAGGACCCCGATACAGGGCGTGTAGCTGATCTTAGTGAGATTATTGAAGAAGAGTGGGCTGATACTACTAGAGCTAAGAGTAGCCCTAAGCCTAAGAAACCTAAAGGCGACATAGATGAGTACGATCAGATGAAACAAGCTGACGTAGATGCAGAGGCAGTCGAGGACGTAAAGTTCTCCGATAGAGCTGATGCTGGTCAAACAGACTATGATGCTAAGCCCTCCACAGAGTCCCTTAAGGACGGTCTAATGGACCCTGCGTTTACCCTTAGGGATGCTAGGGATACTGTCTTTACTATCGAGAGACTGCAAAAGAGCAAGACTCTGAGACGTTTATACGATATGCTTGGTGGTAAGGCTACCAAAGTACATGCTGGTATTGACTTTCACTCAGATAAGATGCTTAACTTTGAATCCTTTGAACGAGTAATACCTGAAGTTAGAGCTTTGTATTCTGCTTTTAAACTAGACGGTAGAAGATCTGGTGCTAAGCGTGAGGCACTGTCTGCTCTTGTGTATGATTTTTATAATGTACACATTAAACCTGTAACAGAGAAGCAAGATAACAACCAGACATGGATAACTGGTGACTCTGTTGTTGCTATGATTGATTGGGACAACCTATCTAAGCCTGAGTTTCAAGAAAACTCTGCAGCTCTTAAGGACCTTATTGATAGACTGTATCAAGTAGACCGTAAGATGTATGAAAGCGTTACTCTTGCGCAGGCACGGGCTAACATACCCCCTATTGGGGACCTTCAGGATCACATCTTTAGAAGTAAAAGCTTTTTAAAGTCAGCTATTTCTGCTAACAAAGAAAAGTTTATTAACCTTCTTATGTCAGAGAAAGGACTGAATGTTGAAGAAGCTAATGCTGTTACTAATGCTATCTTGGATAACCCTGAGATTAACACACTAGACGATGCATTCGACTTAACTAAAGGTGGTATAAACCCTAAGACACACAAGCGTAGATCGTTAGATATTGCAGATAACAACGCTTTTTCTGAGTTCTTTGAGAATAATCTCTTTGATAACTTAGAAAACTCTATGAAGTCTGCAGCTCGATACACTACTATGACTAAGTTTGTTGGACCTAATAGTTCACTACTTACCAGTATGTTTGATAAGATACAACGAGAGTTTACCGAAGGGCTTGAGGAAGAGTCTGCTGATGCAGAAGTTGCTAACGCTGATGTCAATGACATAGCAAGGCTTACTCGAGATCTTATTAACGCTGACTCTGGTAACTACAAACGTATTGAGAGTGACGTACTTAGGGGTACTCAGAAAGCATTGACGCTTACTGGTGTACTCACTATGCTTGGCCTTGCAGCCCCTATGTCTATTGTTGAGTTTGCTTTGACACCTGTAGGTGTTGATGTAAAAACACTTAACAAGAACGTAGGTAGCTTAGGTATGATCTTAGGGCGTGAGATCTTTGAGTACTTTGCAGAGGTTGGTAGGCTTACGGGCATTGCCCCACAGCGTAGTAGCTTTGAGACTAAGATTAAAAGTAGAAATAAAAAGGACACAGATGTACGGTTTGTTGAGTACAATGACCCTGCAGGTTTGAATAGAAGGGTAGGTTACGGTGACGCTAGGACAGGTCAGGCTCAGCTAACAGGTGTTACAGAATTTAACAAGTTCACTAAGAACCTTATGGATGCATTCTTTAAGGTGATTGGTTTGAATGCTGTTACTAATGCAACACGTACTGTCCGAGCTTCTTTCTTTAATGACTTCTTAATCAGAAACTTAGACATACTACACCAGCAGAAGAACGAAGGTACAGCTGACACTAACGAAACTCGAGAAGCCCGAAGGTTCCTCGAGAAGATGGGTGTACCACCTGACAGGATGTTAGAGTTGTCTGAGGAGTTACTAGCAGCTGAAGGTAACCCTAGCCCTAAGTTACAAGCAGATTGGGAAGCACAGTTTGATAACGGTTTGTTTAACTTTATCAATGAAGCTGTACCTTTACCAGATGCTATGGGCAGACCTTTGTTCTACAGTGATCCTCACTACGCTATGTTTACGCAGTTCCAAGGTTTTATATCTAAGTTCACAGCGCATCACATACCAAGACTGTATGACCTAGTTAAGAGTGCAACTCCAGGGTTTAAGTACTCTACGTTTGCAACTTTAATGTCTATGCTGTTACTTGGTTATGCTGCTCAACACTTGAAGGACCTTATTAAGTTTGGTGAGTCTTCACCTTACTTAGAAGATAACGAAAAGTACCTCAGAGCCCTGTATAGTTCAGGGTTACTAGGTACAACTGAAAGGGTTCTTAGCAACAACATGCTGTTCCCTTTGTATGAAGATAGAAGTAGAACTATGGGTGAAGCTATCTGGAACTTCGGTACTGGTGAAGCACCTTCTTCTGCTATCTTTGAAAACGTTTATAAACTAGGGCATGGTCTTATAGAAGGTGACTCAAGAGCTACTGTTAAATCAGGTGCGAGTCTTCTCCCTTTAGGATCACCATTCAAACATCGTATCTACGATAGTATGGTACAAGCCCAATGGATAACAGGAGATAACTAATGGCTAAAGGCCCAAGAGTAGTAGGTCAAGTCTTTGAAACACCGCAAGACGTAAAAGCTAAGCAATACGACTTGATACAAAACTTAGAGCAAGATGCTCCTGCCATTCCCAAGGATGAAGAAAAGGGGCGGGATGCCCCACTTATTAGTACAGCTACAGAGGCAGAGCTTGAGTCTGTAGGTTTATTAAAAAACCCAGTAGACTCTTTAGGCTTATCAGCTAAAGATAGGCTTGATGCTACAATTGCTGCGACAGAGACTGCCCATGAACAGGGTGCTACTTCGGTAGGCACAGCTGATGCTCTTAAGGAAACTATAGAAACTGCAGGAGCTCCTGTAGAAGAACTAAGTCCTGAGCAACAAGCTCAAAGGGAATCTGAAAAGGTCCCTAGCCTCCTTAGAGCTAACGGTTTATCTACAAACTTAGATAACATAGTTACTCAACTAGGACCTTACACTGGTACTAGGTTGGCAGCTACAGTGAACACCCCATTGGCTTATGATGTAGTGAACCTTAGGTTGGATTCGTTTGACAATGTAGCAGCTGACGTGGATGTAGGTACCGATAAGTTTGAAGAGACTATTGAAGCTAAGGATAAGGCTAAGCTAGAGAGCTCTAAAGATAAACCTATGATGATGAGAAAGGACAAAAGTTCTTTAATCTTAACACCTCAGAATATCTTTACTTCTAAGAAAGCTTTGGGTGGATTGACTAATCGTAGGTCAGTTGAAGGTAGTGAGCAGGTAGCTGGTATCAATAAAAAGTTTAACCCTGTAATCTCTATGGCGGTTGAAGATTTTATGCTAAACCAAGCTGCTGCTAGAGAAAAGATAGCGACTAAAGAAGAGGATACCTTTGACCCTGCGGTAGTAGATGAAGCAGATGTTAGTATGTCTCGTCTTGGTCGTGATAGTTTCCAACAACTTCGTAGAGTTATAGCAGACATGGAAGGCACAGATACTGATGAGTATGTGCAGGACTTCCGTAACCTTACCCCTGAAGCCTTTGAGTTAATCGGTAAGTCTTTGATGGCTTACTACCAAGCAGTTAACCCACGCATGGTTAATAAGGTTAACATGGGGCCTGAGGGCGGTGAGTCTCAGTACGTGTTGACACCATTTGGTGAGCAGGTTCTAAGGCAAGAAGCTGGTAATGTATCTGTACCAAACTTTAACAAGCAGTTCTTATATGTACCACCAACTGAGGGCAGATACCAGTACGAGAGTAGCTTACTTCCTACTAGATCTGGAGCTAACCCTAACCCCGTACCCGAGGAAGTAGAAGAAGCCATTCATAACTCTTCTCAGGTTATGAGTGTTATTGATAGCAGAAGAGGTGTTCTTTTTGCAGCATTACAATCTGCAGCTGTAGCTACTAACCCGGTTATCTTTGGGCCAACTTCAGAAAACTTTACTCACAACTTAGTAGAGCAAGGTAGTGAGCGTATCAATAAGGTTATGCAGATTGGTCAAAAGCAGGCAGCTAAGCTTGAAGCTATTAACCTAGAGCTAGAAGACATAGCTAATAAGTTAGCCCTTAGACCTACGAACGCTAAAGATTTAATGTACAGGAGGGAAGTCTTACTTCAACAAAAGGAAGCTGTCGAAAAGGTTAGAGCTAAATATACTCCAGCTGCCCAGTATGCACTTATACCAGAGCACAACCCAGAGTATTTAGTAAAGCAAGATGAGCAGGGTAAACCTATTATACCTGTAGCAGGGAGCGAACTACGACCAGCTTACTTTAGTTTTGTAGCAAAGCACATGGAAGTTGCTGGGATGCTAGGTCAATATTCAGGTAAACCTTTTTATCATACCTTCAACAATCAGTCGGGAACTCATAGGTTTAATGTTATTCAGAACAATAGCTTCCAGACTAACCACATGATGCGTAATATCATTGGCTCTGGTGTTAAGTATGTAATTAAACCCGGTAGTAATACTACACAGGAAAGAGCATTGCTTAGGGGCTTTGGTCACATGTTCTTCGGAGCAGAAGGTTACATGGCTGAGCCACAGCTTAAGGCTGCTAAGGATAACATTAGACTTCAGAGTCCACGATACAAAGCTCTTGTAGGGTTGGGTGATAAGCTCATTCAATTAACCAACAGCTTAGACCCTAAGGGCATTGTTCAGGGTTTCAAGGGATTAAAGGTAACCCCTAAGGGTGTTGTGGGTATTGATAGGATTTCAGATACTTCTATTGTTAGTAAGGTTAACGCAGACCCTGAGCTAAAGGCTTTGTTTGATTCGTTAAGTAACCAGAAGGACTCTCA
>Ga0208660_1000036_pt1 | contig 41692 bp, 25 predicted proteins | sample DEB08_DNA_13_FD_184527 | JGI IMG/M metagenome (GOLD analysis project Ga0208660, IMG submission 184527) | Aqueous microbial communities from the Delaware River and Bay under freshwater to marine salinity gradient to study organic matter... | ecosystem: Environmental > Aquatic > Marine > Coastal ... | reverse complement strand
TAACATACCAAATAATAAAATAATACGAGTGCCTTTCCCTTTTGTAACATCAGTTAATGATTATTTAGAAGGTGTAGATAAATATTTTAAATTATATGGTTAATTTAAACTCAAATGTTCAAGTTAAGCAAGTTGAAAATCTTTTAGTTATAGACCCAAATGGTGTTGGGTCTAACGGTGTTAATACAGAAGATTTAAGTATTTCTGTTGAATTAGAAGTTTTCGAAAGAGGTGAAGAACCAATTATTTTTTCTGATGATTATGTAACAACTACTAATGATGTGCCTTTAGAAGCAACTAGAATTAGTTTTATAGATGGTTCAGGTGATGAAGGAAAACACCTAACAACACATTATACTGAATTAAATACTAAATTTAATGATGATAATAAAAATGTAGGCACACTAGGTATCGAATCAATCGACATTGGTTTCAACACTTCATATACACCAATAGTTAAAATACGATTTAAAGATATTAGAGCTAAATTATTTGAGTTAGGGGAAGAATCTCCTTATAGTTTCTTATTCAGAATGCCTTACCCGATATTTTATTTAACAGTTAAAGGTTATTATGGTAAACCAGTTAAATACGCTTTACACCTAACAAAATTTAATGGTGAATTAGATAATGAGACTGGTAGTTTTATAATAACATGTGACTTCATTGGGTATACTTACGCCTTTTTAAGTGATTTACTTATGGGTGTTTTAAAAGGAATCCCCTATACTCAAGACGGTATTGGAATTATAGATAAACAATCTGACTTTATAACTTTTAGTGAATTAATTTTAACTGTAAAAAAATTAGAAGAAACTATAACAAATTTTAAAAATAGTAATGAAAAATTAAAAGCGTTATCCATATTTAATGATTTAAATACTAAATTAGACGGTATTAAAGAAAAACTTATAATTGATTTAGTTAATATAAATGGTAATTATAGTATGATTACCGATACTAACTTAAATGGGTCTGATTATTTATCATATTCACATAAGTCATATGATTTAACAAAAAATGAAATTGAACTTTATGAAAATAGTACTTTAAAATTAGTTAATGAATATAACTCTTTTAACGATAATAAAGGTAGTAAAGAACAATATGAATTAGACATTGATAATTATCAACTAGATAATAATGGGATATACATAGAAGGTTTTGAAGTTAATGATTTTTTAAGATTTACACAATTTAACGAACCAATAGGTGTTAAATCATTTGATGAATTTATAACAGATAATGATATTATTAAAAAATACCCAAATTATAACAACCCTAGTAATAAAAAAATTGAGAAATATTATAATGATTTTATATCAATTATTAATCATAAATTCAAGAGTAAATCAGGTAATGGATATATTTTAAGTAATAAAAATTTATTAGATATTAGATTTGCATTAGATGAAATTAATGAATTAAAATTAAAAATTAATGATGATTATAATGAAAAAAAAGAAGAAGTTGATGAAGAATTTCTTGACACAATAGATAGTTATTTAAAATCAGATGAAAGTACTTTTGATGCATCAATTGGTTCTTTATTTAAAATTTTATGTAATCACGTTGATTTATTTATTAAAGTAATTAAAAAAGTTGAAGGTAAAATAAAAAGTGATATTGACTCTGGTAATAGAAATTTACCAGCATCAGAAAAAGGTAATTTTACTGAGTATATTGATGGTGACGGGTCAACTGAAATATCAGTTAAAGCATTCCCAGAATATATTGTAGACGAAGGGAATAATTCAAAAAACAAATCTATTAAAGTTCTGAATGAACTAGAGGGTGGTGAATCAGATGATGAAGGTGTAAATAATGGCGGTTTAGTAGAAAAATGGTTAGGTTCTAACCTTAAATTTTCTAATTATGCTGAAGTTAAATTTATAAACGATTTATTTCATTCGATTATGGAGTCGGCTAAAAAAGATACTTCGAACCTAAAAAGTTTGTCCTCAAAAGAAAATAAATTAGGGTGGTACCCAATAAATCCGTTAGAAACTAAAGCGTTTGATAATGATAATGTTAATCCATGGACTGTAATTTCAGATTCCAATTCAATTGAAAGTGTATATAAATTAACACTTCAAAGAATGGCGTTATTTTTAGGTTATAGTAATAGTAATTTAATTTTAGAAGATGTTATAGATATGGCTAAAATTGAGGCCAATCAATTACATGAGATATTAATTAATCCAAATATTAAAAATGGTGTTATGCCATCAGGTGCTGATAATAATACATATAATGTGAAAATTAAAGAATTTCTTGGTGATTTCATAAATAGTTTCGGTAAAATGGGTGATGGGTATGATTTAAGATTTTATTTTAATAACAATAAAATATTTGGTGAAGATGATGGTGATGGTTCACAAACATATAGACACGAACCTTACACATCTCTAGAAGAGGCTTTAGAGGATACCGAAACCTACATCCCAATTACCCAAACGATTAGTGATATAAAAAATAAAGAAAATTCGTTAAATAATTTTTCCACTAGAAGTTCAACTTTAAATACATTTATAAGTAGTGTTGTCTCAAATACCAAGGAAAATGAAAACAGTGAAAATTTAAATGAATATGAAACTTTTATTAAAATAATAGATGTTAAAAATTATAAAAAAACTTTTAAATATAATAACTATATAAATGAGCGTTCATCTAAATTAACTAAGTCATTTACTAGTAATACTAACATTAGTGAAGTTAATGATTTTTATGGTGGAGTGTATAAAACACACGAATTTATAAAATATAAACACTCAGAGTTCGGTGAAATTCCGTTGTTTTATGAATTTTATGATAAATCATTAAAACTTAATTTAGTTAATAAATTAAAAAATAATATTAAAACTAAGGGGAGTGATACACACCAACCAAGTTTTTTAAGTAATGAAAAAACATTTTCATTATTTGGTAGTGAGTTTTATTATGCACAAGAAGAAGCTGGTAAAGCGTTATTATTTTTACATACAATCCCATTTGATGGAATGATTCAAGAAAATGGGCAGTTAGAAAGAACTATTTTTAGTGAAAGGAATTTGAAATTCTTTAATGAAAGAGCTGGGTTTGTATCAATTCCAAAATCTTGGTCACTACTTTTAGGTGGTTTATTACATAGGGATTCAGAGGATGTGGATATTTTAAAATATGTTGATGGTAATACTAGTTTAATACCTAATATTAATATTAATGACATTAATATTAATAAAGATGAACTTTTAATATATACATTTGTTTCTGGTAATATTATTGATGGGCCAGTTAACGCTCGTGGTAATGGGTCAATGAATTTTAAAACACCAATAGGTGGGAATAATCAAACTAAATACCAAGTACTATCTGATGTAATAAAAAAATTACCAAAATCAGTTAAAAAAGTTTTTATTGATGACTTTACTAATTGGGTGAAAAGTGATTGGTTAAATTTAAAAACCAAATTAGAAATATTCAAAGCTGATATAACAGCCACGGAAATTAACGATTTTACGAATAGTTTTAAATTGGGTGATTTAAATACTACCTTATTAAATATAAGTGTTTCTAATAGTTATGAAAGTTATCAAATTAATAAAAGTGGTGGTAATAATTTTGACTTAACAATTAAATATAATAGTGATACAGATAAAGCTTTAACTAAATTCTTAGTAGATAATAAAATATTAATTAATGGCACTTATAGAATTTGGAGTGGGAATAATAAAAGGTTTAAAAGAATAAAATTCTCAAACGAATTTTTTACTAAATATTTAGAAACATTTTTAAATACGTTAAAAGATTTAAACTCAGATAAAAAAAATATAATCGACCCAGATAGTCAATTAAAAATAAAATTATTTGAAACTGATAATGTTGATGACATTAAATTAAGTTTATATAAAAATATTAAATCTATTTACAATAAGTGGATTGTTGGGGTTCACCCAAGTTTTGAATCAGTAATTGTAACAGAGTTATATAAATCTTTCAATTTTTACGATAGGGCGTATATTGATATATCAGAAAAATTTAAGATTTCACCAACTGGATTTGCACAAGAATTAAGTAAAGCCTCAAACATTAGTTTTTATAATTTTATTGCTAGTATATTAAGTGCTAACAATTTTGATTTTATACCATTACCTAACTTTATTGACTATTCATCGACTGATGATGTTAAAGGTATGTTTGAGCCTGTTAGATTTAATGATGTAGCTAAAACTAGTGGGCCACAATTTATTTGTATGTATTTTGGAGAGCATTCAAACAAACTAAATATTGATAAAAATAAAAAGGTTAGAAATGATGATAGCTTTAGTATTCCTAGTAAATACGATAAAGATGGTAATTTAATAATAGGTGAATCTAATATACCAAAAGATTTTAAAAAGGGTAACCAAACTGTACCATACTTTTTAGTTAATTACGCAGACCAAAACCAATCGTTATTTAAAAAAATAACAGTAAATCAATCAGAGTTTACTGAAACTAATGAGAGTCTTGAAATAATAGATAGTTTATCAGCTAAAAATAGAAATAATTCTATTGGTCAAAACTTATTTGATATTTATAATAATAGGGCTTATTCAGCTGAGGTTGAAATGTTAGGTTGTGCGCAAATACAACCATTTATGTTCTTTCAAATTAATAATGTACCAATATTTGATGGTGCGTACACAATAATTAATACTAGACATAACATTAAACCTAATCATATGACTACAACCTTTAAAGGGGTTAGAATTAGGCGTATTAAAACTAAGATGATTGATGATAAAACATTATATTCTCACTTATTAACTAATTTAAATGAAGTTGATAATGAAGATGGTAATCTAAATGCATTTAGTAACATTAAGGCTATTAACACCACAAATACATCAGTTGAAACAATATACGCCCCAGCACCATCAGTTGAAGGTGAGAATGGGTTATTAATACAAGGAATCGTAATTGAAGATTAATGAAAATAGAAAAATTTAAAGAGTTGTTGATTACTAAATTTAGTTTAATACAACCGTATTTTAGAAATAGTAGAAATCGAAATATTTCGATTATTGATACGGTGGTTTTACATTGGACCGCTGGTAATAGTGTATCATCGGATATACGAACATTGAGAAGTAATGGTTATGGTTACCATTTTTTAATTGATAAATCAGGTAAAGTTTTTCAAGGTTCACCATTAAATAAAGTGATTAGTCATAGCGGTAATTCTTATGGTCCAAAAGGTAATTACGTTAATGGTCATAGCATAGGGATATCATTTTCAATGAAAGGTACTGAAGGTCCAAGTGAATTTACACCTGAAATGTATGACAGTTGTGCAAATTTAATTTTAAATATAAAACCAAGCCTACCAAATTTAAAATATATTACTGGTCACCATTGGGTTTCACCAGGTCGTAAAATAGACCCATATACCTTTAATTTTGGTGAAATAATGAAATTATTGGGTAACCAATTCGAATTATGGAAAACTGAGTACGCACCCTTCCCAACGGGTTTATCTAATTGTAAATGCGTTAAAGAAGATAGTAAGGGTAATTGCATAAAATCAGTTGGTAAATGCATAGGTGTTGGTGGTTTTGGTTATTCAAAAAGAAATTTAAGTGATGAGATAAATGACATTTCTTTCCAATCTGATTTAGATACTGAGTAATTTGTTTATAGTTTTATTATTTAGTATATTTGCAATATGGAAATAGCTAATATAGTTTGTAGTGACGCAATTAATGTCGGGCCAGAATTCAATGTTGTTGAATCTTCGAGTGATATTATATACACAAACCTACCTACATTAATAATTGGTTATGAAGCAATTGTAGAGATGTGTGGCTCTGAAAATATTAATATTTTAAAGCGTAACATCAATAAAAAAACCTTTTGGACCTTCAAAAGAAATGTTGAACGAAGTGTTTATCAGAGAGATTTAGAAGATTTTATGAGGTATTCTTATAAAAAAGCGGTTGAAAATATAAGCTACGTTGACTTAGATGTTATTCAATTTAAATATCGTAAGTTATATAAGATAACTAAAGAAATTCTTAAATTAAAAGACCCAATATCCTATAAATCAATAAATAACGTAATTTACATATATTCAAATAATTTAATATTTGGGGTGGATTTAAATTTATTGAGGTTTGCTGGGGTTGACGTTGAAAAAATAGAAAATAAAATAATTAAAAAAAGTCTCGTGTTTCTTGAGGGTAGCGAGATACTTATAGAATATAACAATCATTTGGAAAGATTAAACTACGATTACAAATATCTTCCTTTTCTATATTCTATAAATCCCCATGACTAAAAAAATAATGGTTGCTGCCTTTGTTTATAAAAACAAACAAAAGTGGTTTCTTGAATATCTATATGAAGAGTTTGATATTGAACATAATAAGGTTTTCATTTTTGAAAGTCTTAATCATGAATCTAAACACATCTACACTTTCTATATTGAAATAGGTATTGATGAAAGGATAAATTTACGAGATTACTTTAATCACGCACTTATCATACATAAAAAAAGAAAAACATTTTATACTATAAACGCCTTAAATTCACTAATTGAACGTGAACATAACTTAGAAAAAGGTAATATTGTTTATAAAGATTGGAAAATCGATTGGAATAACCATGAGGACCAATTAATAATAAATAGTAACAATAAATTAGTATTAATGGACTTAATACGAGTTTTTTACTAATTTTAAACTATTTATAATAAATACAATAGTTAATAAATTTAATCTTATGAAAAATAATAAAATAGATAGACTAAATATGTTTTTAGAGGGTAGTGAAGATGAGGGCACTGTATGTGACTTAGATGGTAACTGCGAACCAAAACATATTAAACAAGATAAAAGTATTGTTGAGAGAGTCAACAAAAAAATAATAATTGAAGACGGTAGACAACTTTTAATGTAATGAGATACACAAACGAAGATAACAACAAAGATAAAAATAGGTTTAACTTACTTTTAGAATACGATTTTTATGTTGGTGAAGAAGAAGATAATGTTGAACCAAAAGGTGAATTAGTTCTTGAAGAACCACCACAAGATGAATTAGATGCTGGTGATGAAGATTTAGCTGGTGATGAACTTGGGGGTGAAGAAGAGCCAATGGGTGATGAAGAACCAATGGGTGATGAAGAACCAGATGGGTTTGGTGGTGAAGAAATGGCAGAACCAGAAATGGACGAACCATTAGCAGAACCAGAACCAATGGAAGATGAAGTTGAATTAGATGTTACTGAATTAGTACAAGGAACTGAAGAAGCTAAATTATCCGCTGACAGAGCAAATCAACAAATTACAACATTAATGACTAAGTTTGATAATTTAAATGCGTCATTAGAAAGAATGTCTGCGATTAATGACAAAATAGATAATTTAGAAAACGAAGTTGAAAAAAGAAATCCAACTCCTGAAGAAAAATTAGAGATGCGTTCATTAGATTCATTTCCGTATAGTCTTAAATTAACTGATTATTGGTCTGAAAAAGAGGGTAATTATGATGCGATGGGTAATGATAAAACTGAAAAAGCTGATGAAGAATATGTTTTAACACAAGATGAGGTTGATAGTGATTATAACCCTATTGAAATTAAAGATTCGTTCAGTGACACAAATACAGAAGAAGAATATAAAAAATTCTAAAAATTAAAATACTGTAAACAAGAGATTTAAAGTGTGATATTAAAAATATCACACTTTTTTTTTAAAAAAGATTCAATTATACTTGTCATAAGAGTTTTTATGTAGTATAATTGCAAAACGTTATTCAAGTTACAGATTTGTTTAATTAAAGATTGCCACTGATGAATTATAACTGGTGGTAATACAAATAAAGCCCCCGATATTAAAAAACGAAGTCGGGCAACTTAAAAACAATTATTTATTATGAGTGAAGAAAATTCAACATTAGCCGCAATGTTAACGCAGTACGAAACTGCAACAACATTCTCAAATGAAAATTCATTTGACAAAAAAAATTATTTCTCAACCTTCTTACCTGAAGGTGTAAACAGCAAAATGACTGCAATCAGAATTTTACCTTCGAATGGTTCTCCTTTTGAGGAAGTGCACATTCACAGTGCTAAAGTAGATGGTAAAAATCGTAAATTTACGTGTATTCAACATTTAAATGATGAAGTGTGTCCATTTTGTGAAGCTAGGGAAACCTTGCTTGCCACTGGAGAAAAAAGTGATGAAGAACTAGCTAAAAGTTACAGAGCTAGAAAAATGTACATCGTTAAAGTTATCGATAGAGATAATGAGGCTGATGGCCCAAAATTTTGGAGATTCCCAATCAACTACAAAAAAGATGGTATTATGGATAAAATCATGGCAACTGTAAGGTTAGTCAATGAGGATGTCACTAACCCAGAAGTAGGTAGAGATTTAGCACTTAGTATTGTTAGAGTTAAGAACCCAAGGGGTGGTACTTATCCAGCTGTGAATTCAGTTCAAGCACTTGACAAAAGTCCGTTAAGTAAAGATGGTGAGTTAGCTAAAAATTGGTTATCCAATGAAAAAACATGGAAAGATGTTTATTCAGTAAAAGATTATAATTATTTAAAAATTATAGTTATGGGTGAAATTCCAGCGTGGAGTAAAAAACTTGAAAAGTTTGTTTCTAAATCTTCATTAACACCTGAAGATAGTGAAGTTACTACAGATGAATTAGATTCAAAAATAGTTATGGGTGCTAACGTACCAAAAGTTGAAGCTGAAGTTGAAGTTAAGACTGAAGAAGTTTCAGAAACTTCTTATACAGCTGAAGTTGATATTAAAGAAGAAGAAGAAGACGATTTACCCTTCTAAAAAAAGTAAATCAAAATAAAGGGTTTGATAGCGAGGGAAGGTGCTATCAAACCTTTTTTTAACTAATTGTTAGAAATAAAATAACTTTATGATTCCCTATTAAAAAAAAAATGGCAAAAAAACCAAGTAAAACGACGGTAGCAAAGAGTAGTTACAATCTAGAAGATTTTAAAAAATCTCAAGGCATTCAAAAAACAATAAAAGATAAAGACTTATCATGGATACCATTATCAAAAGCGTGGCATGATGCTATTAAATTACCTGGCTTTGCTAGAGGATTTGTTAACTCAGTGAGGGGTTATTCAAATACTGGAAAATCAACTGCGTTTTATGAAGCAATTGCTGGCGCACAAAGAATTGGTGATTTACCAGTTATATTTGAAACAGAAGGTAACTTTAATTGGAAACACGCTAAAATGTGTGGTGTTGAGTTCCATGAAGATGTAGATGAGAGTACTGGTGAGATTACACATGGTGGTAGATTTATATTCATGGGTAATAAAGATTTATTAGAAAGGTATCAATTATATGACCACCAACATAGTAAAAAAGTTTCAAAACCAATGAGGTTTGAACCTGTTTTAGAAGATATTGCATTGTACATGACTGAATTATTGGATATGCAATCTGAAGGTTTATTAAAAGAGAATTTATGTTTCTTATGGGATTCAATCGGAACTTTAAATGGTTTTAAATCCGCAATATCTAAAACAACTAATAATATGTGGAATGCTGGCTCAATGAAAGTATTTCAAGCGATTGTTAATTTTAGAATTCCAACATCTAGAAGGGAAGATAGTGAATTTACTAACACATTTATTTGTGTACAAAAAATTTGGTATGATAGTATGAATATGAAAATCAAACACAGTTGTGGTGAATTCATGTTCTTTAACTCTAGGTTAATAGTGCATTTAGGTGGTATTATTTCACATGGTACTGCTAAATTAAAAGCTACGGCTTTAGGTAATGAATTTCAATATGGAACTGAATGTAAAATTAATTGTGAGAAAAACCACGTTAATGGTATTGAGAAGAAAGGTAAAATAGCTTCAACACCACATGGTTATTGGAATCCTGATGAGTTAGATGATTACAAAAAAGAGCATAGAGATTTTATACATGAGAATTTAAATGTTGAATATGGTGCTGATATATCGTATTCTACTGAAGAAGGTGAAAAGTCTGGTGAAGACTTTGGGGCCTAAATATTAACCCTTTAAATAAATAAAGGATATGGCTAAAAAGCCAAGAAAACATGGTGTTTCTAAGGAAACTAAAAACACCTTACTTGTTGATGGTAACGCACTATTTAAAATGGGGCTTTACGGTGCAAAAGATATGTTTACTAGGGATGGTGACCACATTGGTGGGCTATTTGTTTTCATTACCATCCTTAGAAAACTATTACAAGAAAACCTATACCATAGAGTGTTTGTATTTTGGGATGGTCAATTTAGTGGAAAAATGAGGTGGGAACTTTATTCTGACTACAAATCTGACCGTAATAAAGACTACATTAATGGTACACACCCAGTCGATATACAAGAAGTTACTGAAAAATTCTTAATTAGACAGTACTTAGAAGAATTCTGTGTGCGACAAATGATTGATAATACTAACTCTGGGGTAGAAGCTGATGACTTTATCGCTTATTATTGTAAAACTAAAGATAGTGATGAAAAAATTACTATTTGTACCACAGATAGGGATTTAGCTCAATTAATAGCTAAAGATGTTAGGATTTACTTTTGTGATAAAAAAATAAGAGATTATGTCACATTAGAAAATTACCAAACTTTCTTTAAGCATCATCAATCAAATAGTAAATTGATAAAAATTATAGGTGGTGATGGTAGTGATTGTATAAAAGGTATTGCTGGTGTTAAAGAACCGACTTTACTTAAATTGTTTCCAGACTTAACTAAAAGGGCGGTAACATTAAAAGAAATACTTGAATCAGCTAAAGAACAACAAGAGGAACGGCTTAAAGCTAAGAAGAAACCTCTCAAGTCACTGACTAATATTGTTGAGTCTAACACTGATGGAGTACAAGGTAAAGAAATTTACAAAATAAATGAGATAATAATTGATTTAAGTAATCCACTTATCGATGAAAAAAATAGATTGTTACTCGAATATAATAAAAAGCCAATGGGTGATATTGAAGAAAGGGGTATCAAGAATGCTTATACATATATGAAACGAGATGGTATGGATAAACAAATTGAATCTTTTAGTACAAATTACTTATTACCGTTCAAAAAATTAATAGAAAGAGAACGTAAGCAAACAAATTTAATAAACAGTTAAAATTATGATTAGAAAAACCGAGAACGTAAGACCATTTGAGTTTTCATTGAGAATTAACAACCACATCATTTGTCAAAGATTTTTTAATATTAAAAATTATAACAATGATTGTAGAGAATCGTATGAGTTAAAAGAAATGCTTGATGAAATTATGGGTACTAACCAACAATTAAAGTTGGGGTTAATTCCTGAGTACTTCAAATACAGATGTGTTGCAAATTCACACAAACCTTATCACTTACAAAATAATACTTTGTCTGATAAAAAGGTTATTTTTAGTTTAGAAATATCTAAAAATAACGTTAATAAATTAAGAGAAGGGGGTAACAACTTTAATATCGAAGATTTAGAAAAAGAGGTTATTTGTGTTGGTAGCTTCGATGGTAACTTATTTCACCCTAATGTGAGGTATGATGTGGATATTAGAAGTATTATACCAGATATAATTAAAGTGATATCAAAATATATGAGTTTTAAAAACAACACCAATACATTTGGTGACGTTAAATTGACTAGGTTAAATAAGTTAACCCAAGATGAATTAGAGAAAACATATCAAAATTAATAATAATATGAGTGAAGATAAAGATAGTTCTGGATTTGGATTTTTAGGTATTCCATATCAACAAAGATTGTTAGCTCAGTTAATTAATGACCATAGATTTGCTTCAAATATCTTAAGTATAGTAGACCCAAACTACTTTACTGATATGTATTTGAGAATGATTGCAAAAGTAATTGTTGACGCATATGAAGTTGATGAGGTTGTACCAGATAAGGACAGCCTTATGTTTAGGTTAAATGCTAGAGAAGATAATGAAACTATTAAATTATTTTTAAAAGCCACATTAGAAAAAATAACTGATGGTGATTTAAACGATTCTGATTTTGTCCAAAATATGGCAATGAAGTTTTGTAAGCAACAAGAGTTAAAAAAATCAGTGTCTGATATTCAAAATATAATCGATAAGGGTGATTTAGATAGTTACGATGAATGTGAGGAAATACTAAAAAAGGCGTTGGAAATTGGTAGTAATAAAGATGCTGGTATTGATGTGTTTTATGATATTGAAGATGTATTAAGTGAAAATTTTAGAAATCCAATACCAACAGGTATAAGTGGTTTAGACGATAAGATGGGTGGTGGTTTATCTAAGGGTGAATTAGGGGTTATATTAGCACCATTTGGGGTTGGTAAAACAACTATGATAACTAAATTAGCTAACGAAGCTTATACACATGGACATAATGTATTACAAATATTTTTCGAGGACATACCTAAAGTAATTCAACGAAAACATTTATCATGTTGGACTAAAATCCCATTAAATGATTTATCAATTGGGGTTAATCGACCAATGATTGATGCGGCTATGATTAAACATAATGATGGTAAGGGGTATTTGGAATTAAAGAAGTTTTCTAGTGATGGTACAACAATACCAATGATTAAGAATTATGTTAGAAAATTAGCGGCTTCTGGTAGAAAACCTGATATTATATTACTTGATTACATTGATTGTGTTACTTCTAACAAAACATTTAACGCTGCATATGAATCTGAAGGTCCAATAATGAGACAATTTGAGTCGTTATTATCGGAATTTGATATGGTTGGTTGGACAGCAATACAAGGTAATAGAAGTTCTATAGGTGCTGATACTGTTGATTCAACAATGATTGGTGGGTCAATTAAAAAAGGTCAAATAGGCCATTTTATAGTGTCAATAGCAAAAGATTTAGACCAAAAAGAGACTGGTAGGGCTAATATGGCTATATTAAAATCTAGATTTGGTGTTGATGGTATCATTTTTAGTGATATTGAATTTGATAACGCTAGAATTCAAATTTCAATTGATAATGGTAACGTTATGAAAGCGTCTGAAATGGATGATTATAAACAAGCTAAAGGTACTGAAAGAGTTGGTGATTTACTTACTCAGTTTGATAATGACAAAAAAGCTAAATTAAAGGCTGAATTAATCGATTTAGAAAATAAAAAATAAAATTAACAAAATAAAAATAGATATTATATTATGAGCAAGTATTTAAATATAGATAATGGTGATAGAGACACTAAATTTCCAATAATTCACTCAGAGCTTTGGGCGTTTTATAAAAAACAACAAAGTAAAATATGGACGGCTGATGAATTAGATTTATCTAAAGACACGTTAGAAGGTATTCCAGAAGGTGAAGTTGTTATATTAAAGAATTTATTAGCATTTTTTGGTGTATCAGATACATTAGTGCAAGATAATTTAGCTGATGAAATAGTTTCAGAATTTTCTTCTATTGAAGAAATTAAATCTAATTATGTTTACCAAGCATATATTGAAGATGTGCATAGTGAGACTTATTCATTATTGATTGAGCAATTGATTAATAACGAAGAAGAGAAACAAGCTATGTTTAAAGCTATTCAAACTAATCCAATTGTAACCGCAAAGGTTAAGTGGGCCAAAAAATGGTTAGAAAATGGTTCTATAATACATAGAGTTGTCGCATTTTCATTATTAGAGGGTATGGGGTTTTCCAGTACTTTTGCAGTTCTTATGTTCTTTAGATTACAATACCCTCAATTAGCTGGATTAGGTCAAGCAAATGAACTGATTTTATCAGATGAGGTATTGCATATGCATTTTGGGATAAAGATGCATAATGATTATATCAAAAAAGAATATAGGTTACCATCATCTGAAATTAAAGAAATGATTTTAGATTGTTACGAAACTGAGAAGCTTTTCGTTGAGTCAATTTATGGCGGTAGTTATGTGTTAGGTTTACCTAAGGATGGGTTAATTCAATACATACAATACGTTACTGATAGCTTATTAATGTATTATAACATTGAAAGCGTCTTTAAAGTAGAGCAACCATTCGATTTCATGGCTTCATTTTCAATTGTTGAAAGACAAAACTTTTTCGAAACTAAAGGTGGTGAATATAATAGATTAACCAATATTGGTGGTTCATTAACCACTGATGACTTTTAAAAAAAAAATAAATGAAGATTATCAAAAAAGATGGCTCTAGCCAGAATTTTAACCCTAACAAGGTATTAACTAGAATTAAAAGAACTGCAAAGAGTTCAAACCTAAAAATTGATAGCGATAGATTATCCCAAAAGGTAATCCCTCAAATTCAAGATGGTATGAGTACTGACGATATCGATAATTTAGTTGTTATCGAATCGTTAGGTTCAGTTTCATTACATCCAGATTATTCAATGTTAGCTTCAGCTATTGAGATAGACATTACACAAAAAAATCATAATTATAGAGATTTTGATTTTGAATTGGATTATAGCCGTGATTATACCTTTGACTATTTAGCTTGGGCCACATTTAAAAAATCATACAGAAATGGTGATGAATTACCTCAAGAAATGTATGCTAGAATTGCTACTTCATTATCGGAAGATAAAATAAATGTAGCCCCTAGTTATACAACTGATAAGTTTATGTATGAAATGCTTTCTACTAAACAAATGAACTTCGCCACACCAATTAATTTAACAGCTGGTACTGGTGCTAAAAACAATCGTTTTATTTCATGTGATATTAATTTTCTTATTGAAGATAGCCTTGAAGGGATTATTGATACGTTAGGTGAATTAGCTAAATCATCTAAAGATGGTTCGGGCATTGGAGTTTACATTGGGAATCTTAGAAGTTCTAAAAGTAGAGTAGGGGATTTCAATGGTAATGCAGCTGGAATACCAAGGTTTTCAGATTTAGCACAAGGTATCGCTAGATTCTTCAATCAAAGGGGTAGGAGAAACGGTGCATTCGCTTTATACGCACCAACATGGCACAAAGATATTATCTCACATTTAGAGTTGAGATTGAATGAAGGTGATGAAAGGTTAAGAACTAGAGATATTTTTACTGGAGTGTGTGTAGATGATGTATTTATGGAGGCTCTAACGAAGGATAAAGATTATTACTTGTTCTGCCCTAATGATATACTTAAAGCTGGTTTAAAACCATTCCATGACTGTTCTCCAGATGAATTTAAGGTAGAATATCAGAAAGCGATTGATTTAGGTATAGGTGAAAAAATTGACCCAAGAGCGATTTGGAATAAAATCTTATTATCTTGTGCGTCTACGGGAACACCATATATCATATTTAATGATAATATTAATAGAAAAAACATGCAAGAGCATTTTGGTCCTATTAAAAGTTCTAACTTATGTGCTGAAACTATACTATATGCTGATAAAGATGAGGTTGGTCAATGTGCTTTAGGTTCTATACCATTAAAAACTTGTACTAACATTAGACTTGCGGCTAAAACATTATCATATGCAATTAATAAAGTTATTGATACGAATGTTTACTCTACAGAAAGAGCTGAAAGAGGTGGTTTAGGGCAAAGAACTATCGGTATTGGTGTTGCTGGGTTAGCGGAGTACTTATACTCAAGAGGATTAAATTTTGAGTGTGAAGAAGGTAAGGAAGCGTTTAAACATGTTATGAGAGAAATTTACTTGGGTGCCGTTGAAGGTTCACAAGATTATTACGAGGTACATAATGTAACTTTCAGGGATTATAATAATTCATTATATGCTAAAGGTGTGTTTAACCCACAGAAATGGGGAATTCATGAATCTGAAATTGATATGAGTAGACCAGTTTCAAATAGTTTATTTACAGCATTAATGCCAACAGCATCATCATCTAACCTTTTAAGTTGTACGGAAATGTTTGAAGTCCCAACTGGAATGGTGTATAGAAGAAAATTAGATAAAGGTGAATTCATAGTAGTTCAGCGTAATTTAGTTGAGGATTTAGAAGAATTAGGTCTTTGGAATGATGTTATGGCTGAGAAAATAGTCACAGCTGGTGGTACAATTCAAGGGATTTATGAAATCCCAGAAAAATATAGAGATAAATATAAAACAGCTTTTGAAGTATCTCAAAAAGAGAGAATAACTATGATTAATAGAGCATTCCCTTATATTGACCAATCAACTTCATTGAATTTATATTACCCTGATGGTGATTTCACTAAAATGTCTTCAGCTTTAATATATGGTTGGACAATTGGTAATAAAACTGGTTCTTATTATACAAGAATTAAGAAAAAAGATGCTGAAACAACAGCAGATTTGTTTAAGAGAAAAGAAGTTATAGCACCGAGTAAACCAGATGATTCAGAATTTGACTGTTTTGGTTGTTCAGCATAACATACTACTTATTACTTCATGTTAAGATTAAGAGGTTGAGCATTCGTGCTTATACCTCTTTTTTTTGTTCAAAACTTTACTTTAAGATATTTATTATTAAATAATAACATGGCTAATAAGAGTATTAACATAAATTTCCCATTTAGAGATAGCCCTAAAGGTTTTTTCTTAGATTTAAATACGGTTGATAGTAAAGCAATAAAAGCTGACTTATTACACTTAATTTTAACCAATAAAGGTGAACGTTTATATTTACCAGATTTTGGTACGAACCTTAGAAAATACTTATTTGACCCTTATGATGGGATTACAGAAAATGAGATAAAAAGTGAAATATCCGATGCTATTAAAAAATATATTCCAAATTTAAAGGTAAATTCGATTACTTTTGATGAGGCACCTCAAAGTCAATACGGTGTAGTTGTTAGATTAGACTATACTATCACTGAAGATGTCTTCGAAACTAAAGATTTTATAATAATAAACCTTTAAACTTTATTTTCCTAACTTTTTTATTATCTTATATTTATAATAAAAAGATTTATACAATGGGAAAAGGTATTGCATATTCAAGTAGAAACTTTGCTGATGTAAGAACGGAACTAATAGATTTCGTAAAACAATATTATCCAGATATCTTATCGGATTTTAACGATGCCTCTATTGGTATGTTATTAATTGAGTTAAATGCTGCGGTAAGTGATATGCTTTCGGTAAACACCGATAGAATGTTTCAAGAAACGCAAATTGACTACGCTCAACAAAGAAGTTCTATATTATCAATGGCTAGGACATTTGGACTTAAAATACCAGCTAAAAGACCTTCAATTAGTATTGTAGACTTTTCAGTTACAGTGCCAGTTTTTGGTGACTCATTCGATGTTCGATACGCTCCAATTATTAGAGTTGGTGCACAAGTAGGTGGCGGTGGAAAGGTTTTTGAAACAGTAGATGACGTTGACTTCTCTAGTCCATTTACAACTGGAGGTTTACCTAATAGACTTATAATACCAAATTTAGACAGCAATAATAATATAATCAATTATACTTTAACTAAAAGGGAAATCGTTTTAAACGGTGTAACTAAAACATTTAAAAAAACAATATCATCCGCTGATGTAATTCCATTTTATGAAATAGTGTTACCAGATAATGATGTTCTATCTATTAGTTCAATCATTACTAAAAATGGTACTAATTATACAACTGAACCAACTATCGATGAATTTCTTAATTTTGATAATAGATGGTTTGAAGTTGACGCTTTAGCTGAAGATACAAAATTTATTGAAGATGTTAACGCAGTTTCAGATAATTCAGGTGTAAACCCAGGTAAATGGGTTAGAATATCAAGGAAGTTTATTAAAGAATATACTGATAATGGGTTTATTAAACTAATTTTTGGTGGTGGAACTAACGATGTAACTTCATTAGAAGAATTTAACGTTGATAATTCATTAACTGATAGAATTGGTGATTTTATAAATAACCTATCTTTAGGGGAAACACTTAAATCTAATACAACCCTATTCATACAATATAGAGTTGGTGGTGGTGCTAACACAAATTTAGGTTCTAACACTATTAATACAACTAGTTTGATTAATATGTTTGTTAATGGCCCTGTTGACTCAAATAATAAATCAGTTAGACAATCACTGGCGGTAAATAACCCAGTACCAGCTTTAGGTGGTAGGGATGAACCTTCAATAGAAGAAGTTAGAAATTTAGTGAGGTATAATTTTGCATCACAAAATAGGGCTGTTACAATTAAAGATTATCAAGCTAGAATTAGTCTAATGCCAGGTGAATTTGGGGTTCCATTTAGAAGTGGTGTGTTTGAAGAACAAAATAAAATATTGATTTATATATTAGGGTTAGACTCTAATAGTAGGTTAACTAACTCATCAACAAGTACATTAAAAACTAATATATCTAATTATTTAGCTGATTATAGAATGTTAAATGATTACGTGGTAATTGCTGATGGTCAAATAGTAAATTTAGCTTTTGAATTTGATTTGTTGGTGGAAAAAGATTACCCACAATCTCAAATTATATCTAATGTGATATCAAGAGTTAAAGAATTCGTAGACATTAATAAGCGTCATATGGGTGAAAATATATATTTGGGTCAATTAATAGAAAATGTAAATAATGTTGGTGGTGTAACTAACGTAATTGATATTAGAGTTTTTAATAAAGTCGGTGAAGGTAAATATTCGATGAATGAGGTTGAACAACCTTATGAAGATGAAGCAACAAAACAAATTAGAATTTCAGATGAATATACTTTATTCGGAAATCCTAAGAGTATGTTTGAAGTTCGTTTCCCAGAGAAGGACATCACTGTTAGAGTAAAATAAAAAATATGGGTTGTGGATGTAAAGGTGATAAAAAATCACCAAATTTAGTAAACGAAGAAACTGGTGAATTAAACATAAAAGGTAAATTACTTAAAATACCTATGGCATTCGCTTTGACTTTATTAATGATTATTTTATCACCATTTTTGGTGGTATTAGTGTGGTGGATAGCAATCAAATCAATCTTTGGTAGCGATTCAGATATAGTTAATTTAGTTTTAAGTAACTTTAAGAAAAAAATGGTCGTTGATAAAAATAATGAACCAAATATAGAAGAACTTGATTTTAATGAAGACGATTATGAAATCGTAGGTGTAGATATAATAAAATAATGTCAAATAATATAAGAATACGTACTAACCCTAACGGTGGTGATACCCATTTAAAAGTTCAATTAAATCAAGATTTTGATTTTCTTGAAATTTTATCTTTAAAGATATCGCAAGAGGATGTATATCGTAGTTTTTATTCAGATTATGGTGTTGTCGTTGGTAGAGTTATAATGAATAGTGGTGTTGGAGTTCCCAACGCTAGGATTTCTGTTTTCATACCCTTAACTGATGAAGATGCTGAAAACTCTGAACTTAAAAGTATTTACCCATACCAAGATTTACAAGATTTAAACTCAGATGGTGTAAGGTATAATACATTACCTAAAGATGCCCAAGGTGTGTGTCATGCACCAATAGGTACTTTCCCAACCAAAAGAGAGTTAGTGGATAACGAATCTCTTTTAGAAGTTTTTGAAAAATACTATAAATATACAACAACTACAAACGGTGCTGGTGATTTTATGTTATTTGGTGTGCCAGTTGGTAATCACACATTAAACATTGACGTTGATTTATCTGACATTGGTATTTTCTCACAAAGACCGTATGATTTTATAGAACAAGGTAATCCAAAAAAATTATTTGAATCTCCAACTAAATTTAAAACCAACACAAATCTAAATAATCTTACACAAGTAAAAAATAGACAAGTTGGTGTTAATGTCATCCCATTTTGGGGTGAGAATAACGCTAGTGAAGTAGGTATATCTAGAATTGATGTTGATTTAAATTATAATATAACACCCAATGCAATTTTCATTGGCTCAATATTCGGTGATAACGAAAAAAATAGTGTAAATAAAAACTGTAGACCTAGAAAAAAAATGGGTAAAGTTTGTGAGATGGGAGAAGGTGAGGGTTCTATTCAAATGCTAAGAAAAACTTTATATGGGGGAAATGAAAGGTATGATGTTGAAGGTGGTAGAGTTATAACTGATAAAGGAACTTGGGCTTATCAAATACCAATGAATTTAGATTACGTCGTTACAGATGAATTTGGTAACCTAAGCCCTACGGATGACCCAACTAAGGGGATACCAACTAGAACTAATGTTAGGTTTAAAGTAAATTTAGACCAAACTGGTGGTGAAAGTAGATTAAGGAGTAGAGCCAATTATCTAATACCACATAATCCAGAAAATAATAGTGAAGTTGATTATAGTTTTGATGAAAGTACACCTGATATTCATTTTAGAGAATTATATTGGAATAAAATTTATACAGTTAGAAATCACATTGCTAGATTTCAAAAAAGTGTTGGTGTCGAGAATAGAAATTTTATTGGGTTTAAGGATGTTGATGATTGTGTAGGGGTTAAAACACCGTTACCATTTAATAAAATGGACACTGATTTTAATCCATTATATGTGGTAGTATGTGTAATAGTGTCAATAATATTAGAAATCATTGAACTTTTAAATGGTATAATTAAACTTAAGATTTTTATAGTAGGGAGAGTTTGTAAATTTTTAAACATTGGATGTGTATCAATCAATTGTAATGGTCTTCCATATTCCCCTGGATGTAGTAGTAAATGTGGTAATTCAGGCAACAATAATACAGGTGATGCATTAGATTGTTTTCAAATAGCATTAGCTACTGCTTTAAATATTTTTAAATTTGATTTTTATAATGAATGGTTAAATGGGTCATTATATTCATTTTTATTTAAATATAAAAAACTTAAAAATTCAGACCCAAAATTTTGTGGTGATGGTAATGGGGATAATAATAATCACATTTTAAATACAAATGCACCAGGTAGTGACACAAAAACTCCAGAACAATCAGAAATAGAAGAAGGGGTGATTGCTAGTTATGAAGGTGAGTTATTTTATAAACCCTTAACCGAAAAGGGTCATAAATTTTATAGTACTGATTTATATAATTTAGGTGCAGTATTTCCGTGTGATTGGCAAGAAAAGCCTAAGATTCAAACTGAATTGATTGGCACAACTTATCAAATACCACCATTAACAAAAGATGGTGATAAAATAAAAGAAAATGATGTCACACCAATTGACGGTTTATTATTTGATTTAAATTGTCTTAAAGCTAATGCTGGTCGAACGCAATCTACAAGTATTCGAAGAATTTGTGAAATTGGTGTTGGGTTAGATGAATATCAAATTAACGACCCAAATGATGATAGTGATGATATACCAAACAATAGGGAAATTGATAATGATGACATTGATAACACACTATTAAGAAGTAATTTAATTAAATTAAATGACGTTAATTATTATAATTTTAGTGTAGATAATATTGATTCAAATTTTAAGGATGGGCCTGAATATGAAACTTATAGGGGTAAAAAAGTTGTTGCTGGTATAACACAATTTTTCGGTAATTCATTTTATTTCTATTTTGGTACACAACCAAATAATGGTGCAATTGAATTAATGAATTCAAAGTATTTTACATCGTGTAGTAAAATAATTAAAAACGATATAATAATTACAGGTAATATAACTGGTGATACTAATAGTAGTATTGATATTAATAACGGTAGTATTGAGGTGATTGTTAATGGTGGTACCCCAGAATATTTTTATGAATGGTATGACAGTAATAATAATATTTTACCAAATGGAAGTGGTATTGGTGTTAATGTAGTTACTGGTTTAGCTGGTGGAAGTTATTATGTTATTGTGACTGATAAATGTGATGAATTAAGTAGCACGAGAGATGAATGTGAGGGTAAACAAATTAAAAAAACGTTTGTAGTAAATGGTTTACTAGAATTATCGGTTGATGTATCTACTATTAATGCTACTAGTTCATCTAGTTTAGATGGGGGAATGATATTCAATGTAATTGAGGGAGGTGTGTCACCATATGAGGTTTCAATTATAGGTCGAAGTCCAATTGTATTTAATGAGACATTTAATGACATTGTATATTCATTAAATGTTGGTGAATTAGGTGTTGGTTTATATGATGTTGTTGTTAAAGATAGCAACATACCAATTGATGATAAATCACTTGTGGTGGAAATTACAGTACCAAGTACATTAGAGATAATTAATTTTAACCCCACAAACACTAGTTGTTATGATTTTGATGATGGTTCAATTATATTCCAAGTTATAGGTGGTACTCCAGAATATAACATTATTTTAAAGGATGGTAATGGTATAAATTACTCAGTAAATGAAAGTGCTAATAACACATATAAATACAATGATTTACCAAGTAATACTTATTCATTAAGTATTGTGGACACACTTAGTCAAACTTTTGACAAAACAATAACCTTGACTAAACCTAATGAATTAGTGTTATCAGCAATTAATCTAAAATATGGGGATTACAAATATACATGTACAAATACATTATCGGGTGTTCAATACAACTTAGAAGATGACTTAAGTGTCACGGTAGATACGTTTGTCGGTGGTGGTACCATTATTAGGACCATAACCACAGCCAACATGTCGGGATATCAAGTTGTTAGTGAATTTGGTTGTGGAAGTAATATTTTATAATAATGATGGATAAAAGAAAATATAGGTTAAATAATGCATCATCACAAATAGCTGTGAATGAGGATACCTTTGATAAAATTAATATTGAATCAAATAGTAGGCTTTTACCAGTTGGTGAAACGAATAAAATTATTAATCTAGGTGAGCAATTTAATAAAGAGCGACAAGATTCAAAATATTATAGAATTACAGGTGCATTCAATACACTATTTAATAATGTATTATTTAATATGAATGGTAAAAATAGTTGGTCATCGTTTAACCAAAGCTCATTTAAAGACGGAAGTTTAAGTAATGACGAAGATTTAACATATGAAGAATCCATTACTAAACATTTAAAAGAAAATAATGGTTGGTTTGGTTATTTAGACCCAACACCCGCTAAATCTTCATTGTGTAGTTGGGTTGATATGGAACCTAATCGAAATTTATTTTCTTTAGCACCAAAGAATGGTGTTAAAAATTGGGAAATAACCATTTCATACCCATCTTATATAGATACGATAACTAAATCACCTGGTAATTCTAATCACGAAATAGTTAGGGGTGGGTTAATATTAATAAATGTTGTTGTTTCAGTTATTGGTAATAGAAATATGTTGACATTCACAACACCCGTTAAACATAATTTAAACCAAGGTGACGCTGTTGAAATAAATGGTTTGGAGATATTAGGTGACTCAGGGTCAATAAGCCCTTACAATGGTCAATACAGTGTAATTAGGTTAGGTAAAGATAATGGTGATGATAAAGATTATTATTTTAGTGTAGATATAGGTGAGTTAGTTGGTGTTAGCACTAAGTCAAGGATGGCAAAAGTAGTGAATGGTAAAAAATCGTTATACTACGTTAGAGTTTTTAAAAAAGTAACAGTAAAAGGTGGGAAAGAAATTGAAGATGACGATTATGAGGTACACCCACTTGCATTTAGCCAAACAATTTATGAAGATAAAGAATGTCAATTTGTTTTTAATGAAGATATTGATATTACTAACCTCGTTGATAACTTAGGTAGGCCATTAAGTGAATTATACTTAACTATCATTAAAACTGATAGCGATAATACCTTTACACCAGTTAAATCTGGCGTTAAAATGCCGCTATCAACTAATATTAGTAAAAGGGCGTTATCCAATATTAATAAAATAACGAATGATTCATTAAATAGTGATATTGAAATTGAAAGTAATGTTATAATAGATAATGATTTATTTTATGGTGATGTAGTAGAATATAATTTACTTGAATTTAAGGAAACGGTTTTAGGTGATGTATACCACACATTTAACACTATTGATAGAGAAAGTGATGGTGGTTCTGTAGCTGGTAAAGCTTTAGGTATAAGACATGAGGGGTATATGTATAAGCCACATCATAAAATAGAAATTAGAAAATATTCTAATTATGTTGAAGAAGGTTTATTCAATACATTAGATAGACCAAAATATTCAAAATATGTTGGAACTAGAGAAGGTGGTAGATATTTATGGAGGGATTTATTAGATATTGGGTTAAATGATACACAAGAAACGTATTTGGATTACCCATTTTTAAATGGGTCACATTATATAAATAAATGTATTAACTTACCATTATTTAGACAAGACCCATTCGGTTTTTATGGGTTAAAATGGAATTCGTATCCAGCGGATGCTTCAGGAACTCCTATGGAAGATAATACAATAATAAAAAATTCACAAGATGTCTGTTAATAAATTTAAAATAAGAATAGGTGATTTTGATAAGGATAATAATCTAAAAATTCCATTATCATTAGATTTTAGCTCTGCTGACCAATTAGAGGTAGTTAATAAGGAATTCATCTCTGTTGAAACTGAAAAGGCTATCAACCCAATTATTGATTATGATAAAGTCAGGTTCACGCCAATTAAAGCAAATCAAGTTGATTTAGTTAAAGATTTAAAAATTAATTTAAATTTCTTAAATAGTAGTGGGTCTTACAATAATATAACACATTATAGTGATATTGGTTTTACTGATGACGATATTAAATTCAAAAAGAATAAATTTTTAAATTCATTCTTAAAACTTAGTTTTTATGATTCAGATGCGCCAACAAATCAAAATTTAGTTTCAATAGTTACGATATTTTCTAAAGTCACACAAAGTGATGTAAAACCCTTATCAGTTGTAGGTGGTGGTTTACCAAATAACGCTAACAAATTTATTGTTAGGTATTTATTAAATAACCCAGTAACAACCCCAGAAGGTTTTGCGGAAGGGTTTTATTTATACCATTTTAAAAGTGATTTAGAAACACCTGATAATGGTATTAATTTATATATGAGAGCTGAATTTAATAATGCGGCTACAGGTAAAATAACAAAATTTATAACAACAAATGAGTTATTAAATATTAATTCATTGATTAAAAAGTTACATACAAAATATTTATTAACAAGGGATACTACTGGTTATTTTTATTCATTAGACCCATCATATAATAATGCAACTAATATAACTGAAACAGGGACTGGTGTGACATTAGATTTATTTGAAATAAGAGTTGAATAATGGAAATTATAAAAAGAAAAATATTAATCAATGATTTGGGTGAAAATATTTATTTTAAAATAAATATTTCTCAATCAATTGATAACATGGGTTTAATGACTGACATGCCATTTGATGGTAGTTGCATTACTCAATGTACTATTGGTTCAGACCCATTAATATTTATGAATGAGGGGATTAGTAGCGTTTGGTATAAACAAGGTGGTAAAGTAGTTTATGGTAGTGATTCTAAATTGAATCAACTAAAATCATACGATAAAAATGAAGTTTATAAATTAAATTTTAATATAAAAAGTGAGAGCTATGGAGATTTCCAATCACCATCAGTCAGGAATATTAATGGAGTTGACAAGGTGACTAAGATTGACGGTGATAACATTATTTATGTATTAAATGCAAAAAGAGACCTCACAATTGGTACTAGTCAACAATCTACTGGTATGTTATATGAAGATAACCCAGAAACGCCTTTAGATTTACCAAAGGAATTAGATAATGAAATAACAACAACTAGGGTTGAATATACTGGTGAAGGTTGGAATGAAACTAATACGTCATTAGAACCACAAATACAAGAAGATTATTTATTAGGTATCATTAGTGAACCAGAAGTGGAAACTGATGTATTTATAGATAGAAGCACCTTTAGTGTTTTAGATAAACATTTAAGATTATCTGAAATTGAAAGCCTAGACCATTTGACAAGATATGGTAATGGGTTTTATAATATTAATAGAAATTAAAAAATAATAATTATGGCAACTGGAAATTATGGGACTGTTAGACCAGCAGATGTATCGTTAGATGACGTTGAAGTGTTTTTACATTACACCCCATCTAGAAATGATATTGGTGATACAGTACTAACTAAATTAAATACTAAGGATGTTTTATCTCAAATAAACAACCCTAATAACCCTAACGCAATTGAGGTTTTTGGTGGTATGTATACGTTAACACTACCTAGCACACTTTTTAGTGAAAAGGGTATTTACACTTTATCAATTAAACCAGTTGAAATTAGGACTAAAATATTAGACTGTGGTGTGTTATCAGCAAAGTCAGATATTAAAGGTTTAATTTTTGATACAGCCTCAAATAACTTAAATAGCACGTATACATCTAGATTCCAAAATGGTGGTTTAGTGGGTTATAGAATAGAATATTTAAGTAATAATAATTCAGATGGTGATGTTAAAGTTAGAAATTTCTCAAGACTAATCACTTCAAACAATAGAGTTGATGTGGTAAATCAAAACTTAACTAATACTAATCAAAAAGCTGTTAGATATAATTTTAATGATAATTCAACATTAGTATTTGCAACAGTAACACCTAGTTCATCATCAAATGTAAAACCAAACGTTTTACCATTTATTGGTGAACCTAATCAAGACGTTATAATCACAAACACATTCTTTAATCCAATTCAAGTAGAAATAGAAATGGTTGAGCATGACATAGAAACGATTGCTTATGGGTTATATGGCCCACAAAGTAAATCAGTTGAAGATGGTATTTATACTAACTATACATTTGATAAAGAAATTTATAAACAATATAACTTATTTGAAATTAAGGACCAATTTACAGGTGAACCTTTATTTGAAGTAAGAGAACCTAGAACAAATATTGATTTTAGTAAAGGATTTGATGAAATAAGTGAAGTATAATGGCTAAAGTAAAAATAGTAGGTTATGCCAAAAAAGAGGTTTTTGGTAATGGTGTTGAATATAGAAATTTTTCACCAGATTTAGTAGGGAATCAATTCGCTAGTAATGAAGGTACACCTATTTTTACATCAGGTAATTTTAATATTACCACTAATTTAGATAGTAAAGTCGATAAAGAATTTGTAACCAATAAATTTACTGATTTCATTTCTTTAGATTCACTTAATTTAGATGAAACACTAGAAAGTGTTTTAACTAAGTACTCTAAAAATGCTAAACTTAATTTAGATTATACCGATGCGTTAACATACGCTTTTTTTGGTTCTTTTAGAGAATATATTAGAGTTTCATTAGAAAACATAATAATTAAGTGGCCAGCATCATTATATGTTAGAGAAATTAATGTTAACGACCCAGCACTAACGGGTAAAACAGTTGATAATTATGTTTATAGCTCATTAAATGATACTAGTACCTTCGAAATTTCAACGGATAGGATTGAAAACAACTTTGATATTAATTTTTTAAGTGGTGGTACAATAGAAAACACATTTAACGAAAGTAATGTATTACGTAACTTAACGTTAAACTACGCAAGTTTTGTGATATCAAATATTAATGGTGATTTTCAAGTAACTAATTTAATTGGTGCAGCATCATTAACAAATTCAACCCTTTACTTAACAGTTAAAGGTAATCCATTCCCAGACTATAGTTCAGATATAATTGATTATCATATTAAACCAAATAAAACTAAAATTGAGGGCTTTTTCTTTAATTTAAATGAATTTGAAAATAATTTATTAAATAGATTAACAATACCTGAATACACTAGTACTTTTACGGTATATAATGAGTCTGAAACGGGTAGTATTCTAGAAACGCAGAAGAAATTAACATGGCCAGTATCTGATGGGTATAACATAGATTTCAATTCATTAACATATATAAATTTTGTTAGTAAATTATTAGAAATAGCCGATGTTAATGACGATTCTAAATCTAATCTAATGGTTAGGTTTTTAGTGTCTAAATCTATTTCAGAATTTGATAGTATCCCAGATATTAATGGTACATATGTGGATGGTAATGGTCAAAAAATGACTAGCACTTTAAAAATATATGGAAGAGAATTTGATGAAATTAAAAAATACTCAGATGGTATTTCATTTGCGAATACTGTAACATATGATAAAAAGAATAACACCCCAGATATAGTATTAAAAAACTTAGCAAGGGTATTAGGGTGGGAGTTAACAACTTCTATATCCCAAATAGATGTGTTAGGTAATTTCTTATCATTAAATTCAAATTATTATGATGGTCACTCTAGGGGTTTAACAGACGCTGAAGCTGAAATTGAGTTATGGAGAAGAATAGTGTTAAATACACCTTGGATTTGGAAGTCTAAAGGAACTAGAAAAGCTATAGAATTTTTATTTAAATTTATTGGGGCACCAAGTGGTTTGGTTAGCTTTAATGAATATTTATATGTCGCTAAAACACCAGTAGATGTTGAGTTAACAACTCAAATGATGGAATATTTTAATGACACAACCGACCTTTCAAGTCTAAATTTAGACACTAACGGGTTTCCAAAGGTTTTACCAAATACCCCAGAAATGTATTTCCAAAAAGCTGGGTTATGGTATAGACAAACAGGTGGTGATAACCCAGATATTGACTTACTTGAGGGTAATAACCCACACATAGGCCCATACGATGGTGGACAAGCTTATATGGAGCAATTCACCAATTGTTTAATACCTAATTATAGTGGTAGTACTGGTGAGGTGTCTGACCTTGAAGAAAATGTTAATTTATTTACTAATTACGGTAATGGTACGTTTGATGAGTGTTGTGATTCAAGTGTTCTAGTTGTGTTAAATACTAACTACGATTTTCAAAGTATCGCAACAACAAATGTAAATAAAATATATGATAATTACTCAGTTACTGAAACTGGTTGTACAATAAATAATTCATGGTCAATTGTCGCAGCATTAACTGGTGAAACTTTTTATAATGAAGTGTTTTTCAATAGCACAGGTGATGTCCCACCATCAGAATCAGATTATGTAAATGCATTAAATCAGTTAAGTGGTACTACTAATTTAACAGGGTCTACATTCAATTATAGTAGCGTTGATAAAACATTCACAATAATAAGTGATAATGATAATTGTGATAGTGAGTTATTAGATACGTATATTAAAGTTGAAATTTGTGTAGATTCAACATATAACTGTATAGATGAATGTATTTCAGGTTTAACATCATTCATGGTAAGTACTTTAACAGATGATGCTTGTTCCCCAACAAATGCTTTACCACTAAATGTGACATATTACCATAATGGTGCTGGTACACATCCAACGGTAGGTGATACAGTTTACTCAAATATTTGTGGGTTAAACACTGTTTATCACCCTAGTGGGGATACTGTGTTTACTGATAATGGAATTGATTTTGCAATGCCTGAAGCTTGGTTACAAACCGACGCAAATGGTGTTATGGAAGAAATTATTTGTCCAGTAGTTGCGTGTACAGTTCAACTTGGTAGAGATTCACTTAATATAAATGGTGTTAGTTATGATAGATTCTTTTTGACTGGGTTAAATGAATTAAATTATGTGTCAATGAATTATCAAATAACGAATATGCAGTTATCGCCAAATAGTACGGCCAATCCATTTATAACAGATAGTTTAGGTCAGCAGATTAAACCAACAAACTTATCCCCATTAGTTAATTTAGTTAATATAATTAATGATACTACAAATGTATATGATTACACAGCGACCATTAACCCAAGGGGTAGTTATGACCCACTAATAGAGGGGTATAGTGTTGTGATTTCTGTAGTGTCTATGGATAAGGATTGTTTAATTAATACGAACTCAATAACTTTTCATTATGGTACAAACCGACTAATAGTTTAATATAATAAATGATATCAGGAACAACAAATACATGTCAAATTATAGATAATACACAATTTTATCTATCTGGGTTAACACAAACTAATACCGCATCAATTAATATACTTGGTAATGAAGGTTTAGATGTTTCAGAATGTTTTGGAATCTCAACTAATATTATCACTGTTGTAGGTGATAATGTAACATTAACTGGTGATTGTAATACTAGTTTAGAGATTCTAATAACTGAAGGTGTTGACACAACAGTGGAATGTCTTTATATTGACTATGATGAACAAACTTCAGGTTTAATTTTACTTACACTTAGCGGTGGTACAACAACGTTAAATGTACATCCAGAGTGTTGTTTAGCGTTAGGTTTTGAACCTGAAATTGGTGTCGATAATTATTATGTATGTAGGGCTAGGGAAGAATGTGACCCTAATGATTGTGATAATTATACACAAACTGGGGTATTCGAAGGTGAATATATGGTTTTTGATTCTAATTGTGGTGCTTCTACAACGATAGTGCCTAGTGAAGAATGTTGTTTCCGAGCTGGGTTAATTTTATCAAACAGTGGTATGCATTGTATTATAGACCCACCCGAAGTTGACCCATGTGATGGCTTAACTATTTTCTCTGAACCAGATTTTGGTGATATAATATTTATAGATGCGAGTACTGGTTCACAAACACCATTGGTACCAACAGCTGAATGTTGTAGTAGCAACGGATTTAGCTATGTAATTGATGGGAATAAGTATAGGTGTTATAAAACACAAATTCAAGAAGTTACAGTGTCTATAACTAATGATGAATGTTGTTTAGAAAGTGTTGTAGTCGTAGACCCAGACCCTACTGGACCTATTTATGAATACATTTGGGTAAAAGGTTGTGTTGGAACAACATATGCACTTTTTGATGGTGTTGTAAGAGTATTGATATCAGACAATTGGACAGCTAATGGATTTGGTTTTACAGGAAACGTAAGAAGTGAGTACGGTTCTACATTCTATATATTAACCATTGCTACAGAACAACAATGGGTTGATGGAGCTGGAGACATGTCTTCGGTCTGGGGTTCACTTAAAGAATTTGGCGCACCAACACAAATAGGGTGTGGGTAAAATAAAATAAATGAAATATGTGTGTAATTAATATAAATATAAATGCTTCAACCCAAGCTGGTACAACAATATCATCCGCTAGTGGACGATATAGGAGAAATGGTGAAACAACTTGGGTTAATTTCTCTATAACTAATATAAATGCAGCTAAAACACCCAATATTACAATACTTGGGCAATACGTGTTGGAAGTTAATGTAACTAATAACATAGGTAACACAAGTGGTTGGGCGAGTAGCACGTTTTCAGTTACAAATGATTGTGGTGTAGACCCAATAGACCCAGACCCAATAGACCCAATAGAACCAATAGAACCAACATCTGAAGAACCTTGTATTAGGTGGAAAATAGACCCATTCGAGTTACCACAAGGTGAAAGAATTGAAGTTGTTTACACTGCTTGTGATGGTTCAAGAGAGACGATTAGTGTTGGTGATAGTAGTACAGCATATTTTTGTGCGCAAGAAGTTGTAAGTGTGGATATGATAACTCAAACATGGACAGGTTCATGGACTAGTTGGACGTTCAGTAATCAATATGGTGTTGTTGAATCACTTCAAGAGAGGTGTGGTTTACTTGAAGTTGAACCAGATTCACCATTGGGTGAAGATGAGTTTGTTGAAATAGGTGAAAATGCTTGTAATTATGATGGTACATATCATTATTATGCATTATCACCATGTGATATACAATATAGTTTATTATTTGTTAAAAGTAGATATAAATTAACAGTTGGGCGAATTTATCAACCAGCTGGTAGTGGGTATGTTGGTAAACAAGGTGCTATAGCCTACGTAGATTGTAACCAACAAGGTATTATTCTAATAACATCAAATACTGAAGTGAGTTGTTAATAATTAATAATTAATATTTAATATAAATGGTAGTAACGAATTGTACTGATATAAATGGTAATGGATTAAACGAAATAAAGTTTAATGTCGATGGAACCGTTGTTGGAGTTTTAGACAATAATAACGGTGGTTTGGATAGTAATCTTAGTTATGATTGTTGTTTAGCCCAAGGCTATACATTTGACCCTAAGGATACTAAATGTTATTGGTCTACCACTTGTTTAAGTGGTGGGACATATAATATAGTTTTAGACCCAGAAGGCAACACAGGTGCATTTTTTCAAATAGATGAGGGTCAAGAGGATATATGTCATTTAGAAGTAAATTTAAAGTTTTTACTTAGGTTTGATTGTGAAATTTTAGTTAACACTGACTTTAGATTAAGGGAAACATTAGAAACCCTTAAATTAGAATTTAGTTTAGAAAAAGTTATTTATGATGATAACTTACCTATACCTAATAATTTAGAAAACGTAATAACCACTGACTTATTCAATGTTACTGATATCACCAACTTTTTTGATGGAAACACAAATACTGGAATTTTATTAAATGGTGATTGTGGTTTTATAGAAAATAATTTATTAACTGATTTACAACCAAATAGTGATATAATAACTGATTTATCATTAAATTCAGATTGGGTTACTTTTAAATTAGTTATAGATGACCCAACAATATTACAATCAATTTATAATGAAAGACTTAAATTATCTATAATAGGGAATAAGTTAATTAATTTTGCGATTTTAATTGATGATGTTCAATTAAATAGAGTTTGTGATGTTGAGAAACCACCAACATTTTTAGATAAGGAATGTCCTAAATTTGAGCTTAGTAGGTTTATAGATAATAAAAAATCTTGGGTTAGTAATGAGGAATATAATTTAAGGGATTTTGACTTAGAAAGGAGAGTTACTGGGTATCCAATTAATGATGAGAGATTATCAATAAATACCAAAGAAGTTGACTTAGCAATAAACCCAGCACAAGCAATTGAAGATGATGTATTAGCATTTGCAATAAATAACCCATGTATATTAGCACCAAAGTCTGGTTGTACTGATACATCACATTCTTGTGTTGATATATCTAAATTAATAACTACTGAAGATGCAGAAGGTATTGATTTTATAAATCAATTCATTGATGTTAAAAATAGAAAAACATTAAGTGCTTATCCAACAATCGATTTATTATACCATAGGTATTTAAATAGCCTTGAGCATTGTGGGGTTGATAGTAATGCATTAGATTTAGAGTCAATAAACATATTTGTAGATTTGATAGGTAGTTATTGGTCTGATTTAATAGAGCAAGTAGTCCCAGCGACAACGATATGGGGCTCTTCTTTAACAAATAGTGGTAATGTATTCGCTGGTGGTGGTGGAAGTGGTGTTAATAAGTTTGTATATAGAAAATATTCAGCACTATTATGTGACTCAATATATTACCCAGTTCAAAGCCCAGTTAAGGCTGAATCTGGCTCTGGAAAAACATCAACAGTTGATGTAGGTGTGTATACTGAAGATATAACTGAAGGTGATTCTAGCACTATCGGAGTTAAATTAACTCAAACCTGTAACTCACTAACAATCAAACAATTAAATTACGGTTCTGAATTTATAGGTACAATTTCAGTAATAGGTGTTGGTGAAGGGCCAACAACTGGTAGTACAATATCAATTACCGAAACAATTGATGAAGTTTGTGATACGTTTGAAGACTGCTAAAACAAATATATTTATTTGGTTTTAATTAATTTTTATATATTTATATAGAAAGGTATAAAATGAGTATAAAGTCTATTAAAGATAAAATCATAAATATTGCTGATGGAGGTAGAAATACCGCATCTGAAATTAGAGAAGTTTTAATTGATATGACTGAATCATTATCAGGTGGTACTGCAACTTTTTCAGGTACTACAGATTATGTTAATGAGGGGTCAAATAATTTATATTATACTGATGAAAGAGTTAATTCACTAATAAGTGGTATAACATCTAATACAGATAACTATCTAACTGGCACAACATTTAATACAAGTACTGGTGATTTAGAATTAAATCTTAAGTCAGGTTCAACAATTACCACTAACCTTGATGATAGATATTCATTAACAGGTCATACACATACTGAAAGTGATATAACTGACTTACAAGATTATGCGTTGAATAACGCATTAACAGGCCACACAAGTGATTCATCAATTCATTTTACAGAAGGTTCAATTTCAATAACAGAATCTCAAGTATCAGATTTACAAGATTATTCATTAACAGGACATACTCATACTGAAAGTGATATAACTGACTTACAAGATTATGCGTTGAATAACGCATTAACTGGTCATACAAACGATTCATCAATTCATTTTACTGAAGGTTCAATTTCAATAACTGAATCTCAAGTATCAGATTTACAAGATTATTCATTAACAGGACATACTCATACTGAATATGTTGATACAACTGGAACTACATTAGCTAATCAATTAAGTATTTTCAGTGATGAAAAGACCATAACTGGTGACCCAGCTTTAAGTTGGTCTGGTGCTAGTAATACTCTATTAGTAAGTGGAAGTGTTAAAACTAATAATTTAACGTTTATTAGTGGTGAAACAATTAATTGGAATCCTGATTTCCATACAATAAATATACCAACTGGTTTAGGTCCAGTAGTACAAGTAGGTCAAGAATTTGTTTTTCTTGTTGAGAATAATACTGGTGTAGATATAGCAGATGGTAAAGTAGTTACCGTTGATGGTCTAAATGCCGTTCCAAATATAACATTGGCAAGAGCTGATGTCTATTCAAACTGTGATGGCTCACTCCTTGTAACAACTATGCTAATACCAGATGGTGAACAAGGTTTTGCATCATTAATAGGTAGGGTATCAGATATTGATATTGGTGGTATTCCACAAGGACAACCATTATATATATCAGCAACAGAATGGGGTGGTGTCACTAATATCAAACCAACATTTCCACACTACGTTATACCGTTAGGTAGTGTAGTAAGTGTGTCAGGAGGTTTAGCAACAATTAGCGTAAACTTTACGGGAACAATAGATGATACATTTAATAACTTTTGGAATGGAACTATTAGAGAATCATTTGACGTATTTACAACAGTTACGGGTTCAACTATTGAGCTTAACTTAGCTTCAAGTAATGGTGAACCTGATTTAACAATGATATTTTCTGATGGATTTGCTACGTTGACGGCAACACCACCAGCTACCGTTGTATTAACGGCTGGAACTAACTCCGTACCTCAAATGAATTATGTTTACATACCACAGGATACTAAACTTTTAACAGTTAGTTTAACTGGGTTTACGGAAACAGAACATATTGCTATTGCAAAATTATACATTCAAACAGCTGTTAAAACTGCGGATGAGGGTCCATTAATATTACAATCATTAAATGACCACATACAAAATACGACCTCAAATCAAGGACATTTATCGCATATTTCAAAAAGGTTAAGACAAGAAAGTGCTAAGTGGAATTTAGGTGTGTCTGCAACAAACGATGTAACATCTGAGTCTAACTTGATTTCAACCACTAGTGGTTCAGTGTACCAATTACATAAACATTATTTTCCAGCATTTGATATGTCAACGGGAAGCCATGTACATATTACCAATGATTTTATCACACCATTTAAAGAAGTGTTTAACTTATCTGGAGAAACTGTGGATTCGTTAGGTAATTCAATGGATGGAAGTGCATTTAGTTTTGTGTTATGGGGTTCAATTTCTGATGAAGGTAATTCTAGATTATTTATCAATTTACCTAATGGTACATATAATAAGAATGCACCCGATTTAGCTGTGCAAGACGCACAAAGTAAATCTAACTACTCAATTCCAACGGAATTTAATGGTTCTGGGTTTTTAATTGCTAGGTTTACATATGTACTTAATACGGGTAATCTTTGGTCATTATACAATTCTGAAGATTTAAGGGGTAATGCACCTGGTAGTTCTGGGGGTTCTGGTGGTAGTGAATTACCAGTAGATGTAACTACTGGACACTTATTGGTAGCAGATGGTGCCAAATGGAACTCAGTGCTTATGGCTGGTGACGCTTCAATAGGAGCAGATGGTACTGTAATAGTTAATGCGGGGTCCTCAGATAGTCTTTTCTTAACGGGTAAAGTAAATGAAGTTGGTGGGATTACTAAGGGTCGAGTTTTATATTTTAGTGGTGCGACAGGTGGACTTCCACAAGTATCCATTGCTGATAACACAGACTTTGTAAAGTCTAATACGATAGCGATTGCTGCTGAAACAAAGAGTAATGGTCAAAATATTACCGTTATAACAACTGGTCTTTTAGAAAATATGGATACAAGTGGATTCATAGAAGGTGCGGTTCTATATTTAAGTACGGGTGGTACGATGACAAACACACACCCAATTGGTGTTGATGCGGTTCAAAGAGTTGGAAAGGCTATAAAAATAAATGCTTCCACTGGTAGTATGTACGTTAATATTGATGAGTTAACAGTAATTAACAACCATCAGGGTACTGTTAGACACCAAGTAGTTAATGAAAACCCTAATATATTCGCATCAGCTGGTTATACAGTTGTTAATGATGAAAGACATAGAGCCTCTTTTAATATACTAGGTAGTGGTTGGGGTGCTGGTAATGAGCATTTAGGAATATACAACGAAGGATATGGTAAGACTATATTCACAGTTGATGGTAATTATGACTTTGAATGGTACACAGATGCAACTGATGCTCACAATTTTGCATCGACAGTTAAAATGACTTTGAGTGCCGCTGGAGATTTATTATTATCTAGTGGTAGTACAACAGCACAATCATTTATAACAAGTGGTGGTACAAGTGCTGACTTTGTTAAAGGTGATGGTACATTAGATTCAAACGCATATTCATTAACTGGACATACTCATACTGAATCAGATATAACTGATTTACAAGATTATGCTTTAAATAGTGATGTAACTAGCCACACTGGTGATACAAGTATTCACTTTACTAAAAATTCTATTAACCTTGATGATTTAGGTGCAACAGGACATACCCATAATTTATCTGAATTAAATGATGATGTCGGTTATTTGACTGGCGCAACAAATACAATTGATTTTAATACACATACTGGCGATACATCAATTCATTTTACTAAAGGTTCTATTAGCCTTGATGATTTAGGTGCAACAGGTCATACACATTCTGAAAGCGATATAACTGATTTACAAGATTATGCTTTAAATAGTAACCTTGATTCACATTCTGGCGACACATCAATACATTTTGAAATGTCTGCTATAACAATAACGGAATCACAAATATCTGATTTACAAGATTACAGCGTTACAGGGCATAATCATGATATATCTGAAATAACTGGATTCACAGATAATTCAACTAATTGGGATACAGCATACAATGATTCAATAACTGGAATGACGGTTACTGGTAGTGCAACTAAGACTATAACTCTTCAACAAAAAGATGGTAGTACCTTAACAGCTAATTTCACTGATAGTTCAGGTGAATCAATCACTGGTGCAACCTTTAATCCATCAACTGGTGATTTAGACCTTACAACAAATTCAGGTTCAACAATACAAACTAATTTAGATGGTAGATATAGCCTTACAGGGCATACACATTCTCAATATACTTTAAACAGTGATTTTGAGACATATACTGGCGATACAAATGATAGTCTTACAGCTTTAACAGCTTCAGTATTATTAAAAAATGATAAGTCAACTTTTAATACACACACTGGCGATACATCAATTCATTTTACTAAAAACTCTATTGATTTAAGTGATTTAGCTACAACTGGTCATACACATACTGAAAGTGATATAACTGATTTACAAGATTATGCTTTAAATTCAGCGTTAACAGCACATACAAATGATGCGACTATCCATTTCACTCAAGCTAGTATTTCAATTACTGAGAGCCAAATATCTGATTTACAATCATATTCATTAACTGGTCATACACATACAGCTAGTGAAATAACTGATTTCCAATCAGCTATTAGTGGTAATACTGCCGTGTCTAATAATACCGCAAAAACTGGTATAACAGAAACACAAGCGACAGATATTTTAACAAATAATGCTAAAACTGGAATAACCTCATCTCAAAGTAACGCTATTATAGGAAATACAAGCGGTTTAGCAAGCCATACTGGTGATACAACTATTCACTTTACAAAGGGTAGTATTAATCTTGATGATTTAGGTTCATCAGCACACACACATAGTGAATATGTATTAGAATCTGATTTAGCTTCACATACTGGTGATACATCAGTTCACTTCACTCAAGGTAGTATTAGTATTACTGAAAGTCAAATATCTAACCTTCAAGATTACGCATTAAATACTAATTTAACAGGTCATACAAGTGATACGAACATACATTACACTAAAGGTAGTATAAATTTATCAGATTTAGCTACAACTGCACATACGCATAGTGATTACGCATTAGATAGCGCATTGAATAATCACACTGGTGATACAAGCATACATTTCACTGAAGGTTCAATTTCAATTACTGAATCTCAAATCTCAAACCTTGGAACTTATCAGATAACTTCTGAGAAAGGAAATGTAAATGGGTACGCTGAATTAGATGGTTCTGGGTTTGTTCCAGCGAGTCAATTACCAGCATATGTTAATGATGTACTAGAATACGCAAATTTGGCTTCATTCCCATTAACTGGTGAAACAGGTATTGTTTACATTGCGATAGATACCAATTTAACTTATAGATGGTCAGGTAGTATATATGTAAAAATTGGAAATGATTTAGCTTTAGGTGAAACTTCAGCCACAGCTTATAGAGGTGATAGAGGCAAAATTGCTTATGACCACTCATTGGATTCAAACATACATTACCCTCAAAGTGGTATCACAATAACTGAAAGTCAAATTTCTGATTTACAAAGTTATGCTTTAGATGGTAATTTTAATACACATACTGGTGATACATCAATTCATTTCACTAAAAACTCTATTGATTTAAGTGATTTAGCTTCAACTGGTCATACTCATACAGAATCAGAAATATCTGACTTACAAGATTATGCGTTAAATAGCGCATTAACTACACATACTGGTGATTCATCAATTCATTTTACTGAAGGAAGTATTTCAATTACTGAAAGTCAAATTTCTGATTTACAAGATTATGCGTTAAATAACGCATTAAGTACACATACTGGTGATACAAGTATACATTTCACTGAAGGTTCAATATCAATAACTGAATCTCAAGTATCTGATTTACAAGATTATGCGTTGAATAACGCATTAAATACACACACTGGAGATACATCAATTCATTTTACAGAAGGAAGTATTTCAATTACTGAAAGTCAAATTTCTGATTTACAAGATTATGCGTTAAATAACGCATTAAGTACACATACTGGTGATACAAGTATTCACTTTACAAAAGGTAGTATTAATCTTGATGATTTAGGTGCAACAGGACATACCCATAGTGAATACGCATTAGAATCTGGTTTAGCTTCACATACTGGTGATACAAGTATTCATTTTACTGAAGGTAGTATTTCAATAACTGAATCTCAAGTATCTGACTTACAAGATTATGCGTTGAATAACGCATTAAATACACACACTGGAGATACATCAATTCATTTTACTGAAGGTTCAATATCAATAACTGAATCACAAGTATCTGATTTACAAGATTATACATTAGATACTAATTTTAATACACATACTGGTGATACAAGTATTCATTTTACTGAAGGTAGTATTTCAATAACTGAAAGTCAAATTTCAGATTTACAAGATTATGCGTTGAATAACGCATTAAGTACACATACTGGTGATACAAGTATTCATTTTACTGAAGGTTCAATATCAATAACAGAAAGTCAAATTTCAGATTTAAAAAGTTATTCATTAATAAGTCATAATCATGATATATCTGAAATAACTGGATTCACAGATAATTCAACTAATTGGGATACAGCATACGATGACTCAATTACTGGGATAACTGTTACTGGTACGGTTTCTAAAACTATTACTCTTCAACAAAAAGATGGTAGTACCTTAACAGCTAATTTCACTGATAATGCAGGTGGTGGTTCAGGTGAATCAATCACTGGTGCAACATTTAATACAAGTACTGGTGATTTAGACCTTACAACAAATTCAGGTTCAACAATTACCACTAACCTTGACGATAGATATAGCCTTACAGGACATACTCATACTGAAAGTGATATAACTGATTTACAAGATTATGCGTTGAATAACGCATTAACTGGTCACACTGGAGATACAAGTATTCACTTTACTGAAGGTAGTATTTCAATAACTGAATCTCAAGTATCAGATTTACAAGATTATGCTTTAGATAGCGAATTCAATGCACATACTGGTGATACAAGTGTACATTTCACTGAAGGTAGTATTTCAATAACTGAATCTCAAGTATCTGACTTACAAGATTATGCGTTGAATAACGCATTAACTACACACACTGGAGATACAAGTATTCATTTTACTGAAGGTTCAATATCAATAACTGAATCACAAATATCTGATTTACAAGATTATGCGTTGAATAACGCATTAACTGGCCACACAAGTGATTCATCAATTCACTTTACTGAAGGTAGCATATCAATAACTGAATCTCAAGTATCAGATTTACAAGATTATGCATTAGATAGTGAATTTAATACACATACTGGAGATACAAGTGTTCATTTCACTAAAAATTCTATTGATTTAAGTGATTTAAGTTCAACAGGTCACACTCATACTGAAAGTGATATATCAGATTTAAAAGATTATGCATTAGATAGTGAATTTAATACACATACTGGTGATACATCAATCCATTTCACTAAAAATTCTATTGATTTAAGTGATTTAGGTTCGACAGGACATACCCATAATTTATCCGATTTAAATAATGACATTGGCTTTATAACTGGTGCGACAAGTACAGCTAATGATTATTTAACTGGTCACACATTTAATACAAGTACTGGTTTATTTGAAAGTACATTACAATCAGGTGGTACAGTAAGTGTTAATTTAGATGGTAGGTATTTAACTGGATATACGTCACCAGCTAATATCGCATATATTGATTCTGGAAATACTTTTTCAGTATCACAAAATTTTGTTGGGTTTAAAAGTCCAACTGGTGACATTGAAATGGCATCATCAAGTGATACAGTATTTATAGGTACCACAGCTGCTGGTGCGCACAGTGATTTTGTGAAAATGTCAATTCAAGTAAATGGTTCTAGTGACCAAGGTTTAGGAATATTTACACCATTGTCAACATCAGCAAACACTGGTAGAGCTATGCAATTTGGTGTGATTGGGAATACATACTCTAGAACGATGATTTATTCTAGTGGTGTGATTGGTTTCGGACCAGGTAATATTACTAGAGATGTTTTTATGGGTAGAAGTGCCGCTAATACAATTAGAATTGGTAGTATTTACGACACTTCAGGTACTGGGGATTTAATCGTAACTGGTAATATAACTGGTGCGACTATCGTAAAAGATGGTGGGTTAGCAACAGAATTCCTAAAAGCGGATGGAAGCGTTGATACGAATGTTTATTCATCAACGGGACATACTCATACCGAATCTGATATATCAGATTTACAAGATTATGCGTTAAACACTAATTTAACTACACATACTGGTGATACATCAATTCATTTTACAGAAGGAAGTATTTCAATAACTGAATCTCAAATTTCAGATTTACAAGATTATACATTAGATACTAATTTCAACACACATACTGGTGATACAAGTGTACATTTTACTGAAGGTAGTATTTCAATAACAGAATCTCAAGTATCTGACTTACAAGATTATGCGTTGAATAACGCATTAACTGGCCACACAAGTGATTCATCAATTCATTTCACTGAAGGTTCAATATCAATAACTGAATCTCAAGTATCTGATTTACAAGATTATGCGTTGAATAACGCATTAACTGGTCATACAAACGATTCATCAA
>Ga0208660_1000035_pt1 | contig 42066 bp, 53 predicted proteins | sample DEB08_DNA_13_FD_184527 | JGI IMG/M metagenome (GOLD analysis project Ga0208660, IMG submission 184527) | Aqueous microbial communities from the Delaware River and Bay under freshwater to marine salinity gradient to study organic matter... | ecosystem: Environmental > Aquatic > Marine > Coastal ... | reverse complement strand
GTTTACCGCCTGTAATCCCTTATGTATCAGACTAATAAAGGTAAACAATCATTGTTTACGACTGTTTACCTTTGTTTATGCGTCCGCTAGTGGGATTTTAGATATGTTACTGAAATAAGGAGTAAATATTTAAAAATATTACGATAATCGACACTATTGCGACAACTATCGACGGAGTTCCGTATGTATTTAATACTCTATTTATTGCTTTCATAAGTAGTAAGGTTTTTAAAATTCACGGGGTTGCAGACTTTTTCTTTATAGGTAAAAACACTATCCGGGTTTTTAATACCTGCGATTAATTGCATCCTGTAAACGTGGTTTTCGTGTAATTTTATAATACTTCTTAATTTTGAAATTGTACAACTATCTGAGGTAATTATCTCGGTTTGTAAAACTTTAATATCTTTATAAAGTTGTATTTTTCTCTCGTATTTTATAGTCTTAACGACATAAACAATCAACAAAATAGATAATACACCTATGAGGTTTTCTTTAAATCTTCCCATATTACAACTCGATTTCGATTCCTGTTACTATCCTGTAAATGTCTCGCGTCAATCTTGCATCGAATAAAGCGTCGTGCAAACTGTCGGGATCAACGGCCAATCCGAGTTCTAATCCCACACGTTTAAGTTTGAAACTCGGCATACTTTTACGTCTGTCCATAAGATATTCAGAGGCCAAACAGAGTACGTCGATTGAGTCGGACCAGAACCACGAATTATAATAGGTGTTTTTGTTCAACTCGAAAAACATTCGCAAAAATAGGTCGTCAAAACTTCGATTATTGAAACCAATTAGCCACGCTTTTGTCTGTTTTTCGTATGGATTAATGTATCTTTTTAAAAGGTTTAAAAATGCAGGGAATACCACCGACATTTCGGGATAGGATAAAATTTCCTTTGCAGTTTTACCACAAACCGACATCGCCTCTTTTGTAATCTCTGCCTTTTCGTGGGGCCTAACTTTATAGTTAAATTCCTCAGCGATTAAGCCGTCCACCTCAACAATACCAGATAATTGATGTATCGAATGTCGATTGGACTTTGTTCCCGTAGTCTCTACGTCGTAGAATATTTTTACCATAATATTAATCGTTATGTAACCAAACATTATAAATTTGGTCGTATTCAAGTTTTAATCTGTTTGCTAATTCTGTAAAAACATTTTCCCGTACTATTGAGTCGTGAACCTCTAAAAGTTCATAAACTTTAGGGATATTTATCGCCAATTCTGCGAAAGTTAATGTATTGTTTATATTTTCCCCTTCTGGATCATCTGAGAAATTTTCTAAATACCATTTTTGTATTGATTCATCCATAATATTATCGATTTTCTTTATAATGTTTAATTGCTCTTTGTACAGTTTTGTAACTTACTCCATATTTATCGGCGAGATCCTGTAAATTTTCCCCTCTTGCAAACCGTGCCGATATAATAGGATAGTCCTCCAATTTCAAGGCTCTTTTATTTGCGAACGCGTCCACTTTAAAGGTTGTATCTTCTAAAAGTTTAATCGCAGATTCTACCTGGTCCACGATGGCGTCCACCTTGTCGATTTCCTCTTGGTGTAAAAAAGGAAAACTCCGACCCATTATGTCGTCCCGTTCCCTTTTTACGTCTCTGAGTCCGTCCTTCAGTAGTTTAAGATCGTAACGCATATTTATCTGTAATATGCGTTTTCCATTGTAGTCTGGGCGGCAACCACGGGATTAAATGTCTCAGTCGCTATAATTAACCAAGCCTTAAAAGATATTGACTCGACCCCTTTTTGGTACTCTCTTACTTTTACCCTTTTGATTCCCCAAGCGGTTGTCTCGATAGTTACTGTCTTTGCTGTTCTCGATAAAACTTTAATTGTTAGATCGTTTCCGTAAGATTTTCCTGTTTCAAAAGTTGTCATAATATCCGTTTTTGTTCTCTACAAATATACAACGGATAAACGGATATAAAAAATATTTTTACAAAAAAGTGAAATTTATTTTTATATCCGTCCTAAAAAAGCATTAAGAATATGCCGAGTAACAACATTTTTTGGCTTTTATTCCGCTGCCGCAGGTACAAGGTTGATTCCTGTAAACCTTCGGGGATTTTCTTTTTAATGTGTTAGATCCTTTATTTGCGTACTTTAAATCTCTCGGTATTTTTCTCATAATTATAGAGTTTGGCTAATTGGTTGTAAAGGTCGTCCGTATGTGATTGTCGAGATCCAAAGTACTTTCGTTTTCTCTAGGATTAAAGTCTCCATTTTTGTCAGAGGTTTACCGAATGTCGCCGTACCGTTTTCATCGTCCCACGATTTAGGATTGCTGTCCGTGTGGATTGTTGGCGATATTGGGAACTCTGGTTTATGTACAGATACCGCGATCGGTTGTACAGGCCCGCCAAAGTTTAAAACTGTTATGTTTGCCACACCTTCAGACGTAACCTTTTCGATGTCCTTTTCGTCCAACTCCATACAAAACGATATAATTCCGTTCGTTTGTGCCAATGCTGGTAAATTCTCGTATTCCTCTTGGTTCTCAGCGATTACGATGTTTTGATCTTTAAATGGTACTGCTTTCATATTATTTTGATTTCTTGTTAAATTCAGCTCTTAATTTTTCCACATTGTCGCAGATAGACTCTTCGTCGTTTTCTACTTTATCTACTTTTTCCGTTAGTACTTTGTAAGCCTCTGGGAAATTATCTCTAATTTTTGCGTAAGTAGATAATTTACTCAACGTACATTTAATCTTATTTTCAAAAGAAGTTGCCTCCGCACTTATTTTATACTCTTTACGTTGTAATCTGTTTAGCTGTTTTAGTAAAGGCGTACCCTCTTTTAAAACTTTGTCGAGGTCTGTATCGCTAACCTCTGGACATTTTGGATAAACATACATAGACGTTTTAAATTTCTTTTTCTCGCCTTGTATCTCGGTTTTTAAAGATATGTAGCCCTGTTTGTTAATCCTATTCGGGTATTTTTCAAAGAAGGAAACAACGTCTTTTGGTAAAACTTTTAAAATTCCATCCGTCAAGATTTGTTCCATTTCCTTTTTAATTTCGTTGGACTTTCCGACCATAGGTTTAACCATAATTCGGGCCACTTTGTCAACTTTCCATCCTGCTATTTTAGCCATAATTTCTATTTTTATTGATTATTAATTAAGTTAAAAATTCTTTATTTATACCGACGGACTTTTCGTCGATTCTTACTACGGTATTCCAAAAAGCGTCGAACGCATCCAATAGAGTACCCGACATTTCCCCGGTACCGTCTCCGAAATACTTTGTAAACTCTTTATTAAACTCCTTGAAAAATTTATCGAATCGGGCGTCCTGGTTTTTGATCCTGTTTAATTTATTTTTCGATGTTCTTTTAATCTGTTTTAGATGGTCGGTATCGTCTGCAGCTTTCTCAGTCATAGCGACATCGACTTGTCGGATCAACTCTTGTTGGTTTTGGGAATATTCGGTATAATACGCCTCAAACATACAGAGCATCGCCGATAATTTAGTCGCCAGTCGGACGTTATTTTGGATTAACTTTTCCGATTCCTTTTCGTATTTTTCTCCTAAAAACTCGGCTAAATCCGAGATTGGTTCTTTACTTTTCATACTTCATATTTTTAAAAATGTGTGCAATTACATCGACCGTCCACCCGTCCCCTAAAAGGTCGGCGGCTTCGTTTTCTGTTAGGTTGTTGGTGTAGCCGATTGGTACTGTTTGGCAGGCCTCACGTTCAGATTTTACCATATATCTAAGACCTTCGTATATCGACAAATCAACATCGATACATACTTGGTCGATTTCTTTTGCGGATAAATCTTTAAAGTGTAAATCGAAGTGTTTTTTTACCTCGATATAATGTTCCTCAGACTTAAAAATAAGAGTGGTAAAACCTTTATTAAAATATCTATGTAGCATTTTTACAGGAGTACTCAGAGGTCGGGAATCGCTAACTAATAACGTTCGGGCCTTGTCTCGGTCTGAGTACCCATTCCCTAACATTCTGTATCGTTGTGCCTCACTCACTCCAATAGTATATCCGTCTGGTACCGTTTGCAGTCTTTCGTGTTCTGCGGCCGATAGAAAACGCCATTTATAAACGTCGTCGCTGCCGCAATCGACCTTTATTTTTTGGGACGTAGTTAAACACGGACTTTTACCTGAAATACTGTAAACTCGATCGCCTTGTCGAGATATATTCGACGGGGTGTCGCCCGTAATTACTGAGATCAATTTTATATCGTTACTCAATTCGTCAACGTTTCTATAATTTTTTAAGAGTTCGTCGATTCTAAATTCCCCGTTTTTGATAGTTAAATCCCAATACGTATTGTTTTCTAACAACAATTTAGGGTCTGAAGGTTCGATAATTATATCCTGGATCGTTGAGGTGTTCTCGGGCACTTCGTCAATTTCAATATTAGACCAATATAGTCGAGGTCTGGACTGCGCCGAAAATGATGTCGAATTTATAAAAACGGGCTCAGTTTCTAAATTGTTAGAAATTACCGATTTCCATTTTTTTAGACATATTTACATTTTCCAATAGGAATTTAACGTCTGGATTTACGTCCCTAACCTCCTGTAAAATTCTGAGGTATTCCCAAAACAAATACGATTGTCCCTCGAAAACGAAATTTTCGTCCTTCAGTTCCAAATATTGATCCAGAGATAAAACCTCGATATTACAAGTCGTGGCCATCCCTTTACGTTTACCCGCAAAACTGAAACTTTGGCACGGACTGCCTCCGATAACCAAATCAATTTTAGGCAATAATAAATCGATGTCTAGTAAATCCGTAACGCTTCCAAGTTGTACCGTATTAGGGAAATTCTTTTGGGCTACCTGCATCGCACTTTTATCGATTTCACACGCGAAATAATTGTCCACTTTTATACCTAATTTATCCAAGGCAATTTGTCCGCACGACATTCCGTCGAATAAACTTAATACATTCATATTTTAAAATCTGTTTTATTTTTGTCCGTAAATTCGTGGACTCTGTTTACTAACCATCCTAACAAGTAACATTCTGCCTCGTCGTTAAATCTATCGAGTTCCTGTCCTATATCTCCGAAAATCTTATTTACAACGTGTTTACATTCGTGGGCAATTATCCCAGGTGTCGGATATAAATACCCTTTTCGTTTGTACACTCTTAAACCTAAATAGTTTTTACCTTTGTGAGTGTGGATAAATCCGTCCGTATCTCTGACATCTAAACCGAAATATTTTTCTTTTACTTCGGCATTATCATTGTAAAGTAAAATTCGGTATTTGTCTCCGTAAATCGGAATCGTTAAAACCTTACTTTTTATCATAAATTAATAATCCTTTTAACGTCCATATTATCTTCTAAATCCGACAAAGATGGTACGATTGATTTTTTAAGGTGGAATAAATGTCGGTTGTTAGCCTTGTTTATAATATCCGATTTTTTGGGAAATACCTCGATAAAAACAGTATCGGGGAAATATTCGTCTTTTAAATCTTGCATCTGTTCCCACGTTAAAGGGATCTCGTTTTCGGGATCAATACCTAAATAGATATATTTTTTATTTTCTGCGATTACAATTTGCATAGTTAAAAGATTCTGAAGGTGTCGTCCTTAACCTCTGGACTCGTTATAATCTCGATACCGTCTAAAGTCCCAATATCGGTTCTAGGGTTGTACAATTTCCCGTCTCTCGGATTTTGTACTCTGGATCTACTCAATCTTTGCAGAGTTCTAGCGTTGCAAATGATTATTTGAGGCGTACCCTCGTGGTCTGTACATTGTTTCTCTAACTGAGGTAAAATGTCGATAATTTCTAAACTCATAATTTTTGTTTTATGGAATACCAGAGCCAGTCGGGTATTTTGATTTGATTAAAATTTAATTCTTCTATTTGGGATTTTGGAATCCAAGCGAAACAACGTCGTAAAGTGGTCGGGTGGTAAAATTCGTAATTAAAACACTTTTCCGATTCTGACTTTATTTGTTCCGTCTGCAATACCATTAATCGACCGGGTTATTTTTATAGTACTCAGATTGTGCCTCGCAGTGTTCTAAAGGTACACTCAGTCGTGTAACATTGTAATATATCCAGTCCATACCTAACCCCTTATAATTGGCAAAGTGTCGGAGTAAGTCGGTAAAATAGAAGTGTAAACCCTCTAAATCGTTCCATAAATCTAAATTATGAATATGTATCGACAAACCTACACCGTGGGGCATTGTAACCGTTTCAATGTAGAAATTATCGGTTGTAAGTCTGCCAAGTGCGTTGAGTTCGTAAACCTCTGACAATTCAGGGTGTTTCTTTTTATCGGATTTACTTTCGTACCAATCCACGTCCATTTTTAAGGACATCGGTTCGGTAATATAGAAACCAGTATTAAATATTGTCTTTTTACCTTCCTCAGAAAAATGCGGGTATTTGTTGATCCAATCATGGAACATTACGAACGCATTTTGTACAGTAGTGAAATTCGATGTTTGGTGTATGTGTCCCATTATTTCGTCCCTGTTGATCCGAAACCGCCTTTACGTTCTGAAGGTGTCGGGAATAATTTACCTATTTCGCTAACAATCGAGATACCTTGATATGATACCGGTACCAATAACATTTGGACCAATTTTTCGCCTGGTTCAATTTCTACGACATCGCCGCCAATATTACGGACATGGATTTCGATTTCGTTTTGGTAATCTTCATCGATCACACACGCACCAACTTGTAAACCTTTTCGAGTTGCCTGTCCTGACTTATTCATAACGATAAGCGCATGACCTTTCGGTACTTTGGCATAAATACCCGATTTGATTTGCACGTCCTGTGTTGGTGCTAAAAAATGATTACCGGGAAAATCGTTTGGTACAAAAAAATCGATACCCGCTGATTTCGCCGTCCCACGTTCGGGAGTTTTTACGTCTCTAACTTTTACTATCTTCATTGTTTTGATTTTTTAATTACATATTGATAAAACGGCAGCCCAATAAACTAAAGAGCAAACCATTACATAAAATAACCTTTTTATTAATTTTTTCATAATTTCTATATCTTTGATAAAAAGCGACAACCTTAGTAGTTGCCGCTTTTAGGATTATTTACTGAATCGCTGTTTTGTCATAGATTTATTAACTCTCTCAAAAGTTCTGCCGCTCTCTGTCATAATGTAGTTAGCCAATCCCTGACTTATGGGTATTATGTTATCGTTCGCACTGATTATAAACCCGATAGTTTGTTGGGTATCAGTATCAGACGTGGAATCTAAATCAGCAACGTGATTTTTATTGAATACCTTTTTAAAAAGCTCTCTGAATCTTTCAGGGTGTTCAAAGCGGTTTACTTCTGAGTAGCATTCTCCTAATTCTTGGTTGAGTACCGCTCCGTTTTTTCCGTCGTTAATTGTTCTTAATGTGTACATGTATTTATATATTTATAAAATTACCTACTCTTTATAGTTTTCGGCTTCCCTATTTTGATATGTCAAATCTACGGCGTTTTATTTAAACTAAAAAACTTTTTCATTAAAAAATGAAATTTATTTTAAATATTTTCAAATAGGACATAATAAAAAGCCATATTATTTTGAATGTTTTTTATTAAAATATCGGCGGAGGCCGTAACTTCTTAAAAAGGAAACCACGAAAAACACTAACGTAATGGTAATATTTTGGTTTATCGTTACGGGAATCCCTAAAACTGGATATAAAAAAAGTTGAATTAAAAAACTGGTAATTAGTCCGACAACTATATTTGTAACACTTTCAATCGACGATTGTTTTTTACTTTGCATATTTTTTATTTTAACCTATTAAACTTTTCAAATCCTGAGCATCCGCACACCTTTTTTCTGCGATATTAAAATACTCCTTTTCTTTTTTTATTCCTGTAAATTGTCTATTCGTGTTTATGCACGCAACACCCGTACTGCCTGACCCCATGGTAAAATCGACAATCAAGTCGCCCTCGTTACTGTATGTTTTTATCAAATCTTCTAACAAAAGAATGGGTTTTTGTGTGGGGTGATATCCGTCGTAATCTTTTCTATATTTCAAGATGTTACTTTTAGATTTGCGACCCTCCCATAGGTTAAATGTACTCGAATATTTCTTTTTGTATCTTGTATCTATTTCGTTTAAAACCGAATACTCTTTAAACCATCCGTTTGAATCTATGCCGTAAAAGAATATGATATCTTCGTAAGTTTCCTCCGTACATAGCTCAAATTGAGAACTATCAAACCTAAATACGTGGTCGGCTCTTTGCCCTAAATTACTAATTAAATCCTTTTTATAACATTTTAAAGATTTGAATACCTTTTCAAAATACGGGCGTAGTGGGTGGAGTCCCTCGAATTCCGCACTTTTACTAAACACTAAAATATCTTCAAAATATTTTACGGGTGCTTTTTTTGCCATTAGGCCGTTTGCAAAATTATCTTTTTCCCAAATCAAAGAGTAGTTATAAGGTATGTTTGCAATAGCTTTGTTTTTTAACTCGGTAGAGAATGGGTCTTGAGCAAACATGACCATTTTACCATTTTTACGCAGTATTCTGTTTGCGATATCCATAATCTTGTGGGTATCGATAACGGTGTCCCACGACGTTTTGGATCTTCCGTCAACATCTTTGAATAGATCTTTTACAGTTCCGTAGGGTAAATCCGTTAATATTAAATCAACTGATCCGTTTTCTATTTTATCACTTTCGATTAAACAATCGCCGTTTAGTAATTGTAGCATTTATTTTAGATATTTTTTAATTTTCGCTTTTACGGCTTCCATTAAACCGTCCTGTCCTTTTGCTTTACGCTCTTGGGCTTTTATTACGTCGAGGTCGATTGTTCCCTCGATACAAAGTTTGTTTATTACGACGACATTCTGTTGTCCCTGACGATCCAATCGGGCGTTAAATTGCTGCTCTAATTCTAACGACCAAGTTTGCCCGAACCAAACAATGTTGTTTCCACCGGCTTGTAAATTAAGCCCATGCCCTCCAGAGGCGGGGTGCATCATTAACACTCGGATTTTTCCGCCGTTCCAATCTCGTATGTCCTGGTCCGTTTTTAGTTCTCTGGGTTTGTATTTTTTTAACGACTCTTTTAGTCGGTGCATATCCGATCGGTACGTCCATGCAATTAATATTGGTTTGCCGTTCGTGTCCTCAATTATTTCTTTTATTGCTTCGATTTTCAAATCGTGGATTACGTGGACGTTTTTCTCAGCATCGTAAACCGCACCATTTGCAAACTGTAATAATTTATTGGATAGTGCCGCAGCGTTTACCGCTGATATTGAGTCCTCGACGCTTTGATTTTCAAAAAGTTGCAATACTTGTTCCCTCTCAAATTCTGCGTATTTATCCGCAATGTCCAAAGGCATAGGAATATTTATAATATTTTCAATACGTCCCGGTAGATCCAAATAGTCTTTGGCTTTCATTGACATACAAATATCCCCGATTGCGTCGTGGATTCTCTGTTCCGCCTCGTTTTTTAAATCGTATTTATAGATAATTGCGCCATTTCGTTTTCCTGGTGTAAAGTATTCGTCTCGGAATCTCGTAACATATTTACCTAAACGTTCGCCACGGTCTAATAAATAGATTTGAGGCCAAAGATCCTGAAGGCTATTTGGTGCCGGCGTTCCTGTTAATGCAACCACTCTTTTAAACGAGGGTTGTACACCCCGTAAAGATTTAAAACGAATTGATTTTGGATTCTTAAAACTTGAACTTTCATCGAGTACCAACATATCAAAAGGCAACATCGACCCACCATATTGACCACATAACCAAGATACATTGTCCCGACCGAGCATATAAATATCCCCTTTTTTGCTGAGGGCTTCTCGGCGTTGTTTCGCAGTTCCCGCAATTAATACCACTTTTAAATGGTTGAGGTGTCCCCATTTCTGAGTCTCAGCACCCCAAACACTTTCGGCAACTCGTTTTGGTGCAACCACCAGAACGGACGATATGTCCAAGTCCTCAAACATTAATTTGTTTATGGCCGTCAGAGTTGAAACCGTTTTCCCTAAACCCATATCCAGAAATAAAGCACAATGCGATTTTTCCATGATGTGATTAACTGCAGCGTTCTGGTAGTTGTGTAAATTACTTTCGTTTAACATTTTCCAATATTTGATTTATTTGTGCGGACGTATCAATTAAATGGACGTCAAATCCTAACTTTCTAATTTTATGATGCACTAAAATTTGTATTTTTTTCGCTTTCTTTTTTGTGGTTTTGATCTCAGCAAAGAATATAATTCCACCGGGGAAAAGACAAACCCTGTCGGGTAATCCAGTTAAATGGGTGGATAACATTTTTATACACCATCCGCCCATTTTCTCAGTACCGTTTTTTAGTTTGGTTTCGATTAGCTTTTCCGACTCGATCATAAACCTAAAAGACTATTTATTTCGTCTATCTCTGTTTGCATCTCCTTTATAGTAGCGTGCAAATTTGGCAGACTATTGTTTATTATATCATCTATTGCAAGCGCAAACTCATCGTTTTCAAATAGTGCTTTTAAATATCCGTCTTTATCTTCTTTTTCTCTTACTTTTTCAATGGTTTTTATTAATGCGTTCTTTATTTGTTTGTCGTCAAGTCTAATATCTAATTTTACTCCATGACCCTTATATTTATTGCTTAAATCGGCAATAAATTGGCTATAATCTTTAGTGTATAAAAGTTTACAAAAAGTTTTACTTCCTAATTTCCAGCTAAATAATACTAAAGAAGCAATAGATAGTTTATCTTCTATGCTGTAAATACCCCGTGTTGTTTCGTAAATTATTGGTTCTATTTTCATAATTAATAAAGTTTTCGAGAATAATACTTTTGTTTTCCGTAGTTTTTTAATTTGGTTTCGAGTAGTTTTTCAGACTCGATCATTTTTGTTTTTCTGTATTTTAAATAATGTTTGTAATTACCAAGATGCGACATTCTAATAAAGTTTTCGAGAATAATACTTTTGTTTTCCGTAGTTTTTAAAATTCTTTGTTGACTTGGATTGTTCCCAGTCTTCTAAACTTCGCAAGATTTCGTTTATCTCTCTAGTTTTATATCTGTCCATTTCGGTTTTTTCTTTACCTAAACACTCGCACCAAATCTCAGCGACACAAACGTAATCCCTTAAAATTGTACCCTGTTTTTCCAAGCTCTCGTCTGCGAGAAAATCCCGTCTTTGGTAAACGTCTTTTTTGTCCCAATTCTCTGGCAGTTTAATATCCAAATACTCCGAAATAATACCCGATCGTTCGTCTGTCGAACTGTGGTTTTTCTGCTCTACTTTTGCCATACTGTCCGCCTCTTTGCTTAGGAAAAGAGATTCCCCTTCTCTCAACATTGTAACGGCTTCCGCCCAAATGTTGTCGATTTCTGAGTCGGTTAAATCGTCCCATACGTTTTTGTCTGCGTGTTCTGACGACCCAACATCTACCGGATTAAATCTTCGATTTCCTGTTGAATCGTTTAAAAAATCCCTTTTGTTTGACGTACCGACAAAAATACATTGTCTTTTATATGTCTCAGACGTTCGAGCGTATGCGGGTCTGAAGGTGTCCTCTTGTTTAGATATAAAATGTTTGGTCGATTCCACATCCGCTTTTCGTAATCCTGAAAGTTCCGCCATTTCAATAATCCAAGCCCCTTGTATCTGCTCCAATGCTTCTTTACCGTGTACCGTCATAAAAGTATCGGAAAACCATTTCCCGCCGAGTTTTTTTACAATGGTACTTTTTCCTGTCCCCTGGTCCCCGATTAAGGTTAACACCATGTCGAACTTACAACCTGGTCGGAATATTCGAGCAACCGCACCAACTAAAGTTTTTCGGATTGCCTCTCGTGTATAAATGTTGTCGTCAGCCCCTAAATAATCGATTAACAATGTATCGACTCTTTTTTTACCGTCCCATTTTACACCCTCCAGATAGTCCATAACGGGATGGAAAACGTTTCTTTCAAATTCCAAGGCCATGGAATCTTCAATCTTTAAATTACCAGTAATGCCGTAAATACTTTCGATGTAGTTTCGCACTCCTGAATAATCCACATTTTTAACCGCTTCGGGTTTTGCTATTTTTCGCCACGGAATATTGCCGAAAACGTATCTTTTACCGTCGAACTCGTTATGTTTAAAAAGTCCTTTTAATCTTACATCGTTGGCGAAAATTAGATTTATATTGTTTGCACTCGATAAATATTTCCCTTTGGTGTCGATTTCAAGTTCGCCCATCCAGTCGATGTCCTCTTCCGAATTTTCTAAAGGTTCGGCAAAATCATATTTCGACTCTGTAAAATTCTCGGTTGCGATTACTTGTTTTACTTCTTTGTCGGCTCTGGCGAATTCCTCCATTGCCTTGAAACTCTTAGTATTTCCGTTTCTGTATTCGTTGTCGGGGTCTAAATGTCCAAACAAATGGATACGTACTAAATCAAAAGAGTTGCAGAGTTTACCGCTGCATGGGTCTGTACCGTGGTGCGAATATGCGAATTTATCGTCGTAGAGAATAAGTCCTGACGCTGTTGTCCCTTTGGCGTATGTGAATCGTCCGTCGGTTGTTGGTGTGTAAGCATCTTTTAAAAATTCGGCGATTGCCTCAGTAACCGTGTACGCTCTACAAAATGCGCCGACGATTCCTTTTTTATTCTCTGGATCTTCTTGTTTTTCAACAAATCCGTTTACCTCCTGTATTTTTCTGTCTGCGGTAGGCCATAAACTTGAATCCTTCCAATCGATATAAGTTTCCAAAACTGCGTCCACATCAACCCAAATTCCGTCCTGTACCTCGCAGTAATAATCGACATCTTTTGGAGACGACGGCCAAAACATTAAACGGTTTGTCTCGAATGTAGTATTATCGAATAGCTCAATACCTAACGTCCCCGCAATCTTACGAGAAACGGCCACGTATTCGTCCGGTGTTGCCTCTCTCGATAGCGGCATTATTAGTCTGTATCTTGGGCTTTCGTCTGAGTGTTTGTGTGTGGCGTGTAATATTGCAGCGTTATCAAACTGTAAACAGAAATCGTCCCAAAAATCTAAATGCGCGAAATCGATGTCCAAAGTCATAATTTGACGATGTACCACGTTTTCGGGTTTACGACGACCGTTTCTCAAATATCCACCAACGTAACCCCCGACATCTTTTATCTTAGATTGTTCGTCCTTTGTTGAGGACATATATTCTTTAAAAGTTTCGTTTGTATGGTGTGGTTCGGATATTTTGGAAACAAGTTCAGACCATAATACTTTTTTATTTTTCCAAATTTTGGACTTTGCCGACATTCCTGTCGCTATGTGTATCGTTTCGTTATATTGCATTTTCGATTAGTCTTTTTTATAAAATGGTGTGATATATCCGTCTGCTACTAAAGGGAGGGTTTTCGCCCAAGGTACTGTCTCGCCCATAATTTTACACATTCGATTTAATTCGTTTTTCTTTTTGAAGATGTTACCATCGTCGGGAATTTCTGCCACGGCTTCATCGTGTACGTGCATTACGATATTAAAACCTTCCTCATTTAAACGTAACATCGAGTAAGCAAGTAAATCTCTCGCTATGGCCTGGACGATGTTCTCTGTAAATTTACCACCGTAAGAATCAATCCACCCCCATTTTTTCGTCATTTGGTGCGTCCCTTTGTATTGGATAGCGTCTCGACCCCATTTGTTAGGTTTGATCCTTGGATTATTGTAAAATAATTTTCTGCCTGAAGGTAATTTTATAGTTAGTGAAATACCGTCGTAGTAAAATTCTAAACCTTTAAACAGTTCTAAAATGTATTTTTTGTGCGGGTTTCTAAGTGCTCGTAAAGCGTAACCCTCGACACTTTTCCAAAGTCTTACAATCATAGGACTTTTACCTCGCCATTTTTTAACGATGGTTTCCATTTCAATATCTGAAAGACCCATCGCCTCGCCGCCCATCTGTTTAAGTGCACCCAACGCCCCCTGGTACCCCAAGGCAAGTTCTGCGACTTTTCCTTTATTTCTTAAAGCCGAACCCTCTTCGGTGGACTTGTCTATTTTCTCGATTGGTATTCCGAACATTTGAGACGCCGACGCCTCGTATATTTTACCGTGTGAATTAAATACGTCCATACGCCAAGTTTCATTCGCTAACCAGGCAATTACTCGGGCCTCAATCGCACTAAAATCGGCAACGGCGAAAGTATGTCCGGGTTTTGCAATAAACGCGGTACGGATTAACTGAGAAAGTGTCGAGGAAACTTCGGGGTATAACATAGATACGTTTTCGTAATCTCCGTCTTTAAATACCTCTCTAACTTTTGCGAGTTCCTCCAGGTGGTTTTGTGGTAAATTTTGTAATTGGATTAAACGTCCTGCCCAACGTCCTGTCCTATTAGCTCCGTAAAATTGGAAAAGTCCGTGAGCCCTACCATCATAACAAACGCAATTTTGCATTGCGACATATTTTTTAATCGAGGTTTTAGAGGCTCTCGATCTAAGGTTTAAGACATCCGAGACAAGTCCTGGTCCAGCTTCGTCAATTAGTGTTGGAATTTCGCCCTTCGCAAGTGATTTAATTTCTTTTTGCATTTGGTTTCCTAACCAATCTTTTAACTGTTTCGGACTGTTCGGATTGTCTAAACCCGTTAATTTTTTCATTTGTTCGCCTACCTTTTCGGAATTAATCTGGTCTAAGGCGTAAGCGTTTTCGGCAAAATCGACATCTATTAAAATACCCCTGTCGTTTATTTCCTGGTCCAGAATATAGTTACGTCTTTCAAATTCTGTAATTTGGTAGTCCTTCAGTATAACGCCGATTTCTCTCTCTGCCTCGACATCATTAAAACAGTAACGTTTATACTCTGCCCATTTTTCGGGATCGTGTATTGGAAAATTTCGGACTCTTTGCCCGTTAGATTTAGTCGGTTTGATAGGGCATGAAAAAAATCGTATTAAGGCTTTACCCGTCGTTAATTTCCCCTTTTCCTCTAATTTCAAGGCCTCAGAAACTCCGCCCAAACTTAAAGGTAAACCACAATATCCCGCTTTTATCGCAGAGCAAAACCATTGATCGATCGGAACGTCGTAACCTATTGCACGGAATCCGTTACGTTCAAAATTTGCATTATGTGCGTGTTTTTCGACTGTCGGGTCTAAGAGTGCATCGATAAAATCCTGTGGTATTTTTTCGCCTTGTAAAAGGTCTATTGTTTGGATTGGTTGGTCGTCGTGAGCATAACAAAGGATAAGTATTTCAAAATCTATTGACTCACAATATCGATAAGCTCCGGCCTTGGTAATATCGACCGAGCTGTAAGTCTCGATGTCGATGTGTAATTTATGAGCCATATTTTTATTTTTTCAATTATTAGATTAAAAATAAATTGGGCGTCCAGTGCTTCACATAGACATTAAGTATCAGTATTACCATCCCTTACACCCAAAAATTATACGGGAAACTCTGTCGGGGTTGCCTGTCCGTTTACCGTAGTTTTAGGCCTCGGATAATCCTTGTTAGGAGTTTTACAACTACTCCAAAAAATGATGCATATTACGACTTGTTTCCACGGCTCCGATTATAGTGTCTCGCTTCACTCAGATAGTTTGAGAACTTCTGTAAAAACCTGTCTATGATTAACCATTATAAACAAAAATGTAAATATGTACGGCGTAATTTCCGCACTACGAAATAATTAGAGTATTGGAGTAAGCCTCCTACCAGTGTGCGTCCTTGCTTGCTTATATAAGTCCGTGCAACTAAATTTTAAAACGGGGCTGTAATTTTTATTTTATTGGTGGGCCTTAACCAATTTCGAGAGATTCCAAACTCTATATTTTAGACCCAAAGAATTTATATTAAAGTATAACTAGCGACATTATTAAATTAATATTAAATTTTACTTTGGGTCTTTTCGTGGAGCGGGTAGGACTCGAACCTACGACCTGAAATCTGTTTCTAATGTTGCAACAAAACCGCCCTAACCAACTGAGCTACCACCCCATAAAAGCGGATGACGATACGTCTTTAAGTTTCTTATGTTTACTTACGCTTTCCGCTAAGAAGCGTTTATAATCCCCCGATTATTTTATCCTAACAAATCGTCGTCAGATCCGAAGTCCTCGGCAGCCGATGCACCTCCACCAGAAAGACGATCTCCGTCCTCTAATTTCTGTAAGTTGTTAAGTCCTACGGCGATACCTTTGTTTCCGCTAACATTAAAAGCGTAAAGGTTTACCGAAGCACGTCCCCAACAACCAGAGTAAAACTCGTCTTTCGACATTAACTCGTCGCGGTTTTCGTCAACAATACCAGGCTTGTTTTTAGAACTTGCATTTAAAAACATCATACCTTCGTACGCTTCGTCGTCTGGACGTTCCGCGTCTCCGTCTCTTAAAGGTAATTTTAAAACGGGTGGTATTTTACCATTCCATTTTCCTTTCCCTTCTTGTTTCGCAGCCTCTACGGCCTTGTTGATTTTGGCAAGTGTTGCCGTGTCAGTTTTTGGGATCAATATAGATACACTATATTTTTTGTCGTCCCCTTCGTTTATAGCACTCGGCTCGAATACGTGAGCGTAACTAAAACGGACTTTTCCTGTGATTACTTTTGTACTTGACATACTTTTAATTTTAAATTAATGATTATTATTTATACTGCTAAACTACTACTTTATTTTAAATACTGAAAATAAATTTTACTTTATTTTAAAAATATTTTTATTTAAAATCTTCTTTCGCTTGTTCAATCCCCACTGCTGGACGTTTATCCGACATAGGAACTAACGTTGGTTTACCTTGTGGTTTTATAACTAATTCGCCCAGGATCTTAGGGAAATCGGATTTACCGACTAATTTCTCGACTGCTGTAATACCTTGTATTTTAGTAGTCGTATAGTCTTTTTCGTCGAATAAATTATCTGCCAAAACGTCTTGGACTTTTTTATCGTCAAGCCATTTTCTATTCGATCGACCCTCTACGAGTTTCATTCCAGGCCATTTTTTACCTTTTACGGCTTCGTCTAATAGATATTTAGCGACGGCATTTACCCAATCCACCAACATAGGTTGTTGCTTGTACACTTCTAAAACTTGACTTTCAGTAAGTAGGTGCGGATCTTTAAAATCGTGTTGGGCTAACTTGACATTTTTAGCGGCAAGAGTTGCACACATTGCCTTAACTTTACACCATTTACAGTGATCGCCGGCTTTCTGTACTCCTTTACCTTGGTAGGCTTTCGCCGCTTTTGGTCTTACTTCTTTTTCGCCCCACTCGATTAAATCTTCGGTCGATATTTGCCACTCCGATAGATGGTCCAGTCGAGGTTGTACGATTACTAAATTTACGGTATGGATGTCGTAAAGCATTTCAAAATTACGTAAGGCTCCCGAACCGTATAACATTAATTGCGGGTTTTTATCGGCGTCAACTTTTACACCTTTTCCGTATTTCAAGTCGATAACGTCCAAAATTCCATCGGCAACGATACAAACGTCCCCAGTTCCGAAACCTTTTTCGACTAGGTGCGAAAAATCGACACGCTCTTCGATTAAGAGTTTAGCGTCTGGTGTTCTCGCTTTTGCAACGGCAAAGGCTTCCATTACGATAGTAACATACTTTTCGACCTCCGATTCCATTTCGTCGGTGTAGTTTTTGTCTTTACGTAATTTCTTTAATTCGGCTTTTAGGGTCTTTTCGTCGATTTCCCCATTTTTAAATCTGAGGTTAACGTCTCCAAATTCGTGTGCCAAAGTACCTTCGGCAGCGAAAGAGGACGTACTCGACTCGTCGAACTTCTCTTCTAGTCTTGCACTTGGAGTACAATTCATCCAGCGAGAAGCACCAGAGGCAGACAATAACGCGTGCGCTCTGGTTGAGTGTTCTACACTAGACAATTTTAAAGACTGTTTAAAAAGTCCATAAATTCTTTAAATTTATCCTCTGGGATTTGTACCACGTTATTAGCACCCCACTCGGTAATCTTGGCCTTTATTGCCTCTCTGTGGTCTTTCGCTTTCTTAGAAGTTAACGAACGGATGTCCTCTAAAGTAATACCTTTTTCGGCTTTCTGTTCAATCTTTGGAGTTTCTGAAGGTGTCTCCTTTTTTTCCTCAGTATTTACAGTTTCCGGCGTCTCTGCTGGTTTTTTTGCACGGGACGCACGTTTTTTCGGTGCCTCCTTTTTAGGCTCTTCGGTTGTGGTTGCTGGTACCGTTACGGTTGTTCCTGGACCTACTGATCCGTTACCACCTAACGCAGATAAAAAATTCATTGCTGCGGCTAATTGCTCTGGATTTGACGGGTCGAAACTCGTTTCTAAATTTACTAAACTCATACTTTCTAAATATTTATTGATTATTAAAAAATTTACTCTTTTGTGTGTTCAGATATTACCTCAGCTAATTTGTCGAGGTATTCAGATAACGGAACAGATCCAGAGTGTATAATACTCTCGTGAAAAAGTGATCCGTTTTTAAAAACTTTGGTTAGGTTTGATTTTATATTTAACTCTGCCCTGTAATCTTTTGAAGTGAATACGATTACACCGTTTGTACTTTCGGAACTCCAATCGTTATTCTCGTAAAGTTCGTTTATTGGTATGTTTGTCAATTCAGATAACAAACTAATTTGGTTAGAGTCCAAAAATCCGTCGCCTTTAATTACCCGATTTAATGATAACGATGCGTATTTGTTACCTGGGAAAAGTCTTTGGGCTAAATCTTTTTTATCCAGTTTCTTTTTTTCTATGATTTTATCTAATGCTATCGTTTTCATTCGGTGTATATTTTGTTTCGGCTAAATTAGGATATAAAAATAACATACAAAAATTATTTTTAAATAAATTGTAAAATAATTTTACTGTCTGTTGAAAGTCATACCGGAGTATTTCAAGGTATTACCCCCATTACTCAAAAGTATTTCCCTCTCTAACGAGATATTTTCAAAATGTACTAATATACCGTTTTCGATAATTTCGTAATCGTAAACGCCCTCAGTAGTTCCGTCGATGTCATATTTTACAGTCGAAGGGTCGAAAGTAATTTTAAAATCCGTTTCCTCGGCAGACCATTCTCCAGGCAATACCTCGGATAAATTTTCGATTGTTGGATCGTTTAACATTTCATTCTCGATTAGGTCGTCCGTAGAACAACTAGTTAAGATTATTGCTGCGATGATAATAATTAATTTTTTCATAATATCTGTTTTAATTCTGGTGTAAATGTACAACGGATAAACAGATAATAAAAATTATTTTTAATAAAAATAGAAAATATTTTATAAATTAATTATAAAATATTGATGTTCAAGTAGTTAAGATGTAAAATTTTCAAAGGTAAACAATCCAAAATCGAGTTAGAATCTTTGTTCCTCTTTAAGTATTTGATTTTTAAGTGTTTAGGTCGTGGGTAAACAAAGAAACAATATAAACGATGTTTTCTATAAGGGTATATAATTACTAATATATACCCTATATTATATAGATATTAAAATATAAAAAGATTTACTATTTTATTGTTTACTTTGTTTATTTACCTTTTAAAGTTAATAAACATAAGAGTTTACAGAGGAACAAAAATTGTTTATTATTGTTTACTTTAGTACCTCTTTAGTAATATTTGCGATCATTCCTGGTAATTGTTTTTGTAATTTCATAAACATAAAACCCATAAATCCGAAACCGATAACGACTACCAATACTAAAAAACCTAACGCATAGATAAAATATTGAGGGTTAAAATCTCGTTTAATTTCGTTTTGCTCCTTAATATTGTTCTGGACCTCTTCTCGTATTAGTTCCAATTTTTCGTCTATCTCAGCACTTAGACACTCGAATTTTTGATTACCTTTATCGTCATACGTTACCCTCGCAATCGTTTTATTTTCATAATTGATGCGGGTAATTAAAGTATCTTTATACCTAATATTTGGGATGTCAATCGTAATGGTATCGCCTGGACGTGTTATCTGTTTACGTTCTGTAATGGTTTTCTTTACTGAGGTGTCCTCCTTCAGTAGTTTTTTAGTTGTACTGCACGAATACAGAGAAACGACCACTAACAGGCCTAAAATTAGTTTTTTCATAATGTTATTATTTATAGTCCTATATTTTCAAAAGGTATATTCTCACTCCTTAACCAATCCGTAACGTCGAAAGACGGACAAGCCTTGTTGGATATATTATTGTGTCCTATAACTTTAATGTTTGGGTGTCTTAAAATCATAAATTTAACATACGTTAAAAGAGTATTTTTCTGGTCCGGTGTTCTCGTATCTTTAGGAGGGTAAAATTTAGACCAACTCGGTTTGGATTTACTTGCCCCACCAATATAAACGACGTGTCTCGATACTCCGTTAAACCCTCGGGCACCGTTTGAGATCTCCCAACTGTCCACGGTATTATCTTGGTCGAACTCGATTAGATTTTCCAAAGATCCGTCCAAATGTATCATATCTGAATACCCAACTCTTGACCAGCCTCGTTCTTTCAAGTGCCATTGTTCAATATCTTGTTTTGTGATTTCTCTACCTTCAGGCGTTGCCGTGCAGTGAATTACTAAATATTTTAATTTTCCCATAATGCTACGATTTTATAAATGAGAACCTTTTGCGGGTTTTCAAATAGTTTAAATTATTCTCGTTTTTATAGGCCTCAACTTCAAAAGAAATATTATAATAGGCCTTTTTTCTATCCTTGAATTTTACCCAATTTTTTAAAAATTCGATACCGTACCAAATATAAAACGGTAAAATTAAAAGCTCTAATTGCTGTCTAATATGGATTTTTTCGTGGTTTAATCTTATTGGGTTAATGTATTTTTTGTATTTGAAAAACACAAAAGGAAATACCGCCATAGCCGCATATCCTTTAGGTACTAAATATTTAGATACTAATATCATATTTTTAAAATTCAGCTTTAAAACCCTCCATTAATGGGCACCAATCCACTCGTATTTCTATCGGAAAAGGTACCAGATTTACTAACGCGTGTTTTATACCTTTTGAAACTTCAAAACGGGCAGGGTATTCGTAAAAGAAAATTCCGCTTTCAGTTACCCACTCCACTTTCGCCCCAGGTGTCAATATAGAAACCGTTTCGGAATTATGTAAATGTCGATGTGTTCCGAATACTCCTTCAGAATCTAAAGTATATAAACACGACGACATTTTATGTTTTTCCTCTGGATCCAACCTTACCCAAAAATCGTTCTTAGAGTTTGGAAATTTAGATCGATGTATGGGTATTTCGGGGATGTCAACGTGAGGCACATTTTTAAACCCTGCTAACATATTTAAACGTAGCTCGGCTCTTGATCTCTGTAACTGTATTTTAACGTCTTTACCCTCTTCCATTATCTTGTAAATGTTTACGGATTCCCGTAACGATCGAATTATTATCCTTTAAAATCGGGGTTACTTCTTTAGATATGTCAATCTGCATAGTTTCAGAGGCCTTTGTAAGTGTCCCTAAAATATGGTTTACGTCCGTTATTAATTTCATTGTCGATACGCCCTGGTCCTTATTGTATTTTATTTCCTCGTCGAGTTTAGAAATTAAACCAGAGTTTTCGAGTTTCAAATCTGTAATCTGACTCTTTAGGTTATCGATGTGCTGTTTATTCTGTACGGTTATGATTCTCAAAATTACGACAACAAACGTAACTAAAAGACCAATTATCCAGGCGAAAATACCTTTAATATTTTCGACTGGTGGCGTTGTGTTAATTGGTAAATCCTGTAATATTAAAAATATACTCATTCTAGTTTATGGGGGTTTAAGATCTACAATAGTTGTATAAAATGTTATAAAATAAAGCGTCTGCAATTTGTGCGTAACCTCTGGCCACAGGGTGTACGTAATCTGTATTTACTTCGATAGCGGTGTCGTCTCTGAAACTTGCACTTAAATTCGTGGTCGGATAACTTCTCTCTGGAAAAAATACGGGCGAAATAGGTACGAACTCAACAAAAGAATTATAGGCCGTACTTTCTGCTAATTCCTCGTAAGCTCTGTTAAAAGGCAATATAACGTCTCGCATTATACTTTCGGCGGTTACGTTTCGACTCCCTGTAAAAGTTTTATAGTTTAATGTCGGAGGTGTATTTAAACCTAACATTTTTACTTTAACGTCGGGCATATCCGCTTTTATCTTGTCTATTAAAAGACTTATTCCCGCAGCACCTCCAGCCGCACCACTATTGTAGGCGTTATTCCATCCAAGTAAAATTATAACGGTAAGGTTGTCCCCTGTTGGAGTTACACCTCCCACTATTTGACTCGATTTAAAATTGTTTTGATCCAAATAATAATCCAAATCAAATTCAGAGGTTGAAGGATTCCAAAAAGCGTTGGTAACACCTCCACTACTTGCAACGCCTAAATATGTGGACGCAGCCCAACCGCCTCGACCTTCGTGTAAAATAGCTTGGTCGCCTCTCGTACCTCTAAAATGTACGTTAGAAAGTGCAAGAGGTGCTGGACTTTCGTTTCCAGAAAGTAACTCAGTACCTACGCCTGTTAATCTTCTAGCTAATTCATTTGTATATGCCCCCTGTATTCCAGACGCAGAAACCCCCTCGGTAAGACTGTCGCCTAAACAAATGAAATTTTGATGTACTGAAGGGTTTACGATATTCGCCGTCGGTGTAACTTTTACCAAGGTACTGCCGGCGTTTTTTAAATTACCCCCTAAATCTCTGTAAAATATATTTACTGTTTTGTCCGCCGTTGCCGGTACAAACTGTATATACTTTTCGTTTGACTGTTGCAAATCTGAAAAAATATCGGGACTGTGGTCGTCTGGGTGTTTTGCCATTAAACCGTTTGGGTTAATTCTGAAACGCTCAGACTGTTTAGCATATAACGTTTTAGGTATAAAAAAATCACGCTCGAAACTTTCTCCTAAACGATCAATTACAACGAACTCGAATACGTCCCCCGAAACCATACGGGCGGAAGCTCTTACATATTTCACATTTTCGGGGATTGTGTACTCGACTAAATCTACCTGACTATTTATAAGAGTTGCTACATCTTGTAGATAGTTTTGGTTTTCATCATACCCGACTATTGCTCTGGCGTTTCCGTTCGCAGTACCTCGGTACGAAACTGTTTTCACTACTGAGGTATCTATAAAATCCGTAGATCTCCAATTTGCAGAGCTTATAAAAGTTCCTGTACTATCTAAAAAACCAATTAACGGGTTTTCGGCGTAGTCTGTTCGGGTTATAAGTAAAGACGATTGTATTTTTAAATCTTCTATGTCTTTAACGATCCCGTGTTTTAATTTAAGAGAAATTCCAAGACTCGCAGCCCCCGAAACTCTCATATAATAGGCCTCTGGGTAATAATCTTTTGCTTTATACGTGAAGGTTTCGGGTATAGTTTCTACGTAACCGAGATATGTTAAATCTTCATCAAAAAAAGAAATCCCCGCAACTGAACTCCCTGTCGGAGAAAATGCCGTTGCCACTCTCGTAATTGTTGGGTTGTGGTGTACGTACACGTAATCAGTAGATAACCAGTTTGCATCTAATACCGTTGATCCGTCTATTTTTTGTACCCTACCACCAAAAACGTTTCCGTTTGCGATATTCTCGTCGGTTAAAAACAAAGAGTGTTCCAGAGACGATCGATATAACTCTGGTTTTAATGTTAGAAGTACTATTTTTTCCCAAACAGAATTTACAGTATCATATTTTAAAAAACAAAATTGATTTTTTACTACAACCCCCGAAAAATTAACATACGTACCTTGTTTAAAAGCTGCGTAATATATACCTTTTTCAGGTGTAACCTGCGGAACTGTGGTCGATGTAGCCACTCCCATAAAAAGGTTTTCGCCTAAACTCGGTATAAGGTTGTTATTTATTAAATCTTGAAGGATTTGTCCTGTTATTTCATTACTACCGTTTGCAGTTATTACGGCCGTTACTGCGGATTTTAGGCTCTCGTATGACATTGTATTTAATTGTTAAAATCGTTATTAAAATCGGCATTGAAATCCCCAGAACTCCCAGACGAAACAATACTTTTACCTATTTTCTTTATTACTGTATTACACTCGAACTCGGTTTCTACTGAGGCTAAATCGCCTTGTCTCTGCCATTTCGGTTCTAGTATTATTGTTTCCACGTCGTAGGTTTGGTCTTTAGAATATACCTCGATATGGTCGTGCATCCTTACAATTCTCAACGCGTCGCAAAGAAACTCGGGCGCAATAAACGTAAATTTATACTTTTTTTCACTTATTTGTTTTTCGATAAACAAGTGTCCGTCTCGTTTTTGGGCCACCTCTTCAAACGGATATTCTGGTTTTCCAATTTCTGTTGGTAAATATACGTAATTTTTATAAGGGATTGAGTAATCGATGTGTCCGTCAGAGTGTACGAAATTATCTTCATCCCAATAACTCAGCTTTAAATATGGACTAATATCCCTAACCACGTTAAAAATATCACTGTACCAAGTATTGTTCGCTGTGTCTCCTATGATTAAATAATGTTTACCCAATTCCATTTGCAGAGTTGGAAAAATTAAAAGAGACGGGTTTATTATTAAGTCGTAACCTTCAGAGGAAAACTCTAGTACCCCCAATCCTGCACCCGTGGCCTGGGCTAAAATATTAGTAACTACACCCGTTTCTAAATTAACTAGATTGACTTTATTAATAGTCGCCCCTGCCGAGTGTTCGCGTCTTAATTGAAAAGGTAAAAGACGTACATTTTCAGATATTAGATTGAAAGTACTGTCGAACGCGTACGTTTTACGATGATTCTGTTTATCTATCGAATCGTAAAAAGGTAATATGTTCAAATTATTATTAGGTGTTTCCATCTGTATCGTGTTTTAAATCCCCGTCAACCATATAACTTTCTAAATCGACCGCTAATTTTTGTATTTTACCATTCCCGATTCCCGACCTTATTAATTGGTAAGGATTGAAAGTCTCCACTAACGGGAATTTTACTTTTTGTTTTTTCTGTTTTGTGATGTTACTGTACAAAGTTACCTCCTGTCCGTTTATAATTACATTGTCTGAAGGTAAATCGCTAGTGTGGTATTTTCCGTGAATATAGGACCAGGATAAAAAACCGTTTTGCAACATAAATTGTTTATAGTTCGGATTGTACCAACGCATGTACGGAATTTTATAGACTCCGGACTCGTTAACTGCACCCAACAATACAAAACCATCTTTACTTATTTCCTGCGGGTTTGACTGTATAAAGTCAATATCTGTTGTAAATCGACCATTGCTGGAATCTTCGATTTTACCCTCCTGTGTGAAATTACTAACTATGTCTATCGGATTCCCTTCAAAAATTGGACTAACATCGTCCATCCAGCCGTATTCGTAACGTTCGGCCATCGCCTCTTTATCATACTCGAAATTATTTTGTAAATAATCCCAGCTTTTATGCGTCTTTACATTTTGTAAAGTTGTCAAGTCCGTACCTACTATCGGAGTAAAAGAGTATGTCCCTCCTTTTTGGTACCAGCTTATGTGCTCCAATCTTAGACGACCTTTATCGATGTGCCAATGTACCTTGAAAATATCGGCTAACATTTTAAAAACTTGTTGCAAACTTAACTCGGCTTTTCGGGCCGGTTGGTCGTAGTTCGCATTTACGACGTTTGATTTAGGAGTAATGAAATAATCGAGGTTTCCGATAAAATCGGGATTATTAAAAAGACTGTAAGTCCCCATATAAGAGAAACCACCTAAAGGGTTTGTCGTCGCGTAAAAAAATTCGCTGTGTTCGGTATCTTTTAAAAATGATACATTCGCCCCCATTTCAGACAATAGGTTTTGTATTACCGAACTCAGAGGAAACGCATCCCGTAAATTAAATTTAAGTCCGTCCCCAAATTCCGTAAACTGTACCGAGTCGTCGGACAAAAACCAAAGAGACACGGCACGCCAATTGCTCGAACTTATAGGAGTGGGCTCTCTGTCGATTCCCGTCGAGCTAGGTAATTGTAAACCTCTGTAATACAATCCACCGTCTGGGGCATCGTCGGGAACTCGTCCGTATTTTGTTGGGGTGGTTAAAAACTCGTCATAAATCGTAAACCTCGTCGTACCTAAATTGTACCCGACAACTCTTTTATAATTAGAATTATTTGCGACTATGTCTGTGCTTGGTATTCCGTAAGTCGATACCGTCCCCGTGTCCAGAATGTCCGTGTAATACCTTGCATAAATTCGGTATTCTACAAAATAGAAAGACCCTGTTTCTCCGTTTACCCCGTTAAATGGTAAAAGGTTAACTCCTGTTTCCCGCCAATTTGTGTACCCTGTTTGGTATAAAATTACGTCGTCCGAAACTCTTTGTATTTTATATCGGTATCTAGTAAAGTTAAAATATATCGTGTCCGATTCCTCAATCAATCTATAAAGACCGTTTGCATTTAAACGATTATCGTCGTATGTCCCTGTAACATCTGTACTTAATCCTGTTGCAGCACTTGACGGAATAGTACGTATATTCTGAGTATTGTAAAATTTATAAGTATTTACCAGAGTGTTATGGTCGAATAGTGGATCGACTTGCAATTCCTGCTCCCAATAAGTACCCCCTAAAATGTTTGTGAGAACATTATCCCCAGGGATGTACACTTGTATAATAGGTCGGCGAGTCATTTCCACCGTTTCGAGTTCGGGTGTAAGTTCTAAAATATTGTATATTTTTTGCATACCCCCCAAAACTTTTTCGTAATCGTCCAGGACTTTAGTTCTAACTTGTACAGTTAAATCGTCGTGATTGAATTTACAATCTGTTTTGAAAAAATAACCGATATACTTTTCCACTATGTTTTCCGAGTCGGTAATATCCAAAAACATTTCAGTATCAAACGCAAGGGTATCGATGTAATTATAGTCGGTTTTCTGAAGGGTTAAATTACCCTTTAGTTTTCGTCTGTAATATTCGCCCGTCCCCGCCTTGTCGTACTCCAATTTTAAAGATTTATAAATCGGATTTACTTCTCTCGATGTGTAATATGGTTCGTAAGGAGTTCCCGAAAGTCTTGCAAAACAGGCGTTTTCTGCCGACAATCCATTTTCGTCGGATTGAAAAGCTAATTTAATGGTACGAACTCCGCTCGGGATTGTCAATTCTGTATTGAAGGTTACGTCGTCGTCGATTATTTGTCCCCAAAAATCGTAAAATGTAGCGTGTCTATTTGGGTAAAAGATAGATCCTGATTCTGAATAGGTATAAACTCCTGTACTAACTTCTATAAAATCCGTATGGTCGTACCCACTAATCGACCCCGCGGCATCGGGTAAATATCCCTGTCGAATTTTATATGGATCAATTAGATTTTTACCCGATCCGATTCTATGTTTTAATATAAATTTATACATAAACTCGTTTAATATTTTTATAAACTTCTACCAAACGACCTTCGCCGTCGATATAAGTTCGTTTTTCGCCATTCTGTCGGATAGCCTCCAAACTGTTTTCCATTTTAGAAAAATCGGAGTTTGATTCTGCTAAAATAAGTTTATTATTTTCATCGACAAAACTGTTTGAATAGGCTTTCTCGAAAGTACCACTATTAAGACTCTTAATAATTCCAGGTAATACACCTCTGTATTTACGGGTGTTTTTTCTGTTTATAATCGCCATCGCTTCGCCACCCTCTGCGGTTCTTTGTTTTCCGCTGTCGGTTGTACCGATAGGGATGTCGTTTCCGCTTGCGTGGCTCCCACCTCTTAGGAACTCCAATCCACCGTCTCCAAATTTTTCTTTTGCTGCTGTGGCCGCTTTTATCTTACTCGCTGCGAAAGATCCCCACATTAAGGCAGTGGCCGCCGTGGCAAGACCTGCCCCAATAATAGGAATACCTGCGTTTGATTTCCATAGTTCGGCCGTCGCAGTAATTAAACTACTTATCTGCATTGCCGTGTCGATTATGGCTTGGGCTTTCTGAGCTTTCTTTTTCTCTTTTAATCGGTCGGCCTCTTTCTTTTTTGCCAACTCCAATTCTCGTTGGGCTCCGATCACATTATTTGCATAACCATTATTTCGGGCCTCGATTTCTCGTTGTACTTTAGACTCTGCGGACGCGGTCTCCTCTTCTGCTTTTTCCAACGCTCTGTCTGCCGCTTCCAATTTCGCATCCAAAACGGTTTGGATTATTTCGAGTGCGTGGGTTGCACTATCTTCGATGGCCTGTTTTTGGTCGTCGTTTAAATTCAATCCTAATTTAGAGTAGAGATCCCCTCCATCTGGTACCTTGCTAATCTCTTGGTTTATTTTCTCGATGGTGTTTTTCATTGTTGCAATTTGCAACGCTGTTAAGTCTCCACCCGCTTTTTTATTTAGGTCCAGTATTTTTTGGATTCTGTCCCTCTCAGCCTCTAAACGTAATTTAGTTTTTTCGGCTTCGGTCGCTTTTAGAATATCAATTCGAGACATTTCCAAGTCGTATTCCTGTGCGATGGTTTCTTCTGCTAACTTAAATTTTTCGTCTCTCGCTTTTTGTTCTGCGGCCTTTTTAACCTCCGCCAATTTATTTTGGTCTTTTTGGAGTTTATCACTAACTTTTAAAATATCGTCCGCCAATTTTGCATCGATTACCCTTTTTTGTAGTGCATAATCTTCGTCAGAAATCAACTGTAATTCTTTACGTTTCTGTAATTCTTTTAGAGTGATAACAGAGTTTTCCTGTAAAACAGTTGTCGCAAGTTGGGCGTTAGATAATAGAGCTTTATTCTTTTCGTCGTATGTCGCACTGTCAGACGCAAGTATGGCGTTATTTGCAGAGATAATCGAACTTTGTTGGAACTTATTTAAAGCGGCGTACGCTTTCATTCGTTCCTTTTCCTGTTTAAAAGCCTCCATACGTAACATATTCATACGTCGGACTCTTTGTCTCCTAAGATTATTAAACTTAGTTTCTACGTCGAATACGTTAGCCTCCGCCTCTGCGATGGCTTTCTTTGCTTCGATGTCGTCAACTGCTAAATTAGAGGTTTGTTTTAAAATACTCGCTCGGGCCTTTGCCAAACTCAGTTCGTTTGCCAAAACTTTTTCGTCTAAATCAAAACTTTTTTGTAGTACTGCGATACTTTTTTCAGCGTCCAAAAGTTTAAGACGTTCGGCATCCCCTCGGGCCTTTGCCGACGCTTTATTTAATTTTGCATTTGCGACAATTACTCGTCTCTCTTCTCGGTTGTATGATGCTTGGGCGTCTGCCAATTTTTTAGCGGCAACGATGTCCCTTTGGATCTCGTTTCCTAAGTCTTTGGCTTTTTCTATTGACTCGCTAAAAGTCTCCACGATTTGTTTACCGAGTTTCTTTTGTTCTGCGACTAAATTTTTTGTCTCAGTTTGTAAGTCCTTCAGTTCCTTTTTAAACTTGTCGGCCTCTTCGGCATCGTTGGTAAATTCATTCCAAGCGATACGGACTTTTAAAATACCCGACTTAAAAGCGTTTACAAATATTTTAAAATTATTCACAAACATTTGAAACGCTTTCGGTAACGAATCAAACAGAGCTATTCCGATTAAGGTTAGGACATCCATAACGTTGTCGAAAATAGAGGACGCCACGACCATAACTTTATTTAAACGGTCTTGTCCCTCTTCACTTCTTTTCATTGCCTTAACCAATAGAATAAACAGTCCCGCGATTAGGGCCACTATTGCGACAATCGGATTTGCTGCCAATACTAACAACTGTTTACCCATTGCCTTAGTACCAGACACGACCCCGCCCATAGGACCAGGCATGGCGTTTAGAGAATCCTTATAATTACCAACGTTTAAAGAGGTTTTACCCGTGGCCTCTTGTAAACGTTTCATTTCGTCGTACAGAGCTTTAGACTCTTTTTCCAACGCTTTACCTGCTTTCGTCCCGTCTCGTTGGGCCTTACTCATTGCGTTTAATTTAATCTTATTCAGACTATATTGTGCAGATAGTTTATTGTAAGACCCCTCAGTCGAGGCGTTAATTTTTGCAGTAAGTTTATTAATGTTATTTTGTTGCTGCTGTTTTGCCTTCAGTACTGCCAACTCTTTAGCGACATCCGATTGAGACTTCTTTAAATCGGCGTTTGCTTTTGCTAATTTGTCCGCATCTGTCGCAGACTTTCGGGTACTTTCTCGACCTGCTTCGGTGGCACTGTTTACACCCTTTAAAGATTTCTCAATCTTGGCAGCATCGGCAGAGATTTTGGCTTGTAACTCGGTGTATTTAGTTTGTAACTGTTCAAGTTGTACAATCAAATTAGATACACTCTGGTCGGGTTGTATAAATTGAGAATATTTAATCGGATTGTCCATAATTATTTTTTCTTATGTTTTTTCTTAATGTACTCGAACTTACTAAAGAACTGCATCGCAGTTAAGTCGTCAACTCTTGCACCCGTTTCGGATTCTAAAAAGGTACAGGCTTCCTCGAACTGTTTATCGTAAATTATTTCGACGCTTTCTTTACCTGCAAAAGATTTTGGATTTACCAAACTCATTAAATAGTCGTCGATTTTATGTATTTTGTCTGTCTCTTTTTTATTGGTAATAATCTCCGATAAAATTAAAAGGGTTCGACTACGGATTCTATCGTGGTACTCTTTTACTTGGGCGTCCTCGAACTGCCCCGGAAAATATACGACCAATTCCAAATCGATTTTTTTTTTGATCGAGTCAATAACCCGATCTATAAATCCTTTTTTCTCATTGTCAAAACTTTTGGCAATCCGTTCGATATTCTCGTCGGACAAATCCGTAACGGGTTTACCGTTTATACTTTTTACCAAAATGGCAAAGGATAAATGTCGGACGTTCGTCTCGTTAGCGATCATATAAAGAGACGTTCTTAAATTTTCCAACTGTAATTGGGCGTTCTTTTCGTCTTTCTTACCTATGAATCTTTTTATTTTTGCAATATGGTCGTTAATATCGTTAAGGTCTGAACCTATCCCGCTATCAACTAACATATATTTATTAAATTTATGATAACGACGGATTGGTAATTCGTCTATCGCATCGTAAAACTCTACTGTTTTCCTTCCTATTTTTATTGTCCTCATATCAAAACTCGTGTTATTGGTGTAGATACAAAAGAAAAAAGAAATACGGTCGTATCTTTAACAAAAATATACAAAATAATTGAGACAATTACGTTAATCCAAAAGGCTAAACAGAAATCGCAGTTAAATATTTTCGATATTAACCTGGGCCCGTAGGTCTGTCCGTACTCTCTCAATCCTATTTTAGAGATTAAGAGTATTAAAAAAGCCGAGATTAATCCGTTTATAATTATTAAATCCATATTAACAAACTGTACTGGTGTAATCCATAACGCCGTCGAACCTCAGACCTGCGTATGGGTGCATTAAAAATTGACTTTCTAACTCGTTGACGCTGTACTCTCGATAAATATTCTTTGCATCCTTTTTGATTTCAGACATTTTAATACTCCCTTTGTTGAGTAACATTTTTGTATTTAAGACTTTAAGGATTTGTAATTTTACAGTCTCCAAACTTCGGTCTTTCTGGTCCACGAATATTTTACCTAGATCAAACCAGAATACAATACTAAATTTTTGACTTACTTTTATGTAAGGTTTCAATTTTGAGTCGATAGTCTGGGGATCTTGGAATATTAAAAAACTATAATTTCCCAACTCCTGGTCCGGGAAAACATTAATATATTTTTCATAACCTAAATGTATGGCGGGATAAACTTTCTTTGTGTCTTTGTCGATTAGAGTTTGACTACGACCAAAGGAATAATTTAACCAAGATATGTTCGCTTTTAAAATATCCTGTATCTGTACCACTACTTCGTCCATAAAAGCGGGACTCTCTGGTTTTGGGACTGTTGGTATATTTGTCATAACGTTTTAAGTATTTTTAATATTTCTGGGGCCACATAATTAACGGCCAAATCTCTAAAATTTTCCTCAGTTAAACCCAATATACTTTCTCCGTAATTGGCGACCAAATTTTTAGCTTTCCAATCTGAGGCTTTTATCTCGAATCCTGTTTCGGTAAACTCGATATAAAAAGAGTAATGGAAATCGCCTTCGTCTCGGAGTGTTACTCTGTTGGTCGGTTGTCCTTTTTCTCTTTTGATCTCAACGGTTATTGGACTGTACGGGGCGAAACTTGCAATTTCTACACCGTGGCGAGTAATGCCCTTTTCGTAGAGTTGTTCCTCTGAGTTCATATCCAAGATAATTTCTTTATTGTCCTGGAGTACCATTTTAACGGCCTCGAACATTTCAGACTCTAAGGATTTCAACTTATTTATTAAGTCGTCTAACCGTTTCAAAACTAAACCGTTTTATATCGAACGCCTCCGTTTTTACACGGGGTACATACTCGACTCATATTCTTAATATCTAAACTAACCGCTTTCATTGCGTTACTGAAATCGTGGCCTAGACCACTTTTTTTATAACTCTGACTGTCTCCATCAAGTTCGTAAAGGATTTCCATTTTAGATAATCCAGGGTTCTGTTGTTGTCGGCCTATCTTATAACTCGGATTATACGCAAATTCTCTAAGCATATCGATAGCAACTTGCAAACCTATTATATTTTGAAACGCTTTCTTTTGTTGTATAATTAAATCCGTTATATCGCACTCGATAGTAATCTGAAGGTTTAATCCGTAATTCGTTTCGTAGGTATAAAGATTATTTGCAACGTCCCAGAGTGCCCCTCCTGTTACCTGGTCCCCTCCGATTTTAAAGGGGTGTACTTCTAAATATTTACTCCAAACTCTGTACGCCGAAACCTCGTCGCGGTCGCAAGTACCACACGGTTTTTTACTCCAATCTTTATCTTTAGATATTGCCTGTCCTACTGACACGGCCGTCTGGTCGTAAACTAAATACCAACTCCCGCCCGAATCCACCTCACTACTAGAGTAAGGGAGTAAGAAGTCCGCAACGTCAAACCATTGCATCCCTCCGTCTCTTGTACGGGTAAATGTTTCGGTCTTTATTGGTTGGGTTCTACTCGAATGGTATAAATATAAAGTAACGTCCTGCGTTCCTGTAAACTGTAACCCTATTTTGTCGATCCTGGTAGTTATTCCGTTGGCCCTAATTGGTACAAGTTCAAATCCGACAAAGTTAGATCCTGTCGGTACCAGATTTTTAATTCGTGCAGTACCGTTAAATAGAGTTTTATTCTCTAATACGTTACGCATTTCATTGTCTGCCATCTTACTATCCCAAAAAGAACGTATCGCCTTCAGTACGCTTGCCTGGGTTTTCGTTTCCAACCATTCAGAAAACGGGTCGAATCGTTCCCACTCTGTCGGGTTCGTCTCTGGTGTCAATCCAATATTATCGAGTTTGGCTCTGTAATGTAATTCGTTTAGAGTTGTACGGTCGCCGACTCTGTATTGTGTACCAATTACCCACCCGTCGTAATTAATGTTTTTAAAATCGGGTGCTAAGGCCTTGACGTTCTCCAACGTTACTAAAGGGTGTACCTCCTGGTAATACTGTCCTGTTATAGTCTGAGTAAGACTGTCCGAGATTGTAAAATCGGCAGTATTATAGTTCTGACGCCATCCCCAAAGGTCGGTTAAATTTGCTTTTATTTCGCTAGGTCTGTACATTGCTTAGTATATTTTACGAAAAAAGGGAGGGCTAACGCCATCCCTTTAGTTTCTAATAATCAAAAAATATGAAAAAATAAAAATAGAAAGTTTTTTCTTTTTAAGACAATACAGTTACTTTGGCGATTGGGTTTGCAATCGTTGCTGGATCACTGTTATACGGTGTTAAGATTGCAACATCCACGGCAAAACCGTAATGTTCCTTTCTTGCTCTCGTGTTGTCTGCTGTCGCAGCCCCCGCTAAGGCACTGAAATCTCCTTTACTTTCGTAGAAGTACGTTCCTACTGGAAAGTTTAACATCGGTAAAGTATCGATACCCCATTCCGTACCGTCTGCCATTTTAGTACCCAATAAAGATTCTCTCTCGAATCTTGTAAGCATACCAACTGAGCCACCTTGTACCGCGTAAGCGTTTGCAAAGTCTGGTGCATCGTTCGGTACTCTCGTACTAAAGTGAAGGATTTTATCGCTATACTCTAACGTTTTATTTTCAGAGTTGTAAATATCCTTTTCGGCTAATTTACGGATGATACTTTCGTAACCTGCATTTCCTAATAAGTGGATTTGTCCAAAGTGGTCGTTTGCCGCTAACATAGGATTAATGTCCCCGATTATATTTTCTCTCTGTGCGAATGACGCTTGGATAGCGTTCGCAACTACTGAGTAGTTTAATGTATCGGCGAATACTTGTGTTTTCGCAGTCGATAGAGCTGCAATTGCTGCGGCGTCTAAAGTTTCCCCAAACTTGTATAAATACTTATTAAATTTACGCTCGAAATCTCTTTGGATAGATACTTCGTTGTTCATAAAATTAGAAGGTACAATAGTGAAACCCCACGAATAAGTGGCGAATGTAAGTGTGTGCATTTGCGAAGTGTTCTCGCTGTCTGCAATAGTAACCGATCGAGTGTTCCCGATTGTTACTCCACCATCGAAATCGATTACAGGAGTCTGTAATGTGTTACCGATTGACTTTTCAGCTGCGGCTTTTAGTTCGGGAGTTATAATCCCGGCAGGATCGGCAGTCTGTTGCATAAACAAGTTTAACCCACCGTAACGGCTAGGGCGTAACTCGTTTTTATCCAAGTTGCTTGACGATCTTACGTTTTGAATACGTGTGTTTATCAATGACATTGATTAAAATTTTAGTGAGTTAATAATTTTATAACTGTGTTACCCTTGCACGTTATTTTACTTTGGTTGCTAAATTAGTCCTTTTTCTTAAATAATAAAAGGAATGTTTGTATAATTTTTGTATCGGCTATCCCGTTCGCACAAAGTGCGGCGAATAATCCGTATAACATTGCGGTTAAAATAGACACGTCCTGGAGGATTGAAAGTCCCGAAATTTGTGCGATTATCATAGTAACCACCCCAACAATCCAAGATAGGGCCTGGACAATTATGTTTGGGGTGCTTCGAGTTTTACCGAGTACATATTTAAGTCCTTCAGTAATAAACGGGATCGATAAAACGATTAAGATAAATATTTTCATTTCTGTAATTTTTAAGTTAAAAAAAAATACCCTCAGTAAAACCGAGGGTATTAAATATATTATCGCATCGGTAATTTAGATACGTTGTTTTTATCTCGGATCTCTTTTTGCTTGGTAGAAAAAGCCTCCGTACCTCGCAACTCGCCTTGTTGTAACAAGTATTTAGAGATAATTTCGTCGGCCTCGACTTGTGTTTGGGCTGCTGCCACATCCACTAAATCGATTGTGTCCGGTGTTCCTGCTGGATTCTGCGTTCCCGTTCCTGGTTTCTTTTGCCCTACGTCGATAACATCTTTTAATCTCTCTGAGATTAATTCCGCTGCCGTGTAAGGTTGTAACGCATTACCTTTGTTTCTAAGTATTTCCCCTTTGTCGTCTCTGAATACCATAGTTTTAGTACCGTCCGCCTCAATCCAATCTGGTTTGGCTGTTGCTAAAATACCACTCTTTGCCGAATCTATAAGAGTTTTTTGTACACTCTCTGGATAACCTGCTTTAAATTTGATACCGCTTGTTGCTTTTCCAAATTCTGAGTTTACTTGTATTCCTGTGATTTGCCCTTGGAACTCTTTTTCTTTATTGGCCCAACCCGTTTTGTCAGTATCGTACTGAGTTTGTAACGCTGCCAAATTGGCTTCGGTATCTCTCAACTTTTGTACTGTTGCCTGGTCCCCTTGCCCCTTTTCGATTTTACTCTCTAAGTCTGCGACTTTAGTTTTATAATTATCGATTTCAGTTTGTAGGGTTGCCGATCCTGTCGCAGAGGTTTTAAATTCTCCGATTACTCTTTTCATATAATCGAAAGACTTTTCGCCCTCATTCTTTGCAATTCCCGACGTTTCTAAAACATCTTTTTCGATGCTCCCGTGGTGTTCCCCTATTTTGGTATTGATAACTGAGGTTTCATCGTTTACAGATAGTGTAGTAATTGCCGCGACTTGGTCGTCGGTTAATCCGTTTAATGCCTCGTTTGCTTTTAGTACTTCTGGTGTAAGTGCCATAATTTTACTCTTGAATTATGTTAATATATTAAGGGTACGACATTATGACGTACCCTTTAAAAAATGATTTTATTTGTAGTTTTCTGGATTCCAAAGAACCGTGCAAGTAAACCCTAAACCTTTACCGTTTTTCTCAAACGCAGACCACTCTTTAATCGAATAGATTTGTACGTAATCTTTAGTAAGTTTCTCGCCTGTCGATGGGCTAAAGACTTTCTTTTCCATTTTTACGTGGTAATGTCCTCGCTCGTTCTCTTTAGGTACGAAGTCGTTTTCGTCCGAACCTTGTGCAGCTTTAATCTTCTTTTGTTCGGCTGCACTCACTTTTGCTGCTGCCGCTTTCTTGTCGTCTGCCGCTTTCTTGTCGTCTGCCGCTTTCTTGTCGTCTGCCGCTTTCTTGTCGTCTGCCGCTTTCTTGTCGTCTGCCGCTTTCTTGTCGTCTGCCGCTTTCTTGATTTGTTCCGGAGTTTGTGCGTCTCCTAAAAGGTCGTCGTTATCCGTCGCCTTCGGTGCTGGTTTCTTGTTGTTCTCTGACATATTCTTTAAATTTATCGGTTATTATTTTAATCTTTTTGGCTGGGTCGAGCTGCATACCAAATTCGACTATATTGGTATTCTCTCTTTCAAACCTATCGACAAATGTATTAAAATTTATTTTAACTTTTAATAAATCTTTATTTATTAACTCTTTGTCGTTTAACTTCAATAGTTCGTCCAGAGTAAAATGTCTGTACGGTTCTATCTGTTTGAGGACTCGCATCCTTTGGATCTTACTCGGATTGTTTCGGTGTTCTGTTGCGATTATTTGCTCGCTTAACAAGTCAAGTTCTGCCGACGGCGCTCCGTTGGTTTTGGCTTGTTGGTATTGCTTATACAGTACGTCGATAGAATATAAATAAAACTCAGTCCCCATACTTATATGGTTGCCGAGGTATCTGTCTCCATACCTTAATCGACATCGAGTATCGTCCACGAATTTAATAGCGGCTTCTATATTGTCCTTCAGAGAATTAAGTACAGATACTTTACTCTCGAAATTTGCGGCCACTTGCATTTCGTTAATACTTTGTTTTGCCTGCATATCGCCACCAACTCCGACCGATCCCGAATATATTTTGGCGTTCAATCTTGCAACCTCTTCGACATTGTAATCTAACGAACCTTTATCGATTGTCGTAATCGATACGGGATTCCTTAGATCCGGACTGTCCTTTGTTGGGATTGGTACTTCAATAAACGAACCAACGCCCGCCAATCTTTTTTCCGAGCATACGGGGCACTGCTGTACGCCGCCCGTTCTCAGTACTTTATAATTCTCGTCGTCCCCTCTTAAATATCCGCCGTCGCAGTAGTCTCCTGTCTCTGAGTTCTCGAAGTCGCAGTCTGCCTCATAGGCCGAATATATTGGGTAAGGAGCATATAAATCTAAATGTCTTTTACTAATCGAAAAGAATAAAGCCCAGTCCATATCTGCCAACTGTGCCGATATTGGGGACTTCTTTAATTCCGGTGTCTTTTGGTTTAATTCTGTGGTCCAGAAAAAACGGGCCGGACAAAACCCCAATCCGTGTTCTACACTCTCAGGCTCCGCGTCTGTAATTTGTCCCTGGTCGTTAGTTTCGTAAACGGACATAGTCTCGTCGTCAAATACTGCGATTTTACCGTCGGCCTGTCTAAAAATTAAGTAATCTAATTTGTCGTTAACGTAACCGAAGTCGATAACGTTCTCAATCCCTAACCAATAGAAGTACGGTTCGGGAAACTCTGTCGTTTGTTCCTTTGGTAGATCAACCACCAATACAGAATTAATCTTAGTTTTGACTGCGTCCCAACCTTTTTTCCTCCAAACTTCGTTGTCTCCGTGGGCTTTTTTATATTGTTGCCAATCGGTTTTTAGTTCGGCGTCGGTAAACTCATAATCGAAAGACGGGTTACGTCCATCGAATACGCGTTCCAACTCTTTAAAGATGGTATCGGATAAACTGACAATCGGAGTTGGGAATCTAAAAAGCGATACAAAGATCGCAAATTTATCTTTTGGTATTAAAGTTCTAACCCAATCCAGGAACATAGTCGCAGGCTGTGAAACCTCCGATTGATCCATAAAACTTTCGGCATGAAAACGTATTCGGTTCTCATGCCTAATTGCTTTACTTATTTGGTTTGCCCTCTTCGGACTTTGTACCAGTTCTTTTATTTGATTTAATAGTAAGGCCATTTTTGTCGAAAGTATATTTAGAGTCTGTCGGTAATTTCCAACCTCCGTTGTTTGCCATAGACAAAATACGTTCGGCGTGGTTAATCTCGAAAGATTCTTTTATTTTCCCGACTTGTAACTCTACTTTGTTAACTCTTGTTTCCATATCGGTAACGTTTTACGGAGTTGTTAAATCAGTTAAAGCGTTAAAGTCTGAAGGTGTAATAATTACTAACTTGTCAGACCAGTTTGGTAAGAATTTCCACGAAATCGTGTTCATATCCGCACCCTCTAAACCTCCGAAGGCTTTATCGCCAACAAATAATCCAGCCACGGGAATAGGATAAACCTCTGTCGGAGTGTCCACGTCGTCCGCTACTGCAATAATACGTCCGAACTCGTCTTGTAAAAATACTCCTAGACCACCGTTAAGGGCCTCGGCTTGGTATTTCTTTAACTCAGCGATTGTTGCTTGTGATGTGAATAATAAATTACCTGTAAAGGTTGTCGGTTCTCTACCAATGATAATTGGAATACCTCCCAAAGTTTCATTACCTCCGCCGTATTCTCTTGCCGCTCCTGGTTCCGTTACGGGTGCCTGGATGTATGGTGTCTGTACGACTTTAGTTCCGTCCGCTGCTGCCAGCTTAGGTGTCCAAGATGCTAGGACGTTAGGGTTTGCCGTAGCAACCTCGAATTTATTTTTTACTCCTGCTGCCGAGAATAGTCGTTGAAATGCAGCCTTTTGGATTTGTCCGACTGACTCTGGACATCTTGCGATACCAACGTCAGCAATGGCAGCCCCTTGTGGGCAGTTTACTAATAATCCCATTTTGCAGATTGTTTTTAATTAATATTCAATTTAATGCTACGAAGATATAATAAAATTTTAATATACAACCTCGCTAAAAACAAAATAAATTTATTTTTAGTTTATGTTAAAAATTATTTTTATATTTGTTCATAATCTAAAATAGAAAATATGAAAACATTAGAGTTTAAAAACAGTAATCGCCAAACCGTGTTCGATGGTTTAACAGATTTTTTAATCAAATCCAAACGAGACGATAACTAGAAAAATATGGCGATCAAAAACAAATCTTTAGAAATTAAAAACCCGTGCGACTTATGCGGTGGGGAAATGTTGGGTATGTCTTACCCTGTTTACGACGAAAATTACAATATCCAAAGAGGTGTAAAACAATGTAAAAATTGTCAAACTGACGATTTAGCTCTCGGATTATCTAACTTAATGAGGTAATTAAACCACCTCAAAAAAAATTGTAAGGCTCGACTAACTGTTGGGCCTTTTTAGTTTCTACGTTTTAAACCTTTTTTCTTTGGTTTCTTACCTCCGACCATCATAGTCAAACAGTCCATATACTCGTCGTGTGTTGCGTTCGGGAATATAGTAACCTGGTCCAAAAATGCTTTATTCCAAGTCCCTCGGATTAGTTTAACCCTCTGAGCTTCACACGTTGGGGAACTGTCTTTGGCTCTTGCCGTTTTGTCCTTTGCTGGTGGTACGCCCTCTTTTACGTTTAGTTTAGTTTCTTTTTTCAACGTCTGGACCAGGGATTTACCAGAGGCCTTTGGTTCTATCTCGACCAAAGATCGTCGAGTATATCCGTTGGCGTGTGCGAAAGTCGGCAGAGCTTTACACAATTCGGGGAACTCTAAATGCTCAGTCTCAGCCATACGGATAATAAAATCGTTTTCGTATTCAGCGTATGCGATGTACCCAGACGGGTCGTTGGTTTCGTCTTTGGTGTAGGCCGTATCTGCTACGAAGTTCCAAACCAGGTTCGAGTACTCCTGTTGCCACGGTACAATCGGAAACCAATCCCGTTTCATTATTCCACCCTCTTCGGGTGCCGGCTTTTGGTCGAACTGTCCTGCATAACCGAACGAACCGAGGTCGATTTTAGACTCCGCCAATACCTCATCGTCGAGACGTACAGGATCTAAAAGTTTGTATTTCCCCAGGCCTGTATCGGTGTAGTTAGCGGATAACTCAGGCGGTAATACGTTCCCTTTGTCCTCTGCTGGTAAACAAATATGTTTGATTTTTTTACCCTTTTTTGATAACATAACCCCCGTCGGATCTTCCTCGTGGAGTCTCTGCATTATCAAAATGGTAACGGATATTTTCTTGTCTATCTTACGGGTCGATAGGGTCTTAGTACAAAAATCGTTGGCCGTTAATCTCTCAGCGTCAGACGCCGCCTGCTTAGGATTTAAAGGGTCGTCGATTATGATTTGGTGCGAGTGCATCCCTGTAATTGTTCCACCCGTTGAGGTTGTAAACCTCTGCCCGCCCGAGGTGTTAAGAAAGTCAGATTTTGCGCTCTGGTCTGCCTTCAGTACCACGGTTGGGAATAATGTTTGGTATTTGTCCGAGGTAACAATATCCCTAGTCTTTACGGCGTGGGATAGGGATAAAGTATGTGCATAACTCGACCCGACAATCCTTTGGGACGGATCAACTGTCCAGACCCAGGCGTTATACATCTGCGTCGCAATGGTGGATTTTGTAGATCCTGGAGGTATGTTTATAATTAAATCATACGGTTTTGGCTGTCGGGCCATTACAAAAGTGTTGAGGTGTTGGAGTTCGTCGCATAGGTATTTTATATGCCAATTCCAGACGGGATCTTCGGGAATTATAACACTCCAAAACTCTTGCACAAATCTATAAAACGACCGACGACATAACTCGGCCAGTGCCTCGTTAGGATTTAGGTTTATTGACATCGGCTTGTTTTGCTAGTTCCTCCAGGAACTCCGGAGATAGTTTTGTATAATCGACTGTTTGTACGGGTTTGTCCCCTCCTGTAATTGTGGTTTCGATCTTGTCCCCGTATTTCTTTGGCTTCATTCGACCGAGAATCCATTTACGAGTGTCCACTTGTAAACGTCGATGCTGCAACATATCGCCCGTCGTAGTTTCGTCCCCTAACAATCCGGATTTAACCGTCTCGCCTAGGACGGGCGTATCGGCAATCTGTAACATTTCCTCGAATATTTTGTCGGCTCGGATGTCTCTCGCACGCTCGTAGTTATTGGAAAACTCGGCATCGTAGTAATTAGAATTTTCATTTAACCACTCGTAAACTGTTGACGCGTTAGGAAACTCGCCCAAAATATCATTTTCCAAAATATCGTGCAGAGATCTTTTTTTCTCGATCTCTTCGACAATTCTGGACTTCATTATCTTTTTATCCTCTTCGCTGTACATTTCTAAAAATAATTTTTAACAAATCTACAAAATAAATACAAAACGAGACGCGTAAACAATATTTTATCGTCCAACTATCAGACAATCAGCCAATTAACCCGAATATGTAAACAATCAAAAAGACCGATATTTTATTGTTCCACCGTAACCACCTATAAACCAGACAATTAAACCCCCTGTAAACAAAGAAACAATATAAACGATAAATTTCGTCACAGTATATAATATACTAAATCGCGTGCATTTATGGGTATTTTCTATATATTTAATAATATAAAAAGATATACTATTTTATTGTTTACATTGTTTATTTAGTACCTAAGACCCCGTAAACATTGACTTTCTGAAGTAAACAATCATTGTTTATTATTGTTTACGTTGTTTATTACTTTATTACCTCCGTATAGTTTACCCTTTTTATTGTTTACATTGTTTACCGCCTGTAAACCCTTATGTATCAGACTAATAAAGGTAAACAATCATTGTTTACGACTGTTTACCTTTGTTTATGCGTCCGCTAGTGGGATTTTAGATATGTTACTGAAATAAGGAGTAAATATTTAAAAATATTGCGAT